>Ga0307375_10007189_pt1 | contig 10188 bp, 7 predicted proteins | sample TR1MG_FD_202531 | JGI IMG/M metagenome (GOLD analysis project Ga0307375, IMG submission 202531) | Soil microbial communities from Risofladan, Vaasa, Finland - TR-1 | ecosystem: Environmental > Terrestrial > Soil > Coastal area > Acid sulfate soil | place: Finland: Risofladan, Vaasa | collected...
CATCCCTTCCAATTCGCTACAACGCACACTAAATGAGGACCTGATACACCGACAGGAACATGTTCAAGCCTTGTGGAGCGAAGAGTTGCGCGGTTCTCACGTTTGCGCCCCATCTGCTGTGCTAACACCACCACCATCACCTTTCTCTCTCAGTTGGTTGCCATCTCTAGACTTGTCGTCGAAAACTTGCTGAAATATGGCATTCTCATCAACCCTTACACAGTGGCGTCCTACTTGCGCTTCGACGTTCTCGCCTGGCTGCTCCGTACGCCCCCACCTTCTCCACTCCCTCCATCCTCCCCACTTACAGAACGTTCCCTTCCTAAAACCACGTTTCTAACGCTTTTACCTCCTTTCTTCCGGTCATTCGTACTGTCTCGAACGCCGCCACGGCTCGGGCAACTCCCACCGAACCTGGTTCGATCCGCACAACGCCTCTCATGCCTTTCCGGTTCCTCTCTACACGCGATTCATGTTTTACGCTAGAAATACCCGTGATTTGCTTCTTGATGTTGGTGGTTCAGAGACTTGCGGCGCGCCAACCGGTGCCTACGATTTCCGGTGCGACCGCCCTCGGTGTCTCGGTGTTGCTGTTGACGCTTCTGGTAGCGATTCCAATGGTCGTCGTATTGATGCATCCTCCTAGTCCTGCGAGTGGGTTGGTGCTATTGATGATGAGTTGCATCACGTGGTTGAAGATGGTGTCCTATGGTATGGCGAATCGTCAGTTTCGAATGGATCGCGCATCTGGTGCAGATATCAAGGAGCATGTTTCAGGGATTGACCCTAAGGAGACAGTAGTGTATCCGCAGAATTTGACAGTGAATAACTTGGTCTACTTCTTGGCGGCTCCTACCCTCTGCTATCAGTTGAACTACCCCCGTTCTCCCAAAATCCGCTGGGGTTATGTTCTCAATAAGCTCGTTCAATTGGTTTTCTTTGTGGCAGCCGTTATATTCATGATGGAACAGTGGTGCTTCCCCGTCGTGAAGAACAGCTTTGTGTCCATGCAGGAGCGCAACTATGGTCATCTGCTGGAGCGCGTCATGAAGCTATCTGTTCCCTCCCTCGCCATTTGGCTTTCCCTGTTCTATGCCTTCTTCCACCTATGGCTGAACATCGTGGCAGAGCTTTTGCGTTTTGGAGATCGAGAGTTTTACCGAGACTGGTGGAATGCCACTACCATGGGATACTACTGGAGAACTTGGAACATCCCCACGCACAATTGGCTCGTACGACACGTATACATGCCGGCGTTGAGACACGGATGCTCGAAGACAGTCGCGGGCGCCCTCGTCTTCCTTTTCTCGGCCGTATTCCACGAATTCATCATCTCAGTGGCACTTAAAACGTTCAAACTATACTTCTTCATTGGAATGATCGTACAAATCCCGGCAACATTTACGGGCATGTACTTCAAGGGAACACTGATGGGCAATCTCATCTTCTGGCTGGCGTTCTGCTTCCTGGGACAACCTATTGGCGTGCTACTCTATTACTTCGACTTCGCCTCCTCCTCGTTAGCTGCACAAGCTGCACAGGCGGCGGCAGTAGCGGCTGCTGCACCTGTGGCATAGCATAACATGCATCACACGTCCTGTCTCCAATGTACACCTAATACCGTCCAATACCGTCCACGTTGCCCAATAGCTGTCGTTTCAGGGTGTTCGTATGCATTGCTAAGGGAGAAAGAGATATGGGAGTGAATTGGAGCCCGAACAAGTTCATTTTCCGAGTGGGAGTTACATTGGTTCCTGATGATGCTGATGATGGGATCATACATACACACTTGCATATGGCGGCGAGATGTGGCGTTGGATCGAGGATATGTGCGACTGCGTTCCTTGGATGCAAGTCCTGTGTGTGTTTAGAAACTGTAGTCTGTCTGCCAGTTGTCCTTTGACATGAGTTCGAAGCATTCGTCTAGAATTGAGATGAGCTTGTTGATGTCTTCCTTTGAGGTGGTTAGGAGCGGTCTGAGTCTGATGGATCTGGCGCCGCAGGAGATGATGAGCAGGTTCCTCTCGTAGGCGAGCTCCTTGAGCTTTGTGCATCTGTCCGGATCTTGCGTATCGAATGCACACATGAGTCCCTTTCCTCTTACGTTTGCCAAGCATTGCGGGTACTTCTTGCCGAGTTGCTGGAGTTGCTCCATGAGGTAGGTTCCGACGGTCGCCGCGTTTTGCACGAGATTCTCCTCTTCGATGATCTCCAAGAACCTCCTCGATCTGGCCATATCTACGAGCGATCCACCCCAAGTGGAGTTGATTCTCGAAGGGACGTGGAAGACGTTGTCGGGGACCTTGTCGACTCGAGAAGTGGCCATGATTCCACAAACCTGCGCCTTCTTACCAAAGCAGACAATGTCGGGCGTGATTCCCAGATGTTGATACGCCCACATCTTGCCAGTAAGTCCCATGCCGGCTTGGACCTCATCAGCGATCAGAAGAACATCGTAATCGTCAGCGAACTTGCGAAGTTGTTTCCAGAACTCGGGGCGGAAGTGGTGATCGCCTCCCTCTCCTTGAACAGGCTCCAAAATTATGGCGGCAACGTGCTCTCCTTCGTGTTCAAGCACCTCCTTAATGTAAGTGCAAGCACGCTTCTCAGCCTCGATCGTCGTCCACAAGTTCGCGCCCTCTAGCGGGAAGAGACACTTCGGGTTCTCCACACGCGGCCATTGGAACAAGGGGAAGTACTTGTACTTTCTAGGATCGGTATTCGTCAGCGAAAGCGAGTAACCAGAACGACCATGGAACGCATCCTTGAAATGGATCACCTTGCTGCCATGCTCACCCTTGCCACGCGCCAGATTCAAACGCACTTTCCAGTCAAAAGCAGTCTTCAACGCATTCTCCACGGCGAGAGAACCACCACTCACCAAGAACAAGTGCTTCATCTCAGTAGGCATCGCAACTCTCTCGAACGTTGCAACGAATTGAGCCATGTCAACGGTGTAGATATCAGAATTGGAGGGGTTCTGAAGGGCAACACGAGTCAAGGATTCCAAAAAGACGGGATCCTCCATCTTGGGATGGTTGTGGGCGATGGGCCAAGACGCAAAGAAGGAGAAGAAGTCCAAGTACTCCTTGCCGGTAATCGCATCACGAATGTAGGGACCCTTACTGCCTTCCTTATCGAACACCTAAACACGTTCACAAACAGAGGCGCAACCCGAATCCGGGAGCGTTAGAAGGGGGAAATGGAGCGGCGAGATGGGAAACACATTGCCAAACCGAAACACAGAAGGGACGATCAGGACAGTTGATCTCAATTGCAGCCTTTCAGACACCAAACGAGAGAGTGACACAGGCAAGGAATGGAGGGATACATGGAGGAGGAGAGGGAAACTCGGATAGGCCGATTCTCTCTCTCTCTCTCCGAATCTCTCTCTCTCTCTCTCTCCGAATCTCTCTCTCTCTCTCTCTCTCCGAATCTCTCTCTGGTTCTCTGGAGTGTGGTTCCAAGGAAAGAATCCCTTCGTGGGGCTCGCAAAACAGCTCGGCTGAATTGAAAAGGCGAAATATCGAGAGAATGAAGCAGAGTGAAGCATGGAAGAGGGATGAGGGACATGACGTACCAAGTCGAAGCCGTCAACAAGCATAACACGACGAAGCACGTTGTGCACCTCGTTCGGCTTCAGGTTCGCAACCTGTTCTCTCGTCAGAGGAGCAGTCATGATCGATCAAAGGGAGGAATTCACGTAGAAGAGATGGAGAACTATCGAAATTGAATGATGAGACAGAGTCAACCAACACAGATTCGAGCAACAACCCAACTGAAACCTGGTTCCTTTTGAGGAACCTCTGTGAGAACAGAGCGCCACTCGTCTGTCACACACAGTCACACAGCCCAACTGCCCGTCGATTTCCATACTTCTCTCTCGATTGAACGAGCTGTTTGTGGTGACAAACACAGGAAAGCAGTACACTAGTTGAAGATTTTGGAGATGGACGGCTAAGAGAACGACATTGAAGGGCTTAGGGAGAGATTGTGCAACGTTTTGCAGGTTTCCCCTTTCGCAAGCGGTAGCCATCCTCCAGCACTCCCTGAGTTCAACTTAGACATTAGAATAGAACACAATACCGATATTTCTCGTGATCACCGAGGAGAACGAGCCAATAACACATACCACAGGGAAGCACGGCAGCCGTAGATTCTACAAGTTTCCAACTCGGCTGTATTCAATTGGACCATGTCAACGGGACTCTAAAGGCCCTATTTTCATGAAAGGTAACGATTTGAGCCTGATGACGATAGAGACGACTCGTTGGTGCTACTGTGAAGCAGACTATGGGGGATCCGTTTCGGCCACCAGCAACTTCAAGTTGGATTCGACACCGGACCCAAGGGGGTTGGTGGCTTGAGCTTTCTGAAGGGTACCACCCACTTTTCAATGCAACTCAAGACCCTCAAGATGGATAGGCTTTCCGTCGTAGGCTAGAGGTCCTCCCAACTGTCTCAAGCGTCGTACGCTCCATTATTGCCTGCCCTCACCATGGATGCAGAGAAAATTGGTCTAAATCAACAGAAGTACGATTGTTCTATGCCTTTTCGTATAGTTAGTCTGAGTGTGACGCTTACCAAGCTTGAAAAGTGACAAACAGAGCGCCGACTCAGGAAAAGGCAACAAGTGGACGTGCCAACACGTCCTTGTCGCCCTTTCCTTAATTGTTGATGAAACAAAGGAGGCTGTCTTGCGGAAATGCTCCCAAGACGCCAAGTGGTATCTTCGTATTTGCGAAACTCTGAAGACGAAGTTCAAGGCCGATCGTCTCCATCCAGTGAGTCTCAACGCGACGATTAGCTGAAGGAAAAGTTGGGAGATTGGAACGCCGCATACACTGTACAACATTTTCGACCAAATCATTTGGAGTAGTTCCCAAGAAAGCGAACAACTGACCACAGCGCCCCGCGGCTAGTCAGTCGTCTCATCACACGGAAAGCGTCCACGTCGTCCATTTCTTCCTCCATTGTGACCTCATGCCTCGCGTCTTGAATGTTTGTGCCCGGATGCCACCCTGAATCTGCTATACACCTTCAACAGTGGTCATTCCTCGATCAGCATCTCCTGCCGTTCTCTCTTGTCTCGCAGTGCGACTTCTCCATTAGGACATTAGGATACGTGTCTTAACCATTTTTGTCTGTTCATGTCGCTTATGGATCCTCCGAAAGTCGCTAGCACAATTGAGTAACAGTCAATTCTAATGCGCCTCTCCTTTCCCGGCCCCCATCTCCGTTTCCAAAGAACTGTTGTCACCCCATTCTCCATTTGTCGTGAGCCTCTTAAGTAAGCATCGATAAGTGATCAATAAGTGATCAATTGAGTTGCGTATCTGTTGCCTGCACTTGGCACGGCAGCGGATATGTGACTCGTCCCCTCCCGTGATTAAACTTCTGTCTCATTGGTTCGGTTCTCCCTTCACGTGTCCGTGTTACACCAAAGCATGCAGTTTTCTATTTTCCATCTGTAATCGTTCTTCTACCACCAAGGCCGCGGAGTTTCGACCTGCAGAGCGTTTTTCGCCTCTTCTCTCATCTGTGTGGCCGTCTTGTCCTCGGGTTTTTTTGTAGTTGAGTTCCATGTTACATGTATGATCCTTCAAGGATCTTTCTGGCTGCTCGTTTGCACTGGGTGCGAAAAGCGGGGGTTTCATGTGTGAGCTGCTGCGCCTCGTCTATTCTTGGCTTTGGGTGTATTCTGTATACGAGAAGCCTGAGATCGCTCAGTTTGGTAGAAGCTGAATGGTATGACTGAGATATGAGGCCAGCCCCGCGTTCTGAGGTGTGCAGAGCCCGAAATGTCGTGAGTCCCGGGTGCGGTATCGCTTTCCCGCTTCCGGCCCCACTCAGTGCGTCAATCTCGTTTGTACTGTTCCCATCTGCCCCAATTTGGCCCTTTTACTCATGATACTTCTGTTTTGAGCTGTGTCCCCGAGAAAGAGTACCACGTCGTCAATCGGTTTGCACCGGGAGATGCCAGTTCCGCGGCGGAGTTTGCTGTGGTGTGGTGCCCGTTTGGCAGGCAGCCCTGATGTCTCGGCTTTCTCTCCCCATTTGATCTCAATAGTACTAGTAAACGCCTGTTCTCATATCCCTGAGAAGACACTAGGTATCGCGATGAGAGAGCGCCTGTGGTGGGGCAAAAGAAGAGCGGGGAGAGCGAAAGGCTGGTTGGCGGCCCACTTTGGGCGATGCCGCCCCGAAGTGGGCAACAGTCCGCGTGCAAATTCTGCTGTGCTGCGTTGTCGCGAGGGCGCCGGGGTGCGATAGTGCGCATGAGCGAAGTGATACCGAAGTGTGAGAGAGGATCGGAGGAACAGAGGGGTGGGTTTCAAGCACGACGACGTGGCGCGTGTGGACTGCAGAGAGTGAGTGAGTGACCGACCATTGTGGAGCAGAGCAGGCTCGCGGGCTTGGTTGCTTGCACAGAGAGGGTTGGGAGCAAGGCGCTCGGAAGCCGAGGGCTGCTGCAGACCGGCCACTCGTCGTCTCACCATGGGTCCTCGCACTTCGGCCCCCTTGCTTCTTCTCGTGTGTGCGCTCTTCGTGCTTCATTGGCACAGCGTTGCGAGTCTCAGCTTCACGATCATGCACACTGGGTACGCTCTACAGCCAGAAGAAGGAGTTGTTGGTCCTTCCTTCTCGACTCCCGTCCCTATTTCCTCCTACCTTTCCTCCCTTCGTTTGCACCTGAACCGCCTCTTTTGGTCATACACCCGCTCTTTGCACTCGTAACTAACGCTTTCTTGCTGCTTCCTCCTCGTGAAACTCACACAAACTGCGAAAAACGTCCTGGTTTGCGGAATCGCCGAATTGCGCCTCAATCGGTGGCGAATCCTTCACCCTCAATCAGCGATACCCGTGCCAACTTCTTGCCCGTGAGTATTCCCTATCTTGCAGAATGTTCTCCCACATATGGAATGACGGCTGCGCAACTCGCAACCCAGAATGCAAAGTGCCTGGGAGGCTGGGACATTCGTGCGAAGTACGTCAACGACGTGCGAGCCCAGATCGGATCCGACAACGTTCTCCTTCTGGATTCTGGTGATATGCTATCCGGTACGTACTTTTGAAGAAGTTCTCTCTGCCATCTGCACTTGACCTCTGCCTCAGAGGGCGTCAGAGCAGAGGTCAAGCCAAACAGTCTGCGGCAGCTGCCGTCCCGTGCCTCTCTCTTCATTCGCACTGTCATGTTCTTCTTCATCGTACCTCCCCTCTTCTCGCAGAGATGTGGATACCACGAGCCCCTCTTCCCCCATTCCGCTGGTCTCGATCTTGGTGGCGGAGCTAAAGAGAATTGCCACAAACCGCCTCAAGCTCAACACGTGGGACCCCTTGGCCTCTACCGATACCCCGTCTTGCCTCTCGTTACTCATGAGATGGACAAGCTCCTTTTCTTCCCTTCTCACCGATCTTTCATGGACCGAAACTGACCAAGAAGCGTGTATTCTGCTTGACTGCTTGAACCGCTGGGCGTGTGTCGCTGTGTGTGGTTTGCCAAAACGGGACCCTCTGCTCTTGATGTCGTTTCTCTCCACTCTCTCCCCGTGTTGCTCCACCGCCGATCTTGCCTCGTGCCCGACGCAATCTCCCCTTTCCGTATCTTGCACCTTCCCGACGCTCTTGCTTGACCGTCTCCCAGGCACACTCTTTTTCCAGACGTTCAACTACACCATGATCAGCACGTACACGACGAACTTGGGTTACAACGGCACTGGGATTGGCGCGCGCGACTTCGACGGTGGCCCGACAATGTTCCTGAACCTTGTGGACTCTCTCGCTGCCGGAGGAGTGTCTCCGTTGGTGATTAACTTGAATTTCACCACCGCAGGCACGGCATACAACACGCTGATGAAGGTGAAGACGGTGACGATTCAGGGTGAGGACGTGAAGATCATTGCCATGACGCATATGAGGATTGACACGCTCACGAAGTTGCCTACTGGCGTTTCTCCCTATAACGCGTACTCCACGGCTGCGCGAATCACTGATATCCTTGGTCCTGCGTCGAAGTATGTGATCATGCTCTCCAAGCAATCTACGCTCTCTGATGACGTCGACTTCCTTCAACAATCTGGTCTTACGAGTTTTGTGGACATTGTGGTGGCTACGTATGGTTCTGAGATGCAGCAAGGTAGCCAGGGCTGTATCAATGGCATCGTCTGCAATGGCAACTACCCCTTCTCTGCCGTGTCTTCTAACGGTGTGAACAACTACATTGTGGCAGTTGCGCCTCCTCTTGGTATGGGTGTGGGCATTTTGAATGTGACGTTCGATACGACTGGAGTGTTGACGAATTGGACTGGCGACAACATCATCTTCAATCGTACCCATTATTCACCGGATCCCGTAGTGGAATTGGATATCTACAATCGAAAGCAACAGGTGATTGCCTTCTCAAGCAAGATTGTGGGCTCTACGCCCGAGCTTTTGGTTGGCGACGGAAGCGATGCCGATCGTCCCTGTCGCTGGAAACAGTGCAGTTTCGGCTGCCTGGTTGCCGATGCGATGCGCAACTACTCTAACGTCGATATTGGTATCATCGAAGGTGGTTCCGTGCGTGCTAACATTACTGCTGGCAACATCACTTACGGTGAGATTCTGCTCTCCCTGCCCTTCCTCAACAACGTGGCTACGTTCCAGATCCAAGGCAATACTCTGCTCGATGTGTTGAATCATGGTGTGAGGAACATGTTCATCTCTGGCTCCGGAAGGTTCCTCCAAGTGTCAGGTCTTCAGTTCCAATACAACCCGAACTTGCCTGCCACTGGCAATCGCCTCATCACTGTTTCCGTGTTGAATAGAGATACAGGAGCGTACGAGCCCTTGGACACGTTGAAGACATACTCGATGGCGACGACAAACTTCATGTTCCTGGGTGGAGACGGATACAACGCAGTCGGCCTTCCCTCTCTTGCCATCAATACTGCCCCCTATGGCCCCCTTCTCACCGATGTCGTTCTTAACTACATCAACGACAAGGTTTCTGAGGGAGACCTGGCGTACTTCCAATCTCTCGATCTCGATCCGAGAGTCATCACTACCGATTTGACTCAGGCCTTCGTTCCAACCACTCAACCCATCGTCATCACTTTCAGATCCGTTCCAGACGGACTCTCCGCTGCATTCACAGTCATCACAGGTGTATTGGCACTCATCGCGATCGTCATCGGAGCATACATCTGGCACCACCGATTCCACGCCGTCACTGTCATCGCCTCTCCCTTCTTCTGCCTCATCATCCTAGGAGGTGTGTTGCTCTCTCATCTCGCGGTGATGATCTTCATCCACGTAAAGAACGATGCTGGTTGCATGGCATTCCCTTGGATTGGAAACTTCGCGTTCGTCATCATCTTCGGCGCCCTCTTTGCCAAGACATGGAGAATCGATATGATCTTCGCGAGCAGCAAGAAGCTGAAAACGAAGAAGAGAGCCATTTCCAATGGACTGTTGCTATTGGTCATCGGAATCCTGCTTCTCATCGAGTCGTTCATCTTGGGACTCTGGACTGGACTCTCCCCTCTCAAGTATAAGCTCATCACCGATTTCAGCAGACGCGAATCGCGCTACTCTTGCTCTTCTACCAATGGCGTCTACTTCTTCGCTGCTTCCATCGCTTACAAGGGAGTTCTCATGCTGTGGGGCATGTATCTCGTCATCAAGACGCGAAACATCGATTCCGACTTCAGAGAGTCCACCTTCATAGGTTGGGTCATCTACGCCGTCTTCTTCACTGTCGCAGTCATCGTCACCATTTGCCTCCTCCTAAAGACCAACGTAGTCGGTGTGTTTGTGCTCATCATCATCGGATTCTGGATCGTCACTCTATCAGTACTCGGAGCAATCTTCGTCCCAAAGATGATAGAGATTTACACACATCCACATCTAGTATGGGCAATCTACTTCCAAAAGAGAGCAGAGAACATGAAAATGGGAACTGGATCGGTCTTCACAAAGGGGCACTCGCTCAGCAACGATTCCATCCACGAGAAGATGGACGGCATGACCATCACTGGACTCGAAACCCTACTCGAGGAATGCGAAATGAGAGAGAAGGCACTCAAACAGTCACTATCGGAGATTGCAAAGGACATCAGCACCGTAAAGGCCAAGATCGCCAAGAAGGACAAGGAGACCAAATCCAACAAGAAGTGAGAACACCATGGCTGAGAAAACCCACCCTCA
>Ga0307375_10007191_pt1 | contig 10186 bp, 22 predicted proteins | sample TR1MG_FD_202531 | JGI IMG/M metagenome (GOLD analysis project Ga0307375, IMG submission 202531) | Soil microbial communities from Risofladan, Vaasa, Finland - TR-1 | ecosystem: Environmental > Terrestrial > Soil > Coastal area > Acid sulfate soil | place: Finland: Risofladan, Vaasa | collected...
AATCACTAACAGGTTTTTCCATAGAGGCAATAATCGCCTTCCTGTTTTCTCCATCAAAGACTATGGCCGTTTTTTCTTTATAGATATTTACAGTAAAAACCCCACTATAGTCAGTATCAACAAGATACTGTAGGTTAATAGGGTAGGAATACTGAAATAGTTGCCAGACTGACTGTGCAGGATGTTTGTTTTTCTGAGTAGTTTTTCCTTTAGAAGAAAATGGCCCCATATCAGTCAATGTAGAGACTGAGTCAGCTGTAGGAATTACACGCTGCCAATTAGGAAAAATAATGTCTTCAGCAGAACTAAGAGAAATCACCTTAGCTGTGTTAATTACAGAATAATTTCCATCTGGAATAGACACCTGATTATACACTATGTGCATACGCCTACCATCGGTAGCAACCCATGTTGTTACATCTTGTATTGTTTCCACATGAAGATGACTCATGCCCCCTGTACCATCTTTATCTATCGCTCTAAGTACCCACTGAAGTAGTGAGAAAGTAACAACTTGATGTTTTTCAAAAGCTAAAGATTGTCCCATAGTAATACTCCTTTCTACATTTTTTGCATATAGGTCCGCATGAATGCTTTAAGATTAGCCTCTCTTTGTGCATCTTGATAATGCTTTTCGTCTTCAAGAGTCCATGTTTCTTTTGCTGTTTCATTGTCTCTAATAAGATTGTATACCCTCATATAATAGGATTCGTCTTCAGCCACCACAAGGAAAGGCTTATTTTCTGTCATTAACTTCATTGCTCTTGGATAAACCTTTTCAAAGTCAGGTTCAGAGTCAAGCGCAGTTAATATTAGCTGAATCCCTTTATTCAAATCATCAACACTTACAAAACATCTTCCATAAATATCATACTGTTTATCTCTGATAGTGGAGAGTGTCATCATTTGCTGTATAAGTGCTTTTCTCAATAAACTATTTGTTTGCATCGGGGTTATTCCTTCTCTAGTCTTCATTAAAGTCTGCTATTCGGGGGTCATCTTCTGAAACAGGATCAAAGGTATAAAAGAAATCAGTATCAGGCGATCCGTCAGCAAGCTCTCCAAAAGTTATTTCAAAGGGAAACGAAGGGTCCTCTGGATGAATCCTAAATAGGATACCAAGTTCACTACCACCGGTTATTACAAATTTACCAAGATACTTCTCTGCTTCTTTTACAGTCATTGTAGTATGCCCCTTATGCTCTTTGCTCTTCTTTCCATGCCTCAACAGGGGTTAAATTGTAGGAATAAAACATTTTCCAATCATACATGTTCAAGTTCCAAATTTTAACATACTCTTGCAATGCTTCAAACCATACTTCATAAAGAACTCCAGCATTCTTTCTTAGTTTTGAGAAATTATACAAAATCTTGATTACCTTCCCCTCATCGGATGAAGTACAAAAAATAAGACTGTTAACTGGAAATCTAAAAGTAAGACTGTTAACTGGAAATTTAAAACCTCTGTCTGTCTCAACTATAGCTAATACACTATCAGAATAATTTTCCCAGTCAGGTTCCCATGCTTTCTTTGAATCTCTTTGCACAGTTCTACTATCTTCATAGGGTTCATAATGCTTCCAGTACTTAACCGGGTAGTTCTCATTTATGCAATCAGGAGAAAAATCTCCTTTATAAAACAGAGCTACACCATAGTCGTCATATCTAGCAAAGTAATGTGTAAAAGGAAAACGAGGTCTTTCCTCTGAATCCCATACATAGCATAGTGTACGTGGCTTAAAAGCCTTGTCCTTCTTTCGTTCTTTTCGTAATTCTTCTACAAAGTCAGAAAGTCTTTTTTCAAATTCAATATCTGTCATAGCCTACTCCTTTTTTGTCTGTTTAACAGCCTTCTTTTCTTTCATCTCTACAATACGAGTAGTAGTAGAAAGTTTAACAACATGTGATCTAACTAGCTGATATACTCCTACACGCTGATACTCGGTGTCTGATAGTATATCTACTTCACTAGGTGAATAGTTCAACACTGTGAAATCATCATCTGAATTTTCATTGTCAATTATAGTGTACAGATTAATTGGAAAATCACTTTCTTTATTGATAAATGTCTCTTCGTTCATTTCTTTACTCCTTGTAACAGTTTACTCTATTAGATGTGCATAGTCAAGCAAATTCTTGTTTTTTTCTAAAGATTTGTTAGACACACATAATAGCTCATAGTGTATTTGCATAGGAAGATATCTGTGTAACACTTCTTCAACTGTTTCCTTGTCTTTGTTGAAAATCATAATCTTAATCAGTTGAAGTTCTGGTATTTCCTTAAGTATCATAGGTATTCCATACACATTACACCAATACTCAAAATCTTGTATAGTCGAAAGTGCATTACTCATGAATGCTTCCTTCTGATAAGTTCTTGCTGAACCTCATTTTCTATTTTTCTCTGCTGTTCCTTTGTCCAGTTCAAAAAATACTGAATTCCCTGTATTATCCCTATTACAGTCAAGGAAACAACTAGAGTAAAGATTATGTCAACAATAATTGCCCCCATCCAGTCTCCCACTCCTGTAAGCGGCATACCCTTGTTTGCAAAAATGTTCTTTATAAAAAGAAGAGTGATTATAAAAAGCGGGGTAGGGAACCATATCTTAAGAGTAAGGATAAGAGCCTTCTTATCTATTCCTGATTTTTCCATAGTGTTACCTCTGTTATGGCTCAAAGCAATCAAGTACAAATTCTTTGTGCTTCTCACAAAGATATATGATTTTCTTTCCATTCTTACCATAGGAATAACTTTCTGCATTCTCTTGGCAAGGTTCGCATACTTTTGTTATTTTGTTATATAGAAGATAATCACACTTGCCCTCTACCCGTTTTGTGTTTACAGGTACAAAAGTAGGATGTGCTGCGCCTACATAATCAAAATATACAAAGCTTCTCTGTACAGTTGGCTGTATAGACGGTTCTTTACGTTTCATGACAAACTTCTCAATAAGTAAGCGCAAACTGCTACCTTATGTTCATGCTTTGGTTCCCGTGAACTTGCGAGAGTCTTAAAATATCTCACAATTTTCTTTTTGTAAGCTTCATCAATTTTTTCATTGGTTGGTATTTGTCCACCATTGAAAAACAATTCATGAAACTTATTTTCCCATTCAGTTGAAGGGTATTTGCCAAATCCCTCTGCATGTGCCTCTTCAAGTAGTCTTTTGAACTCAGGAAGAGTATCGCTGGAAAAATTATCACCAAGTTCAGGAATGTCTGCTCTTTTGAAGCTGTTATTCAGTTTCTTATTTCCAAACATTTATTTATTCCTCTACACATAGTACCATATGGTAAAAAAGAATGCAAGTAGAAACATAATGCCCACACCAATAGTATTATGGGCAATCACTTTCCCTATAAAAGAGAGTGAAAGGGTTATCTACCCTATCATAGCAATTATCTTTACAACAAGTCTTATTGAGTCCATACTTACCTCCACCAACGTTCAAAACGACTGTTTAGTTCAAATCTATACCCAAACAAAATCCATGATAATAGAGCGTCAATCCAGAAGACTACAAACCAAAGAAGCATTAATACTATAAATGCTGCTGCTGCTGTTGAAAACGCCCACCCTATTACAGAAACAAAATAAAGTGAATTTGAGGGAGACACACTAAACAAAACAGAAGGTGTTTCACCTATTCTATATCCAACATACAGTGCTACTGGAAAATACAAAACAAATAGCAATCTCCCAATAGCATTCACAATCTCTTTGAACTTCCTATTTACTGATTTCATGATTAATACTCCTCTTAGTAATTTATCATAGACTCTTTGCAGATGCAAGTGCACTTTTAAGCTTTATAAGATTTTCATCTATATAAATCATTATCTCTTCCATGGAAAGACCTACTATCCTATCATGCATATCTTTGTATGCGCTTAATTGTCCTTCAATGTGTGCCATGTAAATAGACAATATACTTTCATTTTTCATTATAGATGATACTTCTTTTACTGTTCCCTTAGAGGTATCACAAGAAACAGAAGGTCCATTAGGATGGCAGTAATTACAGTAGCAATAGCCACAAGTAGTACAAACAGGACCGCTGTGATAACCATCATCATCTACAGAATAAGCAAAGATATCAACAAGACCGCCTTCAGTAAGTTTCCATGTATGTCCTTTTGCATTCTTCAAAAGGAATTTACTCTCATCAATGTAATTCACTATACCACCTCTCCTTTTTTTTACAGATCAGTCAGAGTATCGGTAGCTTGTACTACTCTATGGTAGAGCAGTCGAACGACAACACTCATCATATTTCTTTTTAACCATCCTTGAAACTTCAAGAATTCAAAAGGATTGAATACATAACCAGCCCCATTGATGATAACCTTAGCGGCGTGTATGTAAACAACTCTTCCCTGTTCATTGTAGAGAAAAATGCTGGTAGGATAATCACTATCCCGTTCTACAGTATCAAAAGTCTTAATGACTTTTACTATATCAGCTGCTTTTGTTCCATAGTAAAGCTTTCGAATTCCAACTTCAGTACGCATCATATGCCGATGTACAAACCATGGAATATTAACAAAAAGTATCAACCCTATCAGAAGGGTAGCAACAAGAAGTGCTGTAAAACCAAGTGCAATGTAATTCATTTTTCATTTCTCCTTTTCTTACACAATTGTATCACATAAGAAGGTTATAGTCAATAGAAATTACTGCTGATTAAGCATTTTTCTTACTCTCCATCCTCTATTACATGCTTTACATCGACGATAAACTCTCCCATCTTTTCTATAATAAAACCCTGTGTTTTCTTTTGTAAACTCATGACCATGAATGCAATGGGTTTTTTTCGCATTTTCTGCTGACGGTGAAACCCCTCGTAAAATGTTTTCTTTGAGAGTTACTGGTTCTAAGTGGTCTGGATTTATACACAGTCTATTTCTACAAAGATGGTCAAGTACCATTTCTTTCGGTATTAGTTCTTTAAGTAGTTCATAAGCAAACCTATGTGCTTTTACTTCATGACCCAATACAAAGAGTAATCCATATCCATGGTTATCGGTACCAGCTGTCCATATCCAACATCCATTTTCACCATTTTTATCTACCTTTTCCCAAAATCTCTCTTCAGCAGATTTTCTCATTGTGTCCTTCTTAAAGGTTAATTTTCAACAATACAGCATTGGCAGGATTTGATACCTGCAACGTAATCTATCTATTAGCAATCGATACCCCATTGTGCGGATACCATACCGGAATACTAATAGCTTGTGTATGGGCGACATTCACCATTTTGCAGCCTTGTCCGCTGGCACCAATCAATACTCCCTATTGTTACCAATAGTCATTGGCTCTCCCATGTTACTGCACACTACAACAGTATATACTCTATACTACAATGCTACCAAGTCTATTCTAAGACTTATTACCGGGAAAGGGAATCGAACCCTCATGGCATTATTGCCAACGGATTTTAAGTCCGTTATGTCTACCAGTTTCATCATCCCGGCATTTTATCGAGTGAACCCTACAGGATTTGAACCTGTGACCCGCTGGTTAAAAGCCAGCCGCTCTACCGCTGAGCTAAGAGTCCATAATTTTCTACTTCACTTAACAGGATGCCTAAATGAAGTCTTCAGATCAAAACCATGATTCACAATCTTTGCACTATCAGAATTTACAATATCTGCATCTCTATCATTTTTCAATGAAGAAATATAGTTTGCTACATCTGTCCAAATGTCAAATGCTGGAATCAAAGCAGGAATTTTTGTTTTGGTCAATATAGGATGATCTATATCTACAAATGTATTTTCCTTTACACTACAAGTCTCTCTGAAATTGCTTATTGCAATACTGTACTTTCTTTGCTTTCTATCCCACCTTTCTGTAACATTGACTCCCTTTAGTGTCAAAGGCTTTCCAAAGAAGTTAGTATTTTCTAAAAATGTGTGTTCAATGCCTATTGTGTATTCAGTAACAAGAATCTCTCCAAAGCTATTTCTATCAAACTTGCATTCTGATACTTTAAGCAGATACTGAACTCTTCCAGCCTCCAAGACAAAATAAAGATTTCTGTCTCCATACCTATTATAGAAATAGTAAGTTCTGTTATCAACAAGTTGATTGATGATGGATTCATTAGTTAAAATAATTGACCCTCTTCTGTCAAAGACTACCTTTGTATCAATTCCATATGCATGAGAAAGATAATCATAGTAGTCTTTATTTTTATCAATTATCAACATTGAAATTCTCCTATCCTATTATGATGCTTAAAGGGCTCGAACCTTTGACCTACAGATTAGAAGTCTGTCGCTCTATCCAACTGAGCTAAAGCACCAAATCATTACCTTCTAAGTGTACTGTATGCACCTCTGTCTGTCAAGCACATACAGTACTATTTTTGCATCATAGGTTGAAAGTTTTTATCAACAGCCTTTTTTCTTCATCCGTAAAAAGGCTAACCGATGCATGATTTTCAAGCCATTTACTGACTTTTGTATTCGTTCTCTGTCGTTCAATATCCTCCTTAACAGTCTCTTCAAACTCAGGAGTCACTACAGTATAGTAGGTAGTGCTCCACACATTAGCATTACCTACAGGAGAAACAAGATAAGGCCCTGAACCAGAAACAGCTTTTTTAAACTTGATATCCGCACCAATAGAACCTTTTACAACTGCCATTGTTTTTGTAACACGCTCAACAGTAAACAACCTGCTAAATTTATTTGACCCTGCATAGCAAGCAATTCTATCACCAACTTCAAGCATATTGTCTTTCATTTTCTTTACTCCATTTTACCGAGACTATCAAAGAAGGTCTTGGTATGTAGTTGATCAGCTTTCAATTGCTCTTCTGCAATTGCCTTTTCTGTATTAGTCATAGGTTCACAAGTGTAACAGCGTGCTCTAAATAACCGATGATCGATAGGTTTCTTTTTAGGATCACCGTCGTAATATCTTACTAAAAGATGATGACAGACAGGACACACACCACTAACACCCATATCCGAAAATGTTACTCTTCTAAACTTACCCCCTGTTCCTCTTACTCGTGTTCTTTTGTTTGCATACCGTTCCATTTTGTTACCCTCTAAATTCTCACTTTTTTACATACTCTATCTTAATTCAGATATTTACCTTTGTCAAGAGTTTTTCCATCTTGAAAACCGCGATTGTAGATATTTTCACTCCCAGAGATTCGGAACGTTGAAGCATGGTAAGTACCCGTCATATGCTGTTTATGTGTCTTAATGACTGCATCAGGAATAACAATCATCAACTCTTTTGACTGTACTTGTTCAGCAAACTTAGTTTCAAGTCCTTTTACAAATCCACGAATATAGTCATTCTTCATTGCACTTGTACTCATACGGCTAAATCCAGCTTCACCGGATGCAACCAACTCCTTGTGGAATTTTGTCCACATAGTCTCAAATGCTACAAAGGAAAATTCCATGGTTGACTTACAAATTTCTGCATCTTCATTTAACCCGTAAATTTTCAATTGACTGTTGCGATAGCCTCTCCAGATCAGTATCTTACAACGGAAATTTGTTGCAATTACCCTTGCCAACATCAACTGCCACTGCTTCAAAGACTTCTGTTTCTTTTCAGCAAATACCTCGTTTACCACATCTTCCTTTACATTAGTAGATGTGTAGTCTTCAATATGTTTTTGTGTCAACCCGTTAGCAACCAGCATTTCCTGTGCCTTCAGCATTGCTGCTTCTGCTTCTGCTTGATTAGGGTTATTTCCCGCAAGTGCGAACAACTTCTGAATCTTTCTCAACACTGTATCTTCTGCCATTTGTTTCTCCTTCATCAAACTATCTGATATAAGTATACCAAACATATGCAATGTTGTCAATCAACTTTTTCAAAGTTATTCTTTTGGAGATATTAGAGATTTCTTTCTCTTATGATTTTCTTAGTACGTTCTAACCACTCTGCTTTTTCAGCCTCAAGAGGATAGTTGTTTACATCCTTCACTAGTATCCTATCGGGAAGTCTATTGCCTATGCTCATCCAACAAAGCTTACCACCTACACGCACAGTTACCATAGGATTCATTTGAGTACCGTAGTTACTATATTCAGCAACTACGGTCTTATCATTAATTTTTCCCAGTTTTAGAAAACGATGATATAAGCGCCTCATTGTGGTATCCCATATTTCTCTATCATCTTGTCTTTCAGGGGCTTAAGGTATTCAACTTGAGTCTGAAGATACTTAAGATAAGAACCAAGACGCACAAATTCTTTTGTTTTATGCCGATAGACGGTTATGTAAAGATCATAGTCAACATATCGTCCCTCTTTACGCAGCTGTACAACTCGCGTTCGAATAACCTTCAACAGCGCATCATACTCTTCTTTCAAAGGTACGATCTTTGTATTAAGTTCAAGTTCATGTGCTTTCTTTTTTGCTTCAGCAATTTCTTTCTTCAGCTTTTCATCAGCAAGCTTAAGAGATTCAAACATTTCAGGATTGATATTCTGGAAGTGATTGATACACTCAGAACCTACCCCTTCAATGCGACCATTATAGGAAATCAAAAACCTGTATCGAATTGCATGACCACAAATGCAGTATGCTCCACGTAGACAATCAACTACTTCGCCTGTATATTCCCATTTTGAAGGATCACCCAAAACTTGAATGAAATTTGCTTCATGCCAAAGCTTCTTTTCAACTGAATTGATTTTTCCTTCAAGCGATGCAATCTTACTCATTTATTGTCTCCTTCATCATTTGATACTCTAAGTATATCAAACTTATGCAAGGTTATCAACACTAAAAATAAAAATATTTCAACTATTTTCAAAGTTATCTTTTTGGAGATAATAGAGATTAACCTCTACTATCTCCTTATAATGATTATTCTGAACTCTTACTATACTTCAAATCAAAATCAGGATTGATTACTTTAAATGAAGTCATATTTGACATTTTATCCATGGGAGGTTTTGATATGCATGAGCGTATAACAATTCCCTCTCTCAATGGATGTACAGGGGAATCCAGTATAGAAACTCCTTTTGAATATTCAAGAAGTTCATCCACGTTTTGCCAATCAAAAATCTTTACTTCGATAAATGGCACCATAGGAATTTCTGTTTCTCTAGAAAAAGCAAACAGTTCATCAAAATCAAAATAGCGCTTGTCTTTCAAAGAATACACATTAAAAAGCCTAAATTGTATATCAGTGAGTTTATACTTGTTTCCTTGAATTCCGGGTCCTATCTGCTCTCCCTGAATATACAAATCAGACTTCCACTTTTTAGAGGCTATCTTTAGCTTCTTTTCAATCTGATACTTTGTAGCAGTAAACCAAAAGTTAGAAGATGTTTGATACTTTCCATGTATCATCTTTGGTGTAGGTTGTACTAAATTTCTAGAGCATACATAAAATCTCTTTTTACGCACAGCATATGTAGCTGATTGCCCATCCACCTTTTCAGTTACATACACTTGTACACCCTTCATATTGTCATATACATAAGATAAAACTTGTACTCGTGTTTCATCTGTTTTGCTTATCCATGTAGGCCATGAGTTTGATTTTTTCTTTGAGTAAAGAAGATTTCTGATGAACTTTATTTTGAGAAGTCTTCTCATAATTGGCCCATACTCTTTTTGTTGTGTTTGACTCTGTTCAACCAAACTTTCAGGATCGTATTTGACTGCTCCAATAAGTTCGGTTACATCATTTCCGTCTTTATAAGCATATGATGGATGAGCCGAGTTTATCAGTACTTCTGAGATGTGGAATACAATCCCCTGTGAATATACTCCTGCCATCTTCATATTGGTAATACGAAAGCCGTTCCACTTTGAATTCCAACATCTATTTCTAAGAAACTCAAATTGTGGCATAGGAGGGAGTACCGTATCATACTCGCAATACACTACTGTTTCTCCTACAGTGTAGGACTTGTCAACAATTACTTGCCAATCCACATTTTCAAATTTTGCAAGAACAATTCGGTCTTTCTCTGGAATTGGATCAAGAGATTTAATTGTCTGAATAGTTACTAAATTTCTCATTTACTCTTTTCCTTATAAGGTTCGAGATTTGCACAACCCATCAAACCAAATGATAGTGCTACTATTGTTGCTGTTATCCAACTAATCATTTTTTTCATATCATGCTCCTTATTCATAATATATCACAAACATGAAATTATGTCAAGGGTTTAAATACAAAGGTGT
>Ga0307375_10007192_pt1 | contig 10186 bp, 9 predicted proteins | sample TR1MG_FD_202531 | JGI IMG/M metagenome (GOLD analysis project Ga0307375, IMG submission 202531) | Soil microbial communities from Risofladan, Vaasa, Finland - TR-1 | ecosystem: Environmental > Terrestrial > Soil > Coastal area > Acid sulfate soil | place: Finland: Risofladan, Vaasa | collected...
CCGTTACCCGGACGGCACCGAAGTGAATCCGCAGCTCGATCTGCGCAAGGATTTCGACCTGTATGCCGGAGTCCGTCCCATCCGCGCCATCCCTGGCGTACCTTCGGCGCTGGCCGACCCGCGCGCCGCGCAGATAGACTTCGTTTTGGTGCGGGAGCAGTCAGAAGGCTTGTTCTACGGCCGCCTGTACCCGGAAAAACAGCCGAAAGCCGACGACAACGAAGCCTTCGACCTTGGGCGCATATCGCGCAAGGCATCCGAACGACTGTTCGATTTCGCCTTTCGCCTGGCGCGCCGGCGGCGCGCCGCCAATCCGGCGAAAGGACGCGTAACCTGCGTGGACAAGGCCAATGTGCTGAGCAGCATGGCCTTCTTCCACAGGATCTATTGGGAGCGCGCGCAGCTCAATCCGGAAATCCGCGCCGACCATTGTTACGTCGATGCCATGGCCCTGAACCTGGTCAAACGGCCCTGGGACTACGACGTGATCCCCACCGAAAACCAGTTTGGAGACATTCTTTCGGACCTCGCAGCCGGATTGATCGGCGGCTTGGGCATGTCGCCGTCCGCCGACGTCGGCGACAAGCGCGGGCTGTTCCAGCCCAGTCATGGCAGCGCGCCGGATATCGCCGGACAGGGCAAGGCCAATCCGGCGGCGATGATACTGTCCGCGGCCCTAATGCTGGAATGGCTGGGAGAAATGCACGGTCTGCCGGAGCCTGTTTCGGAGGCAGCCCGCATCCGGCAGGCGGTTGATGCGGCATTCGCTTCCGGCAGGCTTCAGTCCCTGGAGCTCGGTGGCAAGGATGGCACACAAGCAATAAGCGCCGCCATTATCGACGCGCTCGCAACGCGGAAAGCGCAATAATCGGGTTGAACAGGAGCGCTTCCGTTCAGAAAATGCCATTGCCGACTACGCTCTTTCTGAGCGCAGACAATCGACATCGTTTGCAGCGCGCGCAGGACCGGTGGGTAATACACCACACGCACGAAGCTCAGGCCGCACTTGCGTCGCTCGCCTCGCTTTTGCGTTGCTCGATGTGCTTCTCCAGCGCTTTGAAAAACCTTCCCGCAAGGAACTTGGCCACGCCGGAGAGCACGCGCTGCCCCACCCCCGCCACCACGCCCCCCACCTCCGCGCTGCCGGCATAGCGCAGCAGGGCTTTGCTCTCGCCCTGCGCTTCCAGATCGAAGGCGACGTTGCCTTTCATGAATCCAATCGAGCCCTGACCGTCGATGCTAAGCACATAGTGCGCTGGTTCCTGCTTGTCGGAAATGGCCACGTTGCCCATGTATTCGCCGCTGACGCTGCCGACCTGCAGTTTCAGGCCCATTTCGTAGCGGTCGGGCCCGAGCGCGCGCACGGTGTTGCAGCCGGGAATTATCTTCGCCAGCACAGAGGGATCGTTGAGCAAGCGCCACAGCTCGGCCTGCTCCACCGGCAGCGTGTGTTCCCCTTTCATTTCCAGCGCCATAACGCCGCCTCAGCTCCGGCACCAGCAATCGGGGCGGATGCGGAATATGCGCTGCGCGTTGCCGCCGAGGATGGCCGCGCGCTCCGCGGCGCCAAAGCCCGCCGCATGCACCACCTTGCACGGCTCCATGTCGCCGATCGGGAACGGCATGTCAGAGCCGAGCATGATCTTCGCCGTACCGGCCTTGGCGGCCAGGAAACGCAACGCATCCGCGTCGAACACCACGCTGTCGAAATACAGAGCCTCGAAGCCCTTGCGCGGGTCGGCATACTTGCCCTGACCGATGGTGAAGTTGCGCGCCAGCCGCCCCAACACCAGCGGCAGTGCTGCGCCGCCATGCGAGAGCACCAGTTTCATGCCTGGAAACTTGAGTAAATGCCCGGAGAACAGCAGCCGCGCAACGGCGATAGAGGTGTCGGCTACCCGGCCGATGGCATTTACCAGGTCGTAGTCGGCCAAGCGCGGTTCCCCGCACAGAAACATCGGATGCAGGAACACTGCGGCCTGCAGCTTCGAAGCCGATTCCCAGAACGGATCAAGCTGGGGGTCGTCGAGCACCCCTCCCAGCCCCTTGGGCAGCGTGCCTATCATCACGCCGCCAAAACCGGCTTCCATGGTTTCGCCCAGCACCTCGGCCGCCATTTTTCCGTCCTGCAACGGAACGGTGGCGAGCGGCGTGAAACGCGGCTCGTCGGCCAGCCCCTGTTGCATGCAATCGTTGATGAACCGGCTCCAGGCCAGGCCCTCGTCCGCCGCCAACTCGTAACCAAAGCTGTCGAGCCAGCCGCCGACCAGCTGATGGTCGATACCGTTCTTGTCCATCCAGGCGCGGCGCTCGGCAAGATCCGAAAGCTTGGGCGAGATCGGGCGCGTCGCTTCGCCGCCCGCAAACCGCAGGCGCATTCCCTTTTCGCCGCGCAGCAGCTGCACACCCGCAAACTTCGCCGCTTCCGCGTCGAAGCGCTCATACAGGCGTTGCGGCAGATAGTGCGCGTGGATGTCGATAATCATGCCGCCGCCTCTGGGGTCGGATCGCCGGCTCGCGCCGGGGCCCCTCTTCCGTCCTTCGGCGGCCGCAGCTCCCTGCTCATCATGCCTTTCCCTCCTTCACTTCGAGCGCCGCTGCAGCCTCTGCCTCGCGCAGGTTCATCGCTGTGAGCACGCGCTGGCGAATCGCTTCGCGCTCGCCGCCGGCGACCCGCGCCTCGAGCGCGATTTGCGCCGGGCGGTGGAATACCAGAATGCGCTCGCCCAGCTGCAAGGCCTCGTCAATGGAATGCGTTACAAAAATGCTGGTCTTGCCATTTTCCCGTACCAGCTGCGTATATTCCTCGCGCAGCCGCTTGCCGGTCAGTTCGTCCAGCGCCGAGAACGGTTCGTCGCACAACAAGATCTCCGGGTTCACGGCGAAAGCGCGCGCGAGCGATACGCGCTGGCGCATGCCGCCGGAGAGCGCGTGCGGGTAGTCGTACGCGTGGCCCGTCAAACCCAACCGATCGAGCCAGCCCAGCGCATTCTCGCGCCGCTCCTCTGAATTCTTGCCGAGCAGTTCCATTCCCAGCTCGACATTCTCGAGCGTCGTGCGCCAGGGCATCAGCCGGTCGTTCTGGAACACGACGGCAATCTTTCCGCGGAACCAGTCGAATTCACGGAATGGGTCGTGTCCGAGCACGCGCACGGTACCCGCTGTCGGCTCGATCAGTCCGGCAAGCAGATTGAACATGGTCGACTTGCCGCAACCGGTCCTGCCCAGCACCGCTACCATCTCGCCCGGTGCGACGGTGAAGCTCAGACGGTCGACGGCCAGATACGATTCTTCGCGCCGGTCCTGACGCAGGAAGCGCTTCACAACCTTGCTGAACTCGATCGCCGCAGCGGCCGTGTCGGCATTTCCGCCACTCATGCCGAGCGCTCCACGCTCGGCCGGTAGGCCAGCAACCAGCCTTCGATTCGCGTAATCACCTGCTGCACGACCAGAACGAACACGACCAGCACCAAGGTCCAGGCGAGCGCCCCTGCCATGTCGAACAATTGCTGCTGCATCAACAACTGGTAGCCTATGCCCCCGGTGGCGCCGACCAGCTCCGCCACCACCACCACGCGCGCGGCGTTGCCGAGATTCACTTTCCACGCGGTCAGCATGCCGGGCACGATGGTCGGCAGAATCAGGGTGCGAAACAGGTCGCGTTTGCTCGGCCGGAAGGAAAGCGTCATCTCGAACAGGTCCTTGGACATCGAGCGGTAGGCGTCGAGAATCTGAAAGCTGAATGCCGGCAGAGTCGTCGCTGCCATAATGAAAAGTATGCGCGGCTCGGTGCCCTTGAACCAGATGATCGCGATCACCACCCAGGACAGCGCCGGAATACCCTGAATAAAATTGAGCAGGGGATAGACGTAGCGGTAGCTGCGCTCCGAGCGCCCCATCACAAAAGCCAGAACCGCGCCGAGCAGGAACGCCACGGTGAGCCCGGCGAAGATGCGCGCTGCCGTGGCGCCGGCGTTGGCGAGGCTCTCCGGGTCGATCAATATCGCGAAAAACTTGTGTGCGATCGCCGGAACCGGCGGAAACAGATAGGGCGGAAAGAAATATGACGCGATCTGCCAGACAAGTGCCAGCCCGCCCAGCGAAATCACGGTCTCCCTGCGCAGCTTATACCAGGGGTTCATCGCGCCCCGTCCGCCTTCGCGCGACTACTCGAGGTGGCCGTCATAGATGCTCGCCGCCGAAGGCTGACTGGGCAGATAGCCTATCGCCTGGCCGGCGCGATATACCGCATCGATCTCCTTGCGCAGTTCACCCGCCGGCTGCACGTCCATGCCCAGGCGGTCGTTGGCGCGGATGAGTTTCTCGAGCACGGTGAGGCCCGCCGCGTCTGCTTTGGGCGAAATCAGCTTGGCTGCCTCCGCCGGATTCGCCGCAACCCATTCCGCCGCCTGTTTATAGGTGCGGTACAGCGCGGGAATGAGCGCCTTGTTCTTCGCTATCCACCCCTCATGCGCAGCGACGCCCAGATAGGGAATCTTGTCGCCGCCGGCAAATTTGCGCCATTGGTTCTGTATGTCCAGGTCGAGCGTGCGCAGCGACGGCTTCTTCGCCATCAGCGTCGTGTAGCCGGGCTCCCACAGTTGCACTGCATCGGCACGGTCGGCGAGCGCGTAGCCGATCAATCCCGGTGTTGCCGTGTTGATCACGTTTACCTTGGACATATCGACGTTCTGCTGCCGCGCGAACCAGTCGACCATCTGGAAATTGGTGGTACCGCGCGCCGCGGCGAGCTGCTTGCCCTGCAAGTCGGCGAGCGTCTTGATGTGGGGATTGTCGGTGACCACCGCACCCCAGAAATCGAACAGGTTGAACAGGTAGCTTACTTTCAAGCCGCGCAAATTCGCAAGGCCGATGGTCAGCAGCGACGCGCTGCCGCCGACCTGGAACTCTCCGCTGTTGAACTGAGTCGCGTAGGCGTCGGGCGGACGCGCCTGAAAAGTGATGTCCAGCCCGTTCGCCTCATCGAGCTTGCGCGCCTTGATCACCGGCGGCAGAAAGGCGCCAAGCGAAGGCGCGCCGAATACCACGATCTCGATCTTGTGCAGCGCCTCGGCCTGTGCTGCGCCGGCGCCCAATCCTACTACCGCGGCCAGCACCAAACAATGCATGAAACTTCCGAATATACGTGCTTTCATTTTGTCTCCTCCTATTGTCGCGCTGCTTCGCGCAGCTAATTGCCGGCGCGGACAGCCTGCATCCGCGTCCAGATCTGCAATGGCGTCATCGGCAACTCGTCGATCGAGGTGCCGAGCGGCGCCAGCGCGTCGTTGACGGCGCAGGCGATCGCCGCCGGCGCGCCGAGGTAACCAGCCTCGCCCGAGCCCTTCTGGCCGAATGTCGTGTGCGGCGAAGGCGAGCAGTGATCCGCGATGGCAATCGCCGGCACCTCCATCGCGCTCGGAATCAGGTAGTCCATGAACGACTGGCTCTCCAACTGACCGTTGTCGCTGTAAGCAAACTTTTCGTACAGCGCCGCGCCGATCCCATGCGCGATGCCGCCATAGGTCATGCCGTGCACGATGTCCGGGTTGATCATCACGCCGCAGTCGTGGCCACAGGCATAGCGCACGAGCTTCGGCTGGCCGGTGGCCGGGTCGATCTCGATCAGCACCACATGCGCTTCGAAGGAGAAACAGGGATACATCTGGATGCGCCCGTCGGCCGTCGGCAGCGCGCCGCCGGTGGGCACCTCCCACACGAATTTCGCCTGCAGGCCGGGCTCCAGCCCGGGCGGCATCTGGTGAAACTTGCGGTGCGCGATCTCGACCAGTTGATTCCAGCTTAGCACTTTCCTGGGGTCGTCTTTTACGCTGACGCTGCCCTCGCCGTACTCCAGTTCGGTCACCAGCTTGTTCAGGTTATGCGCGGCGATCGCAAGCAGCGCTGCCTTGATCTGGCGCGCCGCGCCGGCGGCGGCGCCGCCGAGCATGATCGCCATGCGGCTGCCGACCGGGCTGTTGGAAGGCAATGCGTTGAGCGAGTCGGCATGCACCACGCGGATCGCGCCCGGGTCGCGCTCGAGCACCTCGCCCAGCACGGTGGCGACCAGGGTCTCGTGGCCCTGCCCCGCGCTGGACGTATTCATGACACCGGTGATGGCGCCCGACAGGTCGACCCGCACCAGGCAGGAATCCATCCAGGTGGTGGTCTCGTTTTTCGGATTGAACAAGGGCTCGAAGGCAGAGTTGCCGCCGGAAGGTTCGAGGCAACTGGAAATGCCGATGCCGGCGAGGCGCCCTGAATTACGCGCCGCATCGCGCGCTGCGATCAGCGCCGGATACCCGGCCGCGGCGAGCGCCTTGTCCAGCACCGCATGGTAATCGCCGCTGTCGTAGCTGGTGCCGCTCGGAATCAGGTAGGGAAACTGGTCCTTGCGGATGAAGTTTTTCTTGCGCAGCGCGATGCGGTCCATGCCCAGATGGCGGGCGACGCGGTCGATGGCGGTTTCCAGCGCGTAGTTGGTCGGCGACTGTCCGAAACCGCGCACCGCTTCCTGCGCCGTCTTGTTGGTCATCACCGAGATCGGCTCGTACTCCACGCTGTGGATCTGATAAGGGCCGACGATCGCGCCCACCGGTTTGCCCAGTTGCAGCGGCGAGCGGCCGGCATAAGCGCCGACGTCGTCCAGCGCGCGGATCTTGAGCGAGCGTATGCTGCCGTCCGCATCGAATGCGACCTGCACGTCGAATACGCGGTCCGGCCCGTGCATGTCGCCGCCGCGCATGTTTTCCAGGCGATCCTCGATCAAGCGCACCGGATACCCTAGCTTCTTCGCCAGATAGCCAACCAGCACCGTGTGCTTGATGCCGCGCTTCACGCCGAAACTGCCGCCCACGTCGACGTCGAAATGCACGCGCACGGCATTGCCCGGCAGGCGCAGCGCGCGCGCCGTCTGGTCGGGGTACTTCGGCATCTGGATCGAGGCCCACACATCGAGCAGCTGCCGGCCCGGATCCCACTGCGCCGCGACGCCAAAGGTCTCGATCGGCACCGTCGCACTGCGGCCCCAGCGCACGCGCAAGGCGAGCTTGTGCTCTGCGCGGGCGAAGTCCTCTTCCACCGGTCCCCAGACGAACTTGCGCCGGTACAACACATTGCTGCCGTGCAGTGGATGCACCAGCGGGGAGCCAGGCAGGGCGGCCTTCTCCGGGTCGAGCACGTATTCGGTCGGCTCGTAGTCGACCTCGATTTTCTCGGCCGCGTCCTCCGCCAGGGCGCGCGTGTCAGCGACCACGGCCGCCACCCACTCCCCGGCATAGCGCACCACGCCATGCGCGAGCGGGTAGCGCGTTACTTTGGGCGCGTCCACGCCCGGGAGCAGCGGATCTACCCCTGCGCACAGCTCGGCGCCGGTGAGCACGTAATGCACCCCGCTGAGCGCGAGCGCCTTGTCCGCGCGGATCGCCGTAATGCGCGCCGCCGCGTGCGGACTGGTGACCAGCGCCACGTGCTTCATGCCCGGCAGCGCGATGTCGGCGACGAAGTGCCCGCGCCCGGTGACGAAGCGCGGATCCTCCTTGGTGCGGCGCTTCTTGCCGATGTAACGAAAACCCTTCTCCGCGGCCGCACTCATACTGTAGGCGTCCCACGTTTCTCCGCCGCGAGCTTGATCGCGTCGACAATCTGCTGGTAGCCGGTGCAGCGGCACAAGTTGCCGCCGATCGCCTCGCGGATCTCGTGTTCCGAGGGCGCGGGATTGGTCTCGAGCAGCGCGTGCGCAGCCACGATCATGCCCGGGGTGCAGTAGCCGCATTGCGTCGCATGCGTTTCGCAGAACGCATCCTGCAGCGCGCCCGGCGTGCCGTCGGGCTGCGCCAGGCCTTCTATCGTAGTCAGCTTGCGGCCGTCGGCCTGCACTGCGTACATCAGGCAGGAGCGCACCGGCTCCCCGTCGAGCAGCACCGAGCAGGCGCCGCAAATGCCGTGCTCGCAGCCCGCGTGCGTGCCGGTGAGCCGCAGCGTGTCGCGCAGAAAATCGACCAGGGAGAGGCGCGCCGGCACCAGCGCCTCGCGCAGCTCGCCGTTGACTTCGATCGAGATCGAATACAAGCGTTCGTCGCTCATTTGCCCGCTCTTGCTTTGCTGTTACTCATTGCATCCTCTTTCGCCGCACGCAGCACCCGCTCTGCCAGGACGCGCGCCAGGTGCCGGCGGTAATCGGCGCTCGCATGCAGGTCCCCCTCCGGATCGGCGAGGTCCGCCGCCGCCGCGGCCGCGGCGCCGATCGCCGCCTCGTCGAGCCGCGCGCCTGCCAGCTGCGCGCCGATCTGCGGCAGCGCGAGCGGCACCGGCGCCGCGCCGCCTATCCCCAGTTCGAGGCGCAGGCAGCGTTCGTCCGCATCGAGTTCCAGCTGGGCGCAGGCCGAGACCAGCGCAAAATCGCCGTGCCTGACGCTCACCTCCTCGAATGCACAGCCGCGCATGATATGCGCGGCTGCACTGGGCCACACCGGGAAGCGGATCTCGGCCAGGCATTGCTCCGGCAGAATCGCCGTCACCATGGGCGCGAGGAAGAACTCCCGCGCCGGAATCTCCGTCACGCCCGAGGTATCACGCAATTCCAGCGCGGCATCGAGCACGCACGCGACCAGCGCGATCTCCGCCGAAACGTCGCCGTGCACGATCGAGCCGCCGATGGTGCCGCGATTGCGCGTCTGCGCGTGGCCGACCCAGCGCAGCGCGCGCGCGAGCAAGGGCAGGTTCGCGCGGGCGAGCGGCTCGCGCTCCATCACGCACTGGCGCACGCCGGCGCCCACGGTGAAATGGCCGTCCCCGCGCGCGGGTACATCGGCGGGCGCAGCGATGCGCTGCAGTTCCGCCAGCCGGCTGATGTCGACCAGCCAGGCCGGCCGCGCCAGCCGCATCGCCATCATCGGCACCAGACTCTGCCCGCCCGCGATCAGTTTTGCGTCCGGCCCGTGCTCGGCGAGCAGGCTGCAGGCCTCGGCCAGCGTCGCCGGGCGGGCGTATTCGAACGGAGCGGCTTTCATCGGCGAATCATGCCGGAAAACGCTGCAGGCTGCCTACCGCGGAGTCTGATTTTCCGGCCGGGCGCAGGCCACCGCGGCCGGGCGTCGTGTCGAGCGTCGTTGCCGCAGCGTTCCTCCCTCCCTTATAATCGACCGTATGACCAGCGCTCTCAAGCTGTTCCAGGGCCGCTTCGGCCGCGTCGCCTTGCTCAATTCGGACAAGGACCTGGTGATGCACAGCCACCCGCAGTGCCACGTCCTGATCAAGGCCGAAGGCGCCGACACTTCGTTCCAGGTGCGCGAACAGTCCTATCCTCTCAACCAGGACACGCTGGTGCTGGTCAACGCCTGGGAACCACACTGCAAGGTACACCGGCGCCACAACCAGCGCTCCACCGTGCTTGCACTCTATATCGAGCCGGAATGGCTCTCGGGCATGGATCCCAAGTTTTCGGTGAGCGGTCTGCAGGGATTCTTTCCCCATCCCTGTGTGCGCATCCCGCCGCACATACGTGCGCTCGCGGATCGCTTGGTCGAGGGTATGTTCGAGCCGCAGCGCGGGCACAAGGATCAGGCGCGCTGGGAGATCGCCCTGTTCGAGCTGATGATGTCGGTGATCTACGAGTTCTCGGCCTGGCGCGATCGCATGGAAATCTACCGCGCCAGCCTGCGGCGGCCGTCCGATCCGCGCATCAAGCGCGCGATTCGTTTCATGAACCAAAACCTGGACACGCAGCTGCCAATCGACGAGCTCGCGCGCCTGTGCGGTCTGTCGCGACCGCATTTCTTCTACCTGTTCAAGGAATGCACCGCGCTTTCTCCGGCGCTTTATCTCAACACGCTGCGTATGGAATCCGCCTTCGGTCGATTGGGCGCGGGCAAAACCTCGATCAACACACTCGCCGAGTCGCTCGGCTTCGCCGAGGCTAACCACTTCACCCGCTTCTTCCGCCAGAACCTAGGCATCCCGCCGTCGGAATATCGCCGCCAAGTAGAGCTATTCGCGTGAGCCCGGTGGCGTAGAGCATCAGATTTGCGAAGGCCGATTATCGTGACATGGCCAGGAATGCCAAATCAGCGATTTCCTGCATCCACGACCGTCAATCTCACCATTTACCCGCTTAGCCGAGCGCGCGATTCTCGTCCATGCAGAGCAGGCGCACGCGACCTTGCGCCACGAGCTGCTCTTTATCATC
>Ga0307375_10007194_pt1 | contig 10182 bp, 10 predicted proteins | sample TR1MG_FD_202531 | JGI IMG/M metagenome (GOLD analysis project Ga0307375, IMG submission 202531) | Soil microbial communities from Risofladan, Vaasa, Finland - TR-1 | ecosystem: Environmental > Terrestrial > Soil > Coastal area > Acid sulfate soil | place: Finland: Risofladan, Vaasa | collected...
CAGCCTGGCGATTGTCGCGAGCATGGTCTATCAAGACGATATCTTCCCCCTCGTGTATATCGACGACACCCTCGCGATGATCGGCGGAATTCCCAAGCGCAACACGCTTATCGCCATGCTCAAGCGGGAGATCGAGTATGGAATCAGCAAGGACGACATTCTCGATGTCGCACGACGGAGAATCGAGGCCGAGATGGATGCGGAAGTGGCCTTGGCCTGACATGCGGGAAGAAGCCATAAGATGAGCGAAACCGGAAAAAAGCTTGTGAAGATCCTCTCGATCGATGGCGGGGGAATCCGTGGACTCCTCCCCGCGCTCATACTGGAGGAATTGGGAAGGCGCCTCGATAGCGGCGACAAGGGACGTCCCCTCTCCTCCGTTTTCGATCTCATCGCCGGCACATCGACCGGGGCCCTCATCGCCTTGGGGCTCGCCCTGCCCGAAAAGACGGCTTCGTCGAGGGATAGAGGTGCGACAATGGCGCGAAGGCCGGCCCTCGCCCTGAAGGATATCGTCGATTTTTACGAGCGCAGGGGAAAGGAAATATTTTCTCCCAATCCGGCCAGCGGACTTCGAGCCGCCGTTCACAGCTTTCGTCATAAGTATGACGGCAGCGGCTTCGAAAGGGTCCTGTCCGATGTCTTCGGCGACGCGACCCTCCGGGATGGCCTCACCAATCTCCTGATAACGAGTCTGGACACGAAGATCCTCCAGCCCCGATGCCTTAAGAATCGACCGCGCCGACCCGAATGGAGCGACGATCTCGATTTCTATATGAGGGACGCGGCCAGGGCCTCCTCGTCGGCGCCGACCTTTTTCCCGCCGGCTCTGATCGAGCCCGTGCCGGCAAACGGCCAGCGATTCTGCCTGGTCGACGGTTCGATGTTCGCCAACAATCCCTCCCTTCACGCCTACATCGAGGCGACCAAGTTGTTTCCCGGGGCCGATGAATACCTGATCCTCTCCCTCGGAACCGGGAACGACAAAGAAGGCTATTCTTACGAGGAAATCTCCCGATGGGGAATCCTCGAGTGGATCAACCCGATGAAGAAACTGCCGCTCTTTTCGCTCATGTCGGCGGGGCAGAGCGAATCGGTCGATCATATGCTCGCTCGGATTTCCGGCGTGCGCTATATCAGGATTTCGGTTGCCCTTGAAGGGCGCTGCCTGGAGATGGATGACGCAAGTCCGGCCAACATCCGGGCCCTGCGCTCCATCGCCTATCGCGTCATCGAGAAAAATCGGGCCTTGATGGATTCGCTCGTAAGGGAACTCTAGCGACCCTCGACCGTCGCGAACAGAGAGTGAGGAGGAAGAGCCATGCCGCTTCCCGTCCTGCATTGCCCGGTCTGCGGCCTCGTTCTCGAGCGCCGTTTCGAAGGAGCGGTCTGCTCCTATTGCGGAGCCGTCGATGGAGACCATCGGTCGGAGCGCTCCGCTCCGTGGCGCTGCGCCGCGGGCCATCATCTCTGCGAAGACTGCCGAACCGCGATGGCCGAGGATCTGCCGCGCCGCCTCGTCTCCACCCTGGCCCAGACCGATCCCTTCGCCATCGCCGACCTTGTCATGTCACACCCCGCGATGCGGCAGGAGACCTACGGTCCCGACCATCATGGCCTCCCGGCCTTGGCTCTTCTCGTGAGCCTGCGCAACGTCGGGCTTTGGGAAGGTTCGGATTCGAGGATCCTCGCGGCCGTCCGGCGCGCGAGGGAGATAGGCGAGGGCTCCTGCTACCTTCGGGGTACCTGCGGGGCCTGCGTAGGGGCGGGCTCAGCCCTGTCCACCATCCTTCATCTCGGCATCGCCAGCCCCGAAAGGGGGCTGGCTCTTCGCGCGACGGCTTTATCTCTCGGTTCCCTCGCCAGGACAGGGGGGCTGCGCTGCTGCAAGGAAGCGGTCTACGCCGCTCTCGAAGGCGCGATCGAGGCCCTCGTTCCTGTCCTCCCGGCCATCGCGACGATGAAACGGCCCGTCGTATGCGGCTTTTCCTCCTCGCTCCCCGATTGCAAGGGCATGATATGCCCCTATCATCCCCGCTCCGCGAACGCCGATACCAAGGAGGCAGTCCATGAGGGTTCGACTCCTCCGTGATGGCGAACTTCGACCTGCCCGCCATTTCGCCATCGAGGAGGCCATCCTGCGGGGAGTGGCCGAGGGAAGCTCGCCTCCCACCCTCCGGATTCGCCGCTCCATTCCCGCCGTATGGATCGGCCTCTTCCAACGGCCCGAGGAGGACGTCGATGTCGAGGTTGCCAGGGCTCTCGATGTTCCGATAATCCGGCGCTACAACCCCGGCGGAGCCGTCTACCAGGACGAGGGCACTCTTTGCTATTCCCTCTTCTTTTCCAAGGCTCCATTTTTCGAAAGTTTGGGAATCGAGGCCCCGGCGTCTCTCTACTCGATCCTTGGCGGCGCGGCCATTCGCGCCCTGCGGCGTTTCGGTGCCGCGGCCGAATTGTCCCCCGTCAACGACGTGACCATCGGCGGCAGGAAGGTCTACGGCTCGGCCCAGGTCGAACACTACTCGGCCTTCGTCCATTCGGGCAGCTTCCTCCTATCCTGCGATCTGGACAGGATGGCGACCCTCCTCCGCCCCTCGGCCCTCAAATACGCGGACAGGGGCTTCTCTTCGGTTCGCGAAAGAGTGATAAACCTTTCGGAACTCGCGGGATCTCCCGTCAGCCCGGAGGCATTCGCGGAAGCCCTCGTAACGGAGCTCTCAGTCGCGATGTGTTTCGAGTTGGTCGAGTCCGGTTTGACTGAAAGGGAATACGAAGAGACGGAAAGGCTTCTCGTGGAAAAGTACGGTCGGCCGGAGTGGACCTATCGTCGGGGCGAGCGAAGCGCTCGGGTCCTATCTCGTCGTTCGCCAAGCGGCGTCATGACCCTCGCCGCGACCCTCGACGGCAATCGCATCGAGAGAGCCGAGCTCCGCGGGGACTTTCTTGTCGCCGACTTGCGTGGACTCGAATCCTGGGTCGCCTCACTTGCTGGGCTCAGTATACCGGAGGCGATAGCCCGGGTAACCGAAGCGGGTCTTCCGGCCGACCTCGCCACGACTCTCGTCGCCTTGCTTGAAGAGCTATCATAGTGCCTAGTCCGGTGAGGAGGTGACACATGGGCGCGTTTGTATCGTAATACACGATCGAAACTGGGTCACGTGTCTCCACTATTGCTGTCTTGGCGGTTACGGATCGCCAAGAGGGCCACGCTAACCGTGATCGCCGACGGTTTTATAGAGGACGAGCTTTTTACCGATTATTTTCCCGACGACAACCTCCCCGTTTACCGACGGCTGTTATGTTTGTCTACGAAAGATGGCCGGAAAGGGCTGTCGGAAAGACGAACAGCGTTAGGAGGAGATTATGGGTACAGCGAAGTTCTTCGGTTGGATTGCCGCTATCGGCGGCCTTTGGGAGATCCTTTCCCCCTTTGTCCTCGGCACATCCGCGTCGACGGGGGCCATGGTCGATGCGATCATCCTGGGTGTTCTCCTTGTCCTCTTTGGACTTTGGGTCGCGCTTAGTCGCTGGAATAGCGCCGTCAGGACATTGAGCTGGATCAATGCCGTCCTCGGCCTTTGGTTGGTCCTCGCGCCCTTCATCATCGGCTACAGCTCCACCACCGGAGCGATGGTGAACGACATCATCGTTGGCGGAGTCGTCCTAGTTATCGAGATATGGGGCGCTTTGGCGGCACGGAACGGCCTTTAACGTTCCCTTGGGCACGATGCCCGAGGCGGCCGTCGCCTTTCTGGCGATGGCCTTTTTCGTTGCTTGCTCTTATTTCCAATTTCCCGACACCGTCCGTGTTTTCGCTGTCTAGTCTTGCTCCTGGAGAATTATTCGCCACTTCCTTGACGCGTTGATGCAATGTTAAGATAATTTGCAACATAGGCGAATTTTAAAGGCAGTTTTCTGGTCGCCTTGCTGGAGGAAATGTGAGCGTACGACGACTCAGGCTCGAAGCCCTGATCGCGAGCCCTCCGACGCGGACCTGTGAGGCCATAGTCGACATGCTCGACGCCCTCGTCGAGAAATACCCCGATTTCGTGTCCCTCGATATCTACCTTGCCGGCGAGCAACCTGGACGGGACCCGACCAAGGGCTATCAGGACAAGGGGAAATTCAAGAGGGTCCCGAGCGTATTCGTCAATGGAGTAATGGCCGCCCAGGTTGAGGCGCCTGAGCCGGCAACCCTGGAAGCCCTTCTCGTCTCCGAGCTGGCCAAAGGGGCCGGGGCATGGCAGGAATAAATAAGATGGAAGACCAGGAAGATCATGACTGAGGATCCTTCGCCTGAGCCGATAAATCGCGTTCTTCAGGTCGCGGGAAGGGCGGCCGTCAGCGCGGCCTGCGCCCTGATGGTGTTTTTCGATAGGGACCCCCTCCGTTCGGCGATATCGCTGCCCATGCTACTTCTGGAAGTGACCGCGTATTACGCGGTGACCGCCATTTTCGGAAAGAAACAATTGCTTTTTTCAGGACCGACTCCGCCCGCCCTCATCATAGGCGATATCCTCGAGGCTAGCGTCGTAGTTGGCATGAGCGGCGGCTATGACAGCCCTTTTTTCGCCGTCTTCCTGTTTACGATGGCCGAGATCGCCTTGTATCTCCACTGGAAACTCGGCGCGGCGCTCATCGTGGGCATGAACGCCATCCAGGTCGTGGCAACCGGCGTCCAGATCGCCGCCTTGCCGGAGCTCTTCTCTCGTTCCTTCGTTCTTAGCCGTTTTTCCCGGGTGCTGATCGTAGGACTGTTGTTCGTGATCCTGGCGGAGATCATGAAAAAGGAAGAATCGGCCAGGGATCGAGCCTCGCGGGCTTCCCTGCAGATCGCCAACCTGAACTCGATATTCTCGCAGCTCGGCGAGGCTCATATGGACATTCAAAAAGTATTCGACACAGTCCTGACGGCGGCCACGTCGCTCAAGGACGTCATTTTCTGCGCCATTTTAAGAAAGCAAAATTCCGATGCGCGCTGGGTCGTCGCGTCCACTTCCGAGGCCATACACTGCGGAGTGGCGACGGTCGTCTCCATTCCCCCTGGACTTGAAGCGGCTCCAATTATGGCGATCGCGGCCGATCCGGCCGGGGACACTGCCTTCCCCTGCGCGAAAAACGCGAGACAGATCGTCATCACGAATTTCCCATCTTTTTCGGCCAGCGAGCGAGGAATGCTCATTCTCGGGAGGACGAGCTCCCTGCCGCTTTCGGAAGAGGATGAGACCTTCCTCCGGGCGCTTACCATGCAGTCGCAGCTCGCGCTCCACAACGCCCTCCTCTTTCACGAACGCGAGAGGCAACTAGAGGAGCTCAAGGTCTTCAAGGAAATACAGAACACCTTTTTCACCTCGGCCGCCCACGAACTGAAGACCCCGCTCACCGTAATCGGCCTGCTTTCTTCCGGGCTTGGCCTGACCATCAAGGAGCCCTCCGCCGAACAAAGGGAAATGCTCGAGACCATGGGCCAAAACGTGTCGCGCCTGCAGACTCTCGCGGCGAACATCCTCGCAACCGCCAGACTCGAGGCGAATGACGTGGTTTTGCAGCCCCGGGCGACCGATGTCGGACGGCTCGTCGCCATGGTCGCGGACGAAATGAAAATGGTCCTCGGCGAAAAGGGTCTGTCGATTGTCCTCGATCCCCCCGGAATCTGGCCAAAGACATGGGCCGATCCCAATAGGATCAGGGAGGTTTTTTTCAACCTCCTATCGAACGCGGCGAAATTCGCGGAGGCGGACGGACTCATCGTCATCCGATTCTCGGCGGAGAAGGATAGCGCCACCATCGGAGTCTGTGACCGGGGAAAGGAAATATCCCAGCGCGAAAGCGAGCTGGTTTTCGATAAATATTTCACCGGCAAGGATGTCGGAGCCTTGGCGGGAACGGGCCTAGGCCTTTACATCACAAGACAGATCGTTGCGCTACATCGAGGGACGATATGGGTAGAGAGCGGAGAGGGGAAAACCTGCTTCCTCTTTACGTTGCCGCTCGCGCGCGAGGGAGAGAACAATGAATGATCGTTCCGTGAAGATCCTTGCCATCGACGACGAATCAGACGTGACGAAGTCCATCCGACTCACGGTCACCATACAGGAACCCTTATGGCAGGTGATCGAGGCGAAATCGGGCAGCCAGGGATTGGAACTCGTCGATACGGAGAAGCCGGATATCGTCCTTCTCGACATGCGCATGCCGGGCCTGAACGGCATCGATACGCTCCGAAAATTGCGCCGTTACAGCACGATTCCGGTCATCATGCTTACCGTCACCAACGACGAGCTCAACGAGGTGCTCGCTCTCCAGGAAGGGGCGGACGACTATGTCGTGAAACCCTTCGGACATCTTGAGCTGTTGGCGAGAATCAAGGCGGTGCTGAGAAGGTACACGGGCGGCGATAGGCGCGGGAAGACCTACTCAAGCGGGGAAATCAGCGTCGATTTCGAGAATCGAGAGGTCCTGGTTCGATCCCTCCCCGTCGCGCTCACCTCGACCGAGTTCGCCCTTCTCCAGATCCTGACCGGCGCTCCCGATCAGGTCATCACCAGCGAGACGCTGTTGGGGCGTATTTGGGGTCCGCACGCGCTGGACAATAAGGAATATCTCAAGGTCTACATACGCAAGCTCAGGGAAAAGCTGGAAATCGACCCAGCCCGACCACGGTATATAGAGACCGTGCGTGGAGTCGGCTATCGCTTTCGCGAATGGAAGGCCTGAGCGAAGAAGATGGTCCGTTTACGGACCGCTTCCTCCGCTGCGGCGAAAAAAAGGCCGGAGCCGGAAATCGAGCTTGCGCCCGTTCCGACACCGGCCCTGTAGCAGGCTTCGTCTTTGGCAAGGCTTAAGCTTGGCCTTAAGCCTTGGCGGGGCCCTTCTGTGCGGGGCCCTGAGGGGCCTTGGGTACGAGGAGTCCACCACCGAAGAGGGCGATGAGGGATCGAACGGCGGTCGCGAGCCACAAGCTCACGAGAATGATGAGGAGGAGGGCGGCGTACCAGAAGACCACGGGAAGCTGCAGCAGGCCGAAGACCGCGTAGCTGGCGAGGGTATAGGCCCCGAGGGGGAATATGAAGGCCCACCAGGACAGGGTAAAGGGAATGCCGCCGCCGCGCAGGTACTTGATGGTCACCGCGATGGTCAAGGCGAAGGCCCAGAGGCCGAAACCCCAGAGCGCGAGCGCTATCAGCTGCAGGCCGCTGGTATCGACGAGCATGCCGAGGCCCTTGGAAACATCGGCGATGCCAAGGAGGCTGAGGGTGCCGACGCCGATGGGTCCGAGGAGGATCCAGAAGGTCGGTGCCATCGAGGCATGGGGCATCTTGTGATGCAGAAGGCTGTTGAAGACCACGGCACCGATGATGAGGAAGAGGAAGAGGCCTATTCCGAAGAATCCGATGTCAAGGAGATTGATGAGCTTCGCCGTATTCGGATCGATGCCCATCCACATCTTCGCCAGCGGATTGCCGAGGAGGGGGACGACGACACTGGCTACCGGGGTGATGAACCAGGAAAAATTGACCTGCTCAGGCTGGAGATTTTCCTTGAGAAGCATCGTATAAACGACGTAAACGCCGAAGAAAAGTATCAAAACGACGGATACGATCCAGAGCACCAGGCTCAAGCCGCCGATGAAGGGCCTCGCGAAAAAGGCCCTCCCGATGGAGAGGAAATTGGTGCCCAGCACGATGGCGCCGACAGGCATGGTGACGAAGAAGTTGGACATGATCGGGTGTCGAAGGTCCTCCCTCAGCCTGTCGAAGTGAAGGACCCAGCGCAGGGTCCATGGCACGATGAAGACGATGAACAGGGCAACATTGAGCCAGAAGAGGGCGACGGCCGCGGGGCGGAGCCACTCGGCCTGGTTCCCGAACATGAATAGGGCGTTCGCAAGGCCGCCCGTACCCATCACCGATGCGTACCACGCCGGCGAAAAGTGGCGGATGACGCTCTTGGCATTCTTTTGTTCTTTGCTTTCCATAAAGCCTCCTGTCTATGTAGCGATGCAAAACATGTATGGATGAGAAATCGGCCGCGGCAATCCCTGTCCCCAAAGACTTGAACGGCATGTTTGTTGCAAATTATTGCAACGTTAGGCCAATAAGTCAAGCAGATCATGAAAATCTTCCAAACATTGCAACATTGAGGCGAACGAAGGAAGCGCGCGAGCAATTGAAGCAATAGGGATATTCCCGATGCATGACCTCGAAGTCTTGACTTCGACCCCGGCCGTACAAAGAATCAAGTCTATTGCACTGTCGTCAGCCCAAAGGAGGCTCCGATGTCCGTAGGAATCACCAAGCGCCTCTCTTTTCTCGACCGTTGGCTCACCCTCTGGATCTTTTTGGCCATGGCCCTCGGCGTCCTCGCGGGAGCCCTCGTTCCGGGCCTCGCCAGCTTTTGGGATCGTCTTTCCGTGGGTACCACGAACATTCCCATAGCCATCGGCCTGATCCTCATGATGTATCCCCCCTTGGCCAAGGTGCGCTACGACGAGGTCGGGGATGTATTCAAGGATCGTAAGGTCCTCACCCTCTCCCTCATCCAGAACTGGGTCATAGGGCCTATCCTGATGACGGCCCTCGCCATCGTCTTTCTCCGCGACAAGCCGGAGTACATGGTCGGACTCATCATGATCGGCCTGGCGCGCTGCATAGCGATGGTCATCGTCTGGAACGAGCTGGCCAGGGGAGATACCGAGTACTGCGCCGGGCTCGTCGCCTTCAACTCGGTCTTCCAGGTCCTCTTCTATTCCTTCTACGCCTGGATTTTCGTGACCCTCATCCCTCCTCTCTTCGGTCTCGCGGGCAAGATCGTGCAGGTGAGCATCGGCGAGATCGCCAAGAGCGTCGGCATCTACCTCGGCATACCCTTCGCCGCCGCTGTCCTATCCTGGCTCCTCCTCCGGAAGGCGAAGGGGGAAGCCTGGTACCGCTCCTCCTTCATTCCGAAGATCTCCCCGATCACCCTGGTCGCCCTCCTCTTCACGATACTCGTGATGTTCAGCCTCAAGGGAGAAAAGATCCTCGCCCTGCCGATGGACGTCCTCAGGATCGCCATACCTCTATTGATCTATTTCGTCGCGATGTTCCTGATCAGCTTCGCCTTGAGCAAGGCACTCGGCGCGGACTACGCGAAGACGGCGACCCTCTCCTTTACCGCGGCGAGCAATAACTTCGAGCTGGCGATAGCCGTGGCCGTGGCCGTATTCGGCCTCGGTTCAGGTCAGGCCTTCGCGGCCGTCATCGGGCCCCTCATCGAGGTGCCGGTGATGCTCGCCCTCGTCAACGTGGCTCTTCGCCTCGAGGGCCGCTTCGCGGCCGGGGCGAGGGCATCCTGAGTCAGGCGCCGGGCGCCAAAGGAGCGAGACATGACCAAGACGAGAGTCCTCTTCCTCTGCGTACACAATTCGGCCCGCAGCCAGATGGCCGAGGCCTTCCTCGAGGCGGAATATAGCGGGCGCTTCGAGGCGGAGAGCGCCGGCCTCGAGCCGGGAGGTCTCAATCCCTTTGTCGTCCGCGCCATGGGCGAGCTTGGCATCGATATTTCGCGCAACGCGACAAAGAGCGTCTTCGAGCTTCATGCGGCGGGAAGGACCTACGATGTCGTCGTCACCGTCTGCTCGAAGGAAGCCGCCGAGCGATGTCCGGTCTTTCCCGGCAAGGTCGAGCGCCATCATTGGCCCTTCGACGATCCGTCGACCTTCAAGGGGGGGGACGAGGAGATAATGGCGCGCGTACGCAAGGTACGGGACGAGATCCGCGCGGCGGTCGCCCTCTTCGCGGAATCGCGGCGCTAGGAGGGGGAGCCGGCGGACGCTGGCGCCTTGGTCCCCTCCTCCTCGGGGGTCTTGATGGAGCGGAAGAAAAGATGGAAGAGCAGGGCGTTGAGGCCCTGCAGGATGGCGCCGATCTCGAAGGGCAGGCTCATGGCCACATGCTCGAAGAGGTAGCCAGCCAGGCTCGGTCCCAATGCCGAGGAAGCCTGGGACGGAAGGTTCGAGAGGGCTCCCACTCTTCCCCGTTCCGCGTCGGGTACGATTCCCATCACAAAAGATTGCCTGAGCGGCAGACCCAGTCGCTGTACCATCATGCGCACGAGGTAGATCGCCCCCGCGATCGCGAAGGTCGGGGCAAAGATCATGGGAATTATCAAGACCGCCTGAAGTACGCGCGTGGTGAC
>Ga0307375_10007196_pt1 | contig 10181 bp, 11 predicted proteins | sample TR1MG_FD_202531 | JGI IMG/M metagenome (GOLD analysis project Ga0307375, IMG submission 202531) | Soil microbial communities from Risofladan, Vaasa, Finland - TR-1 | ecosystem: Environmental > Terrestrial > Soil > Coastal area > Acid sulfate soil | place: Finland: Risofladan, Vaasa | collected...
GATACAAAGACGCCTGGTTTAGGTCCATCGTCTTTCTGGGAATCTGCTGCATGCGCTCCAAGAACTTGACTGCCGTCGGACCCAGTTTCTTGCCTTCTTTTCCATCTACACAAGAACGAAAGGTTAGAAGCTGAGTCGAGACAACAGAAAGAGACAAATGGCACCCACGTACGGCTGCGAATGGACGCTTCCTCATCATCATCCGATATCGTCCCAACACGCTTTCGCTTTCGCCTCAACTCTTTAGATCGCAAAGACAATACGACAGTCTGCTCAGGTTCCTAGTATCCGTCAGAAATACGCAATTAGAAGTCAGTAATCCATGTTCGAAGGGTGTCCGTGCAAGAAGTCACTCAACCCAGGTTCAGTACTCTTTCTAGGACCAAGATACCAGAGAAACATGTTCTTAAGACATCTTTTTCGTGTCATAAGGAAGGATTACGGCAGTGAAAAGCTCAGCTTAGGCCAAAACAGAGCACACCGCAACTTGGCGCCATTCCTCAAACAACAGTCTCATTTTACGGCATTGTATGGGCATTTCGTACCTCTAAACTTGTACCAATTGATGTATTAGCGTCATTATCGCTTGATGGAGAGCCTAAATGGGGTGCCTTGTCCGATGCAGGGGGCGGTGGAAGGTGCGAGCTCCTGGAAGACATTCCGGCACTATTTCCGAGTAGAGACAGCCGTAGAGATGTCTTGTAGGGCTGAAATACGTTTGAGAATGGCCCAGAAACACTATATCGTTGGTCGTGCGGAGGATGACATAGAACAGGAGCTCAGCAGCGAGTGGGTGCTGTGCGCTGCGTTCGGCTGCGGGTACGATTCCAGATGCCCTCGACCCGACAGAATTGGCTACCAAAACGAGATCTTCGCCCTTTTGAACCTCCGAAACCATTTTTGGATCCCAGATTCTCAGAGAGACTGTGGCGTTGAGGGTTTATTGCTCGCCCTCGTTGGCGGATCTGTGCGCCAGTCCCCTCCACATCGGTCAATCCACCTACTCGTGTCTTCCTTCTCATATTAGCCCTAATTGGGCCTATCCTGCGAATTTCATGGTTTTCTGGACTCTACGTGCTGTCGCTGAGCTACAAACACGCCTACAATGATCTTCCTCTTCTGTGTCGACACCAGCGCTTCTATGAACCAATGTGCTTCAAACGGAGTTCGTATGATTGACGCTGCAAAGGCTAGCATCGAATACTTCCTCTTAAAACGTGCTTCGGACCCATCATATGCGACAGATCGCTTCTTTCTGGTAACCTTTGAGGATGGTCTCTCCGCGATCAAAGTACGCTCCATTGTGCCATTGTATTCCTCTTCTTGAGCCACCCCACCCGTTCCAGCATCAAATGCGTACTGTACGCGTGATTCTCACCTTATCTGCTTGATGTGATAGGCTGGCTGGGCTGACGATACAGCAGACTTCCTCCGTGAACTGAAGACTCTCCAGGCCTTCGATATGAGCAATCTTGGCATGGCTTTGAAGAAATCCTTCGACCTATTGAATTCCAATCGAGTCAATTCTACGAACGAGACGTATGGACTGGTACGAATCATCTGGGAGACAAAACGCTGCTGCGGTAATTGAACTTCCACTGATACTGACAACAAGCATTCTTCCGTTTTTAGGGCCGGTCTATATGGAGCTCTGAACCATCGGCTATTATATTACTGACCGATGGAGGCATGATGATGGAAGGACACACTGTGGTGCAGGATTTAGTACTTCCCGCAGGTTCGAGCTATCATGGGAGTGAGCTTTACCGAGAACCCTTTAGATGGGATCAGCGATTGCACGCAATGGTATTGAAGTTTAGTGGACATCACCCAAATGCCTCTCAATATCTTCAGAAGCCGCCGGCGGTTTCTGCAATGGCTCTGGCTACAGGTGGGTCTTGTCAGGTGCTCTCGTCAATGAAACAGTTGCTGCATGCTATGGATGTATTGTGCACTGAGTATTCGCGGAAATCCATCTCGCTGTCGTTGGAATTCGAGCCGGTCTCCTCCTCCGCACATTCGTCCCAAACCTCGGACACTCTCCCCTCTGGCATCCAACGCATCTGTGTCAAGACTGTTGGTTCGTATCCACTTCCTGAAGAATTCAATCTGGACCCTACACAATCAACACTCCCGCCCAGATCAGCGCTCCCCAAGCTATTCTATCGCATGATCCCCGTCCCCCAACCCAAACTACCCTCTTCACACTTCCCCATTGATGTGTACGACATGGAGCCCTCTCCTCTGGTTGACTGGGTCACCGAACGAGTACCAAAAGGCTATATCCTGGAATGCGCGTTGATGGGCACCAAGGAACATGATGGAACTCTCCCCGCGTGTGCCGCCATTGCTTCGCTTCCAGAGGGCATCAAACTCCTCGTGTTGCCCTACAACTTCCAGCTTCTCTTCTCGATACTACGAGACTACCAACACCGGGTCGCCAAGTGGAAAACAGACTTTGAGAAGTACGTCGCGTCCGTACCGCCGCCTCTCCTCTCTTCGATCCGCAACGCCCTCAAAACGCTCCACTCCGGTCCCACTCTCTCCTCAGGCCCCATCATACACCCCTCCTCCCTAATACCTGATACTCTCATCGCTACAAGCAGGGAACTTCCTCACGCTTCAATGGAGTGGCTAACTGAGCTCAAACAGAGGGCCCAAGCCGACAACGAACTTCGTCAAGCCGACATCGCTAACAGTCGCACTGTCCAACAACTCCTGTCCCAAAACGCCGGCATGGCATCTTCTGTTCTATCATCTGCTCATTCTTTCCGCAGACAAGAGCTTCTACTGCAGATGGACCTTCTGCGCACACGTCTGCGGGCTGTGCCCAATTCCAACGTCTCCTTCCGTACCAATCACGATCTTGATGAAGAAGCCAAGCACCATGTACCAATTGGAGAGATGGGAGACTTCCAGACATACCTATCTAGGCAGCCCGCAGCTCTTCGAACAGTGGACGACTCCATCAGCTCAGCTTCCACTCCCAAACCGTACTTTGGAAATCCATTTGCAAAGGGCGATACCGGCGCTTTCGTAGATGAAGTTGGTGTATCGACCTCGCCTTCTGGACCCACGCAAGGAAACAAGAAGAAGAGGAAGAGGAAGGCTGGAGTTGGCGAACGAGCAGACAAGTTCAAGATGATACTTTTCAGCGACACGACGCCCTCCGAATCGCCACCCGCAACGACACCCTCAATGCCCATCAGTTCCCAACCTTCCGCGTCAGCTCTTACGACAGCCGAAACCTCCATGTTGCAATCCGCATCCCCTCCTATAACAACGACCACCATCTCCACTCATCCGAGTGCTGCGGATTCCAGAACCCCGGCGGAACCCAGAGGTGGCGCGATTGACTCTTCCCTCCCTCCTTCCATCACCACCATTCCCGCAACACAAGCTTCTGCGAACCGAAACGTCCTCAAGGAGCGATTACAGAAGTGGGAGAAGATGGCCCACCACCCATCCACTTCCCCTCCGCTTCAGCCACCTACGGACGCGTCCGCCGCGGTGGCGCCAGATTCTGCCTCTCTACGCGATTTCGTCACTTCCAACAACGCTCTCAAGCTCACTGTGCTGGCTGCCATCAAGAAACCTCTTTCTCCAGATGCTTCTCTCCTGAAACACTGCTACGAGGAGCTCAGAGGTCCTTCCGATCTCAAGGAACGCGAAGTGCGCGAATGGGTGCGTCTCGCCTCGTTGTATCATGTCGATATCTCTCCAATTTTCCCCAACTCCTCTGTACAAGTGTAAACAATGGATTTCTAGATCCCTAACCACATCCGATTGATGCCAAATGGGAATCCGAGCGATCACTCAGGGCCAACGGCTCCGCAAGCATCGAAGCCTCTCTCCCACTCTTCATCACTCGGTTTTCCCCGACAAGCACCCCCTTCTGCCCTCGACACTACTCCTTGTCCTGTTTTAAGGCCCAAGTCCTTGATACTATGTCATTGCAAGCGCGTGCCATCAACAACGAGAACGCAGGCGTCACGTCTCGCGGACTCAAGCCCGGAGAGGCCCCATCCAAGCAATCTGGCGGAACCACGCGCAAAGGCTTATCTGAAATGGCCAACAATCAAGTGTTAGGCCCTCGCGGTCTCGGTGGCGCAACAAAGCTTCAAGTACGGCTCAAGTTTTGCTCTCGATACGTCCTGGATCCCTTTCCACCCCCGTTCTACCTTTGAATGACTCTTCTTCATGCGTCACCCATATGAATGACTAACACGGTCCTGTTCCATCTGTATTTCGTAGCAAGCCAAGGCTACTGTCAAGACAGTGAAGAAGAAGAAGCCTCTTTATGACGAGCCGATCGAGACAATGTTCCCTGCTGTTGATTTCGGCGTACCCTTCAGAGTTCCACTTGTGGAGCATAGCTTCACCTGTGACATGACGAAAGACTCCACTTGGATGGCTGCCGAGACAGGATTTGAGGATTACTTCGCGCGCGAGAACGTTCGCTTTGGTCTGGTTGTTGATGGTACGATGAGCCCATGTACCTCTTTCTCTGCTGATTGAACACCTTCATGTCATCAGACGATCCTTGCTGACTTAGTTTGGACTGTGTGAGATGTAGACATCCCCGACATTTTGGAGTCAATGTACCTCCCCCCGATCGAATCCTTGCCCGATTGCGACCTCTACCTTGGCGAGAATTAATCAACCCATTGTGAAAGCCCGAGACAGTGGCCTTGTTTGTAAGTTAGTTGTACATCACCGTCCGAAACGCGAATCGCTGGTAGCCTATTGTTCTTCCTCTGTCTTGCCCTTCTAAGGTCCCTGAATTCTCTCGCATTGCTTGAAATCAGTGGTGCATCTTTGGAGATGCGTTGAAGGGAGTTGATTGCGTTTCGGGTAGCGAGTCTCGGGTGCGGTTGTTGGCCGTTCAAGGTGGAGAGCCGGCTTGTGTGGCCCTTGTAGTACCGATTACAATGTGGGGATGATCAGTATAAGATGGTATGAAAGAAAGTATCAAAGGGGAGAGGGGCTTGTCGTTCAAGTCTCTTTGAAAACTGGGCGAATGGATCCTGTTCAAAGAAGGAGTCGCGCATTTCCCATTTGCCGTAATAGAGCCATGAAGCGGCCCGCTCCACTACTGCCTCTGGTCCCACCCTGTGCAGATCCGACGATCGTCTGATTGTGCAGTTTTCGGTTTTAACAAGTACCAAAGAATCTATTTGACCGAATTTGAGTCAAGATGTGCGACTGTGGTGGTAACAACGCCCCTAGCTCGAGCGCGCCTGCTCAGCGTACCTCGCCCTACAAGTTCCTCTTCAAGTACATCATCGTTGGTGACACTGGTACGTTTCCTTGACCTATTGGTAGGTGTGAAGCCACACTTTCGCCCCCTGGTGGCCATCTTGGACACTGAAGACGACACTTTGGGGTGGCCGGTTCTGCGCGTTACTCCGTTTCGCGATTTCTGTGCTCCAAAGGCCTACAGTGCCCTCGTGTTGTGTATGGAGGAGGACGATCATGATATCGAGAATTGTCCACATGCATTTGGAGGGTTGGATGAGCCACTGGAGTATCGAAAGCAAGGCCTTCACGTGGGCCGCGTGGATGTGCTCAGAAAGTTCTAACCGCACCAACGCCATCTGTTGTTTCTTTGTGTGTCTAGCCGTCGGAAAGTCTTGCCTCTTGCTGCGATTCACAGATAACCGCTTCCAGGCGCAGCATGATCTCACTATTGGAGTCGAGTTTGGCAGCCGCACGATCATGATCGACCAAAACCAAGTCAAGCTCCAAATCTGGGATACCGCCGGCCAAGAGAAGTTCCGCTCGATTACCCGCTCCTGTACGCAATTTTTCCACCCATTTGCACCCGCAACCTCGATCGTGTGCTCGATGGAGCGACATGGAGCGCTGCGAACCACACTTCCCGCACTCTTTGTACTTCCTTCACCTCCTTATGCCCTGCCAATGTCCTCATTAGTACTGACAATCCTGCTTCTCTCTGTGGTCCAGATTACCGTGGCGCTTCCGGAGCCCTGTTGGTCTACGACATCACTCGGTACGTCACCCACCTTTGCTGTCCCTCCCTTGCCCTATGATTCGCCTCTTGTGACCTCTTTTCTGACTCCTTTTGTCTGTTTGTTGCTGTTGTATCGGTCAGTCGCGAGACCTTCGAGCATCTGACCTCATGGTTGGAGGATTGCCGCAAGTGCTCCAGCAACAACATCGTGATCATCCTAGTCGGCAACAAGAGCGATATGGAGTCTGCTCGCCAAGTCACCCGTGAAGAAGGTGAGACCTTTGCTCAGAAGAACGGTCTTCACTTCATTGAGACATCTGCCAAGACCGCCGAGAACGTCGAGGAGGCTTTCATCAAAACCGCCAAGGAGATCTACGAGAAGGCCGAGAACGGTGAGATCCAAGTTTTCAACTCCAACAGCCAAAAGGGAGGTAAGAACCTTCAGTAAGCTAGGACAAGAGTCTCTCTCTCTCTCTCTCTCATCGTTTCACCCTGCCCGATTGGAAAGCTGCGGTGCCCAACTCCCCCAAGTTTTGACCTCCAGCACACCCTACGCTGGTTCCCCCTGCCATGACAACGCAGCCTACTGTTTAAATGAACTAAACTCACACTTGATACCGGTATCAGATCTCCTCTCTCCCGACTTTGCTCTCTTTGGAGCGTGAGGAAAACTCGCTTCCATGTTCGCTCAAAACGGCAAGATGTCGTGGATTTGACCAAAGTCGATTCCCCTCCCCTCTCCATCCACTACCAGTGTTCCTCTCACTCGCATCCAGTATGCTGAGCATCCTAAAGCGTGCCAGCCGATCTGTGACGAAGGCTGCGCCCAAGCGCTCCCTTTTGAAGGTCCAAAAAGTACGATGCATGCTTCTCATTTGCAGATGGCTGAATTGTCTCTTCATCGGATTCCTATTCCTTTATAACACATCCTATGTTACGAACCAACTACTGTGCCTTGATCCAAGGAGGAGATTCGAGATTGCAACTGCTACTGGGCGAGCATGAGGAGTAGGAGTGTCGCGTCCCCCCATATCGTCTCTTTTGGTTCTGTTTGATGACTGAATGACCACTTAATGCCTGAACCACATGTGACCATGCTAATACATCATTGTCTGATCTTGTCTCTCCAGAGAGGGTTGTTTGTGCTTCCAAAACTCCCTTACCGAATCGATAAAGGTTTGGCCCCCCTCATTTCTCCAGAACAGCTGAACATCCACTACAACCAAATTCATTTGAGCTACCTAGTGAAGGCCAACCAATTGGTGGAGCGTACGTCCCATCTGCACGATTGGTGAGCTGTAGAAGCGACAACTGGCTCCCACTGACACACACTGACACACACTTCCTATTGCTCCCCGGCAGCAACCAAGTATGAGTTGATGCCCCTACCAGATGTAGTGCGTAGATCTGCGAGTAAGTTGGAAGAGGCGCAAATGCACTCCTACTGCAGCCAAGCTTGGAATCACAACTTCATGTGGCACACGATGACCCCCATCAAGATGGAACCGTCCGCGTTTTTGATGGATGCCTTCCGCGTTCACTTCAACGGCTTCCACAAGTTCAAGCAACGTGTACGTCATGACAGTCTCTCCTTTCCATTTTCGTTTCTGAAATGTGTACGCTGACCAACATTGATTGCTCGATACGTGTGGTTTGAAATCTCTCTCTCTTCATCTCGTCTCTCCCACTCTCTTCACTCCATCGTCGATTCGTTTGTCCGTTCTCTCTCGTCGTTGGTCGCCAAACAGTTCTCACAGTTCGCAATGGCATTGCAAGGAAGTGGATATACCTGGTTGGTTGATAATGAGGGTCAGTGGGAGATCATGAACACGTACAACACTCAGAGCCCCCTCTCTATGCCCGGCATCACCCCTCTGCTCGTACTTGACCTTTGGGAGCATGCCTATCACGGGGACTATGAAGATCGCCGTGCTGAGTACATTGAGAACTGGTGGAAGGTTGTGAATTGGAACTTTGTTGAGGATCAGTTCCTCAAGATCGACCGCACTCACCGACCTCTCTACGAGTGAGCGATGTATCGACACGCCTAAAAAAATGAACGCAAAGTACATGAAACCTCCGTAAATCGCCATGGCAATGTCATATGTATACAACAAGACGTGAACGAAGCTGCACTCCATTCTGTCCCCGTTTCTCTGTTGTTCTTCCAAGTGGAGCTCCCAGCACAAAGTGTCTAGCTCTAGATAGGGATTCTCACAATGGGTCACTACGCATTGATGTCAGAGTGAGTGTGTATGTGTGTGCGTTCGTGTGGGGACATCAGCTGAAAGTTGGTGTGAGGTTTTAGTGGAGAAGTACAACAGATTACGGGGACCTCTCGCTGAGTGGCTTCAGCACGACGTGTGGGTGTGAAGAGGCGCGCACTCATAAGGTGAATCCTGAACCATCGTGAATCACTGAAGACGGGTTGTATTTGCGTTTGAGGACGCGGAGACGTTCAACCCATTCGTCTGAGCCAATGTAGGCGCCCTCCAAGAGGCGGTGTCCGGCCTTCTCGTCGAACGCGTCTCTTGCGTGCAGCACTCTGCGGTTGTTGAATACGACGACTTCTCCAGGTGTGAGTCGGTGATGCATCACGTAGTCGGGGTGGTTGAGCAACTCGCTCCACACGCGTCGAGCGTAGTAGTACGGCGCGACGAGTTGTTCCGGGATGCACTGCACACCTTCGAAGGGCGGGGACCAGTTGATCGCCTTGAGGGCCTGCGTGTGTGGCGTGAGCTCAATGATGGGGTGCGAGTAGTGCAGGTGGTGGAGCTCGTCGTCCTTGTGGAACTTGGTGGGCACTTGCGCGAGGACGCGGAACGAGTCGGGGTCCTTCTCCTTCAAGTCCATCGCCACTTGGAAGGCATCCACAAAGGTGTTATCGCCACCGGTCTTTTGGTCGAACTTGATGCAGTGCAGTAGTTGGACACCAGGGGGGGACTCGTAGTAGCAGAGATCGGCGTGTAGCGGAAGTTGAAGGGAAGTGTACGCCACATTGTTCGGATTCGGTATGCTCTCCACATCCCACGACATGCCATACATCGTATTCCTAGGATACGCCACACGATGCGTCAACTGAGAGACAATACCGCGCTCAATGGGGGCACCAGTCAACAGTGTCAATCCAACCTGATCCAGCTCCGACAACCACGCGTGCAAGTCAGACTCATTCGCCATCACATCTTTATATGCAAATCTTGGAATCCCACCAGCACTCACAAGCGATTGACGCTTCCAGGTGGGCGCCTTCGCCGCTTGCAACGCCTTCTGGAAACTCTCGCCACTATAGCTGTGTTTACTCAAAAAGGAGTCTAAATCCAGACGAGAATCATTAGAACACCATTCTTTCTTTCAAAATGAGGAGTGTAGAGGAACGCAACGATGATTGAAGAGCACGTACGCGAAAACGTTGATTCGTGACCATCGTACCACTTGACGTGCAATCCTTTGTGGGGGCTGAATGGGACACGGGAAATGGTGAGTATAGGGGATGTGGAGAGTCAGGTGGCGGGAAGAAGAATCGCAAACGTACTCGAATGAAGCGGCGCCGGGCACCTTGGGCGGAGGATGAAACGATTCGATGCGATACAGCTTCTGGCCAGACGAGCTAACGCACTTGGAGCATTGACAGTGGTCTCTGAGCCACACCCAATGGAACTGAAGGCAGAATAGAAGAATAGAGGCGTAGGGGTGGGTTAGAAGACCGAAACGAGGGCGCAGGTTCCAATTGTCGAGGTTTGAGTCGTATGAAGCACTTGCGATCGTACCACCTGCTTGGGATAGTCGGTATTTGTGAACTCAATGCCCTTCGCATAGATCTTCAGTCCAGCCGTATCCGTGTGTTGCGAGAAGGGGGGTGGTTTGGGTTTGGAAGCTTCTCCTAGGTCTACCGATGTTTGAGTGCGTTTGAACACATTACCTGTATTCGTGGACATGTATCTCTTGGGTTTGGCAACGCGAGAAGCGCTCTGAATCAGAAGGAATTGAGGTGAGAAGTTAGGAATTGGTGGGGGAAGGGCGAATTTTTCTTAGCTGGATACTGGCATGGAAACGTACCTTAGGGGCGATGAGTCCTTTGAATTTGGATAACAACATGTTTTTGCGCGTATTAAAGGGGAGTGAAGAGCAGAAAGTCGCAGAGGGGAGTGGCTGGAGGAGTTTGTGTGGAAAGTGAGCTTCGCCCACTGAAATCGGGCGAGCCGCA
>Ga0307375_10007197_pt1 | contig 10179 bp, 27 predicted proteins | sample TR1MG_FD_202531 | JGI IMG/M metagenome (GOLD analysis project Ga0307375, IMG submission 202531) | Soil microbial communities from Risofladan, Vaasa, Finland - TR-1 | ecosystem: Environmental > Terrestrial > Soil > Coastal area > Acid sulfate soil | place: Finland: Risofladan, Vaasa | collected...
AAAAAATATTTAACTTGTATTAAATCTACCGACGTAGATGTTAAAAGATTATGGTCTGATGCATTAAACAATCGTTATTGGTAAATCAAAATAAAATTTGATTTACACCAATTTATTTTGTATATTAGCAATAGATAAACAAAGAAACAACTAATAAAGGAGCAAGGAATGAAAAAACAAATGGAACGTAAGGCCGAAACTTTAATGGAAGTTTTAACAGATGAACATTTAATTTACTTAGACAATTTACGAGGATCCGGAGTTACTAACATGTTTGGGGCTAGTTCATATCTTGTGGATGAATTTGGTATGAGCAATCGAGAAGCAAGCGAAGTATTATTATATTGGATGAGAACATTTAGCAAACGGCACAAAGCCGTATAACGGAGAGATCACATGCGAGCGATAGCGAGTCATTGTGCATTATCTGGTTCTCGCCCCGCGCGAGACACGGAGCGGTGCCCGAATTGCGGAAAACTGTGTTGGGCTGGCGAATGTTGCCACAGCAGCACAGTAAAAACGTCCTGGGGTGGATCGACGCTGTACGGCGTTTGCGCCGAGTGCGCACGTATTCATTCCGAGAGCGAGAACGCCTGAACTCACTTGCGCGAACTATTCGATAATTTAGAAAGGTTGATGAAATGGGATATGATTTAATAAATAAAAAACACGTCGATGCTGTAAGCGTCAAGTGCAGTGATTTGTTATGTTGCCCTTTTTGTGGCGGAATAGCAGACATTGTAAGATTAGAATATCAAAACAAAAAATATTATAAAGTATTTTGCACTAAATGTAATGTTAGACAATACCGTAAAAGAAAAAAACATAAAGCCATTAGTGATTGGAATCAGAGGGCAATATAACGATCAGGATCACCGGTAAGTCCGGTGAATCCGTAGGTTATCTAAAAGGAGGATACATGGCAAATCTTGAAAATTTAAATGATGGCGATTTAGTATCATTGCAACAACATTTTGAAAATCAGATTAAACCTGATAATCCAAATGCAACACTTGAAACATATAAAGTGGATGAAAAAGGTAAAATACTGAGCCGATTGGATGCAATCGAGGGGAAAATTGATACGCTTGCTGGTACGTTAAAAAGGATTTTTGGAGGTTACAGCTTAATAAATGGACAATGGGTAGATGTTAATGAAGTTAATAAAGGATAACGATTAGGATCACCGGCGTAGACCGGTGAATCCGTTGGTTATTGATAGGAGGTTTGAATTATGCCTTGTGATTATAAAAGCAGTAGGAATTTATCACGAGAGTGGTCTTATTGGAAAAAGTACTATCTAAACAAAGATTGCTCATATAACAAAATTTGGGAATTAACTTGTAAAAAAATGAGAAAATTATATGGTGTATAACAATTAACTAAGCGGTTCATCCGCTTAAGTGGGAGGTTATCAGACAGTATGAGTAGTAAAAAGAAAAGACGATATGAGGAATATCTTAAACGCAAAGCCAAACGCGATCAAAAAGAAACATTAAGATTGCGTCGCGGTGAAGTATTAAAGTCAGGATCTATCGAAGAGATGGCTAAACTTTATGGTATACCATTAAGATAACGTTGGTATTAACCTGATTTGCCGTTCTTTGGCAAATTCAGAGTTAAATACCTTGTTATACCTCGACTTAACTAAAGGAGAAAAACAATGGAAAACAAAACTATTGAAAAACCAGAAATTTTAACAGATGACCACTTATTTTATTTAGATGAATTACGTGAATCTGGAATTACTAACATAGTTCATATCTTGTGGATGAATTTGACATGTGCAAAGCAGAATCACGAGAGGTATTAGCATATTGGATGGATACATTTAGTGATCGTCATAAATAAAACATAACATAAGGAAAATAATAAAATGAAAGAATTTTCAAAAAGTAATCTTGGTGAATTAAGAAATGATATTGAAGCAGCTCTTCTTACCGTTGCTACTAAACATGGTATTAGTTTAGATATTGGTAACATTCGTTTTGATAGTAATTCTTTTAGAACCAAACTTGAAGCCTTTATTAACAGCAATAATGAAGGTAATGTTGATAAAATTATTTGGGACAAGCATTGTAGTAGATTCAATTTAAAGCCCGAAGATTTTGGAAAGAATTTTTTTTATAATGGAACCGATTATACTATTTGTGGTATAGCTCTTAAATCACGCAAATATCCAATTAATGCTAAGCGCCCAAATGGTGTAACCTATAGATTTATGCTTAGTACAATTCATGATATATTATGAAATTAAAAAGAGGATAAAAAAGTATGAATGCAAAATTTATAAAAACAATATTAATATTAACAGCAATTTCAGTCATTGCTGTTATTTTACTTGTATTTAGTAACTAAACTGAGGAGTAAAAAATTATGAGAGAAAATTCAAGGCAACGTGTTAAACGCACAAAAAAATTATTTAGATGTTATATTGAGGATAAGCTTGGATATTTATTGTTGTCTGCTGAGAACCCACAATTTGATGGTTCCATCACATCAGTAGATAAGTGGGAAAGTGAAGTAGCTCGCGACATTGAAAAATACAACAAATTATTTAAAGTGTATAAGAGATTATTTTATTTTCAGGTTCATTAGTCCGAAACCGAATATTTTTGAACAACAGATTTTACTGGTTCATGTAAATGAAAACCACCAGTAGATAACACTTAAAAAAATAAAAACTTGACAAGTATCAGTTTATTTTGTATATTAGCAATATGAATAAAAAGGAATAACAAAAATGAAAAAGGTAGATCAAGTTTATTGTGTAAATGATTATTGGTGTGATTATCCTCGCCATGATAGAGTTAAAATTGATAATGTAAAGATTTTAACTACTGCTGATAAGAAAAAATTACGAAACGGAAATAGCGTATCTAAACCCGACCGTAATGGAACGTATACGCAACATTATAAGCCTATATTGTATAACAATATAATTGATTAAAGGAGTAAGAACATGAATGAATTGACCAACAAAAAATTAGGCGAGGAACTAGGTATTAATTGGCGTCTAGAACATAATATCAATCATGAAGCACTTGCTAATATGTTATTAACTAAACCTAATATGACAATTGATATTCTGAATATCTGGAATAAAGAAGATTACAAAGTTATAATGCATTATATGCTTAAAAAACTTCATAAAAATAAATAAAATAATACTTGACTTTTACAGTTTAATTATGTACATTGTTAATAGTTAAACAAAGGAGTAAGAAAATGAAAAAAGTAAAAATGGTATTTGATGTTAGAACAAATGAGTTGGAAGTATAATAACACAAGAAGAAATATTAGATTAAGTAAAAGTAAAGTAATGTATAATAAAAGTAGTTTTAAAAATGTTAATTTGAATAGAAGAATGATGAAATGTAATAAGAAAGAAGGTGAAAATGATGTCAAGTGATAGTTTACAAATACAATTTGCTTCTATTGAACAAAAGGTAAAGTTCATAGAATGGTTTGAACATAGAGGATTTTCAATTTTGTTAAAAGAAGGTCTTATTGAGTTTAATTGTATTACAGATGTTAATTATGGAAGTCTTCCTATTGATGAAGAAGAAAAATCAGAATCAGGTTACATTGAAATAGAATAGGAGAAAAAGTAAAATAATATGACGTATAATTTATTGTATCATTAACCACACCCGGTAGTGTCATTGCGATACTGCTGGGTACTAACTTAATTTAAATAAGAGGTGAAGTTATGCACACTCCATTAAATTTTAGTCAAATGAAAGCACTATCTAAAAGTTACCCAAGATTCCCACATATGCAAGTTACTTATGGTACACGTTCCGGCAAATTCTATTTAGTTGATGAAGATGATAGAGATTTTAATACTAACTGGTGCATGACACTCGATACTTTTGCCCAAATGACAAATGAAACAATAGCAATTAAATTATTAACTGGCGCTCGGTCAATTTAACCATATCCCGGTAGTACTTTGCGGCGCTACCGGGATCTAATTTAAGTTTAACTAAATTAAAGGGGAAGATTATGGAAGCAATATCTTTAAACTATGTAGTTTACACATTTGATGAGTTACCGGATGATGCAAAGGAATCAGCACTTGAGAAATTATGTGATTCCAACGTTGATTATGAATGGTGGGAGTATACCGTTGATGATGCAAAGGAAATCGGTATTAAAATTAGTGAATTCGATATTGATCACGGAACAATTAAAGGTGAATACTACGACGATGCCGTTGATGTAAAAAAAGCAATTATGAAAAGTCACGGTAAAACTTGTGATACCTATCAAACAGTTTTGGAATATGATCTAAGGAAAAATGACGTTGAAGATGATTTACTTTACAGCTTATTACAGGATTATCTTTCGATGCTCCGTAAAGAATACGAGTATTTAACTAGTGAACAAGCTATCATTGAAACTATTGAAGCAAATGATTACACTTTTGACATCAACGGTAACATTGCTTAACCACATCCCGGTAGTGTCTTGCGATACTGCCGGGTACTAACTTAATTTAAATAGGAGTAATGATATGAAAATTCGTTATGAGGTCAAGGTAGTAGAGATTGGTTATTTTATATATGATAGGGAAGAAAAGAGAAATATAGTCTGGTTATTAAATTACAATAGTAATATTTGGAGAGGGATTAACGAAGATGACTGATATATTAACAGCTATTATAATATTACTTATTAGTATTCCACTCGGCTCAATTATTGGGGATATTTATTTATTGAGGAAACGCAAATGATAAAAAGTATAAGTGAAAGAGATAAACGTCAATTAAGAGAGATTTATGCTTTAATCGGTATTGATCCTAGGCTTGCTTATAGTGAAATTAAAAGTTATGGGTGGGATTCTTTCCCATTAGATTATATTGAGTATCTTGGCGAAATATATGAATCGGCTAATGAAGTTCTTGAACAGGCTAAGTTAGCGTTTGAAATTATCAACATTAGAAATCCTTATATACAGGGAGTATAGAAATGAGTGACTTATTATTAGCGGTTACAATTATAGTATTATTAATTTCCATTCCACTTGGTTCAATTATCAGAAATATTTATTTATTGAGAAAATACAAAAAAGGAAACAAATAATAATGAAAAATATTTATTGTTGTAAAAAGATATTAAAGACAGCGTATTGTCCTTATTGTGGTAAGTCGATGGAAGAGATTGCAAGGATGTCGGCTATTGTAGTATTTCCATTTACATTTAATGTATGGGTATTTGGACTTGATACTGGCGATAAGGAATGTGCGCTTGAAAAGGCTGGAATTATTTTAAACAGTAAACTTGGTAAGGAGCTTTGGGAGTGTGATAATGGCATAAAATTAACATATGAAATTACTGGTAATGGTAAAAAGGATACTGTAAAATTAGTTGCAGTAAATGATAAACCGATGGAGAAAATATAATGGAAAAAGAATTAACATTTGATGATATGGTTGATTGGGTTTCCACGACCATTGAAAATAATCCTAAAGATATGGATGTTTCTCATCTTATTGTTCAGACAATTGAAGATTGGAAACAACGCCAACTCGAAGCCCAAATGAAAGTTAAAATGAAAGAAATAGGAGAGATGTATAAATGAAGTGGATTGAACCAACAGCCGAAGAAGTACGTAAATTAATTAATGAGTCTCCAAAGTTAATACCTAAAGATTTAGTTATTGATGAATTAAATTGGCGATTAGTTGTTCGTGGATTATTACGTTCTGAAAACATTTTAATATTAGGTTATTCTGGATGTGGTAAGACGTTGACAGCAAAATCTATAGCTACTGCTTATGGCCGTCCATTTGAAAGATTTAATATGGGTGCAATGCAAGATGCTAGATCATCTCTTATAGGAAACACACATTTCAAGCCTGAGTCTGGAACTTTTTTTGCGGGTAGCAAATTTATCAAGGCTATCACAACACCAGGAACTTTTATTTATCTTGACGAAATAACAAGGATGTCAGTTGATGCTGAGAACATAATGATGACTGTATTGGATAGAGACCAACGTTATGTTCGCATTGATGAAGATCAAGATTCACCCTTTATCAAGGTTGCTTCTGGAGTAGTATTTATAGCGACCGCGAATGTTGGGCCTGAGTATACAGCGACGCGATTATTAGATAGGGCGACAAAAGATAGGTTCAGCACCATCATAGAATTAGGTTTATTAGAAGAAGCACAAGAGATTGCATTAGCCAAATTATTATTTCCAGAATTGAATAGAAATTATATTAATGCAATAGCATCTGTTGCTAAATATACGAGGGATGACATAATATCAGCGAGTCCTCAATTATCAACTATTTTGTCGACTCGAAGCATACACGAACAATGCAGATTGGCTATGGATGGGTTTAGATTTTCTGAAATAATGGAAGCCTGTGTATTTAATTTATTTGATGATTCTGGTGTTGATAGTGAAAGAGCAAAGGTGAGACAGAAGGCTAATGAAAAGGCTACATTAGATAATGAATCTCCTTTAATATCTGAAGCTAAGGTTATTCCATCAGCCGAAACACAGAATAGTGTTAAGAAAAAAGATTGGTTTGATGTAAATACGGATGTTATGTAAAAATAGTTATAAGAGTAACAATCGCCGGCTTTGAGCCAACACAAAACGTATAGGAGGAAAAATGAAACGTAAAATCAAAATCTCAGATTTAACCGATGCCGAACGCAAGAGATATATTGAGGCACTTGAGAAATTATTGAAAAAAAGATATATTAATGGTGATGGTATTAAATGTCCCCTATGTGCTATTGCTGAAGATGTAAGGAATAGAATGGAAACACCTGATAGTATGCGTCCTCAGTGTGATTTTTGTACTTGGAACATCTTATATACCACGTCAAATTACTTTGGTTTGCCGTGTGGTAGCATATTAGAGAATAAATTTGGGATAGTCTTTGATTTCGATAATCCTGCTATCATTAAATACCGGAAGCGTACAATTCCAAATGAGATCAAGATATTGCAGAAGAATAAACCACAGGAGAATAAACCACGTTTAGCCCTATACAAAATAATTAACTTTTTTAAGAAATAATATTTATGTATGTAGGACATTTACAGCATTTAGGCTGTATGGTAGCAACCGTCGGCTTTGAGCCGACTGGTCTCCCCGCGAAAACCAGCGTAAAAAATATGCTGGTTTTTTTCTTTTTACTTGACTTTTATATTTTTATTTTGTATATTGTTAATAGTTAAACAAAGGAAAAATAAAATGATTAAAGGCATCGACAAAGGAGTTGGAACATTACAAGTGATAGAAAACGATTATTTTTCACCTTTACTTCATATAAGAAATAGCAGAGAAGGTGTAAATGGGTATATTTCTTGTAAATCTGATAAACAAATGTGGTTTTTATTTCATAGTATTAAAAGCCTCGACGACGTTAAAAAATTTAATTTAAAAATAAAAAAATTTAAATCTTAAAAAAGGAGTTATAAAATGAATAATCGGCCAATTTATCAGATCGCTCATGAAATCAGTCGTGATTGGAAGAACAAATACTTTGGTGCTGTTCCATATCTTGAAGCGATGTTTGCTTTAGATTCAATTAACGACAAATATAGTATGGACAGCGGAAAATCTATTGTCGCATATTTTTTAGCGAACGCAGGTTCTTGGCGTGGCGATACTGCACGACAAATAAAAAAAGAATTAAAGGACATGATAAAATAATACTTGACATTATAAAGATGGAGAATGAAATGAAGACACCAGAAAATATTTTAAAAGAATATGAGCATCTGAGAAAACTTGGAGAAATACTATTCGAACAAGTTATTTCTGCAATGAAGCAATATGCCAATCAAAAAGAAGCAAAAATTATTAATGATATAACTGAACAGCATCAATGGTGGTTAGCTAAGGCTGAATATGCAATATCAAGGGATGATTATGAGGGAGCAAATAGAGCTAAATTAATAGCTGAGGGAATGAATTTTATTATTGAATTACTTAATGGGAATTATTGGAAGTATAAGGATGGAAAACATTAAAGAGAGCATTGACAATATTAATGAACAAAAGCATAAATTATGGTAATTATTAATTTTTGGAGGAAGAAAAATGAAAGATATACTTGTAATAGCAATGACAGCAATTATAACTGTAATACTTTGGATAAATTATGCTTATAATCCATTAATTGAAAATTTTTTAATAGCTTTATCTGGAAATATATTACAGATTTATTTTATTATAATTCAAATAAAAAAAATAAAAGACATAAGTATTAAACATGTCAATTAATTTTTATGGTAAGCAATTTAAACATTCAGACAGCATACCAAAAATAAATAATAGTGATATTGAATTATTTTCAGGTAAGAAGGATAAAGAGTATATGTTGCGTAGAATGAATGAAATTAAATTACCAAACAAATTAACATTGAGAGAAATACAGATATATTATACACAGTTTATACTATTAATGTTTAAAGAGATATTTACAGAATACAGATAGAGGAAAGTAAAATGAATAAATTCAAAATAGGTGAATTCGTTTGGGCAGCGCATTGTGGACAAACACAAGTTAAAAAGAATTGCCATGTATGTTTTGGTAAATTAGAAGTTACTCTAATTTTAGGCAATGGGGATAAAGTAGTATTGCCATGTGATTATTGTGCAAAGGGATATGATGCTCCAAGAGGTTTCGATTATGAATATGAATATATTGTTGAGCCTGTACAAGTGAGAATAGACTCTATCATCCACCATGAAACTACGAATGGTATAAAAACTGAAGTTAGAACAACGCCTTATTTATATGACCAGGAAGATTTATTCCCAAATAAAGAAGATGCTATGTCCAGGAGTAAGGAGAAAGCAGAACAGAAAAAAGCAGAACAGGAACAAAGTATTGAATGGCTTAAAAAGAGTAAAAAGGCATCCTTCGCTTGGAATGCTGGTTATCATCTCAAGGAAGTAAATAACCTCAAGAAAAAAATTGAATACCACGAACGTAAAGCACAACTGTGCAAAGCGAGGACTAAATGACTGACTCAGAAATTATCACCTTCTTTTATATTTTTTTGTCGTAAATTAGCATAAAACAAAGGATATTTAATGAACAAATATGACCAAGAGTATGTGGAAGAAACAGAGAGAATAAAACAACAGTTTGGTATTGAAGAAACCGAGCAGTTTAATCTTCACAAATTATATTCTAATTATTGGTTAAAAAAACTCCCTAACAAAAACGTTGATATGATTTCATTAGCATCGTATCGTAGGGCTATTGCTAATTTTGTAAAGATTTCTACTTTATCAGCTGGCATTAATAAACCTATTGAAGTAAGATTTAATGTTCAGGATGCTTCTTATACAGATACAGATAAGTTTGTAGTTATATCTGCTGTTATTAAAAATCATGAGTTTGATGCTATAGTTGGTTTAGCATTACACGAGTCAAATCATATCATTGACACAGACTCATCATATACGCGTAGATTAATATTCACTCCTGAAGAATTAAATAGATTAAATGAAACTGTACTTCCATTAACGACACTTTTATCAAATCAAATAATACGACTTAAATTAGAGGAAGCCGAAGTTAGACAATGTATTAATAGTATACGTCAATGGATTGAAGATCGGCGCATTGACAAACGAGGTTGGGAGCGTTCTCCTGGATACAAACCATATTATGATGCCACATATAAAAAATATTTTGGCAGCAAAATTATTACATTAGGATTAAAATCAAGTTATTTTCGTGAACTAAATTTTGAGTCATATTGGTTTAGAATTTGTAATATATTAAATCCTGCATCTGAGTTAGATGCTTTGCCTGGATTAGAGAAAATACATGACATATTAGACATTGAGAATATTGGGCGATTGAAATCAAACGCAGATTCTGTTCGTATGGCGATGCAGGTATTGAATTTTATTTATTCACATTTTCCTGAGTCAAAGAAAAAGCAAAGGGGGGGAAAAAAGAAACCAGAAGATCCTGAAGAACAGCAGCATGATGACAGCAATATTATTCAGCAAAAACTTGATGATGATATGGTTAATATAGTTCCACCTGGAAAGGATAAGGTTAAGCCTGATTTAACTAATAAGCAAAAAGCAGAGTTGGAACAATCATTAGCCGAACAAAAAGATTTTATTGCCGGTAATACAGAAAAGGATTCTGTTGATGCAACTCAAAATGGTTTATTAGC
>Ga0307375_10007198_pt1 | contig 10178 bp, 12 predicted proteins | sample TR1MG_FD_202531 | JGI IMG/M metagenome (GOLD analysis project Ga0307375, IMG submission 202531) | Soil microbial communities from Risofladan, Vaasa, Finland - TR-1 | ecosystem: Environmental > Terrestrial > Soil > Coastal area > Acid sulfate soil | place: Finland: Risofladan, Vaasa | collected...
CGGTGGCCGCAGCGTGGGGGTCGAGTGGCGTGGCGGTTTCTGAGGCAGCGGCGACCGGCACCGGGGATGGCATTATGATTTCGTCGGATACCTGTTCCGGACGGGTGGGTTCGGCAACCGGCTCGGTGGTTTTTTTACGACGCAAGAATCCAAACATCAGGTGGCCTTTGGCAGGTTCGATCAACAGAATAAAGAATCGGGAAGCCGGCCCCGCCGGATCCCCTGAATGATGACGCATCTTATCATGGGCAAAACGCTTCGATTACACCGATCGGACAGGTCATAATCAGCAAGTCTTAAAATCGATCGATAGGAGAGGCTCTTGAGTCGCGCACCCTCGAACAAGACGCCGGCCGGGTTCCGGTTGAAGCGTGGTCAAACGGCCCCTGAGGAGGGGGATGAACCGCTGCGCCCGTCGCCCGCACATGGCGCACGTGCGATGTCCGGACGGCAAAGGCTCAGGATCACCGGGGGGGTAATGCGGTCGCGACAGGTGCATTTCCCGGCCGCACCGGGTTTGCGCCCTACGCCGGATCGTGTGCGTGAAACCCTGTTTAATTGGCTTGGCCAGGATCTGTCCGGCTGGCGGGTATTGGATCTGTTCGCCGGCAGTGGAATTCTTGGCATGGAAGCACTGTCGCGGGGGGCTGCCTGGCTGGGTGTGGTCGAGCAATCGGCACGCGTTGCCGGAGAGATCCGCCGGAACATGACCGAGTTGGCGGTGCCGCCTGAACGGGTGCGGGTCTGGCGGGCAGATGCCACCGTCTGGCTGAAACAGGCTGATCCGGCACTGGGTATGGGGCTCGTTGATCTGGTGTTTCTCGATCCGCCTTTTGCGCGGCCGGATCTGCTTCAGGCGGTGCTTGCCCGATTGAATGAGGTGGATTGGCTGGCGCCGCAAGCACGAATGTATATCGAGCAGAGCGCTGGCCTGCCCACGATCGAACTCCCTGGCTGGACGATCGTCCGGCAGGGGCAAGCAGGGGAAAGCCTGTTCATGTTGTGGGAGCGTGCGGCAAAACCCTCGTCGGCCTAGTTTGTCGGCGGGACCAGGCGGGTGCCGTTTCGAAATTGTACGGGGGATGATCCGCCAATGGCTTGACGTTCAGTCAACCCACGGCTGTCGTTGCCGGGGAATGTGATGAAGATCGATGGAGTCAGGCGTCGCCGAGGGAGCGTTGACGGCCCGAGGAGGGGGCTGTTTTCCCGCTGGATGCGTACAGACTGGCGTCGGTGGGTGCGATGGATTGGGTCAGAATATTGACGCGTTCCTGCATGAACTGTGCGAGTCGATCAACAACCAGTTGATGGCGTTGCATCAGGCCGTGCAAGACTTCGATGCTTGGTTGAAGTTTCAGCCACTCATCAAGGAGCTGGCTCTGATTCGCGTGATCGATGCGTTTCAGGGCAACAACCATATCCATACCGGGCGCGTGATGCGTCACCCACTGTTGCCGATGGGTTTCCGCCGCTTCTAGTTTTTCATTCCCCGCTTTGATCGCCAGCACGATGTCGTCGAGTTGCCCATTGGCACTTTCCGCCTCATTCGGCGTGGCGATCAGGGTGGCAAGTTGACGATGGTGCGCGGACAGATTGTCCACAGCCACCCGCAGATCATGGATGATCTGTGGTGCGTCGGGCATGTTGCTGGTTGCGTTCAATGCGTGGATATCGCCATGTTAGCCGTGCTGGCCTTCCATCGACGCAAACTTGGACGCAATCTTCGCCGGGTCAATGGTGTATTGACCTTGAGCGATCAGGGTTTTGATCCGGTCAACCTTTGCTTGATCGAAACTGGGCTCAGCCGACAGGGTTTGCGTGAGTGATTTCATGTTCGCCGCGCCGGAAGAGAGGCTCACAGAGGATTCGTCCGAAGGGGTGGCGTCGGCGGTAACGCTACCAGTCTCTGCGGCATTGGATTTTGTTGCGTTTCGGTTGTTGACGACCGTGTTGCCGTATCCGTTCTTGCCGCTTACGCCATCAATTTTGTCCATGATCATGTCCTCTGTGAATTCGGTTGGCGAGCAAGACCCGGTGTCATATGAGAAAAGGTTAAAACGAGGGCTGCTCCATGCTTGCAGGATTTATCGGCACGCACTCCGAAAACTTTAGGGTGATGTTGCATCAGGGAACCACCACGGTATGCGGATCCCGTACGATGCCTTCAATAAGTTGTCCCGAACGGCTGTTTTTCACCATTAACCGCTGTCCCTGACCCGCGTCCGCCTGAGCAACGCCCTCGGCAGAAACCGTAATTCCGCCGGTGCCCGAAATCAGGGTGACATGATCACCCCGATGCACGATCTGTGCAATATTCAAATCACGCTGCGTCAGGATTTGTCCTGCCTGCATCGGGCGAGACACAACCTGTCCAATCGCGTCTGAGGGGTCGGTCAGATACGCCAGAGCTTGTTGATTCGCATTCACGACAAGCGGCATGAGATCCTGAGCGGTAACGCGATCGCCTGCTGCAAGTGGTCTGGCCAGACTTAACACCTTGACCATGTGCCGAATCTGAGCCGGCACATAAATGCGCCAGGGACTCGCCCCCTCGCAGGCCACCTGTACCGTGACTCGTCCGCCGCGCGGATTGGGCTGGCTGCCCGAATACACCTGTAGTGGCTGGTCGCAATACTTGAGCTTCAGGCGGGGATCCAGACTATTGACCTGAAAACTGATGGCCGAGCCCGCTGAGCCGTAGCGTTGCTTCAAAAAAATCTGCACGGCCTCCTCAATGGACCCGGCGCTTTGAAATTGAGGACTGGTGTCGGTGGCGTGGGCGGGCGTAAGGCTAATGCAGGCGAGCAGGATCAGCCAAACACCGACCAGTACGGCGAGCGTCCGATGGTACGGCGGGGTATTGGCGGTGGGTTGTAGGCATTGATATGTCGACATGAATCGAATTTCACCTGAAAAGTGTCAAAGGAAACGACGGGTTGGCCTTCTGGACTTGACCATGTTTCGTGGATTGGCAAGCATGTTTGCATGGGTATTTAAGTAAGCATTTCTCGTGCCAATGCCTATCATTGGATGCCCTTTATGTGGGCGCATGTGCGCTATTCCCGTATGAGGATGCGGGGTTTCAGGGGCGGGCGAGTTTTCGGTCGTGCGCGCAGCGCATTCTTGAGCAACAGACGGTACTGAGACATATTTTCGCGTTGGCGCGAAGCTCAATCAAGGGCATGACGCCAATCCGTTGGAAGACATTGGATTGGCGTACGTATTGGGTGGGCGGAAATAATTTTCCCTGGGGAGACGCCCGGAGGTCCTGATGACTTACAGGTTATCGGCGTTTTCTGCCAGATATTTGGCGACGCCTTCCGTGGAGGCATCCATGCCCGTATCGCCTTTCTGCCAGCCGGCCGGGCAGACTTCGCCATGCTCTTCGGTGAACTGCAATGCATCGATCACGCGCAGCATTTCGTCGATATTGCGACCCAGCGGCAGGTCATTGACGACCTGGTGGCGAACGATACCCTCACGGTCGATCAGGAATGAGCCGCGCAGGGCGACACCGCCGTCAAGTTCGACGTCGTAGGCTTTGGCGATGGCGTGCGTGATATCGGCAACCAGCGTGTACTTCACTTGGCCAATACCGCCATTTGCAATGGGGGTGTTTTTCCAGGCGAGGTGCGTGAATTGCGAGTCGATGGATGCGCCCACGACTTCGACATTGCGCGCCGAAAACTCGGCAAGACGGTGGTCGAAGGCGATGAGTTCGGATGGGCAGACAAAGGTGAAATCCAGCGGGTAGAAAAACAGGACCGCGTATTTGTCTTTGGTGAGTTCCGAAAAAGTGATGTCCTTGATTTCATTGTTGCCCATCACCGCGGTCGCAGTGAAATCAGGGGCGGGTTTGCATACGAGTACAGCCATTAATGAAGCTCCAAAAAAATATCAATCTCCCAAAGGGGAGACCAATCCACACGATGGTGTGATGTTTGTGGGTAAGGGAAATGGAAACACGCCTTGTCGAGGCAATATGCCACGTGTTTATGTATCACAGCAGGTGGGCGAGTCTCAAGTCTTGATCGTTCAAGGACCCTCGCGGGGTATGCCGCTTCCCCGTTTCCCGCGGGAAACGCTCGGTTAGTGGTGACTACATACATGATGTAGTGGTCGAATTTCGCCTTGTATGGGCGCACTTAGCAAGCAAAGTCGATGATGTTTTTTTAGACTTTGATTGAACGATTACAGCTAGATCAATCGTACCCGGCTCATAGCCAAGGGGCCGCTTTTGGTGGCGGAAGAGGGGGGCGCTCTCTTGCTTTGTGTGCTTTCCTGATTTTGTATGTTGGTATGACACGATCGAACGAGTACAAAAGAGAATCTCGCACAGTAAATGCTATTTCATATCTTCTTCATGTCTTAAGATTTCCGCCGGTTTGGGGAAAATTGACTCGGCCGAATTCAGAACGAAGTCGTGGAACGCTTGTGCAATGGGCGACATGCGCTTGCCCGTGCGATAAACCAGATACCACTTTTTCATAACCGGAAAGCCTTCTACATCGAGAATGGCAATTCGATTCAGCGCCAGTTCCAACTCCAGCGCGTGCAGAGAGAGGATCCCCAATCCTAACCCCGCCATTACGGAATGTTTGACCGCTTCATTTCGGCTCATTTCCATCGATGCGTTGAGTTGCACGTTGCGTTGTTCGAAGAAGTTTTCCACGGCTGTGCGCGTGCCCGAACCGCGTTCCCGCAGAATGAAGTTTTCTTCCATTAACCGACTGATTGGAATGTTCTTGACCTTTGCCAGGGGGTGATCCGGGCGGGAAAAGACGACCAGCGGGTTATTCATGAATGCCTGCGAAGTCAATTCCAATGTGTTGGGTGGGCGCCCCATGATCGCCATGTTCGGGATGTTTTCTTGCAATTTGACCAGCAGTTCTTCGCGGTTCGTGACTTCAAGGTGGACTTTCGTGCCCGGGTGGAGCTTGACGAACTCGGCAAGCAGATACGGCGCAAAATATTTACCTGTACTGGTGACGGCTAGCGACAAGTTGCCACGTTTCACGCCCTTGAAGTCGTCAAAGACCGATTCAATGTCTCGAACCTGCTGCGCGATGCCGCGGCTGAATTCGTACATTTCTTTACCTGCTTCAGTCAGGAAGATCTTTTTTCCGAGTTGCTCGAAGAGTGGCAAGCCGACTTCTTGTTCCAGCTGTTTAATTTGGGTCGATACCGCGGGCTGCGTTAAGTGAAGCTCTTCGGAAGCGCGTGTATAGCTGGCGTTCCGGGCGACTGACTCCAATAACCGCAGCTGGCGAAAGGTTATTTTCATGGCCTTATCTTTCGTTGTTTAGAGATTCATGCATTAACTTTTGTGGATGATAACGGTAATTATTATTAATTATCAATATTGATTTGCCCTCCGTATATTCCGTTTCAAGGGCGGGTTCTGTGGACGCCCAATCCTAATGATTAACAGATATGCATAAGGAATCAATCCATGAACCAAGATAGTACAAGCACGAACTCAGAGAAACTTTCTAACCGTGATGCCGCGTTGGCTCGGAGAAGAGCCCTCTCTCTTTACGGTAAAAAAGGCTTGCCTGGCGGAGATGCAAAGCGTAACCCAAGCGCCAACCAGGCACCCCGTGCCAACAAGGGGGAGGCGCTTTCATCTCCCCCGGCATCTACGCCTGTTTTGACGCAGAACACAAGCGAAGCGCCTGCAAGCGCCGAACCGCATGCGTGCAACTGCGGGAATAAAACGGCCCAAGAAGTCAAAACCCAGGAAGTCAAAACGACGCCACGCGTATCCAATCCTGCCCCGATTTCCGCGGCACAGCAACGCCGGATTAATCAATCGTTGCGTGGACGTGGGAACAATCCCCCAGCACGTCCCTGCGGCCGTGTCCCCCCGAAAGTCAATTTCGGAACAACACTTTCAGGCACCCAGGTCAGTGGTAGCCAGCTTGAGCGGACGTCTGCCACGACGGGCAACGAGTCCGGTAGTTGCCGCACGATCACGGGCACCGAGTATATCGGAGCGGAGCAATATACCGAGCTTTGCGGGACTAAACCATCGCCATCGCCTGCGAAAGTGAGTTCGAGCAGCACGAGCCGTGGCGGTACGGTGACGGGTACCGAGATTGGTCGCAGCCAGAAGGTTTCAGGCGACGAAACCGGGACTTGCTCACGTGTTACCGGTACCGAATATCTGGCCGCCGAACAAACACGTACATTTTGTGGCACATCACCCGAGCCTCATCATGAAAAGTCAGGCTTCGGCATGACCGCCATGAAGAACAAGATCAGTGGCACGGACTTGAATCGTGACGTCGAGGTAACAGGTGGAGAGACCGGTGCAAACCGTGCCATCACCGGTAGTGATTACACCGATACCACTGCGTTGCGCCGCAAATCGGACGATGCACCGAAAAAAGTCGAAATCAGCCACACCAGTGCGGGTGGTACGGTCAGCGGAACGCTCATCGGCCGCTCGAAGAAAGTGTCTGGCTCTGAAAAAGGGGCCTGCGAACGAATTACCGGCTCCGATTATTTGAGCAGTGAGGAGTTTTCTTCCTTTTGCCGCGAGCAGCCGTACCAGTCGCCTGCGAAAGTAGGCGTGTCGCCCACACTCAATGGCCAGAACGTATCGGGTACACAAATGGGCCGTTCATACAGCGTGACCGGCGATGAATATGGCGCGTGCAAACCGGTCACCGGCTCGTCCTATATCGGCGCGGATCAATACGCGGCGTTTTGTGCGGACAGAGAAGTCACCGAAGCGAATAACCGGATGCAGCGTGAACAGTACGTGATTCCGGCGAGTCGCCAATCAACTTCGTCCGTCGAAACGTCTACGGATTCTGACCATAAACCTCAGGGTGGCGGCTTTTCCATCGTCTCACCTGCGCACTCGTCTCAAGATCCTACCCAGCGAATCACCGGCAGTGCCTATGGTGGAACCGATCGAATTACCGGCTCACTCGCACGTGCATCAGGGAAGGTTTCGGGTACCCCTGAGTTTCGTTACCGCGAGGGCGTTCAATCATCCAGCGAAGCCATGACTGAGGAGGCAAAAGATCGGAGCCCGGAGCGCATTACCGGTGAGGGCCGTGAGCGCAATGTGACAGGCGATGCCTGGGATCGTGGCGATCGAGTCACCGGTACCGAAGGTTTGTCGGCTGCACGTCGCAATCCGACCTGGCGCAGTGAGATGCGCCCCAATGGTCCGACAAAAAATGCGCGGGAATTTCGCAAAGCAGAACAGCCGGAAGCCAAGCCAAGCCGTGTTACTGGTTGCAGCGGCAGCAGCATGACTGGCGCTGCGGTCACGATGTCTGGCGGCGCGCGCGGCTAACCCATTGACCATACGGAGCCCATTATGGATACCCGCCATCGCATAAAAAGCAAGAACAAAGCCCCGGTCGGGTTGGCGACGACTATACGCACCGCAAGCGTCAAGCACAGCATTCCCACTTGGCCGCAGAGGGTCAGTTTTTGCCCGCCAGGTTTTGCTCAGGATCGTGACGGTGTATGCATCAGTACGCAGTGCGCTCCTCACGCTCATCCGTTGGCTGACTTAAAGCAGAACGAGCGTCTTGTTGACTATGAGCGTCGTGTTAAAGCGTGCTTCTCCGACATCGTGCCAACACTCAAGCAAATTGCTGCACTACAGCATGAGGCTGATTTCGAATCCCGTGCGCAGCAAATTGCCCGTGATCGTTTGGGTTTTGATCTGGATGAATCGGTGTTGGCCAATGCCTGGATCGCACCGATCGACATGCGCAAGCTGTATGGCAACAGCGTGTTGAAAACGTTCTGCAAGTTGGCACAGGACGATGCGATTCAACAGGATGGTTGCGCTGAGACTGAGGAAGTCATTCGCTTCTTCATCGAGTGTGGTTTCCATGAAGTGAATGTCAGTGCCTGTGCAGATGGCCGGCTCAAAGGATTTATTAATTACATCCTGCGCCTGCCTCAGGAAGCCGTGCCCCGGCATCAGTTCTACGCGGGCACCTCGTTCGATGTCGAGTTGAATGTCAAACAGTGGACAGCGACGGAGTTGCGTCGTTTCCGTGAAGGTTTGCCGACGACAACCGATTCGGGCACCCGTTACCTCAAGATTGCTGCGTACCACTTCAGCAGCTCGGACCCTGATCACGAAGGCTGTGCCGCCCATGGAAGTTCGGACACCAGGGCCATGCAGGCGGCGCTCGATCGATTGCGCGCATTCAGTACTGCGATTGAAAACGGCTTCTGCTGCGGTGCTTCGGTCGCCACGCTTTTGATTGGTGTAGACACCGATAACGATGCCATTCGTATTCATGTTCCTGATGCCAATGGCGGAATTAGTCTGGACTGCTATATCGACAATATGGCCTTGTACCAAGTGACGGCCAAGCTGACCAAGCTCGAAGCGCAACGGAAACTGAATGCCATCGTCGAGGAAACCGCACGGCGGTGTGACCGAAGTGCGCCTGAAACAGGCATGCGTGGGTTGATCAAACAGCTGCTGACCAACAACTTGTCCCAGATCGACTACGTCTGCGAGTACCACAACGGTCGTTATGAAGATATTGGCCACGCCGAGCGTTTCATTAGCGTCGGCGACGGCTTTGAAGAAGTTCATTTACGCAACCTTGCCTACTTCAGCTACATGCAGACGCTGGAGGAAGGGGCTGCGGACATGGACGTCGGTATCAAGATCTTTACACGGCTGAACATCGATCATGGTTTGCCCGTGCCGGTAGCCATTCATTACCGCTACGACAACCAGGTTCCAGGTGCCAGAGAGCGCGCTGTCGCACGGTGCCATCGGGTCAAGGCGGCAATCGTGGCGCGATATCCAGATCTGATGCATGAGGGTTTGCTGGTATTCGGCATGAGCGTTCAGGCACAGCAGTCCGGCAGCGTCTTGGAATCGGTCTCAGACAACGATCAAAACAACCAGGCGCATTGAGGGTTATGCAATGAAGATCATGCGAGTGGAAAAAACGCTTGTTTCGACCAACCGCGTCCGTGAACTGGGCCACCGCCCTTTATTGGTGGTTCGCGAAAAGGAAGGCGGAACGCCGAGTGTTGCAGTGGATGCCATTGGATGTATCCCGGGAGATTGGGTCATTTGCGTCGGAAGTTCTGCGGCTCGCGAGGCTGCGGGCAGCAAGGAGTTCCCGAGTGACCTGACCATTGTCGGAATTATTGACCACTGGCAGGAGAGTTGAGATGGAAATCATGTGCGTCGTTTCCGAACTTGTCGCCTCACGCCGGATTGCGGGTCTCTCCCGTAGCTCACTGCGCGTGCTGGCAGATACGAAGGGAAAGATCTCAGTGGCGGTCGATCCTGTCGGTGTGCCCTGTGGTAAATGGGTTTTTACCACAGGGGGATCCGCTGCGCGTATCGCGACGGGCGATAAAAGCATCCTCACGGATTTAACCATCTGCGGAATTATCGATAACTGGGATACGGAGGAAACCATCATTAAAACTTCTGAGAATTGTAATTAAAACTTTTGTTTTTTAGGAGAAAGAAATGGCTGAAGGTATTACAGGTATTGCTCTGGGCATGATTGAAACCCGCGGTCTGGTTCCCGCAATCGAAGCGGCGGACGCGATGACCAAAGCGGCAGAAGTGCGTCTGGTTGGTCGTCAGTTTGTTGGTGGCGGTTACGTCACCGTTCTGGTTCGTGGCGAAACAGGTGCGGTAAACGCTGCTGTTCGTGCCGGCGCTGATGCCTGCGAGCGCGTGGGTGACGGTCTGGTCGCGGCGCACATCATCGCTCGTGTGCACAGCGAAGTTGAAAGCATTCTGCAAAACACGGCAGCTGCTTGATTTTTTTGAAATTAATCACGATTGAGGAGAAATAAAATGGCTACAGGTATTACAGGTATTGCTCTGGGCATGATTGAAACCCGCGGTCTGGTTCCTGCGATTGAAGCGGCAGATGCCATGACCAAAGCGGCAGAAGTGCGTCTGGTCGGTCGTCAGTTTGTTGGTGGCGGTTACGTCACCGTTCTGGTTCGTGGCGAAACAGGTGCGGTAAACGCTGCCGTTCGTGCGGGTGCCGATGCCTGCGAGCGCGTGGGTGACGGTCTGGTTGCGGCGCACATCATCGCTCGTGTGCACAGCGAAGTTGAAAGCATTCTGCAAAACACGGCAGCTGCTTGATTTTTTTGAAATTAATCACGATTGAGGAGAAATAAAATGGCTACAGGTATTACAGGTA
>Ga0307375_10007201_pt1 | contig 10176 bp, 8 predicted proteins | sample TR1MG_FD_202531 | JGI IMG/M metagenome (GOLD analysis project Ga0307375, IMG submission 202531) | Soil microbial communities from Risofladan, Vaasa, Finland - TR-1 | ecosystem: Environmental > Terrestrial > Soil > Coastal area > Acid sulfate soil | place: Finland: Risofladan, Vaasa | collected...
GGCGGATGCGGTCCGCGCCCGCCACCGGGATGCCGCGCTCCTTCAACTGGCGGATGATCTCGCTGGCGAAGGGCTGGCGCCGCGGCATCAGGATCATGATGTCGCCGGGCCTGATGGGGTCCTCGTGTCCGGGCAGGCGCGTCCTGCCGTCGGTCCAGCCTTTGATTTCGCGCGCGAGGCGTTCGGCGAGGCGCCGCACCGGGCTTTCTTCGGCGGCCACGTCCACCGGCCGCCAGGGATCGGCGTCCTCGCGGGCGTCGGGCTTGAGCGCGGGCCAGAATTCGACGCGGCCCTTCGCCTCGACGCGGTGCGCCGTGTGCGCAATCGGCCCCTCGGCCGAAGTGAGGCCCTCGCGGGCCTCGGCATCGGCGAACACGGCATCGACGAAGGAAAGAATTTCCGGCGCGCTGCGCCGCGAGGTGGCGAGCTGCACATCGACGAAGTCCTGGCCGCGGCCGCGTGCATGGTCTGCGAAATGGCGGCGGTTGATGTCGAACTCGCCCGGATCGGCGCCCTGGAAGGAGAAGATGGACTGCTTCTCGTCGCCCACGGCGAAGATGGTGCGCGGCTTGCCGTCTTCGCGCGCGCCTTCGCCGGCGAAGAACTCCTCGCTCAGCGCGCGCACGATCTGCCATTGTTCGGGGCTGGTGTCCTGCGCCTCGTCGATCAGGATGTGATCGAGTCCGCCGTCGAGCTTGTAGAGCACCCAGGCCGCCGCTTCGCGCTTCTTCAGCAGCTTGAGGCTTTCGCCGATCAGGTCGTCGTAATCGAGCGCGCCGCGGAAGCGCTTTTCCTCCGCATAGGTCTGGCGCACGGCATCGGCCAGCGTCAGCGCGGCTTCGGCGAGCGAAGCGGCATGGGCGGCGCGCCGCCGCTCCTCCGTCGCCACGACGCGCGCGCCCCAGTCCTCGAGCGCGGCATGCAGGGCCGGTTCGGCGGCGATCAAGCCCTTGGTGGCCAGATTGGCGTAGAGCGTGCCGTCCACTTTCAAAAAGGCGTCGCAGAAGGCGGCGAATCGTTCGAACGCGGCTTCGAGCGCCAGCGCGCGTTCGAGCGCCTCGGCGCGCTGGATGTCGGATTTCCTGCCGCCCGCGAGCCAAGCGACGATGTTTCGCAACTCGCTTTCTTCGGCGTCGATCAGTGCGGCAAATTCGGCGGCGATGCGCTCCACGGTGTCGCGCTCGCCCGCGCCGTGGGCGCCGCGCACCGTGCGCGCAAAGGCGCCGGCGTCCTTGGGCAGGTCCGCGAAGAAGCGTTCGAGCTTGCGCCGGTCGCTGCCGAGCGCGGCGTCGAGAATGTCGTTCAAGCGCTGCTCGCTGGTCTGCGTGACGAGATGCGCGGCGGCGGCGGCCAGCACCGCGTCGCCCGAACCGGCCCGCGCCAGCACGCGCGTGCGCGCCTCGGCGATCAGTTCGCGCGCGGTCTGGTCGTCCAGCACCGTGAAGCCGGGCGGAATGCCGGCCTCCAGCGGAAAGCGCGCCAAGAGATACTGGCAGAAGGAATGGATGGTCTGGATCTTGAGGCCGCCCGGGGTTTCGAGCGCCAGCGCGAACAGCCGCCGCGCGCGCGGCAGGTCGCCGGCCGCGCCGCCGATCTCCGCAATCCGTTCGGCCAGCGCCTTGTTCGGCAGCATCGACCAGCTTCCCAATTGATCGAACAGCCGGCCCTGCATCTCGGCGGCGGCGGATTTGGTGTAGGTCAGGCAGAGGATGCGCTCCGGCGCGGCGCCGTCGAGCAGCAGCCGCGTCACGCGATTGGCCAGCGTGTAGGTCTTGCCCGATCCGGCATGGGCGGAAACCCAGGCGGAGCGGCGCGGGTCGGCGGCGCGCAGCGAATCGCTCGTCATTCCTCGCCCTCCCAGCCCGAAAGCGACCATTCGCGCACGCGCGCCAGGTGATCGTAATCGCCCGGCCAATCGGCGCGGAACGGTTTGACCCGCGGCAGATACGGCGTTTCCTCTTTTGCGAAATCGGCGATGCGCGTGCGCAGCTTTTCCTCCGCCTCGCTGACGAGCGCGGGCACGTCCTCGCCGACGGCGCGCAGTTCGCCCGGCTCGGCGCCGCCGCCGAAGCGGATGTAGAGAAGTTCGCTTGGCTCATATGCACCGATCATTTCGAAGCCGCCGGCCTTGAGGATCACCCCTTCGAGCGGAAGCTGCGGCGCCAGCAGCGTTGTGACCTGCTTCACGGTCGGCGGCTCGCCGGTCTTGTAATCGACCACCGCCGCGCCGCCGGTCGAAAGGATGTCGATGCGGTCGGCGCGCGCCCGCAGCGTGAAGGCGCCGGCCGGGCCCTCGAATTCGCAGGTACCTCTGGTCTCGACATGCGAACGCAGGATGGTTCGGCGCCGCCGCCGTTCCTCGCGCACGAACCAGTGCGCGGCGTGGACGAAGCGCGGAAACCACAGCGTCCGCGCCGCCCGCGGGATGGCAAGTTCGTCGAACACGTCGCCGGCGATCGCGATCAGCCGCAGCGCCGCATCTGGCGGCGGGCCATCTGGAAACGCGTCGGCGAAGCGTTCCAGCGCGGCATGCACCGCGGTGCCGCGTTCGAGCGGGCCGATGGCGGCATCCAGCGCCTCCAGCGGCTTGAGTTTCAGCACGTGCCGCGCATAGATCGCATAAGGATCGCGCAGCCAGGTTTCGATCTCGGTGACGGAGAGGCTGTGCGGCCGCGCGGCCACGGGCGGGCGGGGGCTAGGCCGCTTCATCGGCGCGGCCCGCTGTTCGGGTTCGGCCAGCCGCCGCGCCAGCGCGACATAATCCGTAGACGGAGCAAGCCGTTCGCGCAGGCCGAGCCCCCTGGTCAGTTGCTCCAGCCGCTGCCACCAGCGCGCGGCGATGGTGGGCGAGCCTTCGGCCTTCTGTGCGCGCGTCAGCACCACGCGCGGGCCCGCGGCCAGCGCCGCGAAATCATGCGCCGAAAGGCCGATGCGGCGTTCGGGCTGTTCGAGACCCAGCGTCTTGCGCATCGGCCGCGACAGCCAGGCATCGGCCGCCGCCGCCGCGGGCCAGGTGCCTTCGTTGAGCCCGCCGAGCACGGCGAGGTCGAAGCTCTGCAGGCGCGCTTCGAGCGGCCCCAGAATGGCGAGCGCGGGATGGCGGCCGCGCATGCTGCGCACCGCCGCTTCCTCGGCCAGCGCGCGAAACAAGGCGGCATAGGATGACGGCGCGACCGGCGGCAGGTCGGCGGCGCTTTCGCTCAGCTTGGTCACCAGCGCCGCCGCGGCCTCGCCCGCCTCGCCGCGCCACAGACGCGCCGCGCCGTCTTGTTCGTTCGTCGCCGCTAGGGCTTCGGCCGTCTTCACCTGCAGCGCCACCGTGTCGGACAGGGCGACGCGGTCCGCGCCCATCGCGTCGGCCAGCGGCGCGAAGAGGCGCGCGATGGTTTCGAACCAGGGCGCGAGCGTTGCGGCAGCGTCGCGCCGCTCCGCGTCGCGTTCGTCCGCTGCAGCGCGCGCGATCAGGCGCCTGATGCCGTCGAGCCCGCGGTCGGGGCGCGGACCGCGCAGACAGAAGCGATCGAGCGCGCGCACGCGGTCGCGGAACGGGGCGGCTGCTTCGCCGCCCGCCGCAAGCGGATGCTTGAGCAGCGCCAGCAACGCCACCGGCGCAAAGCCGCTATCGGCCGCTTCGCTCAACAGACAGAGGAACGTGCCCGGCGGGGTGTGCGCCAGCGGGCGGCCGGCGGAATCGTCGATCTCGATATTCCAGCGCATGAGTTCGCTGGCCACGCGGCGGGCGAGATTGCGATCCGGCGTCACCAGCGCGGCAGTGCGGCCCGGCGTTTCCAGCACCTCGCGCAGCAAGAGCGCGATGACCGCCGCTTCCTCGCCGGGCTGCGCCGCCTCTATCAGCGAAAGCCCATCGAGACCGTTGGCGACTTCCGCGCCGCCGCGCTCCGCAATCGCGCGCCAGGCATCGGTGGTCGGTGCGGGCCTGAGGACTTCACGCAGCAGCGCCTCGCGTGGGTGCGCGGGCGTGCCGTCCCAATCCGCCACCGCGTCGCGCGGAACGCCGATGCGCTCCAGGAGCTGCTTCATGCCGAATTGCGGGTGGCCGGGATCGAGTTCGTTCCAGCTTTTCTCATCCAGCGCGCGGTCGAGGCCGGGCAGGATCACTGCGCCATCGGCCAATTGCGCGATGGTTTTCAGAAGGTCCGCCGTGGCCGGGATACTGCCGGTCGAACCCGCCGCGATCACCGGGCCGGCGGGTGGAGATGTCTTGTAGCGTTCGCACAGCGCCGCCAACGCAGTGTTGCGCCGCGCTGCCGGGTTCAGCGCACCTTCGGCGGCGAGCAGATGCGGCCATTGCTCGCGCAGGATGGCGAGAAAGCTCTTCACCTCCGCCCAATGCGCGGCGAGGGCGGCCGGCGCCAGCGAATCCAGCGCGGCCAAGTCCACGCCCTGCGTCTCCACTTCATCGAGGAAAGACGCCAACGCGCGCGCCAGCGCTGCGGCCTGCGCGAAGGAGAGCGTGCCGCCGCGCTCTTTGCGGTCCCAGCGTTCGATCAGCGTGGCCAGCAGCAGCCGCCGGCGCAGCGGCGCGATCTCCGGCAGCAGTTCGAGATCGGGCAGGGCGGCATCGAACAGGAATTCGTCTTCGTCCACATCGCCGAGGGCGCGGATTTCGGGCAGGAGCGCCGCGCCGCCCAGCACGCACGCGAAGGCCTCCGAAAGCGTGCGCATGGCGCGCCGCGTCGGCAGGAAGATGGTGGCGCGCGACAGCGCGAAGGGATCGTCTTCCGCCTTCAGCCGTGCGGCGAGCCCGCGCGCAAGCGTCTCGGCGAAGGGGGCGCCCGCCGCAATGGTGAAGAGGTTCGCGGCCATGGCCGTCAGGCCGGGGCCAGGTCGGCGAGATAGGCTTCGGACGCGGCCACGGCCTGCGGCCGGTCGATGTGCATCCACACCCCGTCGAGCCGCGTGCCGTAGAGCCGGCCCTTTTCGATCGCCGCGTCCCAGAAAGGATTGATCGAGAAGCGTCCGCCCGGCGCGCCGTCGAGCAGGCGCGGGTGCATGATCTCCACGCTCATCCAGACGAAGGGCGCGATGCGATGCTCGGGCACGCGGCTCAAGTGTCCTTCCGCATCCATGAAGAAATCGCCGCGGCCTTCGTAGCAGACAGTATGGACGGTGGGCGCCAGCAGCATCAGCGCGTCCATCGTTTCCGGATTCCAGCGCGCCTTGAGCCGTTCGAGGGCGGAGCTGGCGCCCTCGGCCCACACCGTATCGGCATTGACATGGAAGAACGGCTCGCCTTCGAAATGAGAGAGCGCCTTGAACACGCCGCCGCCGGATTCCAGTAGCTCGGCGCGTTCGTCGGAGATGCGGATCTCCACGTCCTTGCGCATCTTCAGGTGGGCTTCGAGCTTGTCGGCAAGGTAGTGCACATTGACCACGATCATGGTCACGCCAGCCGCCACCAGCCGGTCGATTACGTGATCGATCAGCGCCTTGCCGCGCACTTTCACCAGCGGCTTGGGCAGGTTGGCGGTCAGGGGCCGCATGCGGGTGCCGAGCCCGGCGGCCATCAGCATGGCGCGGGTGGGGCCGATCGTCGTCACGCGTTCATTCCCTCCAGGCGCGGTTCGCCGCGGCGCTCGGCGGGAACCTTTTTGTCGTACCACGCTTTCAGCGGCGCCAGCGCGGGATGATCGAGGTCGCGATTCAAATAGCCCCAGACGCGCGGCAGATAGGCAAGATAGCGCGGCTTGCCGTCGCGCCTGTAGAGCCGCGCGAAGATGCCGACGATCTTGGCGTTGCGCTGTGCCGCCGTCACGGCCATCTCGGCGCGATGCGTTTTCTCGTCGAGCGGCGTGCCCTGCCGGCGCATGGCGGCGAGATAGGCGCCGGTCGCCGCCTCGGCCAATTCCGGCGCCACGTCGCGCCGCGCGTCTTCGGTGAGCGAGACGAGGTCGTAGCCGCGCGAGCCCGCAACCGCGTCCTGAAAATCGATGACGCCGATGCGGCCGGCATCGCGGCGTTCGGCGAGCCATAAAAGATTCTGTGCGTGATAATCGCGATGGACGAAGACGGAATCCGCCGCCGATAGCGGACGCAGGGCGTCGCGCCACAGCGCGCGGTGTTCGGCGACTTCGTCTTCGCCCGCGGCGCGGCCGAGGCCGACCGGGAAAAACCATTCCGTCATCAGGTCGATTTCCGCCAGCATCGCGGTGTCGTCGTAAGCATAGAGCGGCTTTTCTGGCGAAAGCATGACAGGCGCGGGCTCGGCATGGAGCCGGGCCAGCGCCTCTGCCGCGCTCCGGTAGAGTTGGCTCTCGTCGGCGCCGGCCAGCAGCACGTCGGCATAGAGCCGGTCGCCCAGATCCTCCATCAGCACCAGGCCGTCCGCCGGCGCGGCGGCGTAGATTTCCGGTGCGCTGAGGCCCTTGCCCCGCAGGTAATCCGCCACCGCGATAAAGCGGGCGCAGTCCGCCCCCGCCAGCCGCGCCACCGCGTTGTAGCCAAGGGCGCGGCGCTCCGCTTCGCTGGCCCCCGGCGGGCAGGGCGGGGTTTCGGCGCCTTGCGGCTGGTCCATCAGCATGGCAATGCGCTCGCCTTTGACCGCGCGGAGGTAACGCCGCGTCGAGGCGTCGCCCGGCAGCGGCATCAGGGCCGCCTCGCCCCAGCCCGCGCGCGCCAGGAAGGCGCGCATGGCCTCTTCACGCTCAGCGGACATCGGTTCGCTCCGGGGCGGGCTCCGCAAAACGTCCCTGCCAGCGCAGAGGGCCGGTCAGCGTCGCCATCCGCGCATCGTCCCCCGCCGCCTCCAGCCGCACCCGCAACGCGTCCGCGGGCAGGCGGCCCGCCGCCCGCTCCGGCCATTCGATCAGGGCGGCGCCCTCGCTCAAGGATTCGTCCAGGCCCAATTCGTCCAGTTCCTCGGGGGCTTCGATTCGGTAGAGATCATAGTGGCTGACCCGGAGCGCCGGCGTCTCGTAATGTTGCACCAGGGTAAAGGTCGGGCTGGGAACGGCGCCCATGACGCCCAGCGCCCTGAGGATGGCGCGGGCCAGCGCGGTCTTGCCGGCGCCCAGGTCGCCTTCGAGGGCGACGGCCTCGCCCGGCGCCAGCCCTGCGGCGATCTGCGCGCCCAGCGTCTCGGTGGCGGCCATGTCGGGCAGCGGCCGGGCGGATGTGAATTGCTTGATATCGTTACGCATCTGAGGTCTTTTAGCCCGCCTTCGGGCGGCTCTCAACGAGGGGGCCGACGGTGTTGATTCCCGCCGCCCCCATGGCACATGGTAACGGATCAGGGGCATGAGGGGCCGAAAAAGCCTCCGGAAACAGAGCGATGTCGGAACAGATTGTCATCATCGGCGCCGGCCAGGCCGCCGCGCAGGCCGTAACGACCCTCAAGGCCGAGGGCTTTGGCGGCACCATCGTCATGGTGGGCGACGAGGCCTTCCCGCCCTATCAGCGCCCGCCGCTGTCCAAGGCCTATCTCTTGGGCAAGCTGGAGCGCGAGCGGCTGTTCCTCAAGGCGGACAATTTCTACCCCGAAGCCCATTGCGAGATGCTGCTGGGCGTCTCGGCCCGCGCCATCGACCGCAAGGCGAAGAGCGTGTTGCTGTCGGACGGCAGCCGCAAGCCCTACGACAAGCTGCTGATCGCCACCGGCACGCGGGTCCGCCAGATCAAGGTGCCGGGCGCCGATCTGCCCGGCGTGCATTATCTGCGCAGCATTGCCGATGTGGACCAGCTCAGCCCCGCGATCGCGCCGGGCCGCAAGCTGGCGGTGGTGGGCGGCGGCTATATCGGGCTCGAAGTGGCGGCGGTGGCCCGCAAGCGCGGGCTCGAAGTCAGCGTGTTCGAGGCGCTGGACCGGCTGATGGCGCGCGCCGTCTCGCCGCAGCTCTCGGCCTTCTACGACGCGGCCCATCGCGCCGAGGGCGTGCAATTCTTCTTCAAGACCGGCGTGGAGGCCTTCGAGGGCAACGGCAGGGTTGAGCGCGTGCGCGCCGGCGGCAAAGTCTATCCCGCCGATCTGGTGCTGGTCGGCATCGGCGCCATCCCGAATGTCGAGTTGGCTGAGGACGCCGGGCTGACCTGCGACGACGGCATCGTGGTGGACAAGTTCTGCACCAGCATCAGCGATCCCGCGATCTTCGCGGCGGGCGACTGCACGCGCCATCACGGCCACAACGGCGAGGAAATCCGCCTCGAATGCGTGCAGAACGCCATCGATCAGGCCAAGCACGCCGCCTTCGCCATGATGGGCAAGCCCACGCCCTATCGCGAGGTGCCGTGGTTCTGGTCGGATCAGTACGATCTGAAGCTGCAGATCGCCGGCCTGTCGCGCACGGGGGACCATCTCGTGGTGCGCGGCGATCCCGCCACGCGCAAATTCGCGGTCTTCCATCTGCGCGCCGGCAAGGTGGCCTGCGTCGAGGCGGTGAACGCGCCGCCGGAATATATCGTCGGCCGCAAGCTGATCGCGGATGGCACGCCGATCCCCGCCGAAAAGCTGGCGGACACCTCCATCCCCATGAAGAACATCGTCTGATTCATTCAGCTTGCGCGCGCGCGGCAGCCATCGAGGAAACGGGAATGCCCAAGATCAAATACATCGAAGAGAACGGCAAGGAACACGAGGTGGACGTGCCTGTCGGCTGGTCGGTCATGGAAGGCGCGGTCAAGAACCTGATTCCGGGCATCGATGCCGATTGCGGCGGCGCCTGCGCCTGCGCCACCTGCCATGTCTATGTCGATCCGGCGTGGAAAGCGAAAATGTCGCCCATGGACGACATGGAAGAGACCATGCTCGATTTCGCGCAGGAGCGCGAAGCCACCAGCCGCCTGTCCTGCCAGATCAAGGTGACCGCGGAGATGGACGGCCTGACGGTGCGCATGCCCAAGAGCCAGCATTGACGCGAACTGCAATCAGCGACGCTTTTTTTATCTCCCCTTGTGGCTACGAGATTCACGCATTGGTTCCTCTCCCCTCTGTGGGAGAGGAAGAAAAATCACGGCGTTAGCAGAGCGAAGCGATGCTCAACGCCGATGATTTTTCAGGTGAGGGGAAAATGCGGACTATCCCCTCACCAGCAAAATCTAACGCTTAGCTCGCTTCCGCTTCGCTAAGCGAAAGATTTTGCGTCCTCTCCCACAAGGGGGAGAGGACGATGTATGCGTATTGTAGCCCACTGTGGGGAGGTCGCCCGGCGCAGCGTGAGCGATGCCGGGCGGGTGGGGGGGCGCGACTATTTCTACTCTGCCGCCAAATTTCTGCTGACCCCAAATTTCGGTAGTGATGCACTCTGAAATTAGATCGTCCCAACTAATAGCTCAAGCCAATGAATCAGAGGGACAAGCAAGTGAGTTATAGCCTCATAGAGGCCGTATCAGAAAAGCGGTGACGCCGCCGTTTTCCCAAGCTGTTTGGCAAACTCGTCGGCAGCTAGGTCAGCCTTGGGGCCTAAATAGCTTTTCAAGTGGGCCGAAAACCTGGCTACGACCTGCTCCTGCGGCAAGATCGATAGCACGCTCGGATTCTCACTTGAAAACTGGCCCTTTAGAATGCCAACGGCATCCTCCAGTTCTTCTATCTGGGTTTCGTCAATCTCGGCTATCGAGGTTGGCGGCTGATTGTGGCCGATTCCAATCGGCGGCCACTCCCGGTCAGCGAGCATTCTTTCGAGCAAACTAAGGTGTTCAAGGAACTCGCGACGCAGCGCTAATTCAGGCTCCGAACCCATTTCTCCCAAATGTATTTCCTGCCGCTCAAATTCGTCCTCGTCGTAATCTTCTGGTTTAGAGGTTTCGGTCCACTCCATGCATTCGTGTTCTAGCTCATCGACAACAGCTTCAATCCACGCCTCCGGAAACAGATCGTAAAATTGCCCGTCGAGTTCTTCGCGCGCATCATAAGGACCGCCGTAGATGTACTGGTAGCCGCCTTCAGCTGACTCGTTCGGAGTTCTATGAACGGGGTCTTCATATCTTTGACGAAACCACGCCTCCATGATTTCCAGTGCTTCGGATTTTTTGAGGCCACGAATTGCTGTGCGGGAATAGCTCCCGAACTCATCGTTTATGAAGATTCTTTTCGCCTTCGCCATAGTTTCAGGCCGCGCGCTTCTTGTACGGTTCGCGCTTGGCCGCTGGCGCTTCCAATTTGGGGTCAGAGCAAAAACGCCGTCTCATTAGCAAGCTCATCTATCCTTCGTCCGCGGCGGA
>Ga0307375_10007202_pt1 | contig 10174 bp, 9 predicted proteins | sample TR1MG_FD_202531 | JGI IMG/M metagenome (GOLD analysis project Ga0307375, IMG submission 202531) | Soil microbial communities from Risofladan, Vaasa, Finland - TR-1 | ecosystem: Environmental > Terrestrial > Soil > Coastal area > Acid sulfate soil | place: Finland: Risofladan, Vaasa | collected...
CACTTCGTACATCGTCACATCCGCCCCCAGTATGCCTGCCGTGCCTGCGAAACAGTTTCGGCGGCACCGATCCCGCCCGTCGTGATCGACGGCGGCATGGCAGCGGTGGGCTTGTACGTCTGGGTGATCATCAGCAAGTACCAGGATCATCTTCCGCTGTATCGTCTGGAGCAGATCGCGGCAAGGGATCAGGTCATTCTGTCCCGCTCCACGCTCGCAGAGTGGGTGGGGCGTGTGGGTGTTGCCCTGCAACCTCTGGCGGATCGCTTGGCGGCGTTACTGCTTGAACGCCCGGTGCTGCATGCCGATGAAACGCCGGTGGCGCAGCTTGACCCAGGAAAGGGCAAGACGAAACGGGCGTATCTGTGGGCTTACCGCAGCAATGCCCTGGAAACCGGCCCGCCGATTGTGGTGTTTGATTACCAGACCAGCCGCGCGGGTCGCCATGCGCAGAACTTCCTATCGGAGTGGCAAGGCCATCTCATGGTGGACGACTACTCTGGCTACAAGGCGCTGTTTAGGCGTGGCGTGACAGAGTTGGGTTGCCTGGCTCATGCACGCCGGAAGTACTTCGATCTCAATGCGGCACAGGCCAATCCGATTGCGTTGGAGGCACTGGAGCGAATTGCGGCTTTGTACGCGATCGAGGTTCAAGGTAAAGACCTGGATGTCGCTGGGCGGACGCAATTGCGGCAAGCGCAGGCTCAACCTCTGCTGCGGTCGATGCACGACTGGTTGCTCCGCACACGGATGATGGTGGCCAATGGCGGGGCCACCGCCAAGGCGATCGTAAGCGATCAATAAACCACATCTGGCACTGAGTTACCAAGTCGGTGATGATCGTGTCCACGTAGATCAACGTGGACACCTATGACAGAGAAAGACACAGAGTTATCGAGGCCCCTGGTGGTTGGGCAGAAGCGAGATGGTCGTCGCTGCTACGACAAGGACGCCAAGCGGGAATTGATCGAAAGCTGTTTGCTGCCTGGCGTATCAGTTGCCGGGATGGCGATGAAGCACGGGGTCAATGCGAATCTTCTGCGGACCTGGATAACCCAATATCAGCGAGTAACCCAGTTACCGGTGGCAGCGCAAGCCTTCGGGGAGGAAGCGCTGGCGACGCCCTGGTCGTTCGTTCCTGTGGTTCAGGCTGAGGCGCCGGCCAAGACGAACGCGCTGAGCTTGAACGCGGAATTGCCCAACGGGGTGAGGCTTGACCTGAGCAGTCACAGCCACGACGAACTTTGGGAAATTTTGAAGCTGCTGTACCGACTGCCATGTTCCGGCTCGACGCAGGACTGAAGGTGTACCTTCACCGGGAAGCGGTGGATGGCCGGAAGAGCATCAACGGTCTGGCCACACTGGTCGAACAGGCACTGGGACTCAACCCGTTTGCGGCAGCGGTCTACGTCTTTAGCAACCGTCGGCGCAACCGAGTAAAGCTTTTACTTTGGGACCGCACAGGCTTCTGGTTATTGATGAAGCGGCTTGAAGCAGACCGCTTCGTCTGGCCTAAAGAGGCGGTCGTCGCCGAGCTCACGGTCGAGCAACTGCACTGGTTGCTGGAGGGCATCGATCTCTCGGCAATGCGTACTCACCCGGATCGAAATTATTTGCGTGTAGGGTGAACGAGGTTTGGCGTCGCTGGTCTAATCCCACGATGCCAACCAGAACGATCACGACCGAAGAGTACGATGCGCTCATCGCCGAGCGCGATGCCGGCCGTGTGCAGCAAGAGGTCCTCAAGGATCAACTGCGCACCGTGACCGTCGAACGGGATCTGTTGAAGGAGCGACTCGCCGCACACCTGCGCCAACTGTTTGCCGCCAAGAGCGAAGCACGGGGCAGCGACCAGAAGGATCTGTTCCTGAACGAAGCCGAAGCCCTGGCGCCGAGTGACGCCACCGTGGTAGCGGAAGAAGTAGAGCCCGAGGGAATTGAGGTGGCGGGCCACACGCGCAAGAAGCGCGGACGTAAGCCGCTCGATCCGGCGTTGCCGCGCGAGATTGTGCGTCATGAACTGCCGGAGTCCGAGCGGGTCTGCGGTCATGACGGCGCGGCATTGGTGGAAATCGGTGTCGAGATCAGCGAACAGCTCGACATCATTCCGCAGCAGGTACGGGTGATCCAGCATCAGCGGGTTAAGTACGCCTGCCCATGTTGTGATCAAGGTATCAAGGTTACCCCAGCGCCAGCCCGCATCATTCCCAAGGGACTGCTCACTGAGTCATCATTGGCATGGGTCGTGACGTCGAAGTACATGGATGCGCTTCCGCTGTACCGGCAAGCGGCCTTGCTCGGTCGCTTCGGTGGTGATCTGTCACGCAATACCCTGGCGGCGAGCGTCGTCCGCGTCGGCCAAGCCATCCAGCCAATTATCAATCTGCTGCGCGATCATCTGCTAGAAGCCGACCTGGTGTTAGGCGACGAGACGGTGATTCAGGTACTCAAAGAACCAGGACGAGCGGCACAGACCAAGAGTTACCTGTGGGCGCAGATGAGTGGATCCGGCCCGCCGGTCCGATTGTTCCACTATGCGCCGGGGCGAAGTGGAACACATGCCACGAATCTCTATGCCGGGATCAAGCCAGGCGCGGTGCTGATGACCGATGGCTATGAGGTCTATAACGGGATTGCCGCATCTAACGCACTTATCCATCTCGGATGTTGGGCGCATTGCCGACGCTATTTCGTCGAGGCCGAGGCGGTGATTCCGAAACAGGCTCGTGGCCCAGATCAGCCGGCGACGCAGTTCATTGCTGCTATCGCCGAGCTCTATGCCATCGAGTCCAAAGCCCGAGATCTGTCGGCGGAGAAACGTCGGCAACTAAGAAGTGAACACAGCCGGCCTGTGCTGGCGAGAATCGAGGATCTCCTGCTACGCCATTTGCACAGTGTGCTGCCTGGTAGCCTGCTCGGCAAGGCGTTGCATTACCTGTCGTCCCAGTGGTCGAAGTTGATCCGGTATGTCGAGAGCGGAGCCTACCCGATCGACAACAACGCCTGTGAGAACGCGATTCGCCCCTTTGTAGTCGGCAGACGCAACTGGTTGTTCTCGGATACTGTCGGTGGCGCAAATGCCAGCGCCAATCTCTACTCGCTCATCGAAACCTGCAAGGCTAACCGCATCGACCCTTATCAATATCTGGTCGAATTGTTCCGAGCCTTACCTCGGGCTAACAGCGCCGACGACTACGACGCTTTGCTGCCTTGGCGCTTGGCTCAGGCTACAACCTGAATTAGACTGCGATCATCACGCGACGGCCACTGCCGTCAACGGCGTGGTCAATAGACCGCTTACATACTCCCCAGCTTTTTTCCAGAGAAACGGAAAACCTTCATGGGGTGCCTGATTCTGCTGCCGCTGCTGTTCATCTGTGGCTACTGGCTTCAGTAGGGCGGCAGCCCGAGATTGCTTCACGATGTTCGCAATGACGGAGCGGTTCGTCACTGCGAGGTAACCGGTAACCAGCCGGCGTTCTTGTCTAATGCGGAATGGTGTGCAAAGCCGAACGCAGCGGATTTCCAGCGAAGAGTTGCTTCCACAGTCGAGGGGTGAGTTCGTGGGCTTGGCTGGCGGGATGCTGACCAACACGCTGCAGCACGTCGACCAGATAGTCGTAGGGGTCGATCTGGTGCAAGCGGCAGGTAACGATCAGGCTCTGCATGATGCCCACGTGCTTGGCGCCGAGTTCGGTCCAGCAGAACATCCAGTTTTTGCGCCCCATCGGAATCGCCCGAAGCGCCCGTTCCAGATGGTTGGTATCGATAGGCACGTCCGGATCGGTCAGATAGACCTCCAGCCCGAATCGTCGCTCGCGGGCGTAGGCCAGCGCCTTGGTCATGGGATTGCTCGGTAACAAACCCTGGGCCTCGAATTGCCGGTTGATCCAGGCGAAGAACTGTTCAACGATCGGCTTGGCGTGCATCAATCGATAGTCGAGCTTCCTTGCGGCGCTGAGCTTTTGTTCACGGATGCGCTCCTCCACCGCGTAGAGCCCGGCAATGAAGTCCAGTCCCCGCGCCGCCGTCTCCGGTTCGATGTCCTGCGCCTCGATCAGCTTGCGTCGTGTGTGCGTCCAGCACTGGGCGTGGGTCAGCCCGGTCTTCTTCGTGTAGTACTCATAGGCGGTGTAGCCGTCGGTGAGCAGGACCCCTCGCTCGACCGGCGTCAGGCCCAGCGCCTGCTCAACGTGCTCTATCCGGCGACTCTCGAAGAACGGGAAGCAGACTTCGTCCAATTCGCCATAAACCGGCCAGAAATACGCCGCCTTCAACTTTCCCGGTCCGGCCCGCCCGGCCTTGATCGGAGTTTCGTCCATCGCCTTGACGCGCGAAGCGCGGATCGATTCGAACTGCGCATCGTAGATCGGTTCGAGCAGCGCGATGCCCTGCTGCCCAATCTGGGTCAGCCACGGCCGACTGACGGTGATGCCGCCATCGGCGAGACGCTGGTGCTGCCGATAGAAAGGTAGGTGGTAGGCAAACTTGTCGATCAGCAGGCCGGCCACGAAGCTGACATCGGCGCGGCTGCCCTCAATGACGCCGGCCGGTGCGCTCGGGCTGACGATGGCCTGCGTCGCCTTGATCTTGATGACTGGCCGCCGGTAATTGAGAACCACATAGCTGCCAGGACGCTGCGCGAGCCGATAGCTGTCTTTGTGTCCGATGATCTCAAATTCTTCCGGCGTGAGTCCTGCCGCTTCCGGTGCGTTCAACTCGATGACTTCGACCGGCACCCGCTCGGCGTCGAAGAACGGCACGCTGTCGTCGCCGGTGTCCGGCTTCTTCGCTGTCGAACGTCGCGTGTGGGCCGCAACCGGGCTCTCGGTGGGCGCGGGCGGGGTGACGCTCTGCACCACGTCGATGGCCTCGCCCAGGCTCATTTGGCCATCGGCGCCGTCGATGATCCGCCGCTCGCTCTTCTGCCCGAAGATCTGGCGCTTGAACCAAGCGATTTGATGCTTGGCAGCCACAAGCTCCCGGCTCAGATCAACGACCTGATGAGGGCGGTATGCCGCCGCCTCATCGAGGCTGAGAACCCGTGATCCGGTCGCTGAATTCATGCCGCAATTATATTGCAGGCATCGTTGCGATGGGCTTGTCGATAGCGCTTTCTGACGACTTTTGCTTCGATACCTTCAAGCAGAAGTTTGAGTCCGGTCCAGTCAATTTCGCGCGTCGCAACTTTGCCCCAGTCAGACAGAAATCGCCCTTCCTCAAGTCGCTTGGCCCACAGGCAAAAACCCGTACGATCCCAGTAGAGAACTTTCATCTGCGTAGCGCGCCGATTGATGAATACGAATAGCCGGCCATTGCTCGGATCCTGTCCCAGTTCCTGCCGCGTCAGGGCGTAAAGACCATCGTAGGATTTGCGCATGTCGACCGGCCGACCATAAACATGTACGCGGATCTGGCCTTCCGGAAAGAACATCAGCTCCGCACCAGATGCAGGATCAAGCCGTCACCCAGATCGAGCTTGAGATCGAGCCGCCCTCGGGATGGCGACTCCGACTTCAGCAAGCCAAGATCAACAAAGGTCGGCACCGCCTGGTCCGGCCTTCCACCCAATCCATCAACAACTGTCCCCTCGTTACCGAGTCGCCTACGCCAGCGATACAGGTTCGCCTGACTGACCGCTTCCCGCTGGCAGAAATCTTCAGCATTCTGACCACTGCCCTCAAATTTTGACACCAGTGCTCGCCACTGTCCTTCGCTCCGCCTCTTTCCCTTACCCGCTGTCCCTTCCGCCTTCATCATCACTCCCCTGAACATTTGTCCCGGGTGACATTCTCATCAGCGCGTGCGGAAAAGGAAGAACGCTGTATGGTTACCGCTTACTGCGCTACAGCGGCTTGCGTCGGTGTGCCCGGTATTGCTCAGGCGCCGCATGAGGTATGGGCGCGCCTGGCGCGAGGGGAGGCTCAGAACTTGATCGTGAGCCTCGATGACGCGGCGATCCAGGCGCAGGCGGCGCAGTTGAGAAAGAAGAAAGGCATTGCCTTTGATGATCCCGGGGTGCTCCGCTTCAAGGCGGAGCGGTACGTCGCATTGAAGAAGGAGCTGTTATCCGCTCTGCCCTCCGGAGAGGTCCAGGTCGTCAGGGGCTACGGAGCGTTGCCGATGATGTTGCTGCGCATCCGCTCTCCCCGAGCGTTGAAGTCCCTGCTCGCGCAGCCCACCGTTTTGAGGGTGTCGGAGGACAGAAAAGAGTCGCCGATGCTTCGGCGGCCCAGCCTTTGAAGACTGTGAGAGTAAGACTGCTGGCAGCGCTCGCGATCGCTTGCTCATGTCTTCTCACCACGCAGCAATCCTCGGCGCAAGCCCTCAACGCATGGAGAGAAAAGGCATCCACGCGGGTGCTGGCGCGCAGCGCCGCTGGGCGCGCACAGGACTTGATCGTAGAGTTCGACAGTAAGTCGATCAGGAGCGACGCAGCGGTGCTGCAATCGCTGACGGCGTTGCCGCCAAGCCACCCAGCGATCATCGCCTACAAGGCGGCCCGCTACGCCGAGACCAAGCGGCAGATCATGGCACCCTTTGCCGCCAACGACGCAGAAGTCCTCCAGGATTACAGCGATCTGCCGCTGGCCTTCGTTCGTGTCTACAATCAACAGGCTCTGGCCAAATTGCTGGCATCCCCAGGCGTGTCGAGGGTTTACGAGAACCGCCAGGAGCGGCTGGCACTGACCGAGAGCCTACCGCTGATCGGTCAGCCGCAAGCTGCGGCAAGCGGCTACACCGGTACGGGCACGACCGTGGCGGTAATCGATACCGGTGTGGATTACACCCGGCCGGCTTTCGGTTCATGCACCTCACCCGGAGTGCCGGCAGCTTGCAAGGTGGTTTTCTTCCAGCACTTCGAGCCTAATCCTGTTTCCCTGGATCCCGATGGTCACGGCACCAATGTCGCCGGCATCGTTCTGGGCGTGGCGCCAGGGACCCGGATTGCCGCCCTCGACGTCTTCAATGGTTCCACCGCATCGAGCAGCGACATCCTCGCCGCGGGAAACTGGGTGATCGCCAACAAGTCCGCCTACAACATCGTCGCGATGAACCTCAGCCTGGGCAGCGGCCGGTACACCTCGCCCGAAACCACTGGCCCCTACAACAGCTTGGTCGCTAGTTCTCGCGCGGCGGGTATCCTGACGGTCGCGGCCGCAGGCAACGACGGCTATACCAATGCACTCTCCTCTCCCGGGGCTACCGCAGGGGTCGTATCAGTCGGGGCGGTTTATGATTCCGCATTCGGCACCATCTCTTTCCCAGCGCTTCCTTGCACGGACGTGAGCGCGGCCGACAAGGTCGCCTGCTTTTCCAACAGCGCCTCATTCCTGACCTTGCTGGCCCCCGGTTCGCAGATCACCGCGGCGGGGATCACCGACAGTGGCACCTCGCAGGCAACGCCTCACGTGGCCGGGGCGGTGGCGGTGCTGCGCGCCGCATTTCCTGCGGAAACCCTGGATCAGACCGTTGCCCGGCTGACCGATGGCGTGCCGATCACCGACAGTCGGAACGGCATCGCCAAGCCGCGTCTCAGTCTCCCTTTGGCCTTGGGCTTGGCGACACCCTCGTCCGCCGGTGCGGCGACCGACGTGCGCACCTACGTTCCTGCGGCGGCCGCCAGTGGCGGCTACCAGAGTTATTTACGGATCATCAATACCGGCAGCGTCGCCACACCGGTCTCGGTGGCGGCGATCGACGGCGATACCGGCGTGCTGGGAACCTCCGGGCAACTGACGGCATCCTTGCCGGCGGGTGCCGCTGCCACCTTCACGGCGCAGCAGGTGGAGGCGGCTTTGGGGACGAGCTTGCCCGCAAACGCCCGGCCGCGCATCCGCGTCAGCGCCAGTGCGGCGACGGCCATAGCCACGCAGTCGTTCCTGGTCCAGCCCCAAGGCGTGTTCCAGGAAGTCTCGGGGGCGCAAAGCGGATCGTCAATCGCAGTTCCCACTTACGTTCCTGCCGCCGCAGCGCCCGAGGGTTACGTGAGCTATCTGCGCGTGATCAATACGGGTTCTTCGGCCTCCCCAGTGACCGTGGCGAGGATAGATCCTGCGAGCGGTCAGACCGGCTCACAGGGAATATTGGCAGCCTCACTACCCGCAGGGGCTGCAATCACCTACACAGCTGCGCAGGTGGAGGCGGCCTTGGGAACAGCCATTGCGGCCGGTGAGCGTCCGCGACTTCTGGTCTCGGCTGCCCGCTCCGCGGTGGACGTGCAATCATTCTTGCTCCAGCCGGGCGGCACGTTTTCCGAAGTCTCGTCGAGCCAGAGTGGATCTTCGGTGGACGTGCGCAGTTACGTACCCGCCGCCGCGGTGGGTTACGCGAGCTACCTCAGGATCATCAACAACAGCGGCACGGCAACGCCGGTGACCGCCAGCGTGATCGATGGTGCCACCGGGGCGATCAGCGTGACTGGCACACTCATCACCGCGCTGGCCGGCAATGCGGCGCTGACCCTTACTTCTACCCAGGTGGAGGCTGCCCTGGGGATTGCCATTCCGGCCGTAGATCGTCCGCGCCTCCGGGTGAGCTCGGCCACAGCGAGTCTTACCGTTCAATCCTTCCTGCTACAGCCGGGAGGGGCCTTCGACGAGATTTCGGGAGCGGCTGTGGGCACATCGGTCCTGGTCCGCACCTATGTTCCGGCAGCGGATGCGGTGACCGGCTACAGTAGCTATCTTCGGGTGATCAACACGGGATCCGTGCCAACCCCCGTGAGCGTGGCGGTGGTCGATGACGTGACAGGGCTGGCGGGCAACCCAGGCACCTTAATCACCTCCTTGCCAGCCGGTGCAGCTGAGACTTTTAGCGCCGGCCAGGTCGAGGCCGCTCTGGGAGCTCCGATTGCAGCGGATCGGCGGCCACGGCTCCAAGTTAGAGGCAATACAGTCCTCGAAGTGCAGTCATTTCTGCTCCAGCCCGGCGGGGCATTTACCGAGGTATCGGGCGGGCAGTGAGTAGCTGCTCGGCCCGCTGCGCGAGTGCCGGGTTGGGGCTTTCAGATTTTGGATTGAACTCCTCTCCAAGTACAATAGCGCACCATGTTCCTACACCGCTTATGTTCGGGCGTAATCCCATGCGACTCACCGCCAGCCAGCCAAGGCTGATAGCCGACCGTGTTCGCCAGCACCTGGGTGCCCGAGCCAAAATATGGTTGTTTGGCTCGCGTCTGGATGATCGCAAGCGTGGTGGAGATGTCGACCTCTACGTGGAAACTGATCGTCCTGAACTCCTTTCAGAGCTAAGATGCAAAATCAGTCTGGAAAAAACTGGACCGTCTCCAGATCATGGCGGGATACCTGTCCTGGTCCCTGGACCAAGTTGTTCAGTTTGTCCCTGTATAGGCCACTCATGCGCCTGACTGAGCTCCAGCGGACAATCATTCGCCAGACCGTATCCAGCATCGTCGGGCCGGATGCCCGGGTTATTCTGTTTGGCTCCAGGCTTGATGACAGCGCCCGTGGCGGTGATCTGGACCTGCTTGTTGAAAGCGACGAACTGCCAACCCTCATGCAACGCTCCCGCATCAAGCTCGCGCTAGAGTCCTCCCTAGTCATGCCGGTAGATATCCTTGTCATTCAACGCGGCGCCCAACCAACCGCATTCCAGCGTATCGCGCTTGCCACCGGCGCGCCTCTGGGAGGTACGTGATATGGCAGGTGACATTCTTGCCGCGGAACGGCAATATCTCTCCCGCCTCCTCGAAGCCATTCAGCGTTGCGTGTATTTCCTCCACGCCTCCGATAGCAAAATTGTCTGGCCCCTGGAAGGGAGCGCGCTCGCCACCAGAAAGAAAGACGAAGAGTTGTTCGAGTCGCTCTCTGCGATTAACGAACGCTTTGCAAAGTTGCAAGACACTCTTGGGGCAGCAATGCGACACACCTCCATGCTCATGGGCGAGCAGGCCGACAACTTCCTCAAGGTTCTCGCCTTCCACGAAAAATCAGGTGTGATTGACTCGGTTACATCGTGGCAGTTGTGCCGCACCGCGCGCAATCTCGCCGCACATGACTACGAAACCGAGTACGCCGAAATTGCAGACCATTTCAATACCCTGCACGACCTTCAGCCCATGCTTTACCAGGTAGCTGGCCGATTGCTCGCGAGTTGTGCTACCAGCCTCGGAATCTATCCGCCTAGCGAAGATTTCAAATGGGAGTTTTCT
>Ga0307375_10007205_pt1 | contig 10172 bp, 5 predicted proteins | sample TR1MG_FD_202531 | JGI IMG/M metagenome (GOLD analysis project Ga0307375, IMG submission 202531) | Soil microbial communities from Risofladan, Vaasa, Finland - TR-1 | ecosystem: Environmental > Terrestrial > Soil > Coastal area > Acid sulfate soil | place: Finland: Risofladan, Vaasa | collected...
CACGAGGCCGAGTCCGAATCCGTAGCGGTTCATGGCGGGCACGGCGGCGGCTTCGGCCAGCCGCTTCTGCGCCGCCGGCGGCGGCATGAGGTCGGCGTCGCCGGGCCCGAGGTCGATCACGTCCACGCCAGCGGCCAGCAGCTCGCGTTTGCGCTGCGGCACGCGGGCCATGGCGTACTCGGGGAGCGTCTCCAGGCGATCGGCGGTATTGGGCACTAGGCGTGCATCCTCACGGGATTGCGAACGGTGCTGAAGCCCGGAACGTCCACTTGTACCTCGTCTCCGGGGCCAAGGGTCCCGACGCCGGCGGGCGTGCCGGTGAGCACCAGGTCGCCCGCCTCCAACGTCATCACCCTTGAGATATACGCGAGCAGGGCCGGAATCGTGAAGACCATCTGCTCCGCCGAGCCCCGCTGGCGCTCGACGCCGTTCACATGGGTGACCACGGATAGCGTCGCCAGATCGGCCGGCGGAGCGTGCAGCTCGCCCACGGGACAGAAGGTGTCGAACCCCTTGGCGCGCGTCCACTGCGAGTCCGACCGCTGGAGATCGCGGGCGGTGACGTCGTTGGCGGCGACGATGCCGGCCACGGCCGAGCGCGCCTCGTCTTCGGTGGCGTGCGTGAGCGGGTGCCCGATGAGGAGGCCGATCTCCCCTTCGTATTCCACGTGGTGCGACATCGCGGGGAGCACAATGGGTTGCCCGGCGGCGATGAGGCTGGAGGGCGGCTTGAGAAAGAGCAGCGGCTCGGCGGGCACGGCGTTGCCCAGCTCCTTGGCATGCTCGGCGTAGTTGCGCCCCACGCAGACGATCTTGGAGGGGCGCGCGAAGGGAAGCGCGGATGAAGGCATGGAGGGAATTTAACGGTGGGAGCCAGCGTAGAATTCGCGGACGATGGGCCGCAGGTCCTCCCAAACGTCCACCACGCGGCGCGCCGGGGGAAGCCCTCGGAGCAGTTCGGCGCCGTAGCGGGCCGTGGCGATCCGGGAATCGGCGATCACCACCGCTCCGCGGTCGGTGGCCGACCGGATCAGCCGCCCGAACCCCTGCTTGAGCTTGAGGGCGGCGTCGGGGATCATGTAGTCGGCGAACGGGTCGCCCCCGTGCTGCTCGATGGCCTCGCAGCGGGCCGCCGTCATCGGGTCGCTGGGCACGCGAAACGGAATCTTTGCGATGAGCAGGGCCCGCAGGGCCTCGCCCGGCACGTCCACCCCCTCCCAGAACGAGGTGGTGCCCAGCAGGAGGCCCCGCCCCGACTCCTGGAACCGGGTGAGCAGGCGGTCGCGGCCGTCCTCGCCGTGCACGAGCAGCGGCCACCGGCGGTCCACGTGCTTGGCGCGCAGCAGTTCGGCGGCCCGCTTCACCTCGCGATGGCTGGTGAACAGCACGAACACGCCGCCGTCGGCGGCGTCGGCCAGATCGAGCAGGATGCGCACCACGGCGTGGGCGTGCCGCTCCACGTCGCGGTTGGGCGTGGGCGTGTCAGTGGGAATGGCGAGCAGCGCCTGGCGCGGGTAGTCGAAGGGCGACGGCAGGATGCTGGTGACCGGTTCCAGTTCCGGTGTGTCGAGCCCCAGCCGGCCGGTCATGAAGTCGAACCGTCCCTCGGCGGCCAGCGTGGCGCTGGTGACGATGGCCGTCTGGACGCGGGCAAAGAGGTCGTCGCGGAGAATGGGGGCGAGGTCCAGCGGCACGCTCGACACGGCCACGGCGCGCTCGCGGCCGCGGGTCTCGATCCACCGCACCGTCTCGACGCCGGGCGACGGGTCGAGCGCCTCGCGCAGGGCGTCGCCGGCGTTCTGCAGCCGTCGCGACACGGAGCGCATCTCGCTGAGCATGGGCGCGGCGTCGTCGGCGCGCTGGCTGGCCTCGAGGCGTTCGCGCACCATGGTGAGGCCCTCGTCCAGCAGGGCGAGTTCGCCGAGCGTGTTCTCCAGCGACACGCGCAGCCCGCCGCGCCACACCGGGTGGAGCGCGAAGTCGTCGGTGAGGCGCAGCACCGGCTGCCGCGACTGGGCGAGCAGTTCGTCGAGCACGTCGAACAGAATGGAACTCTTGTCGCGCGCCGAGCGCACGGCGGGGGCGAGGCGCGACCCGACGAGCTGGAGGCTGGCCTCGCTCAGCAGGTCGCGCCCGCCCGACAGCCGGGCGACGAGCGTGGGCAGCAGTCCCTTGCCGCGGCGTTCGAGGCGGTTGAACAGGCGCTGCAGTCCGCGGCGGGTGACGCTCGATCCCAGGTGCGCGGCGGCGGCGTCTTCGAGGTGGTGGCCCTCGTCGATGACGATGCGCCGGTACGAGGGGAGCACGGCGGCGTCGGCCCAGTTCTGCGATGCGCGGCGCACGGCGATGTCGGCGAGCAGCAGGTGGTGGTTGGCCACGACGATGTCGGCCTGCGCGGCGGCGCGGCGGGCCTTGAACAGAAAGCAGTTGTCGAAGTGCGGGCACTGCATGCGCGTGCACAGGTCGGGCTCGGCGGCCACTTCGTCCCACACCTCGGTGCTGGGCGGCGTGGCGAGGTCGCTCATGGAGCCGTCGGCGGTGCGGTGCGCCCACTCGTTGATGGTCTGCAGTTCGTCCTGCGTGCCGTCCTCGAACAGCGACGAGCCCGAGGCGCGGGCCTGCTCCAGCCGCGCCAGGCAGAGATAGTTGCGCCATCCTTTGAGCAGGGCGAAGCGCACCTTCTGGTCGGTGAGGGCGCGGGCGAGGAACGGCAGATCCTTGCGGACCAGCTGTTCCTGCAGGTTGATGGTGTTGGTGGACACCACCGTGCGCTCGCCGTTGGCGGCGGCCCACCGCAGCGCGGGCAGGAGGTAGCCGAGCGATTTGCCGATGCCGGTGCCGGCTTCGAGCAGGGCGACGCCGCCGTCGTTGTACGCCTGGGCCACGAGCTGGGCCATGTCGCGCTGGGCGGGGCGGTCCTCGTAGCGCACGTGCAGGGCGGCCACCGGTCCGCCGGGCCCGAGGTCGCGGGCCAGGGCGTCGAGGTCGAGGGGCGTGGTGTCGGCGGCGCGGGGGACCTCGACCACGACATAGAGGCGCTCGGCGTCGTTGTCCACGATGGCGAAGCCGATGCCGTCGTCGTGGAGGCGGGCGGCCACGGCGAGGTCGGCGTCGGAGGGGTCGAGCAGGCCGGAGGGATGGTTGTGCACCAGGATCTCGCCGCGCTGGGCGAATCCGGGCAGCGCGAGCACGCTGGTGACGTCGCCGCGGGAGGCGACGCGGGCGGTCTGGAGCACGCCGTCGGCGTCTTCGGTGCAGACGAAGCACACCTCGCGGCCCCCGGCGAGTCCGATCGCCGCGCGCAGCGCGGCGGCGACTTTGGGGCTGAGACGCGGCTCCGGCATGCCCCAAACCTAACCCGGCGCGGGCGGGCGCCACAGTTCAGGCGCGGCGGGCAGGATCATTCCGCCGCAATTTTGCCACAGAGCACACAGACCACCCAGAAACTGCAACGGCCAGAACTACAATGAGCCGGATGGGACGGATGCTTCGGATTCAACTGCAACAGCAAAAGCTTTGGGAACTACCCCGCCATCGGGATGGGGGCGCCGCGCCGGGATCTCCATGGCGGAGCAGTTCCCACCGTCAGTTGCAGTTGCTGTTGTAGTTGCAGTTCAGATCCGGAGTATCCGCAAGATCCGCCTCATCGTCTCCCCTGGCAGTTGCAGTTGCAGTTTCTGTGGCAGTTTCTGGGTGGTCTGTGTGCTCTGTGGCCAACTCTGCCATCGCGACCTCTACGTCTTGAGCGGCTTCTTCTTGGCCGCCGGGAACAGGACGTTGTTCAGGATCAGCCGGTACCCGGGCGAGTTCTTGTGCAGCGACAGGTCCGTGGGCGGGTTGCCGATCGCGTGCTCCGGGTCCTCGGGATCGTGCCCGCCGTAGTACGTCCACGTGCCCTTGCCGTAATCGCCGTGCAGGTACTTCACCCACGGCGTGCCTTCCTCGAACGCCAGCACCACGTCGCTCGGCTTGAGCGTGGGCTTGGTGAAACTCGTGGTCACCCCGTAGAAATCGTTGATCACGCTGCGGTGGTTCTGCACGAGCATCGACGCCACGGGGTCGAATTTGGCCGAGAAGTTGAACAGCGTGAACGTGCCCAGCGGCTGGCGGCGCGACGGATCGTTCACCTGGTGGCCATCGATGTCGCTCATCGAGTTCACGTAGGGCGACGTCTCCAGATGGGCGTCGCGGAAGGCGAGCGCCCGCGACCAGTCCATCTTGGCGTCGGCGTCGGGGTCCATGGGCGTGCCGTCGGAGAATGCGCCGGCGATGTCCACGTGCTCGGCCGCCAGCGCGAGGTCGAGCGTTTCCGTGGCCCCGCACATGGCGAACAGGAACCCGCCGTTGACCACGAACTGGCGGATGCGGCCCGCGACGTCCTTCTTCAGGGCGGGGATATTCGCAAATCCATATTTGCGGGCGGACGCCAGGTTGGCCTGCACCATCTCGATGAACCAGGGCGCGTCGCGGTAGGCGAGGTAGAACTTGTTGAACTGCCCCGTGAAATCCTCGTGGTGCAGGTGCAGCCAGTCGTACTTGGTGAGGTCGCCGCGCTCCACCTCGTCGTCGTACACCGCGGTGTACGGGATGCCGGCGTACTTGAGCGCCAGCGTTACCGCGTCGTCCCACGGCGCCGCGCTGGGCGGCGTGTACACGGCCACGCGCGGCGCCTTCTCCAGCGGCACCGTGTCCATGTTCGAATTCTGGATGAGCCCGCGCACCGAGGCCAGCGCGGCGTCGCTGATCGACTCCACGCTCACGCCGTCCAGCGCCGCCTCCTTGCGCAGCTCGGCCACGTCGGGGAGCAGGAACGCTCCGCCCCGGTAGTTGAGCAGCCACTCCGACTTGAGCCCCGCCTTGAGCGCCGCGAACGTGAGCCCGTACGCCTTGAGATGGTCGGCCTGCGCATCGTCCATCGGCACCAGCAGCTGCGGCACGTCCCAGTGCGCGGGGCGCACGAACCGCGCACCCACGGCCACCACCGCCATCTGCCGCAGCCAGTCGCGGCGCTTCATGTGCGTCCCTCATGATACGTGGTCATCGCGTGGGACCCCCCTGGCCGCCGCCGGGAATGGCCTGGCGCGCCAACTCCAGTTCGCGACGCGCCTGCGGCACCAGCGCGCTCTCGGGATAGGTGAGAATCATGTGCTCCAGCCGTTGCATGGCCACCGCGGCGCTGCCGGCGCGCCGCAACTGCCGCGCCCAGGCGAGTTCGGCGCCCGGCGCCTCGGGAGACTCCGGATAGTCCTGCAGGATGCGCTGCCAGATGGCCACCGCGGCCGCGTCGCCATGGCGCGCCACGTGGATCTGCGCCGCCATGGACAACAGCGCCGACGCGGCGTCGGCGTGATGGTCCGCCGCCTGCGCGAACGCCGCGGCCGCACTCGCCGAATCGAGGCGCGCCAGCGCCAGGAACGCCTGTCCCACGTCGGCCGCGGTGTCTTCGTGCATGCGCGTGATGAGTCCCAGCGCCGCCGCCAGTGCCGACGACGCGTCGTTGGAATTGCGCAGCATGGCCCGCGCGCCGGCCAGATTGCCCTCGTACAGCGCCAGCCAGCCGGCCGCGTCGCTGGAGTCGGCGTCGGGGCCGGCGCGACCGAGCGCCGCGCGCGCCTTGGGCAGGTTGCCCGTGCGCACCCAGCCGAACGCCACCGACTGTTCGAGCGCCGCGCGCTGCACGGGCAGCAGCAGGTGCGCGAACCCCTGCACCAGCGCCTCCGCCTCGGCGGGCTTGCCGTACGCCGCCAGCGCGCGCACGCGGAGCGGCAGCACGGTGGCGGCCGTGTGCGCCGAATCGAGCCCGGCGGCCGGCGCCAGGGCGAGCGCGGTTTGCGGGTCGCCGGCGTTGAGCGCCGCGGTGGCGGCCTGCAGGGCGAGCTCGGGCGTGGGACGGGCGCGCAGCGCGGTCACGAACGCGTCGCGGGCCAGCGCCCAGCGTTCGCCCGTGGCCGCTTCACGGCCGAAGTCGAGCCAGGCGCTCACGCTGCCGCTGTCGGGCGGCAGATCGCGGAGCGCCGCCCACGCGTCGCTGGGCGCGCCCCAGTTCATCTCGAGTTCGGCGAGCGCGCGGCGCGCGCCCAGATCCACCGGCAGCGAGAGAAACACCGCCTGCAGTGCCTCGCGCACCGGCTCCGGCGCCGGCGCCAGGGAGTACGCCGCCGCCTGATCCAGATCGGGCATGGCCGAGAGCGCGCCGCGCCACGCCACCGCCGACGACTCCCACTGGCCAAGCGCGGCGCGCGACTGCGCGAGTTCCATCTGCAGCGACGAGGTCGTGCCCAGCGCGCGACCGGCCAGGGCGATGATCGAGTCGGCCTGCGCGGCGCGGTTGGCCTGGAGCAGCAGTCGCGCGTAGGAGCGGTACGGATCGGGCGATCCGGGCATGGCCCGCGTCCATGCCTCGAACGACCGCCGCGCCATGTCGTCGCGGGCGAGCATGGTATAGGCGCGCAGTTGCACGTCGCGGAACACCGGCTGGGCGGGAAACTGCGCGATGAGCGAATCGAGCGGGGCGATCAGCGAATCGGTCATCCCGAGCTGGGCGTACGCGCGTTCCAGCCCGAGCACCGCGCTCACGCGGTCCACGGTGTGCAGCGACGCGCGATACAGCTGCGCCGCCTCCCGATACTGGTTGTTGCCCTCCGCCATGAGCGCGCGGCTGAACGCCGACGTGTCGGGCTGCTGGGCGCGGGCGCCCGCCGGCGCCGCGAGCAGGAGCGCGGCGAGCAGGTTACGGACGCGGGCCGCCACCGTTGATCCGCTTGAAGTATTCGAGAATGGCGCGGCGCTCATCGGCCGACAGGCCGCGCAGGTCGTCCCAGGTGGGGGCGCGGTACTTCACGGCGTTGGCGCCCGACGCGTCGTGCCCCTGCGGGTTGAACAGTTGGGGGTTCACGGCCGCCTCGGCCTGACGCTTGCCCGAATCGTCGCGCTCGTCCTTCTGCAGCGATCGGCCGGCGTCGAGCATGTGGCGCAGCAGCTGGTCCTGGCGGGCGACGGTGGTGGCGTCCACACGTCCGTTCTCGAGCGCCGCGGCCACGGCCCGCGCTTCCCTGGCCAACTGCGCGGCGCGGTCGCCGCCCGCGGCGTCGCTCAGGTCGTCCAGCTGCTGCGACAGCCGGCGCTCCTGGTTGGCGAGCATGCGCGCCGTGGCCTGCGCGTCGGGGCTCATGCTGCCCTGGCCCGGCAGCGGCAGCAGACTCTGCGCCTGCGCGTTGATGCCCCCCTGCTTCTTGGCGGCCTCCTGCAGTTGCCGCAGCATCTCGGCGAATCCCGTGGCCGACGACGACGTGTTGGCGCGCTGGCGGTCGCGGGCGAGCGCGGCGGCCGCCTGATTGAGCGCGTCGGCGGCCTCGCCCATGGCGCCCGGCGTCTGCGCGGCGTTGCGCGGATCGGCCGCCGACTTGGTGGCCTGCGCCACCTTCTGCGCGGCCTCGTTCACGGCGCGCTGGGCGCGGCCCGAGAGTAGCGTGGTCTTCTGCGCCTGCTGCTGCAGCAGCCGCTGCGTCTGCTCCACCCCCTGCTGCAGGGCGCTCTGGTCGCCGCGCAGCTGCTCCGGCTTGGCCTGCCCGCCGCGGGCCTGCTGTTCGAGCCCCGATTCCTGCCGCGACATCTGCAGCAGTTCCTGCACGGCGCGGTCGATCTCGGCGGTGAGTTCGTGCTTCCACTCCGACACCTGGGCGTCGCGCGCCTGCTGCATGGACTGGGCGGCGCGCTGCATCTCGCTGGCGGCCGACGTGGCGTCGGCCCGCTGGCGCATGGACTGCTCCGAGGCGCTGGCAAAGGTGTGGGCGTCGCCGGCGTGGCGCGCCCCGGCGGTGGCGTCGTTGTCGGCCAGCTTCTGCCGCAGCTGGGCGATGGCCTGGGCCAGCCGGTCGGAGCGGTCGGCCATCTCGCGGCTCCGGTCGCGCGTGCCGGTCGTGGGATTATTAAATTTCTGTAATGAGTCAGCCGCGGCGGCGGAATCGCCGGGCGTCGGCCGGCCGGCCGCGGAGTCCGCCATCGCCTGCTCGCCCGCCGCGATGTCGCGGGCCTCGTCGTGCAGCGTCTGCATGGCCCCCTCGAACGCCGCCCGCTGCAGCATCTGGGCGCTCTTCTCCAGCTGCGCCCGCAGCTGCTTCTGCATCTCGGCCAGGTTGGCCAGCGACTGCTGCGCCTGCTCGGCGTTCAGCTGCTGCGCCGCCGACTGCAGCTTCTGCATCTCGGCCATCAGCGCGGGGGTGAGCGCGTCGTGCAGCATCTGCTGCGCCTCGCGCAGCTGCCGCGACAGCGCGCTGTCCAGGGCGCCGGCCTGCTTGAGCTGCTCCTGCAGCTGCGACGCCGTCTGCTGCAGCGCGCGCACGCGGTCGGCCAGGTCCTGCTGCTCCTTGCCCAGCGCGCGGGCCTTCTCCGCCGATTCGTAGCTCAGCGGCGGCGCGCCGTCGGCGCGGGCCGCCGCGTTGTTCGGCGTGTGCTCCACCGGACGGTTCATGCGCTCGCGCGCCGCCTCGCTGGTGCGCTGCTGCAGACTCTGCTCGGCGGTGGCGGCGCGCTGCACCGCGGTCACCGCCGAATCGGCCGCGTCGCGCGCCATCGCGCGGCGCTCGTCCAGGCTGGGCACCTTGAGCAGCAGCTCGCGGCTGGTGCCGCGCTGCGCCCACGGCGAATTGTCCACCGCCACCAGCGTGGCGTGCAGCGCATCGCCCGGGCGCAGATGAAGCCCCGACAGATCCACCACCGCGTCGCCACTCCAGGCCGCCCCTTGATTCACCGCCAGCCGCGCCGAGGATTCGATGCGCGTGGCACCGGGGCCGGCGCGCCACAGGTGGAGTTCCACCACCGCCAACCCGTGGTCGTCGGACGCCGCGCCCTGCAGCCGTACGGTGTCGAACGCCGCCACGAGCGTGTCGGCGAGCGGCACCAGAATGTCCACGCGCGGCGCCGAGTCGGCCACCACCGTGACGTCCACGGGCTGCGGCAGATCCTGCACCGCGGCATCGGCGCCGCGCGCATACCACGACCAGCTGCCCGTGCCCGGCGGCGTGAGCTGTCCGCTGAAGGCACGGCCGTCGGCGCGCAGCGATACCGAGTCGCGGGCGTGGGCCAGCCCCACCGCGGCCAGCGGCGTGGAGGCGCGTCCGGTGAACGCGATGGCCGTGCCGCGCGGAATCACCACCGGCTCGCCCACGGGCAGCGTCTCGGCGGGACGGTCGAGATACGCCGGGTACACGGCGCGCATGGTGATGGCGCCCACGAACGGCCGGTCGGTGACGCGCACCACGGCGGTGTCGCTGCGGGCGCGCCCGTCGGTGACCACCAGGCTGAGATCGCCGCGCAGCGGGCCCAGCGTGATGGAGGCCCGCCCCGTGGCGGGGGAGACGGCGAGGGCGCGGCGCGTCCAGCCCTCGCCCGTCGTGCGGTCCTGCAGTTCCACCGTCGCGCGGCCCGCGGCGGCGACGGTCACGCGCACCGTGTCGCCGCGCAGCACCGTGTGCGGCAGCTGTTCGAAGGCGAGCGGCGCGAGCAGGGTGCCGCGCCAGGCGCTCACCGGGCGCAGGAGGGCCAGGAGGCCGTCGCGGCGCAGCGGCGCCACGACGCCGAGCAGCACGGCCGTGATCCCGGCCGCCGCGCCCACCTGCAGGGCGCGCCGCCGGGCGCGGGCACGCACCAACGGCGCCAGCGCGCCGGCGTGCGGGGCGAGCGTCTCGGCCAGCACGGCGGCGGCGCGGCGGCCGAACGCGCCGCTGTCGGCCACTTCGATGGCCCCGCGCAGCGCGCCGGCGCGCAGCGATCGTTCGCGCTCGATGGCGGTGGCGATCCCGGCGCGCGACGTGCGGTCGCGCAGGCGGCGGCGGGTGACCCAGGCCACCGCCCACACGGCGGCCGCGAGCAGCGCCCAGACGGCGAGCGGCAGGGCGCGCGGCAGGGTCAGCCAGCGCGCATGGCCCAGCAGCAGCACGGCGCCGGCGAGCAGACCGCAGCTCACGGCCACGGCCAGCGCGACGCCCGCGGCCAGTTCGAGCCCGCGCGCCCGGGCGCGTTCGCGCTCCACCAGCTCGACGATGGTCATGGCGTGGGGCGGCTGGTCACGGCGTACACGAACAGGTTCACGCCCATGCGCAGCGCCGCCTCGTGCAGCGCCGGCGGGTCGTGATACACGTCGGGGTCTTCCCAGCCGCTGCCGAGGTCGCTGG
>Ga0307375_10007207_pt1 | contig 10171 bp, 7 predicted proteins | sample TR1MG_FD_202531 | JGI IMG/M metagenome (GOLD analysis project Ga0307375, IMG submission 202531) | Soil microbial communities from Risofladan, Vaasa, Finland - TR-1 | ecosystem: Environmental > Terrestrial > Soil > Coastal area > Acid sulfate soil | place: Finland: Risofladan, Vaasa | collected...
GGAAGTAACGATAGTCTATCGCCGGACACAGGAACAAATGCCCGCCTACGCCGAGGAGATCGAAGAGGCGCTGCTCGAAGGGGTGAAACTTCTCGATCTGACTCAACCGGTGGAGGTCGTCGCGGACGGCAAAGGAAACGTCGCGGGACTCGCCTGCCTCAAAATGCACCTGGGCGAGTTCGACCGAACCGGGCGCAGGAGTGCGAGAGAATCCTCCGACGGTTCGTTCACCATAAAGGCCGATCAGGTGATTATCGCGATAGGACAGCGACTCGATCAGTCGGTGCTCCGCGCCGAACAACCAATTTCGCTCTCTCCACACCGGTTCGTCCTCGCAGATCCGAATTACGGAACCACTTCGACGCCCTGGATCTTCTCCGGAGGTGATGCGGTCAACGGTCCGTCGTCGGTGGTCATGGCGATCGCCGGAGGCGAGCGCGCCGCAGTCGGAATCGATCTCTACCTCTCAGGCGAAGAACATGCGTTCTGGCGCGATCAGAAGGTTGTGGATACGAACTACGATCCGGCGTCGGATCCGGTGCCCTATCCCCGTGAGAAAGTCCGATCTATGCCGGTGGAACGCAGGAAATACAATTTCGACGAGGTGGAGCAGTCGTGGTGCGAAAGCGTCGCGATCCGCCAGTCCAGTCGTTGCCTTCGCTGCGACTACGGCAAGAGCGGTCCGCCTGCAGGCGATTCGTCCGCCGAGCGCACCAAGGAGAAGACCCATGCTTAACATCACTATCGACGGTAGGAGTCTGCAGGTCGCAGAAGGGAGAACGATTCTCGAGGCGGCACGTGACGCAGGTGTGGAGATACCGACACTCTGTTTTCTGGAGGGGGTAGAACCGCTCGGCGCCTGTCGCATGTGCGTGGTCGAGATTGCCAATGGAAAGACGCTGATGGCGGCCTGCTCCACGCCGGCAGCGGAAGGTATGGTGGTCAACACCAACAGTCGTCGCGTTCGGGAGGCACGAAGAACGGTGATGGACCTGTTGCTCTCCGAGCACGAGGGCGACTGCCAGTACTGCGTGCGCGGAGACGATTGCGAACTTACGGCGCTTGCCCGCAAAATCGGGGTGCGCGAACCACGGTATCGCGGTGAGAAACCTCCGGCACACTCCGATTCGTCTACTCCGGCGCTCGTGCGTGACTCGGGCAAGTGCATAAAGTGCCGTCGATGCGTGTCGGTTTGCTCGGCGATACAGGGCGTGGGAGCTCTCGCGCCGCAGGGCCGCGGATACGCTACGTTGATCGGTCCCGCGTTCACGCTTCCGCTCGCGGGTGTCGCGTGCGTCCAGTGCGGCCAGTGTGCGGCAGTCTGCCCGGTGGGCGCGATCACGGAGCGCACCAGCGCCGACGAAATCTGGGCTGCGCTCGAGGACCCGGAAAAGTACGTCGTGGTCCAGACCGCTCCGGCAATTCGAGCGGCGCTCGGTGAATGCTTCGACCTGCCGCCGGGTACACTTGTTACAGGCAGAATGGTTACCGCCCTCCGCAGACTCGGTTTCGATGCGGTATTCGACACCAACTTCGCGGCCGATCTGACAATCATGGAAGAGGGCACGGAGCTTCTGACCCGGCTCCGAACCGCTCTCGCCCCGGAAACATTACCGTCCGACGCTCATGGCAATTCGCACGGCGCCCCGGCGCTGCCTCTGATGACGAGCTGCTCTCCGGGTTGGATCAAGTTTGCGGAGTACTACTTTCCGCAATTCCTTCCTAATCTATCGAGCTGCAAATCGCCACAGCAGATGTTCGGCGCGATTGCAAAGACCTACTACGCGAGCAAAATCGGGGTAAGCCCGGAAAAAATGATCGTGGTAAGTGTCATGCCGTGTACCGCGAAAAAGTTCGAATGTGACCGTCCCGAGATGGACGACAGCGGGTATCGTGATGTAGACTACGTATTAACAACCAGGGAGCTTGCGGTGATGATACGGACGGCGGGGCTGGACTTTCCCACCCTCGAAGACGGAAAGATGGACTCACCGCTCGGCATTTCCAGTGGTGCGGCGGACATTTTCGCCAATTCCGGCGGCGTGATGGAGGCGGCCCTGCGCACCGCCTACGAAATCGTCACCGGCCGGCCGGTTCCCGGAGAGAACCTCCACGTAAAACCGGTGGAGGGAATGGAGGGAATCAAAGAGGCGGCGATACCCATCGAAAACCCGCTTCCCGACTGGAAATTTCTCGATGGAGTCGAGCTGAAAGTGGCGGTGGCTCACGGACTCGGAAATGTGCGCCGACTTCTCGAACGGATCGCTGCGGGTAAGGCCAGCTATCACTTCGTGGAAGTAATGACCTGCCCCGGTGGATGTATTGGGGGCGGCGGTCAGCCTCGCTTCACGGACGACAGCGTCCGGCAGGCTCGAATGGATGCGATCTTCCGGGAGGACGAAGGCAAGGAATTGCGCAAGTCGCACGGGAATCCGGACGTGCAGAAACTCTACGCGGAGTTCCTCGACCACCCGCTCTCGAAGAAGTCGCACGAGTTGCTTCACACGCAATATCAGGCGCGGGAGCGTTTCTAGAATGGCAGAAGCCGGATCAACCGGCTGACGCCGCGGACCGTCAGGCAGGTCCGCAACCAGAGGAGGGTGCAATGCAAATCCGTGACATCCTGGAACAGAAGGGGAGCGCAGTCCAGACCATAGCACCAACGACGACTGTACTTCAGGTCCTCCGGACGTTAAACGAAAAACACATCGGGACTGTTGTCGTGGTGAACAAGGCAGGGCAGATCGAGGGAATTGTCTCCGAAAGGGACATTCTCCGGAACCTGGAAGGGTGCGCCATGGACCGGCCGGTAACCGAAATCATGACGCCGAAAGACAAGCTGATAATCGGTCATCTGGATGACTCGGTCGAATACGCGCTGAACATGTTTACCAAGAGCAAGATCCGCCACCTCCCGATCATCGACGGTGATCGGCTGGTAGGCATCGTTTCGATCGGAGACGCGGTGAAGTCGCAGCTTTCCAACGCCGAGTTTGAGAAGAAGGCGCTGATGGACTACATCACCGGATCCTACGCGCAGTAGCCAATTCGAGGGCCGGGAGTCTCCCGGCCCGCTCTCCAGCGGAAATTCCGTCCTTGAGCCTGCTCCGGGACGGCGTTCGCGCGCTCTTCAGAGGAACCCGCCGCTTCGGTGCTGTTAGAGACGTTGTTTTTCGCCACTTTCGCGTTCAAACGCCGATGTCGTTTCCATCCCGTTCTCTCTCCGATCCGCTGACCCGCCTCGCAGGTGACGCGGTGCGTCGTGCGCGCGCCCGCGCGCGGGGGACTATCGCCAGCGCCAGTGTGGTTATCAGAAGAATTGCGGCGGTCAACAGGAACGTTGAGGGATATCCCCAGGCTACTGCTGCGACCGCTCCGAGCGCAGGCCCGACTGCCATACCCCCCGAGCTCACGCTTGTGTTGATGCCATAGACGCTTCCCTGGTTCGAAGCGGAGGTGTTGCGGGCGATGAGTGCGTTGACCGACGGAAGTGCCCCGCCCAGGAAGAATCCTCCGAACAGCCGGAAGACGAGAAGTTCGACCGTTGTGTGACTGAATGCCTGCGGAACGGTCAGGAGAAATGCTCCGGCGAGCGCAATGGTAAGCGTTCTCTTATAGCCCAACCGAAAGCTGAACCGACCGATGATAGCGGCGGCAAGCGCCGCGCTCAGTGCTCCAAAACCCAGCACCATTCCCGTTTCGGAAGCGACCAGCGACGGATTCGACGTTATCTGCTGCACAAAGAGGGGCAGAATCGGATTAACTACACCGTTGGCCATCTGGATCGCGAAGGATATCCCCAGAAGCGCAAGCAGTGGTGCCGAATGAAGCACCGGAGAAAAATCCGGAACGATACGCCGGAGAAACGAACCGACTGCTTTCTGGGGAGTGAACTCTTCATGGACAAAACGTGCAACGATCAGACCGCCTGCAGCGAGGAGCAGCGACGTGACATAGAACGTCGCGCGGTGGGACGTGAGGTCGGAAACAAATCCGCCGATCATGGGCCCGACGGAACCGCCGACAAAAATCGCAGTCTGCAGAAGACCCATTCCGAAACCGGTCTCTTCGATGGGAACGGTGGCGGCAACGAGGACTGTCGCTGCGCCGACGGTTCCGGTCAAGAGTCCCTGGAAGGTCCGGAGCGCCAGAAGCTGCCACGGGGTGGTTGCGAATCCCATGAGGGCGATAACGATACTCCCGCCGAACATCGCGCGCAGGAGCATTGGCCGGCGGCCGTAACTGTCGGCGAGGCGCCCCCAGACTGGTGCGACAAGGCCGAGTGCAATCGCCGAGACGGATTGAATTATCCCGACCCAGAAGTTGAGCTCGTTCGCATCAGTCACGCCCATGTCCTGAAGGTAGAACGGTATGATGGGCATTGAGGCATTGAATCCGGCGATGGCGAACAGCTCTGCCAACCAGATTGCGTAGAGGTTTTTTTTCCAGCTGATCATCGTATGCTTTTTGGAAAGGCCGATAGGAGTCTACCAGAACGGTTCGGACGGGACAAGCGACACGAAATCAAACGAAATCGGTCGCGGCAGCGCGCTCCTACCCGTTCGGGTAGTACTTTCCGCCGCATTGCCTCAGTAGCTTGATTGGACTAAGTTTCTGGAGGTGCAACTATGGAAAAAGGTTACACGTCGAACAGCGCTCAGCCGCTCAAAGAGCTTTCGCAATCGCTCAGCGATTTGGTTCAGGCTGTGTCGAAATCGCTCGTTCAAGTGCGGGCCGAGGATGCCGAGACCCGAACCGGCGTGAAATACGACGAACATCACGTGCTCACCGCCGCGGTGTATGCAGCCGAGAACGAAACGGTTACGGTTCGCGAGCTCACCTCGACGCCAGGCGTCGGCGGGGCGAAGAGTTTTCGCGATATCGAAGCAAAGGTAGTGGGACAGGACCCGTCAACCGGCCTGGTGCTGCTGAAGATCGAAACAGCACTGACGATCGCGGGATTCACGCTGCGGGCCGATTCCCTGCCGGTCCATGTGGGGGAGCTGGCGGTCAGCGTGGCGATACCTTCGTACGATGGGGTTGAGGCCAAGCTCGAGATGATTCGATGCGCGGGTGGCACGTGGAGAGGCCAGGGCGGAGAGATTCCCGGATACTTCCAAACCGATGCGCCACTGTTCCCGGGTTTTGCGGGAAGCCCGGTCGTCGACGTCGACGGCAGCCTGATTGGAATTCGTGCGGCAGGCAGTGGTCCGATGGAGATCGCAAACGGCGGACTCATCATTCCCGCACCGTTCGCGTTCGAAACCGCGGCGCGTATCGCCGAGCACAAGCTCCCTGTGCGCGGATACCTGGGCATACGCAGTCAGGAAGTCGAACTTTCGGTGGGCCTCGCGAAGAAGCTCGGACGGACCCAGGCGACCGGATTACTCGTGATCTCGGTCGAACCCGGATCCCCGGCGGAAACCGCCGGCCTCGTCACAGGGGACATCCTCACGGCAGTTGCCTCGCATCCGGTCACTTCACACGAGGAACTTCTGGAGGCGATGGACAAATCGGGGACCGGAGCACCTGTCGAACTCGAAATCCTGCGCGGCGGCGAGCTTTCCCGGGTCCAGGCAACGCCTGAAGCGGTGCCGCGGGACGCCGGATTCGCCGGACATCGATGGGGAGGCGGATGGCGTCACGGTGCTCACCAGGGCGCGAGGAGAATGCGCAGATGGTTCCAGAGCGGGACGGCGGGCTGATACGGATTAGTTTGCTGGCGGCCGCCGATGGCCGCCTTCAGTTTCTGACTACAACCTTCAAACACGCGCGCGGCTTCCAGCTCGTCGTTCGTGCCCGGGACCTCCGGGAAATCGGGCCCCGCCGTGCAGCGGCCGACATCTTTATCTGGGATCTCGCCGGGAACGATTCACCTGATCGCGTTCGGCTCGACGAGCTTTTGAGTCGAATGCCCGGAGAACCGGGATTGATCCTGCTCTGCGATGATCCGGCGGCCGGGCCGATTTTCGCAGATCTCGACCGCCCGTGGGGCTTGCTTGCCGGCGATTGTCCGGCGGATACGCTTTTAAGTGCCGCTGTTTCCGTCGCCACCGGACTGGTGACGTACGACTTCGACCTGTACGCCGATTCAGGTGACCCCGTCTTTCCCGGTATGACCCGCCTTGCGAGTCCCGGACAGAGCGTTCCACAAGGTTCAGCGAACGATGCTGTCGGCGGATCGGACAACCGGCAGCCGATCTCGGCGCGCGAGGAGCAGGTTCTCGTGCTGATCCTTCAGGGATGTCGGAATCGCGAGATTGCCGAGAGGCTCGGAATAAGCGAGAACACGGTGAAATACCACGTCGCATCAGTGTACGGAAAACTCGGGGTAGTGAATCGCGCCGAAGCGGTCCGGGAAGCGATGCAACGCGGGTTACTGGCTCTGTGACGATGGAGACTCTTCCCGTTATGTGTTCGACTCGCAGTATCCCGGGTCCGACTGACCCGTCAAAAAGTCTCATTGTTGCTGCCGAACATTCGCGCTATGATGAGAGCCAAAGGGGTCAGATATGAGAAAGCCACGAATCGTGTTGATTCTCCTGCCAATTCTTGCGCTCTCGGCGGCGATTCTGCCGGTCTTTGCGAATGGCTCGGGTGAAAACTCAACGATTGTCGGACATCCGCACGGAGTGGTTCAGTACTTCGTCGGTGACGCTTCGATAGATGGCAAGCCGGTCGATTTCGGTCAGGTTGTACAACCGGGCGATCGTGTGCAGACAGGCTCTGCGTCGAGCATGGACGTTGTCTTCAACGGTCAAAATATCATCCACTTCGCGGAGAACACGATTGCCGTGCTCACTATTTCCGAGAATGCCAAAACCATTGACATGAAGACCGGCACTTTCGCCGGCGTGTTCGCAAAGCTTTCCGCACTCGGGGGCACGCAGAACCTGCTGGTTCGAACACCCACGGCCACCGGAGGAATCCGCGGCACGACGTTCTTTGTGAAAGTGCTCGACCAGAACGACAGCTACATATGCGCCTGCCACGGCGTGGTGGACATGACAGACGCCACCGATACCAGAACGATGGACGTCCGCGCCCCGCACCACCAGGCATACGTTTTCAAGAAGACCGACTCAGGAATTACCGTATCGCCCGGTGGAATGGAGTACCACACCGATGCCGAACTGAACAGTCTTGCCGACAAGATAGGCTACAAGATCGACTGGGGTCATCTGAGCAACTGATCAAGAGCCGATGCACGCCGGTACGGCAACAGCTATTGCACTTTCTCCCAGGCGCTGCTCTTCTCGGAGCGGAATATGGCATCGAGCACCTTCATGTTGGCCAGCGCGTCCGAAGGCGGGGTCGGCGCCGCTTCTTTGTTGCGAACGGCCCAGGAGAATGCATCGAGCTGAAGGCCGTACATGTCGACAGGGCCGGTGAAGATATCTCGGGCGCCGACCCCGTTGGTGACCGTCACGCGGACGGGTACGTCCGGGAAGACATTGAACGGGAGATGTACTGCAATCGAGCCTCCGGTCCCGTGCACCTCCACGCGCTGGTCGCCGAACATTTGCGTACTTACCGTGAAGATCGCGTGAGCGCCCCCAAAATCCATCATCGCGGATGCGAGGACGTCGGTGTTGAATCGAGAATCGCGCTGCACGAGCGAGACTACCCGGTCCGGTTCGCGGCCCATCGCGAAGCGAGCGCTTGAAACCGCATAACAGCCGATATCGAGAAGCCCTCCGCCCCCGGTTTCAACCTGATTTCGAATGTCTTTCGGGTTCGCATTGTTGTAGGAAAAGAAACACTGCACCGAATGAACCGCGCCAATTTCGTTCGAGCGAATCAGGTCATCGACCCGGCGCCATTGCGGGTGGAACCGATACATGAACGCTTCCATCAGCAGCACACCCTTCTTCTGCGCATATTCGATTGCCTGTTCGGTCTGGGCTGCGTTGAGGCACAGAGGCTTCTCGCAGAGAATGTGTTTGCCGGCATCCGCCGCCTTCTTGATCCACTCCAGGTGGATATGGTTCGGCAAAGGCATATAGACCGCCTCGATGCTCTTGTCTGCAAGCAACTCCTCGTAAGATCCGTACCCTTTTTCAATACCATACCGCTCTGCGGCCTCTTTTGAACGCGAGCCGCTTCGGGAGGCGATCGCGACGACTTGTGCGAGAGAAGAATCGCGGGCGGGAAGCCAGATGCGTTTTATGAAATGGCCCGAAACACCAAGGACTCCCCAGTTCACCGGTTTCATCATCATTCCTCCTGTCCATACGCACTGAGTATGCTCATTATCACACGCGCGCGGCAGTGGTTCAAGCTCACTGGGTTTTTGCGGCTTTCTCGATTTGGATGACCGCGACGTCATACCCGGAAAGCATCAGATCCAACGTGCCTGATGGCTGGCGGGTTGCCTGAACCTTCGGCGGGCCGATGATCAGTTCCCCTCCCGGAAGGCCGCGTTGCAGAGTCTCCACCGGCGTGTGGTTCAGGACGAAGTAGAAGCTGTTGTCGTTGTTTTCCCGCACGGAGATTTCTATTCCCGGTGTCAACGATGAAACAAACGGTACAAGATTCGCCTCCCCGGCCAGCGGAAAAAGCAACGGTTTGAAATTTCTTGCATCGGGGAAAGTCCCGACATAAAGAACCTTCCCCAGCCCGAAGCGATGGAGCGTAAGTGCAGGGCGTTCGGCAACCGGCGGTTCCGTCCACCGGCCGAGAACATCGGTGGAGTCGTCCTCCGGTGACAGACACTCGAGCCAGAGACTTTGACGCACTCCAGGAATCATGGACGCGATTTCAGGTGCGTCGGCGTCATTGAGACCAAATCTGATCTCATTGGGAAAAAGGTCGGGATAGTTTATCCGCGTTGCCGAGGAGACGCGGATTCCGGCGAGCCGACTGAGGGGACCCGGCGGAGCTTCCGCCAGCATGTTGCTGTGGACGTCCTTTATCCCGGTGCGTGCCGTCACCAGAAGGGTTCCACCAAGCTGGACGTAGGTCGAAAGCCGCTCGAACAGGTCGGGCTCGATTATGGGCCATGCGGGGAGCACGAGCAACTTGAACGAAGAGAAACTGTCAAGCGGATTCACGAACCCGACCGAGTATCCGGCGTCATAGAACGTCCGATGAATTGTCCAGCCGCACTCCGCGGGAGACGGCAGACCGAGCGTCACCGGACGGTGACTGAGCTCCGGAAGTCCGTAGTCGACCAGAATCCCGATCTCAGGCGAAATGGTCGACCCGCGAAGGAGCGGACCCAGCCGTGCGAACTCCCGACCCTCGCGGCAGACCTCTTCAAATCGCGCACCGTTTTCATCGCCGAGAATTCCTCCCCATGACTGCTCGGCCCCGGACCGCGCTGTCCGAAATCGGAAGTGAAGAATACCGTCGGCGCCCCGTCCGACCGCCTGGTAGGCGAAAAGGCGTGTCTGGCCCGGATGCGGAGTGTCCTGCCGATAATCTCCCCGCCCCGCGGGACCCGACTGAAGTTCGGGAAGTATGAAGTTCCCGTCGAAACTCCTCACCGTGTCGAGGGCGGCTGCGCCCAGGGCCCCGCGATGCGGCGGGGCCGCGAAAAGCGGATAGTAGCTGAATCCGGCGAAGTCCAATTCTGCGGTCAGGGCGAGATAGTCCATCCCGGAAAGCACGAAGTTGTGCGTAACCCACCACGCCGGGTTCGCCGCTCGAAGAAGCTCGACTTGCGCATGCTGGAACTCGACAAGGGAAGCATTGAGAAACAACCGGTAGTCGAGCGAGGCCGCCGGATTTTCCTGCGCCGGCCGGGCAGGAAAAGGCGGGTCAATCTGGGCGAACGCGGAATAGGTCTGGGACCAGAATGCAGTGCCCCAGGCGCGGTTCAACTCTTCAGGCGACCCATACTTCTTCTCGAGAAAGCGTCGAAATCGCTCGCGGCAGCTATCGCAGAAGCATTCCCGATCGTGAAGAGAATACGCGTTGTCCAGTTGCCAGCCCACGACATTCGCGTTTTCCCGGTAGTGCTCGGCAAGCGCACGAACCACGATCACCGATCGCTCGCGAAAACGCGGTGAGCTGTAGCATGCGTGCTGGCGCGAGCCATGCGCCATTCGCCTGCCTTCCACATCCACGCGAAGCACTTCGGGGTAGAGCTGCGAGAGCCAGATCGGCGGTGCCGCCGTAGGCGTACCAAAGATTGTGCGGATTCCCGCAGCGCCAAGCGCATCGATCT
>Ga0307375_10007209_pt1 | contig 10168 bp, 8 predicted proteins | sample TR1MG_FD_202531 | JGI IMG/M metagenome (GOLD analysis project Ga0307375, IMG submission 202531) | Soil microbial communities from Risofladan, Vaasa, Finland - TR-1 | ecosystem: Environmental > Terrestrial > Soil > Coastal area > Acid sulfate soil | place: Finland: Risofladan, Vaasa | collected...
CCGAGAAATTCGGCGACGCCCGCCGCTCGCCGCTGGTCGAACGCGAGGTGGCGCAGGCGCTGGACGAGAGCGCGCTGGTGGCCAGCGAACCGGTTACCGTGGTGCTGAGCCAGAAAGGCTGGGCGCGGGCCGCCAAGGGGCACGACATCGACGCCGAAGCGCTCAACTACCGCGAGGGCGACCAGCTGCTGGCCGCGGTCAATGCGCGCACCACGCAGCAGGTGGCGTTCATCGACTCCACCGGCCGCAGCTATTCCACCCCGGCGCATACGCTGCCTTCGGCGCGCGGCAACGGCGAGCCGCTGACCGGCCGCTTCAGTCCCGCACCGGGCGCCAGCTTCGATGCGCTCATCGCCGGCGACAACGACACCCGGCTGATCCTGGCCACCGATTTCGGCTACGGCTTCGTCACCCGCTTCGAGGCGCTGACCGGCCGGCAGAAGGCCGGCAAGCAGATCATCAGCCTCAGCGACAGCGCGAAAGTGCTGGCGCCGCAGGTCAGCCCCGACCCGGCGCGCGATCGCCTCGTGGTGGTCACCACCGAAGGCCACCTGCTGATGTTCTCGGTCGCCGAGCTGCCCGAGCTGGACAAGGGCAAGGGCAACAAGCTGATCGAGATTCCCAAGGCCAAACTCGCCAGCGGCGACGAGCGCGTGGTCGGCGTGGCCGTGGTGGCCGAGGGCAAGGGCGAGGTGACCCTGTACGCCGGCCAGCGCAAGCTCACCCTGAAATGGGCGGACCTAGTCGAATACGGCGGCAACCGCGCCACCCGCGGCGGCGTGCTGCCGCGCGGCCTGCGCCGGGTGGAACGGATCGAGACGACGGCCTAGCAGCCTGTCGGTCTACGCACGGACCGATTCTTGACGCTTCGCCGGCCCATAATGGTTCTATGGGTCAAGAAGCGGCGGGAGTGGACCGCACAGACGGATTCGCAGCCTGGCTGACCAAAGCCCGACAGGCTGCCAGCGGTAACCGCAGGAACTTCCTGTCATGCTGCCTTTCAAACATGCGATGTCCACGCCGGCGCGCGTCGCGCGTTGCGCATGTATGGCCCTGGAGCTCACATGAACATGAAGCGGCTGATCAGTATCGTCGCCGGCAGTCTGCTGGCCAGTTCGGTGTGGGCACAAACCAACGGCAAGCCACTGGACCTTCAGCTGCCGCCCGGCGATGTGCCGGCGGCAAACTCGACCTCACCCGCACCCGCATCCGCACCGGCGGCCAACCCGATCATGACCGGCAGCGTGCCGGCGATCGGTGCCACCGCCGCGCCGGTCAGCAAGACCCCCGGCGTCTATTACGGCGACACCAGCGGCCGCATCGGCAACGACACAGCCGCCGCGGCACCACCCTGCGACGATGCCACCTACAACAAGGCCCAGGTCCACGGCAGCGTCGGAATGGGTGTGGCGGCCGGCAATCACGTCAGCGGCAACTACCAGACCGGCACGATCAACGTCACCAAACGACTGGGCAGCTGCGACGACCCGCAGGGCGGCATGAGCATGTCGATCAGCGTCGGCACCAGCCATCTGAACGGCGGTCGCCACCACGATCGCTACGGCTACTGACGCGGCGGGTTCGGCACGCCACGGAACGGACCCGGGCCGGCATCGAGCACCAGCGGCAGGGCCGCTTTTGCAGCGCCTTCAACCAATGGTCACGTGATGCTTGATGCGAGCGTCCGTAGGAGCGCACCCTGTGCGCGAATGCTCTTGTGTGGACGCGGCAAAAGCGTCGCGCACAGGGTGCGCTCCTACAGACGCGTATACGACCACGACTGCATGCGGCCGTCGCGATAGGGCATCACGCCATGGAACGGGCGCGGGTCGGCGTCGAACACCAGCGGCAGGAAGTGACAGTCGCCTTCCCACATCGGCAGTTGCATCAACCGCTCGCGCGCCACCCATTCCAGCGTGCCTTCGGCATTGGCCGTCAACGGCGTGCCGGCGTAGCCGTCGATCAGGAAGATGAAACCGAGCCAGTCCTCGCCCTGCTTGCCGAAGCCCGGCCAGTTCAGCGTGCCGCGCAACTGCATCGACTCGCAGGTAAGCCCCGCCTCCTCGAAAATCTCGCGGCGCATGCAGGCGGCGATGTCCTCGCCCGGCTCCATCTTGCCGCCGAGGCCGTTGTATTTGCCCAGGTGCAGGTCGTCCGCGCGGGCGTTGCGGTGGATCATCAGCACGTCGCGCCGATCCGGCGACAGCACATAGCCGAGCGTGGCGACAATCGGGGTGTAGGGCATGGGACAGGCACCGACAAAAAACCAGTTTAACGGCAGCTGTCCGTTCGCGCAGGGTGATTCACGCCAGGCTCTGCGCGCTAGCAGCCTGAACACCGACTTCCGGCAGACTTGCGCTGCCGCGGCCGGGCGGCGACCATCGACGGATGCCCGCAACGAGTCCGCTTCCGCTTCACACTGTCCCTGTCCGTCAGCCGCTGCGCTGGCTGCTGCCGCTGTTGCTGTTCGCCAGCATGCTGGGTTGCACCCCGACGGCGCGGGCGCTGGACAGCTCGGAGCTGGCGTTCGAGGGCCAGTACTACCGCGTGGTGCGGCTGGACCTGAAGCATGACCGGCTGAGCCTGCACTGGCGCGATCCGCAGAGCGGCCAGCCGTTCGGCAGCATCGAGACCTTGCGCCAGTGGGGCGAGGCGCACGGCCAGCGACTGCTGTTTGCCGCCAACGCCGGCATCTACGACCATCGCCTGGCGCCGCTGGGCCTGCATGTGGAAAACGGCAGGACCGTGGTGCCGCTCAACCTGTCGCATGGCGATCCGGCATCGGGCAATTTCTCGCTGCTGCCGAACGGCGTGTTCGCGGTGTATCCGGACGGCCATGCCGCCGTGCGTACCAGCGGGGATTTCAAGGCGGACGGCAGGGGCGCGCAATGGGCCAGCCAGTCCGGCCCGATGCTGCTGATCGGCGGCAAGCTCAACCCGCAGTTCGTCGACGACTCGGCCAGCCTGAAATGGCGCAGCGGCGTCTGCGCGAAAACGCCGACCGAGGTGGTGTTCGCGGTGAGCGAGGCGCCGGTGAACTTCCACACGTTTGGACGTCTGTTCCGCGACAGGCTCGGCTGCCGTGACGCGCTGTATCTGGATGGCAGCATCTCGCAGCTGTATGTCGACGGCGAGGGTTACTCGGGTGCACCGGCGTTCATGGTCAAGCCGTACGCGGGCATCTTTGCTGTGTTCGTCGCGCGATGACGCCTCGATTCCGGCGCATCTGGCGCGGCCTGCTGTGGACCTTGCTGGGCCTGCTGGCGACGGCGTTCGTCGCGGGCTGGTGGCTGCTCGCCGGCAGCCGCGCCCGTCTCGACGGGCAGCGCCGGCTGCCGGGCTTGAGCGCCAGCGTGAGCATCAGCCGCGACGCGCTGGGCACGGTCACCCTCACGGGGAAAAACCGCGCGGATCTCAGCTATGCGCTGGGCTACGTGCACGCGCAGGAACGCTTCTTCGAGATGGACCTGATGCGCCGCATGGCGGCCGGCGAACTGGCGGCACTGGTCGGTCCGGCGGCGCTGCCCGCCGATCTCGATCATCGCCGGCACCGTCTGCGCGCCGTGGCCGAGGCCGCGTACGCGCAGTTGCCGCCGGGGCAGAAACGCCAGCTCGACCGCTACCGCGACGGCGTCAATGCCGGCCTTGCCGACCTCAACGTACGACCGTGGGAATACTTCCTGCTCGGCAGCAAGCCCCAGCCGTGGCGATCGGAAGACAGCCTGCTGGTGATCGCCGCGATGTACCTGGACTTGAACGGCGACGGCCGCAACCAGCGCGAACTGCGGCTGGCCCAGCTGCGCTCGGTGCTGCCCGGCCCGCTGGCGGATTTCCTGCTGGCGCCCGCCCCTGAGTGGGAGGCACCGCTGACCGGCCGGCTGTCGCGCTCGCCGGTGATACCTGCGGCCGGGGTGTTCGACCTGCGTCATCTCGCCACTGCACGGGCATCCGCCAGCCCGGTCGCCGCGCTGGCGCCGGCACTGGATGCGCCGCGTCCGGGCAGCAACAATTTCGCGGTCGCCGGCACGCTCACCGGCAACGGCGCGGCGATGCTCGCCAACGACATGCACCTGCACCTGCGCGTACCCAATATCTGGTTCCGCACCCGCCTGCGCTATCCCGACCCGAGCGCCCCGCACGGCCAGCGCGACGTCAACGGCGTCAGCCTGCCCGGCACGCCGGCGATGATCGTCGGCTCCAACGGCCAGATCGCCTGGGGCTTCACCAACAGCTACGGCGACTGGCTGGACTGGGTGCGCGTAAAGCGCAACCCGGCCGACCCCACGCGCTACAAGGTGCCGGGTGGCTGGGCATCGATCGAGGTCCACGACGAACACATCCAGGTCAAGGGTCGGCCGGACACCATCCTCAAGGTCGAGGACACCCGCTGGGGCCCGATCATGGGCACGGATGTCGATGGCACGGCGCTGGCGCTGGCGTGGATCGGCGACCGGCCACGCGGCTACAACCTCGCGCTGATGCAGTTCGAACACGCGACCGATGTGCCGGCAGCACTGGCCCTGGCGCCCCGGCTGGGCATGCCGCCACAGAACCTGCTGGTTGCCGACAGCGCCGGGCACATCGGCTGGACGATCGCCGGCAACGGCATTCCGCTGCGCAGCGGTTTCGATCCGTTGTTGCCGGCGGACTGGTCGCGGCCCGGTAGCGGCTGGCAGGGCTGGGCGGCACCTGCGCAATACCCGCGCATCGAAGATCCCGCCAACGGCCGGCTGTGGACCGCCAACAACCGCACGGTCGACGGTAGCGCGCTGGCCCTGCTCGGCGACGGCGGCTACGACCTCGGCGCACGCGCGCAGCAGATCCGCGACGATCTGCTCGCGCACAGCCGCTTCGGACCCGGCGACCTGCTCGACATCCAGCTGGACAACCATGCCGTGCTGCTGACCCGCTGGCAGCAGTTGCTGCACGCGACGCTGGCCGGTAGCCGTGACCCGGCGTTGCAGCAGCTGAATCAGCTCACGACCCCGTGGCACGACCGCGCCGCCGTGGACAGCGTCGATTACCGGCTGGTGCGCGCGTTCCGCAGCCAGGTCACCGAGGCGGTGCTGGCGCCGTTCGTCGCACAGGCAAGACAGCGCTACGGCGACTTCGCCTGGCCCAACCAGAACAGCGCCGAGGCGGCCGTGTGGATGCTGACCCAGGCACAGCCAGCCTACCTGCTCGATCCGCGGTACAAGAACTGGCATGCGCTGCTGCTCGACGCCGCTCGCAAGGTCGTCGGCACGCTGGGCAGCCGGCCCGGCGGATTGAACGCCCGCACCTGGGGCAAGGCCAATCGCGCCGACATCGATCACCCGCTGGCGCGTGCACTGCCGGGCTGGCTCGGCCATTTTCTCGACATGCCCAAGCAACCGCTGCCCGGCGACAACAACATGCCACGCGTCGCCGCCCCCGGCTTCGGCGCCTCCGAACGCCTCGACGTGGCGCCCGGCCACGAAGCCCAGGGCATCCTCGAAATGCCCGCCGGCCAGAGCGACAACCCGCTGTCGCCGTACTACGGCGCGGGGCATGCAGACTGGGTCAAGGGAAGGCCCACGCCGCTGCTGCCGGGACCCGAGCAGCATCGGCTGACACTGGAGCCGGCCGGGGCCTGAGCCAGTTGCCCGCTGAATCGGCGGCCTGATGTGGGAGCGCAAGCGCGCTACGGGATCCACCTGCCTGTTGTAGGAGCGCACCCTGTGCGCGAAGTGCGCGAACCCTTCGCCACGGCATCGCACCGTGTTTTCGCGCACAGGGTGCGCTCCTACGGGACCGGCATGCCGTCGAAGGAGGGCACCCTGTGCGCGATAGCCACCGATACCCACACGATGAAGGGCGCCTCGGCGCCCTTCGCACAATACCCGCCGCGTCGACGCCGCGATCAACGCACCTTGAACAACACCGGCGCCCACGTACCGCTGACGTACGACTCCTCGCGATGCCGGTGCATGCGCTCGATCGTTTCGACCCGGCGCGCTTCGGCCCAATCGACGCGGGTCAACATGAGTTCGGCGGTATTGAGGCTACGCCGCGAGGCTTCGTTGTCGCGCCATTTGCGGAAGTCGTCGTAAGCCCCGATCTCGTGCTTCAGCTCGATCGCGCACAGCTCGATCATGATCGCGTCGTCGAGCAAACCGAGCACGGGCACGCTGTCCGGCACCAGGTCGTCAGGGCTCGCGAAATAAGTCAACGCGGCCAGCACGTTGTCGCGATCCGCCGCGGGCAGGCCGAAGCCGGCATCCTCGACCATCGCGATCATGGTCTCCAGGTGCTTCAGGCGGGTGGCGACGAAATCGGGCAGTTGCTTGCGGCGGGTATCTTCGAGCAGCTTGCGCGCGGCGCCGACAATGCTGACGGCATCCAGGTTGTCGACCTTCTTCTGGGCGCCCTTCATGCCGTCGACAAAAAGCGCCAGGTCGGAGTCGCTAAGGGTGATGCTGATATCCATACTCATGGTCGGCAACTCACAGGGTGTCATGGGACGGATCGGCAGGTTATGCCAGCGGTGGCATGGGCGTCAATCGAGCATCGGCGGCGTGGGGCGAACACATGCAGTGGACCCTGATGCACCGCGAACGACTGCTGGAGCAAGGTAAACTGCAGTCAGCCAACGGGCGTCAGACTGCCTTCCGGCAAACCGAGCGTCATGTAGACATCCGCGGTCCGGTAACGCACGTCCGCCGGCATCGGCGCGTGCTCGAAGCCGAGATCCGTGTAGAGACGGATCGCATCCGTCAGTGCGGCATTGGAAGTGAGCACGACCTCGCTCGCGCCCGCGGCGCGGGCGAACTGGATCACCGACAGCGACAGCTGGCGTCCCAGGCCACGTCGCTGCGACGTGGGCGCGACGGCGAGCTTGGCCAGTTCGAAGGTGCCGGCCGAAACGCGGATCGCCGCGCAGGTGCCGACCACCTTGCCGCGATCCAGTGCCAGAAAGACCTGCCCGCCGCCGGCCAGGATCTGTTCCTCGGGATGCTGCAGGTAGGCAAGGTCCGCCGGTTCGAGCAGATCGTGTGCATCGAGCCACCAGCGATTGATGCGCTCGAAAGCCGGCTGGAATTCGCGTCGGTACGGGACGATCTGCGCGGGAGATGCACCGGCATCGGCGGCGTTCGTTGGCATGGCGCGCTACTCCGGCTGGCCTGTTCGATGAAGGTGGCCCGCCGATCGGCCGCCACGTGCCCGGCAGGGTTCGCTCCGGGGCAGACCCCGATCATGCGTCACCCCCCGGCACAAGGCAACCGCATGCCGGGGCAGCGGCAACGGCAAACACCGACGCACATCCCGCGCGCCCTTCTTCGGTCAAGTCCGATCAAGAGCTCCCTCACCCCGCCCCTCTCCACCGGCTCTGCCGGGTAGCGGGAGTCGAAGCGATCGGCATCCAGCCCCACCGTGCCCGCCCGGCAGCGCCAGCAGTTCCCTCACGAGTGCCCGGACACCGCGTGCGGTACATAGTGTTCCTCCAGCGCGCTGACTTCTCCGGGCGTCAAGGACAACGACAGCGCCGCCACCGCATCGTCCAGGTGCTGCGCTTTCGAGGCGCCCACGATCGGCGCGGTGACCCAGGGTTTGCCCAGCATCCACGCCAGCGCCACCTGCCCCCTCGGCACGCCGCGTGCGGCGGCGATGGCCGCCACCGCATCCACCACGAGACGGTCGGCGTCGGGCACCACGTACAACGTCTTGCCGAACTCGTCGGTCTGCTGGCGCTCGCTGCTTTCGTTCCATGCGCGGGTGAGCCGGCCGCGGGCCAGCGGGCTCCATGGAATCACCGCCACGCCGGCGTCCCGGCACAGCGGCATCATCTCGCGCTCCTCCTCGCGGTAGAGCAGGTTGTAGTGGTTCTGCATGCTGACGAAACGGGTCCAGCCATGGCGCTCGGCCACGTGCTGCGCCTTGGCGAACTGCCAGGCGTACATGGACGAGGCGCCGAGGTAGCGCGCCTTGCCGGCCTTCACCACGTCGTGCAGCGCCTCCATGGTTTCCTCGATCGGCGTGGTCGGGTCCCAGCGGTGGATCTGGTACAGATCCACGTAGTCGGTGCCGAGGCGGCGCAGACTGTGGTCGATCTCGGCGAGGATCGCCTTGCGCGACAGGCCCATGCCGTTGGGCCCGGCGTGCATGCGCCCATACACCTTGGTCGCCAGCACGATGGCACCGCGCTGACCGTGCTCTTTCAGCACGCGGCCGACGAACTCCTCCGAGGTGCCGTCCGAATACACGTTGGCGGTGTCGAGAAAGTTGATGCCCAGCTCCAGCGCCCGCCGGATCAGCGGGCGGCTGGTGTCCTCGTCCAGTGTCCATGCGTGGTTACCGCGGCCGGACACGCCGTAGGTCATGCAGCCCAGGCACAGGCGCGACACCTCCAGGCCGGTGCGGCCAAGCTTCACGTATTCCATGGTGCGACTCCAGCGGGGAATGGGTTCTCCAGAATAGACTTCCGGCCGTGACGGCGCACCCGCCTGAGTGCGCCCTGGCCAGTCGTCACGAGAGCAGTTGCAGCAACCCCTCCAGATCGCGCACCACATGCGTCGCCGCGCCGCTTCGCGAGTGCGGCCGCTGCACGAAGACCGTGGTCAGGCCGAGTTCGTTGGCCACGGCCAGGTCGTAATCGGCGTAGGCGGACACATGCCACCACACCCGGCCCGGCCCGATGCCCCGACGCTGGGCCATCTGCCGCCAGAACCGCGGGTCCGGCTTGTAGATCCGCGCCTCCTCGGCACACAGCCAGTCGCTGAGCGCAAACCCGAGCTGCCGCCGGATGTCCTCGCCGTGGGCACGATCGCTGTTGGTCATCGCCGCGCACGGCGCCACCCGCATGAGCGCCTTGAGCGCTGCCACCGCCTCCGGATACAGCGGCCACCGGCCCACCCCCGCGCCGATCCGGGCGGCGACCGTTGGCTCGAGTCCGAGCACCTGTTCGAGGCTGCGCGCGGTGATCTGGGCATAGTCGAGGAACGGTCCCTGCTCCAGCTGACCCTGCACGTCGACGATGCGATCGAACTCGCCCCCGCGCAGCGGCCTGCCCGCATCGGCGCAATCCGCTTCCATTCCGCTGCGCCAGTCGAGCACGGTGCCGAAGATGTCGAAGGTGATCAGTGCAGGAGTGGTGGGCATGGCGGGGCATGGCGTTGATGACGGATCGAATGGCTGGAAACATACCGGAAACGTCGGGCCTCACTCTAGTGGCCAACAAGCCCACGGAGTGAAGGAATGCTCGAGCAGGTGTGCGCGCTCGGCCTTGCGGAATCCATCGGCCACCGGGTGATTCCGCGCGACCGGAATACTGTCGAAGAGCAGAGCTTTCGTCCTCCTGCGGAGGGCGAGGTACTTTCTCTAGCGTGCCCGAGAGAAAGTAACCAAAGAGAGGGGTACCCCGCTTCCGCGCTTTCCGGGCCTCCTGCCCGGAAAGTCCGCGTGCGGGCTCCGGGGTTTGTCGTCAGGGCATCCTGCCCTGACGACAAACTGGCCGGCATCCCTGCCGGCCACCCTGCGGGCTTTCCTCCACCCGCCCGCCGCTGCAGAGGGGCCCCGGGTAGAGCAGCGCGCATCCTGCGCACACTTTTCAGCAGAGCCAGATCAAGAGCCCCCTCACCCCAACCCTCTCCCCGGCAAAGCCGGGGAGAGGGAGCAAAGCGATAGGCGCTCGCTCTTCAGCTCTTCAGCTCTTCAGCTCTTCAGCTCTTCAGCTCTTCAGCTCTTTCGCCTTCGCAGCCGCGCAGCGGCTGCACACCGAGTGCGGGCCAGGATGGCCCGCTGCTCTACCGGGGCCCCTGTGCGGCGGTGAGTCGGGGACGACAGGCCGCGAAGCGGGCATCGGCAGGGATGCCGATGCCTTTTCGCCCGGACAGGAGTCCGGTCGAAAAGCCAAGCCCCGGCTCACGGACTTGCCGGGCAGGATGCCCGGCAAGCGCCAAGCGGGGTGGCCTTCTCTTTTGGTTAGTTTTCTCTTGGCCACGCAAGAGAAAAGTAACTCGCGCGCCGAAGGCGCACGAAAGCTCTGCTACTGACGAGCAGCGCAGCTCGCTCAAGCCTGCCCAGCCACCCGCAACACCAGCTTCCCCCGATGACTCCCATCAAACAACCGATTGAGCACCACCGGCGCGTTCTCCAACCCCTCGGCAACCGTTTCCTCCGTCTTCAACTTCCCCTCCCGAATCCACCCCAC
>Ga0307375_10007211_pt1 | contig 10167 bp, 11 predicted proteins | sample TR1MG_FD_202531 | JGI IMG/M metagenome (GOLD analysis project Ga0307375, IMG submission 202531) | Soil microbial communities from Risofladan, Vaasa, Finland - TR-1 | ecosystem: Environmental > Terrestrial > Soil > Coastal area > Acid sulfate soil | place: Finland: Risofladan, Vaasa | collected...
GCCGCGGCGCTCACCCTGCTCGCCTACGGCGCCACGCGCTCGGTGGTGGCCCTGGTGCCCACCACCGCGGGCCGGCTGATCCCGCTCGGCATCGCGACGGTGCTGATCGGTTTCTTCGCCATGGTCGTGCGCCGCAAGGCGGTCAGCCAGATCGTCGGACTGCTCCTGGTCGACAACGGCATCGCCCTCACGGCGTTCCTCGCGACCGCGGGCGTGCCGCTGTTGGTCGAGCTCGGTGCGTCACTCGACGTCTTGTTGGTGGTCGTGGTGCTGCGCGTGCTCGCGGCCCAGTTGTGGACCAGATTCGGGGTCGTCGACCTCGACCAGTTGCGCGAGTTGCACGACTGATGGCGCTCGCCCTTCTCCTGGTGCCGCTCGCGGGCGCGCTCGTGGCCGGACTCACCCCGTGGCGCGCCTGGGTGGCCTGGACCTGCTCGGCGAGCGTCGCGGTGACGCTGGTACTCGGCGTCATCGAAGCCGTGCGGGTCGTGCACGGCGGAGCCGTCGTCGCCCTGGGCGGGGTCGTGCGCATCGACGCGCTCAGCGCGTTCATGGTGATCGTCATCGCCTCGGTGGGACTGCTCGCCACCAGCCAGAGCGCGCGCTCGCTCACCTTCGAGATCGACCACGACCAGTGCAGCCCGGCGCGCGCGTCGCTCTACGTCGTCCTCGTCCAGGTCTTCATCGCGGCCATGCTGCTCGCCGTGCTCGCCGCCAACGTCGGGGTGATGTGGGTCGCCGTCGAGGCCACCACCATCGTGACGACCTTCCTCGTCGGACACCGACGCACGCGTGGGGCGCTCGAGGCGTCGTGGAAGTACATCATCATCTGCTCGGTGGGCATCGCGATCGCCTTCCTCGGCACCGTGCTGATCTACCTCGCGGACCTGCACGCCGGCCACTCGGTGTCCTCGCTCGACTGGCGCTCGCTGGTCGCCGCGGCGCCCCACCTGAGCCCCGGCGTGGTGCGACTGGGCTTTGCGCTGGTGATGCTCGGCTACGGCACCAAGGTCGGCTGGGCGCCGATGCACACGTGGCTCCCCGACGCGCACGGCCAGAGCCCCGCGCCGGTGTCGGCCCTCATGTCGGGCGTGCTGCTCTCGGTGGCCTTCTACGTCGTGCTGCGCTTCAAGGCGATCGCCGACGTGACCCTCGGACCCTCCTTCGCGCGCGGCCTGTTGCTGGTCGTGGGCCTCTTGACCCTCGCGGTTGCCACCTCGATGCTGGTGCGCCAACGCGACCTCAAGCGCATGTTCGCCTACTCGTCCATGGAGCACGTGGGTCTGCTCGCCCTGGGTGCCGCCGCGGGCTCACCACTCGCGATCGCCGCGGTGCTCCTGCACGTGCTCGGCCACGGTCTCGCCAAGGGCACCTTGTTCCTCGCCTCGGGTGAGATCGTGCACGAGGAGGGGACCAGCGAGATCGCCAAGTTGCGCGCGCTGCTCGAGCGCCGTCGCGCGCTCGGAGGTCTGTTCGCCCTAGGTCTGGTGGCGCTGATGGGCCTGCCGCCGTTCAGCCTCTTCGTGAGCGAGCTCGCCATGTTCCGCGCCGAGGCGGCAGCGGGGCTGGGCTGGGCCGTGGCCGTCGCACTCGCGTGCCTGGTCGTGATCTTTCTCGCCGTGGGCTCCTACGCGCGCGCGATGCTCTTCGGAGCGCGTGGCGAGCGGACCCACACCAGCCCCGCCTCGGTCATCGTTCCACTCGCGGGCGCGCTGGGCGCCTGCGCCGCGATCGGTCTGCTCGCCTGGCCGCTGTCGAGTCTGCTGCACGCCGCGGCCCAGGTGCTCAGCTGATGGACGCGCTCCTCATCGAGGTCCTGGCCACGCGGCCCGCTCGCGCACGAGTGACGCTCGCCACCGACGAGTTGGTCGCCGGCGCGCGGGCGCTGCTCGAGGCGGGCTACCGTCTCGCCCTCGTCGCGGGTCACGACGAGGGCGCGACGCTGCGCGTCGTGTACCTCTTCGTCGACGGTCCGCCCGACCAGCGCGTGGAGTTGCACGTGCGCGTCGACGCCGTCGAACCGGCCATCCCCTCGCTCGCAGATCTATCGTTTCCCGCCGGTCGCTTCGAGCGCGAACTGCGTGACCTGTTCGGCATTGAACCGGTCGGACACCCCCAACCCCGGCCCCTCGTGCTGCACCAGCACTGGCCCCAGGGTTGGCACCCGCTTCGCCGCGGCGCCGGGTCCCCCGGTCCGATGTTGAGCGACGCGGCGCCCTACCCCTTCGCGCGCGTCGAAGGCGGCGGCGTCTACGAGATCCCGGTCGGTCCGGTCCACGCCGGAGTCATCGAACCCGGGCACTTCCGCTTCTGGGTGGTTGGCGAAACGATTGTCAAGATGAAGGCGCGTCTCTGGTTCACCCACAAGGGAGTCGAGCGACTCTTCGAAGGTCGCCAGCTCGACGTCGGCGTCGAGCTGGCCGAGCGCATCTCGGGTGACAGCGCGGTCGGCCACTCGCTCGCCCTGGTGCTCGCGATCGAAGAGGCCCTCGACGTCGAGGTGGACCAGCGCACCCGCGAGCTGCGCGCGATCCTGGTGGAACTCGAACGGCTCTACAACCACGTGGCGGACATCGGTGCGCTGTGCAATGACGTCGCCTTCTCGCTCGCCAACGCGCGGGCGCTGACGCTGCGCGAACAGCTCCTTCGACTCAACGACCGCGTCACGGGTCACCGACTCCTGCGCGGCGCCGTGCACGTGGGCGGCGCGGAACTGCGCGAGCTTCCGAGTGCACGCGAGCTCGACGACGTGCGTACCAAGGTCGCCGAGATAGTGGCGTTGGCCCGAGCGAACAGCATCGTGATGGACCGCTGGCGCACCACGGGGGTCTTGAGCGAGCGCCAGGCCCGCGAGATCGGCGTGCTGGGCGTGGTGGCGCGCGCTTCAGGTATCGCGCGCGACGCGCGCCTGGATCACCCCTTCATCGCGCCCGTCGTGACATTTCGCCCGGCCGCCCAGGAGTCGGGCGACGTGCTGGCGAGGTTCCTCGTGCGCGTCGAGGAGATCGAGACGTCACTCTCGCTGCTCGAGGACTACGTGCGACGACCGGGGGATCTCGTCACCCGGACGAGTGTGCGTCTCGCTCAGGGACAGGGCACGGGGATCGTCGAGGGCTGGCGCGGGGCGATCGCACATCGGGTCGAGCTGGACGACGCGGGCCGCTTCACCCGGGTGAAGGTCGTGGACCCGTCGTTTCTCACCTGGCCGGCGCTCGCGGTGGCACTCGGCGACACCATCGTGCCCGACTTCCCCCTCGTCAACAAGAGTTTCAATCTCTCCTACGCCGGCAACGACCTCTAGGAACTACCAGCCCGAGCCACTGGCCGTCGAGTGGGCGGCCTTGATGGTGAGCGTGGCGACGCAGAAGTTGCTCACCGCGTTGCCCGCGATGACGCCGCGCCGCTTGTCGTTGACGTAGGTGTAGAGCGGCCAGCCCTTGTAGGTGACCTGGCGCACGCCGTTGGAGCGCACGATCACGCTCAGCCCGCGCACGCCCTTGGCCACCGGCTTGATCCCCTTGGCCACGGTGAGCGGCGGCCAGATGACCAGGCACGCGCCGTTGCAGTTCGAGTGCGCGCGGGTGTCGCTCGCGTAGGTGTAGAGCGCCATGCCGCGCTTGGTGACCAGCACCTTGCCGTACTTCGCGGTGTGCTCGATGCGCACCACCTCGCGGGCCTTGGTCGCGTTGCGGCTCGCCCCCGCCGTGGCGACCAGCGCCACACTCGAGAGCGACACGAGCCCGCTCAGTCCCAGTACGAACGCGGCCCGCGCCGTACGCGTCTTCCAGGATCTCTTCGTCATCGGCCCCCTTCACGACGTCGACACCGTGGCGTCGACTCCATGCTACGAGTGACCCGCGCGCGCGTACAGCACAGGTAACGGTATTTGCGAAGAACACTATTTGCGTTTGCTGCAAGCTTGTCGAGGAGAGTATTCGTGCCCAGCACCTCCCGCACCCCCGGGCAGTCGTCGGCCCCGACGCTGGCCCTCGCCAACGACTTGCGCATGGCCGTGGGGCGGCTCACGCGCGAACTGCGCCCGCAGGATCCCCCCAGTCTCACGATCACTCACTACGCGGCACTCGCCTCGACGCTGCGCGATTCGAAGTTCGTCCACGAAGAGGCCGGTCCACCATCGACCACGGCCCGTGCCCCGCCGCATCACGCCACACACCTTCGGACCGCGAGAGCGCGCCGACGACGCCGTCGCCGTCGCCGTGAAATGGCGTGGCACCCGTACACTCGTCGCCATGACGAACCCAACCGCCCGCTAGTGCGCGTCGTCAGCCTCGTCCCCTCGATCACCGAGACCCTGAGTGCTTGGGACCGCACGCCGGTCGCCTGCACGCGTTTTTGCGAACGGCCGGATCTCGCCCACGTGGGCGGCACCAAGAACCCCGACATCGACGCCATCGTCGCGCTCGAACCGGACCTGGTGGTGCTCGACGCCGAGGAGAACCGTCGCGAGGACCACGACGAGCTGGTGGCGCGCGGTGTCACCACGCACGTCACCCGCGTCCGCGACCTCGCCGACCTCGACCCCGCAATGCGAGAGCTCGCCGGCCTCGTGGGCGCCACCTGGACGCCCCCGGCGCTGGGCGAGCCGCGACCGATCACCCGGCGCGCGTTCGTGCCGATCTGGCGCCGCCCCTGGATGGCGCTCGGCGCGCCCACCTACGCCACCTCGCTGCTGGCTCACCTCGGCGTCGCCAACGTGCTGGCAAACGAGGGTCCCTACCCCGCGGTGACCCTCGAGGAGGTCGCGGCCCTCGCACCCGACCTGGTGCTGGCACCCAGCGAGCCCTACCCGTTCGGCGAGCGTCACCGCCGCGAACTCGAAGCGGTGGGCCCCGTGCACCTGCTTGACGGACGCGACCTCTTCTGGTGGGGGTCACGCACCGCCGGGGCGCTCGCGCGCCTGGAGGAGCTGATCGCCACCATCACGAGGACACCGACACCATGACGCCCCACGGGTAGTTATTCTGGTAGAGACTAGAGAATCCCTGCGGGGATACGGAGAGGTGATCGTGACCACGGACGCGTCCGACGTACAGCGCGAAGCCCGGGCGCTGGGCGACCCCACGCGTTATCGCCTGTTCCGCTACATCGCCGACGCCAAGGAGCCCGTGAGCGTGGCCGAGCTCACCGCGTACGCCGGACTGAACCACAACGCGATCCGCCAGCACCTCGCGGTCCTCAAGAGCGCCGACCTGGTGAGCGAGGAGGTCGAGACGCGCACCCGTCCCGGCCGCCCCTCGCTGCTCTATCGCCTGCACCCCGAGGCCGCCGGCAAGTGGGAGACGATTGGCTCCTACGCGTGGCTGGCGGGTCTGCTCGCCGAGGCGATTCGCAAGAAGCTGAGCGTGCGCGAGGTCGGACGCCTCGAGGGCCGACGGCGCGCCCTGGTCGAGCGCGAAGGTGGCGACGCCACCGCGGTCATGGAGTTCGAACTCGTGCGCAACGGGTTTCGCCCCGAGCGGCGCGACAAGGACGCCACGACCGACTTCGTGCTCGGTCGCTGCCCGTTCGAGGAGGTGGCCGCTCGTTTCCCGGCCGAGGTCTGCCAGCTGCACCACGGCCTGGCCGAAGGACTCGCCGAGTCGATCGGCGACCTGTCGGTCGAGCGGCTCGTGAAGAAGAACCCGCACGTCGCCGGTTGTCGACTGGTCGTCACGCGACCGCACGACGCCGACTGACGCTCAGCGCGTCGAGCGCGGCGCGACGCCACGGGCCGTGTCGGGGTCGTGGTCCGCGCTCAGCGCGACGTGGGTGACCTGCGCAGTTCGGCCGCCAGTGTCAGGGCCGACGCGACCGGCGCCGCCTCGACGCGCAGGTAGCGCACCGGTCGCCACGTGAGATTGCCCCCGGTGACCACTGCGCACGCCACGAGCGCCACGCCCCCGATCCCCACCAGTGCCGACAGCGACGCGCCGAAGCCCACGCAGGTCGCCGCGACCGCCAGGTTGACCAGCACGAGATCGACGGCCGACCAGCGATGGTGGTAGAGATCGGCGAACAGCAGCGCGGAGCCGTCGGACTTCTTCGACACGCCGCGCGCACGCAGCGCCGACCACACGATGAACGGAACGATCTTGTACGAGTGGCCCACGAGGGCGACGAGCAACCACCCCACCACCGCCACGACCGTCGCAGCCACGAGGGCGACGCCCCGGTGGGGATCGGTCGCGAGTTCCCGAGAGCTCGCCACCGCGAGAGCGGCCGCGACAACGAGCCACCCCGCGGAGCTGATCACGTAGAGCAGGTGCAGGTCCGCGGCGCGGCGTCGGTGGCGCACGAAGCGTGCGAGCGAGAAGAGGTGGGCGCCGAGGCCGAGCGCGACAACGAGTCCACCGAGAATCGTCAGGCCCGTCACGCGCAACAAGAGACCCGGCGAGAGCAGGGCGACGCCCCCGAAGAGCGCCATCACGCTGATCCAGTCGGCGCGTCGAGGTCCGCCCACGTGGGCCAGCATGAACATCGGCCAGAGCTTCTGAGAGACACTCACGTAGGTCAGGCCGAGCCACGCCAGCAGCCCCACGCTGGCGTGCGCGAGCACGACGTGTCCGCTCAGGTCGAACCAGGCACCGCGCCGGTCCATCACGTAGACCACGCCGTAACAGGCCGTGGCGACGAGGCCGAACACCGCCAGTCGCAGCCCGGTGGTCGGCGCGCCCTTGGCGCGCGCGGCCAGTGGCGGGGCGATGTTGATCACCAGCAAGAGCACCGCGACGGCTGCGAAGGCTCCCCCGGCCTCGACCACCCCTTCGCGACGCGTGAGAAAGCCGAGCGGCAACAGCCACGACGCGGCGAACCACGTGACGAAGGTGGCGCGCGAGACCAGCACCGAGCGCAGCGAGCGTTGGGTGATCACCGGGGTGAACTGGTGCAGCGCCCCGAGGACTCCCATCGAAAGCGTCGCGAGCATCATGAAGTGCGCGGCGCCCACCACCCGGTCATCGGTGGGGTCCCCCGTGGCGAGCACGCGCGCGAGCACGAGAGCCACGCCGCAGGCGGCCAATCCGAGCACCGCGGCTCCCAGAAAGCTCAACGGCACCGAGGGCGGCGGGACCCCGTCGGGCACGCCCGCGGGACGGCCCTTCCACACGCCGCCGGTCGCTGGTTGGCTGGGAGAGTCCACGTCGCCTCCTCGTCCACTCCTCGAGTGGTAGTAGTTATTCTAGTCTATAGTAGAAGAATAGGAGTTCGACAAGAGCTCGAAAGGCAGGGACCATGGCCACACTTGACGTTCGTCCACTCATCGCCGCCGGCGAAGAGCCCTTTGACCTGATCATGAGGACGGTCGGCGAACTGCCGGCCGACGAGGACCTGGTCATCGTGGCGCCCTTCGAGCCGGTGCCCCTCGAGGGCGTGCTCGGCTCGCAGGGCTTCAACTTCGACGCCGTGGAGATCGGCGGAGGCGACTGGCGAGTCACCTTCTCGAGGCTCGCGTGAACGCGGATCGCGACGCCCGCCAGCGCGCGGCAACGAGCGGGCCCGACGCGTCACTGGCCTGGGCCTGGGACGCCCTGGGTGAGGTGATGGACCCCGAGCTCGGACTCGACATCGTCACCCTCGGCCTCGTCTACGACGTACGCCTCGAGCAGGACACCGTCGTGGTTGAGATGACCCTCACCACGCCCGGGTGCCCGGCGTCGCTCACGTTGCCGATGATGGCCCACGACGCGCTCGCCCCACACGACCCGCGCTCGATCGACGTGCGCGTGGTGTGGGATCCACCCTGGAGTCCGAGGATGATCGACGAGGACGCGGCGCGCGCCATGGGAATCACCCTTCGCTACGGCTAGTCGGCGGCGCGCGCGGTCGCGAGCGATCCCGTCTCCGGGTCCAAAGTCCCCGGCACCGACGACGATCGACTGTTATTCTAGTACTGACTAGAAATAGTAAACACTGGCCCGCGCACGGGCGCCTGCCGGAGAGGACGAGACGATGACGATCACCGACCAGGAAGCATTCACCATGATGAAGGCTCACCACCACCAGCTGAGCGAGGAGTTGACGCAACGGGTGAGCGCACTGCACGACGCCGTCGCGGCGGGTCACCCCTACGAACTCGCCCGGGCGCAACTCGTGTCCTACCTGGTGGACCAGGTCCTCTCGCACGCCGGCGCGGAGGAGCGGTCGATCTACCGCGAGGCCGCGGCGATCCCCGAGCTGGCAGCGCGCGTCGCCGCGATGACCCGCGAGCACCGCGAGCTCGCAGCCACCACCGAGATGCTCGCCCACGCCACGAACGGTCCCGACGCCGTCACCCTGGCCCGCGCCGTCGCCGCGCTCTTCGGCCCCCACGTGGCCACGGAGAATGAGGTGCTCCTGCCCGCGCTGGTGGCCAGTGAGAGCGTGGCCTTGGGCGACCTCCTCGACCAGATGCACTCGTTGACCGAGCTCGACCACGAGGAGCCGACCGACGACAACCCCCAATCCGACCACGAGGCGATCGTGCTCGCACAGCTCTTGAGCGCCGCCACCGAACTCGCGCGGGCCGGCCAGGGCGAACAGGCGTGCTCGCTGGTCGCCGCGACCTGGGCCACACTGCGCGGGCCACGCCCCGACCTGGCGAACCGGGTGAACCTTGCGCTGCACCGCCTCGTGCGTCTCGCGAGCCAGGAACCGGTGGCGCTACGTCCCACGCGACAGTCGCCCAGTGACCCGGTGCTCGACGTGCGCACGATGGCGCCGGCCCAACGCCACGAGACGATCTTCGCCACGTTCCTCGCCCTCGGTGTTGGCGAGGCCCTGGTACTGGTCAACGACCACGATCCCAAACCCTTGCGCTACCAGTTCGACGCCGAGTACGCGGGCGACTTCACCTGGGACTACCTCGAGAGCGGACCGCGGGTGTGGCGCGTACGCATCGCCCGCGTGGCGGCCCACGCCGCGCCCGCGCGCTCCTAGGGCGAGCGGTGTCGCTGCTCTGGACCCTGGTCCTGTTCGTACACGTCACGGCGGCCGTGTTCTGGGTGGGCGGTCAGTTGATGCTGAGCGTCGTGGTGCTCCCACTGCTGCGCCGCTCGGCTCGCCCCGAGGTGACGGCCCAGGTCGCCACGCTCGCGGGGCGCCGCTTCGCGAGGATCGCGAACTTCGCACTGCTTCCCGCCCTCCTCGTGACGGGCCCGCTGCTCGCCTGGCACGACGGCGTGCGACCGCACACCATCAACAACAGTTCCTTCGGGCACCTGCTCGAGGTGAAGGTGCTGGTCGTCGTCGTCGTGCTCGTCCTCGCCGGTGCGCACGGCGTCACCGCGCGACGACTCTCGCGCCGTGCGGCGACGCGACTGGCGAGGATCACCGTGGCGCTCTCGGTCCTGATTCTGGCGCTGGCGGCGGGTCTCGCGATCCTGCCCACGCCCTAGAGGTCGCGCCGCGTTCACCTCGTGGCGCGCGTGGACGTTGTCACGCCCGTGGCGGGGCCGGCACACCGCGACGTCGTTCACCTACCATCAGGTGATGCCTCGCACCGATTCGGCGTCGCGGGTGATCGCCGCCTCCCCAACGGCGGTGTACGCCGCTCTGGTCGACCAGGACGCGCTGGCGGCGTGGCTCGCGCCGGCGGGCATGGTGGGCCGCTTCGAGCGGTTCGACCTGCGCCGCGGGGGCTCCTACCGTATGGTCCTGACCTATCTCGACCCGTCGTCGTCACTGCCCAAGAGCACCGCCGACACCGATGTGGTCGAGGTTCGCATCCTCGACCTCGTCCCCGACGCGCGCGTCGTGCAGGCCGTCGACTTCGTCGCCGACGATCCCGCGTACGCGGGCACCATGACCATGACCTGGGAGGTCGCCGCGCTCGAGGCGGGAACGCGGGTCACCATCACCGCGGACAACGTACCCGACGCGGTGTCCGCACAGGACCACCGCGCGGGGCTGCGCTCGTCCCTGGCCAATCTCGCCGACTATCTCACGCGCGCTCGCGGCGTCACGTGAGTGACGTCGCCGCCGTGCGACGCGAATTTTCGCTGGCGGGTTAGCGACAGAAGTTGCTGATCAACGACTTCTGTCGCTAACTTCTGGCAGTCCCAACGGTCTCTTCCTTCACGAGATAGTAAACGGATCTGTCGCGACATAGTGAACACCTCGGTGGAGGTGTGTCGTGGTCAAGAACCAGGTGATTGTGGCGTCGGTGATTTCCCAGGGTCTGGGAGTTCGCGC
>Ga0307375_10007212_pt1 | contig 10166 bp, 17 predicted proteins | sample TR1MG_FD_202531 | JGI IMG/M metagenome (GOLD analysis project Ga0307375, IMG submission 202531) | Soil microbial communities from Risofladan, Vaasa, Finland - TR-1 | ecosystem: Environmental > Terrestrial > Soil > Coastal area > Acid sulfate soil | place: Finland: Risofladan, Vaasa | collected...
AGAGACTCAAGTTTGTTTCTACGGCGAAGGGTATGGCGCGGGGATACAAACGGGTGGCTGCTATCGGCCAGACAAAAACTTTGTTTTGTTCGACATACTCATTGGCGACCTGTGGCTAGAGAGACAGAACGTAGAGGATTTGGCCGTTAAGTTTGGAATGGACATTGTGCCGATAATTGGTGCAGGGACGTTGTTTGACGGAATCTCCTTAGTCAAAGAGGGCTTCAAATCCACTTGGGGCGATTTTACCGCCGAAGGAATTGTAGCTCGACCAAAAACAGAATTAAGAACTCGACGCGGCGATAGAATGATTACCAAAATCAAGCATTGTGATTTCGGAGGTAAGAAATGACTGATTCCCACCACCCCGACGAATGCAATCATCGGTGGGTGGCCGATAAAATCAAGGATTTCGCTTATTGCGAAAAATGCCACTGCTGTATAAAGAACGGAGAACTTATGACAAAAGAAGAGTATTCCCACCACCCCAATCCAGAAGAAGAAATGGAACGAGCTGAAGCGATGAAAGAAGAAGAGCCGACACTACCAGAGTTGTATTGTACCGTATGTGGCGAAAGATTACAGTGTAAATCAATGGAAACCTATTATCACGTAAAGAGTGGTAAACCATATAACCATTTTTTATGGATTTGCCCAAATAAGGAATGGTTTAACAATCACGCTAAATATAGAACTGACGAGAATGGAGACGACTATGGATACTAAGGACACAATCACAGCGAGAATCGAAAGAGACGAGCATGGCACGGGTTGCTGGTTGATTATTGAACACGCCGACGAACCGCTTCATAACACTAAAATGGAAGCGATTATGGAATCCGAAATCCCAGCGATAATGAATGCGTGTGGTGTGTGGCTAGAACAAAAAGAGAAGGAGTTAGAATGACCCTCGACCAACGATTCGACGAGGAGTTTGTTGAAAAAAAAGGTGGCGGGATATGGCCAGACACCGAAGTAAGCGACGTTAAAGCCTTCATCCACTCAGAAATTAAGAAGGCGCTGGAAGAGATGAAAGTAAACGTAATCGCCAGATGTGTATGTAGCACAACGGGTTTCGATAGGGTAGACGGAATGGTAATAAGTGAAATTATGCAGGAATGGATTATTGAATGGGAAGCCGACAACAAATAACATGCCCTATGCCCTTCTACGCCTTCGTACAGGTCATGATTATCGTACCAATGGGTATTGTGATGTATTTCGTGCTTGCCTATCAACAACGCAACTGGGGGCTTATTAGCCAGTATCGAGGACAAGAAAAACAAACACAGGGAGTACTAAATGCAAATAGAGTTTGATATCGAGCCAATGGGAGCGGTACGCTCTACTCAAGGTAGTAAATGGAGTTCGCGGTCACAGAAGTATTATGCCCATATGAATCTAACTAAGTATCTGGCAATGGAACAACACTATGCTCCTGGTAAATCACTACGAGCCACGTTTGTCATCGCTATGCCTAAATCCTGGAGCAAGAAAAAACGAGCCGATATGCTTCACGCTCCCTGTGAGAGTAAACCCGATATCGACAATATCATTAAGTGGTGGCTGGATTCGCTCTGTGCGGAAGATAAACAAGTTCATTCTGTTAATTGCCGTAAAGTCTGGGGAGAAAGGGGAAAAGTCATTATTAACGAAGGGGTATAATAGAGTTGGTTGCTACTTAACATTTCGAAAGGAGTTAGTCGTGGAGCTTCGTAAGGTATGGCGGTTTTGGATTACACTCGTAACACTAGAAGAGAGGGGATGGTGCAATGCTCCAGATGCTAGATACGTTCTCGAATACGTCGCCGCTGGTCACGCATGTATCAGTCGGGCGACACGATTGCGTCTCGAGGAGTCAATTCGCTTTGGTATCGAGCCTGCGTTTGGCTCAGCCTGACGAAGAGATTCTCGACACAATGCCGATAGTTGTTGGCGACAGGATCATCGTGGCTAACCTCTGTTGTGCTAATTGTGCTTACTACGCTCGGTTGAATGGTATCAGGATTCGTCCTGACGACCCGTTCACCGTCTCACATCGTGCTGCCGCCTATCACTGGTTGATGGACATGGTTTACGCGATGGAAGACTGACTGCCTGGAGACTGCGATTTCGTGGTCTCCTATTTTTTTGGTATAATTGAATAAACAAGAAAGGAACATACCCTATGGAAAATTCACCAGCCGAAACAAACGTTTTCGCACTTATGGATGTTAAGGAGTCAACCGTTCAAGAGGTTAGATTCTATAAACTTAACGAGGACGGTTCTTATGAGAATGGGACAACGCTAGAAGAAATGTTAAAAATATCAATTATAAGGTTGAAAGAATTAAATGCGAAATTTCCTTGCCGAGAAAATAGCCTAGCTATCACAAAAATGGAGGAAGCCTTAATGTGGCTTAACAAGCGAACGGAAGACAGAACGTTACGTGGTGTAGAGGGAAAGCATTTAGCATAAATAGTTTGCTATAATATTAATACCGGCCAGGGAAACTGACAGTCTAGGCGTAGCTAATAAACTACGCTTTCGGCGCAATTCCGCTTATAACGGGGTACACTGCGCGACAAAGCTCCTGTAGGACGTGAATTGCAAAAAACACGCTCTACAGGACTTTTTGTTTACAATAACTAAAAATTTGTTTCCATTGTAGTTTACAAGGCAACTATTCCCAGCTTTTCCGCTCGATTTCTAATGTGTGACTCTTTGGCAATAGCTTGAAACTCTTATACAAAAGCTTAACCCCGTCAATGGCAAGACAGAGCCGATTGTAGGCTAGTTGATCGAATACTTGATGTGGTTGTCCTTCCATGCGTCGTTTCGCGTCATTCATGCAGTTTAGGGCGATGTAGAGCATTTGGTCGGTGAGGGGATAGACGGGCTTCTTCATAACTATATAATATACCCTGCGCCGTAAAACTGAAAACCACGAGACTTTGCCAATGCCGTGGGTTCGCTCGTGGCACGTTTTACATAAAACGATTAGTTCGTCATCGGACTCATTACCTATATGGGCATAACTTAAATGGTGACAGTTTAGGGAATTAACGCTACCACATTTTGCGCAATACGGGTGGTCACGCTTGGTTTGCGTTGCTCTCGTCTTCCACTTCGCACTTTGGAGGTAGTCCGAATAAAACTTGGTCATTTTTGAGTATCAATTGTCCCGTTTCCAAAAGCTTGTAATACGTCTGCTCAGGTCTCTTATCGCCATACCAAAAATCGTAGCATTCTTGTGAACAGAGATGATAATGTCTTGCAATAAATGGTGCGTTCTTGATTTCATTTTTACACCTCTGGCAGAGAGCCGTTTTAAGTTCGTTCATAAAGCCATTATAACAGATACCAAAAACCCACCAAACAGGAATGGTGGGAATCTGGCTATCCTAAAGGAAGTATCGATGCAGGCATCCAGGTACGAGGCGATCTTAGTTATATTGTAGACCCAAATAAAGTGAAAAGCCACCTCCCTCTTGCGAGTTCAGTGGCAATTCGTTGCTTCGGCTTGTTACTGAGATTGCGACCGGTAAGTAGATAGGCAGTAACCACCCTACGAACCTTTACAATCAAGCCTTAGACATCTATATTGTAGTACTTTTTACAAACTATGCAAGAGGCTCAGCAACGATCGTTGGGTCAACTGGGGCGCTAACTGTTTGAGGGCCTTGCGTCTTAAGCCAATGAACTAAATAAGCAAGAACCATATTTACTCCAGCAATAGCCGCGGCTAACTTAGCGTCCGTAAGCGTTAGTTGAATGCTGGCAAGATATAGAGACAACGCGATAAGAGCATCAGCGGCAAAGTGATAGCCTAACACGATCAAGGCTTTCACGAATGCCGAACCTAGACCAAAACGATTCCAATAACCGAAATTAATTGTAAGTTTCATAATTAACTCCTTTAATTACACGCGTTCGACCATACATAGTGGTTAAACTGCGATTTATACCACTGGTTATGACCGTCGCCATAAGGATCACCACCCTCGACCTTGCTCACTGCAATGAAGGTATCACCCTTCTTTAATATGCTAGTGACGGATGATGTTTTGTCGATAGATGGTGCAGTTCGCACCTTAACGCCAGCAGGATTAGTTACAGTAACATTTCTTGGAAACTCAGGTGCTGTAGGGGCCGATACCAACATACCAACGGCCGGTACTTCAAGTACCGCAACTGGCGGAGTTGGCGCGTCCCAATGGAACACAATCACGCCAAGAATTGCCTTAGCTGGTTGGCCATATTCTTTGGTGATTGGCGCAATTTCATTGAACCACGGATCGGCGATATTGAAGTCTGCGTCAACCAAGTGGACGTAGTGGTTAGCCTTGTATGGGTTGGTAGACTTGCCGATATGGACAGCCATTAATACTTGATTACCAGCGGCTAGGAAGCCCTTAATTGTATCAAGCGGAGCAGCAATGGCGGAGTAGTCGTGGTAATACACGAATCCAGCCATACGCGCCCAATAACATAGGTTGTGAAGCAACCCACCAGTAGAAGATAGTTGGCCTAGCATTTGATCTGGCGTGGTTGGATAACCAGCGTCGGTTCGTGCCATAGCTAGGCTAGTGATAGCGCAACCCACTTGGCCCATTGTTTCAGGCTGGTCACCAATGACTAGATTAGACCAACGAGGATCACGTTGCGAATATAGTGTAGACATTTTTTCCTTTCTAACCAACGGGTTCGTTCAACGTTTCGTTGATTAACTTTTCGACCTTTTTGTTGAGTTCGTCTGTAAGGGCATAATACTTGTCGAGGTCTTTGGCTTTATATTCCACGTCGAGGACTTTGTAATTATGCTCGGTCATACTAACAAGAACCTTGCTAATCTTTTCTAGCCATTTTGTCATCTTCTGGGTTTCTCGGTGATGAAAGAATGAGTAAATCAGATTGGCAATTAAGTAAGCGATAAATGGTATTACATATTCCGCATTAGCCATTATCTTGGACTGGTTCAGTTGGTTCTTCGACGGTCACTTGTGGCGTAGCTCGGCGAACTAACTCGGCTTCAATCGCATTGAATTTGTTACCCAATGGCTTACCGTCGCTTAATAACTTGTTAACTTCGATTTGCTTAGCCTTTAATTCTTTTTCCAAATCATATGCGGTCGCTTTCAAAGCTTCGTCGGTCATTGACTCCATTTCTTCTTGGGACATAGTAGACTCCATTTCTTCTTGGGACATAGTAGACTCCTTTCCTTTGTTTATACTATTGTATCACACCGAGGTAACTGTCTCCCAACCAGAAGCACCGCCGATTCTCATTTTGTTGAGCGTCGTATCAAAATATATGCCACCTTTTACGTAAGTTGGAGCAGAAGCGGTTGCTGCTTGTTGTGGGAATATTAAACCCGAAACGGTGAGTTTTCCGCCAAGTAATGTCTGAGCCGTTCCGGTTCGGATTGAATAGTTTGTCGTTCCGGCAACCAGAGTGTTAATGTCGATACCGACTTGGGTTGTAAGCGTGCCACCCGCCGTCACTATGGCGTCATAAACATTTATTCCAGCATATAAAGTTGTTGTTGCTCCTGCGCCGACTGTGTGAGCTTCTACGCCAATGCCATAAGCAACGTCAAGGGTAGTAACGCTCGCTCCGCCATTCGTAACCTGAATGTCTAAACCTCGTATGATACCGATTCTGCTTCCGGCTACTGCGCTAGTTGCCGAGGCAGTCGCTTTTAACCCGTTGGCATAGGCTAGAACGTGTCCTGCGCAATCGTAAGAAGGGCCAACCTGTATCCCTGCGGCGGTGTATGCCCTATCAGTCGATAATACAAAAGCTGGAGTGAAAGAGAATACGCCGAGATTAGCGGCTGGGTCGATAGTTGGAGCGCACGATAATACAGTATATTGTGCCGAAGTCGGAACCTTAGCCGATAAAATAACATTAGCCGACGAGTCCTGTAGCTCAAGGACATTTCCTGGTGTCGTGGCATTGGCTTTTAGAAGCAAGGTTTTGGCCGAGGCCGCACCGTCGATTTCAAGTCTAGCCCCTGGCGTAATGGCGGTTGCTCCGATGCCGACGTTCAAGCCTAAAAACGTCATTGCCGTGCCTGCCGCCATTTCAAAGTTCAGTCTAGCGTTCGCACTATTATAACCATTCTTAATCGTCATCGTTGTATTGCCAGCCTGTGAATAATCGATTAAGCCGTACCAAGAGGCATTTGAACCTAGTAAAAGCGAACCATTATATGCGTTGGCGGCGGCAACGGTTTTAGACCAACCCTGTAAAAGAATTGGTGCGGCAGTATTGTTGACCGTTAAGGCGGTTAAAGTTCCGACCGAAGTGAGAGACGAACCAGTCACGCCAGAAGCCAGGGTTGTGCCAGTAAGCCCCGAGGCGGCGACGTTAGTTGCGGTAGCAGCATTTCCAGTGCAGGAAGCAGAAGAGCCGTCAATCGAAGTAATGCCTGTTAAAGCCAAGGCGGCGGAAGCACGATTGATTGCAACGGAAGTTGTGCCGATATACATTGTTTGACCAACCAAAGCATAAGCGGCTGGTAATGAGCCACCAAGTTTAGAAGAGTCGGCGGCAGTAGCTCCAACAGCCAAGTAATCCGTTGAAGCGGTATAGGCAGCAGAACCAATCGTTCCACCAGTTGTAACCGTTAGTGTCTGTCCAGCCGTGACTGATAAGCCTGTGACCGTACCAGCATTACCAGTTACTGAACCAGTAATTGCATTCGTGACCGTAATATCAGTCGCCCAGAGGTTGGTCAAGCGATTAGTTGTATCGCCAATTGATTGTGGAGTTGTTTGGTCGGTTAATACTGCGCCCACGAGGGAGGTCAAATAGGTTGAGGTATCGGCAACAACTGTCGAGCCATTGCCTTTAAGAAAGCCTGTTAGATTAGTGGCTGTTGCAACTGTTATATTGTTTGGTCCGGCAGCACCAGTTGCTCCAGTAGCGCCCGTTGCTCCGGTGCTACCAGTCGCTCCAGTGGCACCTGTGGCTCCGGTGCTACCAGTGGCACCTGTGGCACCAGCACTCCCGGCCGCGCCTGGATCTCCTTTTGCACCCTGTAAACTATTTACCTGCCAATAAGCTGTATCGGTTGGCAATGTCCCTGCCACACCAAGATTAAACATTACATAAGAACCGCCAAGGTAACCTACGGAATCACCAACGGCGTAAGTTGTGCCAGCGTTGAATGCACCTTTAGGGACAATGCCACCAGTAAAATTAGCAATACCAGTTAAATCTAATTCATCGGTAAAAGGATTATAAGCGTAACTAGGCATATACTATCCGTAAACCAAGGAAGTTAAATCAGTTGCAACTTGACTAAAATTACCACCGTCTGCCCAAGTAATAACCGTATCGCTACCCGTGATGTTGATACATTTGACTTGCCAAACGGTTGAGGCTTGAGAAGAACCAATAGGGGCAATAGCCACATAAGTATTAGCACCTGAAACGGTAATTTTCTTAGCCACGCGGTTAGATATTTTACGCAGAAGGTTGAAACCATCTTCTTCGACGATCTCGGTTGTAGGTTCGTAATATTTCTCATCGAACCCCATATTCTCCATACCCTGATTGGTACGGTCGGTATTACGCTTGTCTAATGCCATAACGCTCTCCCATAATCTTTTTGAGTTTAGTCGCCGATAGTTCGGATATATCCATAGACATAAGTTTGTCGTGTTCCGCCATATCGTTTAACAACTTCTGTTGAATCCGCACGTATTGGCTGATTTTCTCTAACTTGATGAATGCGTCGTCTACGTCTTCTAAACCTAACTTATGCTCATATTGCTTCAGTAAATCTTTGTAAGTCGTCGGGTCATCTTTAAGATGAAGACGTTTTATCTCCTCGTTAATAAAAGAATCAACTTCAAAGCTTAATTCTTTAGTGTCGAACTTATTGATAAACGACTCTAGGCCCAACTCAGAGGCAACTAGCGGGGCTTTGTGGGCTTCGCCGAAAAGTGACGGCGGAAGTTCCGACTTACCCGCGACATGATCGGCCTTCGATGGGTCAAGTGGGTGGGCATCCTCCACCACCGATGTTGGCGTTGGAACAGCTGTCTTAAATACGGTATCATCCATACAAACATATTACGCCTTAAACAACTCTGGCTCAAGATCACTACGCCTCGGTAACTTTTCCAACCAATCGGCAAACGGATAGATTAGTTTCTCCATATTGTAGGAGTCCTTAATGTGATAATAGCCAGACATCCCAACCGAGCGACGCAATGACTTGTCGAGTATCAATTTCTCTAATTGGTTGTACCATTCAAAATTAGTCCGAGCAAATAACGCCTTAGAGTCGTTTTGATTCTCAATGGGCGACAATACCGTCGGAATCTTAAGCGACGCATATTCCTGATAAGCTAAATTAGACTTGCCCCGATTGTAAGAGTTATCCACAAGTGGCACAACGGCAATATCGAGGTTTAGATTAGCCAAGACTTCAGGATAGTCAGGGGAGTGCTTCTTCTCGTCGCCTTCGCCAAAGTAAGGCACAAACGGTTGCCACTCGTACGGGAAGTCATACTTCGGATCAAACTGCTGAAAGACCACAAACTTAACGTCCTTATATTGCTTACACAACGCCCTAATTGCTGGTTCGACTAACGCTCGGTCGTTATTGTGTCCAGCCGCTCCACGCCAGCCAATACGAATGCCCTTGTGGGGTTTAATTGAGAAAGTATCCCACCAACTAAAGTCTGTCCCATTTGGATTGACGAAAATATTCTTATTTAGTGGTTCGTAAATCTTTTTAAGCGAAGGGACAGAAACACTAATACCGTCGGCACTCGCTAGTGACCGTTGCATATTCGGCAATGCGGCTTGCAGTCCTTCATAAGCTGGATTATCCTTTTGTACTTGAAAGATATTATCGTCCAGATCGATCACCCATTTAAGATTAGCCCACTTGCGTAGATTCATTATCCGTAGAAAGTCCTCGTCTTTGTAGATAATATCGGTCAACATAACGTCGGCGCCTTTTGCCATGGTCATTAAGACCTTGTCGCTAAACTGAATCTTCTGCATTTCGTAACTACCTGAAAATGGGAGTATTCTTGTTTCATCAACTATACCTTCGCGCTTGAGAAAGCGTAATGGTTGGACCACGCGCAAGAAGCCGACCGCAGTATCTTGCCTTTCTAAACCAATGATTTTACGCATATTTCTTTCTCAACTCTTCGGTAATCTTTTTTACCTCTTTGTCGTGAGTCACGCTTATCGACTGATCGTGATACCGAACCATAACAAGGGGTTTTTTCGACATACAGAATTTATAACCAGCTTTCCACCAACTTAAAACTAGACCAAGATCATCATTAACCGTATGTTTTTCGTCATAAGGATTGTCGACAAAACATTCTCTTGTAGCAATAATAGTGACATGGGGAATTACCTGGGTTTTTATAATCTCTTCGACGGTCGTAAATTCTTTCCCAAATTTCTTAGCTGGCAAAACGCCATCGATTGGTTGCCCATCTTCGTTCGCTCGTAAATAAGCCGAATAGAATGCGTCGCTATCGGTCTTCGCAAGGGTATCAAGAGCGATTTTAAGACGCTCGGCGGTGCAGATGTCGTCAGAGTCCATTACCGCAATAATAGAGCCTTTGGAAGCGTTTATAGCAGTATTACGGGTCTTGGCAATACCAGCGTGCTCGGCATAAATCACCTTGATTCGTGGCTCTTTATTGGCGTAGTAATCCAGGATATATTTAGAACTGTCAGTTGAGCCGTCGTCAACAATAACCAACTCCCAGTTTTTGTAGGTTTGTGCGATTATCGAACGAATCGAATCGGCTAAATACTCAGCACGATTATAAGTCGGCATAACAACGGAAACGAGTGGATTATTTTGCATTGAGGTATCCTTGAATTGTTTTGCGGAATTTGTCGTGATCAAGCGTTTGCTTCCAATCATAGATGTGGCGATCATCTACCTCGCCGTATTCTTGTACTTCGCGCAGAACTTTAATCACAGACCTTAGTTTCGGGTCTGCCTGCCACGCGCCAGCTAGTTTTACATTCGTCACCACGTTGCGACCAGCAGTCAAAAACTCGACAGGTGTTAGTGGTAACCCGTCGTGTAACGTCATGCGCAGGTTACAACTAAACTTCGGCATCCAGTCTTCGAGTTTAATATAACCTAAATGCTCAGTGTTTTCGGTCTTCTGCCCTTTGCGTGATTCG
>Ga0307375_10007213_pt1 | contig 10163 bp, 12 predicted proteins | sample TR1MG_FD_202531 | JGI IMG/M metagenome (GOLD analysis project Ga0307375, IMG submission 202531) | Soil microbial communities from Risofladan, Vaasa, Finland - TR-1 | ecosystem: Environmental > Terrestrial > Soil > Coastal area > Acid sulfate soil | place: Finland: Risofladan, Vaasa | collected...
ACTTACTCACTTGAAATGATTATATTGGTAAGGACTGAAGCGGCCAAGCCGGCACTCTGCACTCAGTGGATGAAACGGTGGATGATCGTGTCTGCGATGAGACCAAGCACGAAGAAGGCGCCGAAACGACGCGTAAAGACAAACGCTGAAGCGACAAACCAGAGCGGCCAGGCGTTCTCCGGATAGGATTCAGGACGATCTGCCGGACGTGGCTTTCGATACATCGGAAGCACAATCCTGAAGAGGGACGGAAGCGAAAGCAGAACAATAGCCATGACCGGCGTAAAGAACCCGGTGATCACGAGGTATCCGGTTGCGACAAACTCGAGCACGATGAGTGAAACGGCAACCACCCGCGCAGATTTCTCGCCAATGACGACGGGCAGCGTGAAGACTCGCTGACTGCGATCCACATCGTATTTGTCGATATGTTTTCCCATAAGCGTCGCAGTCACGCCGAGCGCGAACGGCAGACTCGCCATCACCACGTTCCAGTCCCACACATTCGTCAGCACATAGTATCCGCCGCCGACCATGAGCGGCCCCCAGACGACAAGCAGGGAGATCTCACCGAGCGCGAAGTACTTCAGCGGGTACGTATAGAAAAGCACAAAGAATGCACCCGCGGCGATGAGCGGCCAGGTGAGCCCGCCACGGAACAGCACCACGGGCAGACCGAACGCAAGGCTGATAAGGCCGTTGACAAGTGCGTACCGGAATTGTCCCGCGCGCGACCGAAGACCACGCTCGAGCGGCTGCGGTCCGTACATGTCCCGAAAGTAGTTCTCCCGGTCGACACCCTTTGCGAAATCGACCAGGTCGTTCACGATGTTGTTGGTAGCATGGGCGAATACAAGTGACACCATCATGAGCGCCCAGATCCCGATATTCACCGGCCCTGTTCGATAGGCGAGGATTCCCGCGATAAGGACCGAGAAAACCGTCATGATGATCGCGGCAAAACGGGTGCTTATCAGCCATCGTGACACGAAGTCGAGTGAACGATACTCCTCGTTTGACATCCTCGGCATTTCACGAAGTGCCCTGCCCCACATGCGAATGTTGAATCTCATGTTTACCTCCGGTCCGACCTACTTCTTCCTGGGTTCCACCGGGAATGTGAGCATTGCACCGTAGGTGCCGATGATGCCCACGATCGGGGCGAGTGAAAACACCAGCACGAGGTAGAGAATGTTGATCCCGGAAATGTGATCAAGCACGCCAGGATCGACCATTCTCCAGATGAACGCTGCGAGGCCTACCAGAAACAGGACAAATGAAAGAATAATCTTGATTGTAACCGCACGAACCGGACGCGCAAGGTAATTGATCCACCAGGTTAAAAAACCGGTGGGAATGGCGACCAGCGAAAACAGCACACCGGCCCCGAGCGTGCTCACGGAGGTGAGCTCGAACGCCCTGACTCCGGTAATGAGGTAGAGAATGACGAACAGCGGCGTTGCCACCATGAAAGCGATCGGGAAGTGAACTGTCATTGGATGCGGATGGCGTTCGAGAAACGGAATGCGTTCAATGAGCTTTGCGACAATCGGCGGAAGGTGGCTCTCTTCGGCTTCTGCCAGCTCCTGCAGCTTGAGCGTGCCGACCTTCGGGAACCGTTCGAATACTTCATGTGCGTGAGGCGCTCCCGCGAGTTCCTCGCTGAGGTTCATCCCGGCGGGATGTCGTTTCATGTGCATGCCGGTCCGCCACATCTTGCTGGTCGATACGTCGAACACGTCCCCGCCGTAGGCCACATAGACCGGCTTGCCGTTCTGGCCGTTGTACTCCTTCAGCTCCTCTTCAGTGAATACCGGCAGCTCATCAGCCATATGTCTCTCCTTGTCAGTGAATATACCCGAAAGCGGGAGAAATCCGCAAGAACACCCGGCTCTGAGCACCTTGCAAACCGCAGCTCCATTCTGCATGATGTGCAGATGAGCACACCGTCGGTCGAAACTCAGGATATTTCACTTGATGAGATGATGAACCGCATTAAGCAAACTGTATACGGTCCCTTCGACCTTGTAGTCGCCGTGGAGCGCGGCGGAATTCTGCCCGCATACCTTGCAGCCCGGCATCTGGACGTTCAGTTTGCGACAGTTGCACTCAGATTCCGCGATGAAAGCCACGCGAAACTCTACAGCGAACCGCAGGTAGTCCACGGGCTGGATCGCGACGTTGCAGGTCTCCGCATTCTGCTCGTCGATGATGTCTCGAACTCAGGCGCGACACTTCGCGCCGCAGCCTCGCTGCTGCCCGGTGCGCAATTGACTACCATGGTGATATCTGGCAACGCCGACATATCCCTGTTCGGCCCGCATGATCGCTGCATTCACTGGCCCTGGCAGGCATAGAAGACACATGAATACGGCACGCATTCTCAGCGTAGTTATTGGCGGTGCAATCGGCGCTCTCAGCCGTTTCGGTCTTTCGCGCGCAATTGGTAACGCTGCTACGCAGAATCTTTTTCCGTTGAGCACATTGACGATTAACGCCATCGGCTGCCTCGCAATCGGGTTCGCGGTACAGCTGTTTGATCGGGTAGTTGTCGCGGGTGCCGTGCGGGACTTTCTGGTCATCGGGTTTCTCGGTGCGTTTACGACATTCTCGACATTTGCGCTCGAGACGGTAAATCTCCTGCGCGAACGCGAATGGGGAATGGGATTGCTGAACATCCTCGCAAGCAACATGCTCGGCATCTTCATGGTGTTTGTCGGTGTTTTTCTTGCCCGTCTTGTCGTGCGGGGGTAGAATGGGTGGCGAGGCAAACATGAAGACGCCCGAGTCATGGACCCTGTTGCGTGCGTTTCTCGGTGAGAGCGACAAGTTGCACGGCAAACCACTGTACGAACAGATTGTCATGAAAGCGCGAGAGCTCGACCTCGCCGGCGCAACCGTCACGCGTGGAATTCTCGGCTTCGGGGCCCACAGCAGACTCCATTCCGCAAAGCTGCTGTCGCTTTCCGACGATCTCCCGATCGTGATTGAGATAGTGGATGCTGAAGAGAAGATCCAGCAGCTTATCCCCTTCCTCGATGAATGGGTGGAGGAAGGGCTCATAACCCTGGAGAGGGTGTCGGTGATGAAGTATCGGTACGGCGGCGAACCTGCAACCGGGAAACCACCGGCGGCAAGCTGACAGCAGGGAGTAGTAACATGGGCGATTTGCTATACGGTATTCTGCAGAAGTTCGGCTATTCGCATCCGCTGCATCCGATCTTCACTCACCTCGTCATCGGTCCGGTAATTGCCGCACTCCTGATTTCACTGTTCGCGTGGATCTTCAACAAGCCGCAGGGAATGCGTACTGCCCGCCACCTGACGGTGTTCGCGTTCGTCATGTGGTTTTTTACCGCTGCAATGGGATTGATCGACTGGCAGCACTTCTACAGCGCGCAGCGGATGACCGCCATCACCATGAAGATGATTCTCGCCTCAATCCTGTTTGTCGTGCTGCTCTCGACGATCCTCGTGAACAGGAGGCTGCCGGTCGAATCGCGACTTCCAATCATACTGTACGCGGTGTCCACACTCTGCGTGATCGGGCTCGGGTTCTACGGTGGTAACATAGTCTACGGTTGACCGGGACAGATCGAAGCGCATCACGAACCGGCAAACTTTACTTCAAACCCCGATTTTAGTAAGATCTCTGACGGTAACTATTCCCTGACATACGGAGGTTCGGGTGCGGCCACAGGATAATTTGACCGCAGCGTCGACATTCAGCGCCACAGAACTCCTGAAGGCGTATTTCGAGCTGACAAAACCGCGGATTGCCGCGCTCATTCTCATTGTTTCGATGGCTTCGTACTTCATAGCCGATCGAGGCATGCAGGATATTCCCCGTGCACTGCTCACATTTGCGGTAGTCGCGACACTCGCGGCAGGCATATTTGCGCTGAACCACTACCTCGAACGGGATCGCGACCTTCTCATGCGCCGCACGGGCAACAGACCCCTTCCATCGGGCAAGGTCCGTCCACGGGATGCCTTGATTTTCGGCCTCACACTTACGCTCTTTTCACTCATGCTGAGCGCAGCGTTCGTGAACGTGCTGACCGCGTGCGTCGGACTCTTTACCGCTGTAGCCTATCTTCTCGTTTACACGCCGCTGAAACGACACACCGCCTATCACACCTCACTCGGGGCACTTGCGGGCGCCACTCCGCCACTCATGGGTTGGGCCGCAGCACGGGGTGATCTTGGCCCCGATGCGTGGATCCTGTTCGGCATTCTGTTTTTCTGGCAGTTCCCGCATTTCCTGTCGATTGACATGATCTATCGGGAAGACTACGAGCGGGCGGGAATTCTCGTGCTTCCGGTAGTTGATAAAACCGGACACCGTGTTGCTGCCGAGATTATCGGTGCACTCGTGCTGCTTCTTGCGGTAACGCTACTGCCGCTGGTGACGGGTCTTGTCGGCGGTCAGGCGGCGCGTGCGGTGGCGACAACCGGGCCGATTTCGGTCGGCTCCTGGATTTATGGAGCCTTAGCCACAGTTCTCGGCCTGTGGTTCCTCGCGGTTGGTATTCAGGCCGTACGGCTGAACACCAAGACTGCCGCGAGAAACCTCCTGCGCGCCTCAGTCTTCTACCTGCCGCTCATTTTCATCGCAATCATTGCCTACTCGTAGAGGCGTGCCGGATACTGGCCCGCAGCCTGCAGTTCTCTGATCCGTTCCTTCACATCAGGCACGTCTTCGCGATAGGTCATTCCAAACCATTCAGCCTCGGACCGCAACACCGCCACCGTCGCGTCGTGTGCTCTGACCAGTTCGTTCACCGCCACCGGAATATAGAACTCAGCCGTCGGTTCGTTGATGTGAGCGTTGAGAAACGCGATGAACAGCCTTTCCAGCTGATCGTAGACAGCCGGAGTGAACCCGAACAGGTTCATCGATGAGATATCACCCGGCGAAAGTCCGATTCGTGACCCGTCCGACTGAAGGCTTACAATGTTGGTTCCCTCAAGCTGGATCTTTGTGTGCTCTTCCACCGAGATCAGGTTCTGCGAGCTATCGACCCGGCAAATCCCCCGGGACACCGAGCCGTTGCGCGAAAGCGTTCGGTCGAGTCGATAGCCGACCATCGCGTACTCGGCGCGCGCTTCGGTCCGCTGGGCAAGGTGATTGTACAGGACGCGGTAGGCATCCCTGCCGTAGAAGTCGTCGGCGTTGATGACTGCAAAGGGTTCCTGTACGACTTCGCGCGCGCACAGAATGGCGTGACCGGTTCCCCACGGCTTCTTCCTGGAGGCGGGAAGCGTGAATCCTGCAGGCAGATCGTTCATCTCCTGCAGCACGATGTCAGTCTCTATGCCGGTGAAACGGCCGTGAAGGAATTTGCGGAAATCAGCTTCTATGTCGCGACGGACAACAAATACGACTCGGGTGAATCCGGCTCGAGCGGCGTCGAACACGGAAAAGTCGATTATTGCCTCACCGCCTGCGCCTACCGGTTCGATCTGCTTGATTCCGCCGAAGCGACTCCCCATTCCTGCTGCAAGCACGAGCAATGTTGCACTCATTTCCACCTCTTTTTCACGCAATCATATCGAAACATTTCGTTTGAGAAAAGATTGGCTGTGTGCTTGATATCCGGGCCCGCGCAATGTTAAATGGTGGGGCCACGCACAGGACACGAATGATCACACAGCAACCGGTCGGACGCAGGGAACGCCTCCCGCTTACCGAAAGAATAACCTATTTCTTCGACCTTCGGGCGGGCCTTTTTTTCGGTGTTTTCAACGGAATCACCACGCCGCTCATTCCGATCATTGCTCGAAAGCTCGGACTCGATACGACCGGACTCGCCGTGCTCTCCATCATGCAATTCGTCGGATTCTTCTTCAGCTTCGTAATCGGACATCTGTCGGAGAGCAGGAAGAAGATGCCGCTGGTGCTCTGGCCCGGAGTCGCCTCGCGCGGCCTGTTCATAGGATTCGCGCTCATCGCCTCCCCGTACGCGTTTCTCGCCGTCGTTTCGGTCTACTATCTGCTGGCAAACATCTCCTCTCCCGCCTACTCGGCGATCATGCAGGCAAACTACTCGGAGCGATTTCGCCCCCGGATCATGGGCAATATCCGGGTTGCAGTTACACTGGTAACCGCCGCGGCCTCGCTTGTTGCGGGAATACTGCTGGACATTCACCCTGCGGGGTACCGGCTTCTCTTTCCGGTTGCCGCGTTGTTCGGCGTTGCAAGCTCGGTGACCTTTGCGCGAATCAGGGTGCGCGAGGACCACCGGTCGACCGCAGTACGACCTCATTTTTCCCTGAGGGACTCGGTTCGGGAGCTCGGCAAGGACCGCGTCTTCCTCATCTTCATGCTCGTCCTGTTCTCAATGGCTGCACCGTCAAAGATCACGATGTCGGTCGAACCGATCAGGCTCGTTGACCAGCTTCACATAAATTACGCAAGCGCTGGTCTGCTGCTCGGTACACTCACCTCCCTGTTTGCAGTGATCGGATACTACATGTGGGCCCGCCTTGCCGACCGCGTCGACCCGTTCCTGCTGCTCGTCTTTGTCGGTGTGATAACCGGCCTCAGACAGCTGGACTATGGTCTTGCGCCCTCAATTCCGTTGCTCGTGCCCGGTATGGTGTTCGAAGGCCTGAATGCTTCCGGATGGGATCTGTTCTCACTGATCTGCATCCTCAGGCTTTCGCCGCCGGACAGAATCGCCCGGTACTGGGGACTTCACCTGACCCTGCTCGGAGTCCGCGGCGTGGCCGGCCCCATCATAGGCGCTATCCTGTACGAGACTCACCTGTTCAGGATCGTCGGCCTCTATGTGCTTGCAGGGTCACTTACCCTTGCGGGCTCCGCTGCGCTTCTGGTGTTTACCGGATACCTCAGGACGACCGGACGCGGAACGGTAGTGCGAAGTGCAGCCTGATTCCAACCACTCAGGATGTGTGGTAGAGTGAGTCGAGGAGCGGCAATGTCACCGTCGAGCGAACTGTCCGATCGGTACGTCAAGCGGCACCTGTATGCGCCAACCCATTTTGCGGCAGTTGACGCCGGTCCTGGTTTCACGTCCGAAGTCGAAGCGGAGATTCGGGCGCTGCTCGAAGACCGCCTCACTCCATCCCGGTCGAATCCAACTATTTCCGCCGACCACAGCCGGGTAATCGTTCGCAATATCGACTATCGTTCACTGCTCGAGCTGGTACTGCGCACGAGCTGTGCCGCGGACGTCTCCCTCGGTGTTGCCCATGGCCACGCTGAAAACGAGGAACAGCTTGCGGGCCTGCTCTCAAGGATCGAATGGAAACTTTTTTTCCGCCCGGATGCAAAGGTTCTGATCCGCGCAAACTCCTACGCTTCCCGGCTGTACCACACGGGTATTCTGTCGGACAGCGCAACTGAAGCGCTGGAGCGGACCGGTTGCGCGGTTTCCTCTGACGCGGCGACTGCCGATCACGTGCTTTCGCTCACACTTCGGCATGACCGCCTTCAGGCGTCGATCTCACTCGCCGGACGTCCGCTCTGGCAGCGTGGATATCGCGCGGAACTCGAAGCGGTCGCTCCGCTGCGGGAGGATCTTGCACAGGCAGCGATACGGCGTGCACTGAACGCATTCGCACGGCCGGCGGCCGGGTCTCCCGAAGCGTTCGATCTGCTGCTCGTGCCGTTCGCCGGCAGCGGTACGCTCGCCTTCGAGTCGATCATCGCGTGGTACCAGGTGCCGCCATTCCTGTTCGGCGATGCAGGGAGTCCCCGCTTTGCGTTCGAACGTTTCAACGTCGGATCACCACCCTCAGTCGATTGGCTCAAGCGCAAACTCCGTTCACTCCTTCAGACGCGGCTGACCCGGCACCTGCATACAGTAATGATTGACTCATACGCCCCGGCGTGCGACGCGTGTACACGCAACTGGTCGCGGTTCTCAGAGGCAATTTTCGCTTCTCCCGGTGGAAGTTCCGATACAACTCTGCGAGAGAACCCGGGCCCCGTACAGCTGACCGCCGAGGTCCGGCGGGAGGATGTTCTCCTGCAGGACTGGAGCAGATATGTCGGCCCCGATACAAAGAGTCTCTTCATACCGATGAATCCACCCTACGGAAGACGCCTCAGGGCGGGAGAGGTCGCATCGCTCTACAAGCGAATCGGACGGCGCGTGGAGGAGCTCGTCGCACCGAGAAACGAGGAGGACGTGGCAGTGAGGCAGCACAGGCTCAGGGTGTGCGGATTCATACTCTGCGCCGATGAAGCAACCTGGAGCGCATTTCTCAACGCCGTCCCCTCCTACCATTGCGTGACTTCACACTTCACGCAGGGGGGGCTGGACATACGGCTCTGTATTTTCGAATCCTGACTTCAAATCCTAATATCGAATACCAGGTTCATTCTCGAGCTCTTCGACGGTTCGCGGCCAGTCGCCCTTGAGCAGGCGCGATAGCGCGCGATCCGCATACACCACGCCGCCAGTCTGACATCGAGGACAGTAGTTGCTCTCGTTCTCAGCGTACCGAATGCGCTGAACCGCAGTTCCGCAGCGCGGGCACGGCTTGCCATACCTGCCGTGTACCGCCATTGCCGGGTGGAAAGCCGTGACCTTTGTCGGGAACGCACCTCCCCTTTCGTCAGCTAGCCGCGCCCGCCAGCTGGTAAGGACGGAGCGGACCGCATCGAAAAGATGCGAGCAGTCATCGTCGCTCATTTTTCCGGTCTGCAGAAATGGATTCATGCAGGCAGCATGCAGTATTTCGTCGGAGTACGCATTGCCGACGCCTGAGACAAGGCGCGGATCTGTGAGCGCGCGTTTAACCGTGTGATTCTCGCTGCGAAGCCGCGCGGCAAACTCCGGCAGAGTCGCCTGATCGACTTCGAGCCCTCCTCTGCGCAGCGCCTGGACCGCCTGCGATCCGCTCGCGAGATGAATTGCCGCGCGCCGTTTTGATCCGGACTCAGTCAGAGCGAGTGTTCCCCCGCCTTCGAATGCGGCGTCGAAGAGCGTTCCGCCACGGGCTGCGGGGCGGGTGACTTTCCTGTCGGCCGGAGCATGCTGCCCGTCGTTCCAGGAGAGTCTTCCCAGAATCATGAGATGAATGGATGCGAAAAGCTCCCCCTGAAACCCGAGGACAATGCGCTTCTCGTGGCGGTCGACTGAGGTAACTTCATGATTGATGAACATATCCTGCGGCGGGTCAACTGTGCGAAGCAGAAAGGGATGAAGGAAGCGCCACCCCAGCAGTCTACGCCCGAGTATTCGCTCTCGAAGTGCGTCAACGTAGTTCTCGATGTCAGGGTACTCGGGCACTATCCCTCCGGAACCGATCACTGAGGGTTCCGGTCGGACTCCCGATCAATCGAGCCGTCCGACCGGTGGTATGACAGTGGAACGATCAGGAAAGTGAGATTGCCTCAACAGGGCAGGATTCCGCGGCTTCTTTGGCATTTGCCTCCTCGGCTCCGGGCACCTCGGGGACAATCACCTTCGCAATGTCTCCGTCCATTTCAAACACTTCAGGAGCAATACTCGAACACAATTCACACCCGGTACAGGTGTCGGCATCAATCGTCGCCTTCATGGAAACCTCCAGTCGTAGTTTAGCCGCACCGCAATTGGTGCGTCAATATTTTTCAACCGCATTCAGAGATTCATCCGATTGATCGGACTCCCCAATGCGTTCGGTCGCATATTCAATAGAGCCTGCCACGCGCTTCCCGGCATGATGGACGACGAGTGCGGCCACAGCCATAAGGCCGAATCCCGAGCCCATCGTTGCAAGTGTACGGGCGGTTTCTGCAAGGGTCGGGAAAAAGAGGTAGTAGCCGAGGATGATTCCGGCAAGAACGGCAACCAGTGGCACGCCGTACATGAGCGCCGAGAGGCCGAGCACCGAAGTGTTGGTGATGGTAAGCCTGACGCGGTCGCTCTCCCTGACCCCCGGCTCGAGCGGGACGGTCAGAACATTTCCCTGGGTGTAGCAATTCTCGCGCACGGCACAACCATCACACTGCTGCGGCCGTTCAATCCGCAGCTCCATGCTCCGCTTGCTGATTCGATTCACTACTGCAATTTCTTCTATCATTCAGCTCTCCGCGCCGGCAGGCTCAGGCTCCGGCTTTCGCACCCGCCCGAGGACTTTGTCCTTGTTCACGATATTGACGTAGGTCGAATAGCTTTCGGTTGGACACTTCTCGCCGTACTCGG
>Ga0307375_10007215_pt1 | contig 10158 bp, 5 predicted proteins | sample TR1MG_FD_202531 | JGI IMG/M metagenome (GOLD analysis project Ga0307375, IMG submission 202531) | Soil microbial communities from Risofladan, Vaasa, Finland - TR-1 | ecosystem: Environmental > Terrestrial > Soil > Coastal area > Acid sulfate soil | place: Finland: Risofladan, Vaasa | collected...
GCCAGCGCTTGACGAGGACCTCAAAACCTTGCCGAAGGGCCCGGTAGGCCGCCTGTTTTTCTTGCAAACGCGCGATTCGCGGCATCAGTCGTTTCTGGTAGAGCCGCTTAAGGCGTGCGCGGCATGCATTCAAGAGGGCTGTTACCTCGGCATGTCGAAGACGTCGTTTGGCATAGGCGCGCCGTTCGGCAGGCGTCCCTTGGTCTATCAGAAAGCGCCGTACGCCTACCGCCGCTACCGTATCCGCAAAGGATTCATCAAAGGCGGTGGCGTTCGGGATATAAATCAGGTCGTGACTCAACTCGTGAAAAATCATATGGGCAATCGTGGGGCGCGAGTCACCCAAAAAGGTATTGAGTACCGGGTCGTGCAAATAGCCGAGCGTCGCATAGGCCGGGATTCCGCCCACAAAGACGTCGTATCCCTGCTTTTTCAGAAGGCGTGCATAGCGATCGGCGCGCGCTTTTTCAAAGTAACCGCGATAGGCGACGCAGCCGGCAATAGGGAAACACCAGTGTTTTAAAGTGAGACGGAAAGGGCGCGCCGCAAAGACATTCCAGACCACATAAGGGCGGTGGAGATCCGCGTAATCGCGGTAGTTGCCGTGGAGGGGTAAATCCAGGTTGTGTTGCGCGAAGCGCCGTACTTGTAAGACGTAGAGTAGGCGGTCTCTGAGAGCAACCGGCGTCGCGGGCCGGGCGATTATCTCGGTAATCGGGCGCTCGTGATTTAGAACCGTCGCCTCACCGCCTATCGCTTGCGCATAATACGGCAAGGCGCAGCCATAGAGCGATCCAAGGGCCATGAGCAGGATAAGGGCGAAGCCGGTACAATGGCGGCGTTGACGGAGAACCTCACGGGGCATATGGAAACCTATCTCGTAGGCGGCGCGGTGCGGGACGATCTACTCGGCAGGCCAGTCACTGATCGCGATTATGTCGTGGTTGGTGCGACCCCGCAAGAGATGGAGGCGCGTGGTTTTCGGCGCGTGGGCGCGGATTTTCCGGTATTTCTGCACCCCGAAACGCATTGCGAATATGCGCTCGCGCGCACGGAACGCAAGACCGCCCCCGGCTATCGGGGATTTGTCGTGCATGCGGACCCCAGCGTCACCTTGGTTGAGGATTTGCGCCGCCGCGATCTGACCATCAATGCCATGGCGCGTTCCGAGGCGGGTGATCTGATCGACCCGTATGGGGGCCTTGCGGACTTGAGGGCTCAGGTGTTGCGCCATGTGAGCACGGCGTTTGCCGAGGACCCGGTGCGCGTCTTAAGGGTCGCGCGGTTCGCGGCCCGGTTGGGGTTTGGGGTAGCCGATGAGACGCAAGCCCTTATGCGCAATATGGTGGCCGCAGGGGAGGTGGCAACCTTGGTCCCGGAGCGCGTGTTTGCGGAGCTGGACCGTGCCTTGGCGGAACCCTATCCCTGGCTTTTTATTCACGTGTTGCGCGATTGTGGGGCTTTGCAGGCGCAATTTCCCGAGGTGGATGCCCTTTTCGGGATCCCGCAGCCGCCTCGCCACCACCCCGAGGTCGATACCGGGGAGCATGTGTTGCTTACATTGCGCGCAGCGAGCGCGCTCGGTTTATCTGCTCGTGCCCGATTTGCAGTACTCGTGCACGATCTGGGAAAGGGTCAGACGCCGCCTACCGAGTGGCCGTCTCATAGGGGTCATGAGGCGCGGGGTGTGGCGCTTGTGGACGCGCTGTGCGCACGATTGCGGGCACCGACTGAGTACCGTGTGCTCGCGCGCCTCGTGGCTCGCTACCACCTGCAGGTGCATACCGTCTTCACCCTCAAGCCCTTGACTGTGTTACGACTCCTGGAGGCCACGGATGGGTTTCGCAGGCCCGAGCGGTTCGAGGAATTTTTGGGGGCGTGCATGGCCGATGCCCGTGGCAGGCTCGGCCAGGAAGAAGCGCCGTATCCGCAGGCGGATTGGTTGCGCATGGCGCGGGCGGCGGCCGCGCAAGTATCGGGGCGAGAGTTTGCGGCAGAGGGGCTCATCGGCGCCCAAATTCAGGAGCGTATCCGGGTCGCACGCCTCCACGCGATAGCGGCTCTTAAGGGTCGAGTTTAAGTGCGTGGATTTCCTGTCCCGTCGATGGGATTATGGTGTCCTGATAAACGGGGAGCATTATGCGCAGTTTGATTGATCGGTTGCGGGGGGTTGAGCGGGATATCGTTCAGCATCCGGACGCCCAAGGGGCCCCTTACTACGAGCCTCAGGGTGCGGAAGTGGCGATTTTTGAGGCCGCTTGGCGGCGGCGTCTCCCTGTTATGTTGAAGGGCCCTACGGGCTGTGGGAAGACGCGCTTTCTCGAATATATGGCGCATCGTTTGAATCGTCCTTTGGTGTCGGTGTCATGCCACGAAGACCTGACCAGCGCCGATTTGGTCGGACGCTTCCTGCTCGAGGGGGAGTCGACCGTGTGGCAGGATGGGCCGCTGACTCGGGCGGTGAAGGTCGGGGCCATTTGTTATCTAGACGAGATCGTCGAGGCGCGCACGGACTCCACGGTCATCATCCATCCGCTGACCGATCACAGGCGGCGTCTGCCGATTGAAAAGCGCGGATTGGAGATCGAGGCGCACGAGGATTTTCTGCTCGTCATTTCCTATAACCCAGGGTATCAAACGGTGTTGAAGGACCTAAAGCCTTCCACCAAACAGCGCTTTGTGGCGATTGCCTTCCATTACCCGACCCCCGAGATCGAGGCCCGCATTGTGCAAAACGAGGTAGAAGGCGTCAGCGCAGATCTTGCTGCGCGCCTAGTCGCACTTGCCGGTCAAGCCCGGGCCCTGAAGGACCACGGTTTGGATGAGGCGAGCTCGACCCGCTCGCTCGTCTACGCCGCGGCATTGATAGCGGCGGGCCTAAGCCCTCTTCAGGCCGGCGAGGCGGCCCTTGTGAGCCCGCTTACAGACGATCTAGAGCTGGCCGAGGCGCTCCGCGAGATCGTGAAGGCCCACCTTGCGCCTGTATGACGGAGGATGCCGAGCTTAAAGTCGCGCTCATAATAAATGAGTTAAACGAGTTGAGCTTTGTTGCGCATAGGGATCTGTGCGCGGCGCTCCCAACCATCGAGGCCTTTGGGCCTGACGTCACGGCCCGCTGGGCACAAACCGGCCGCGATCTTTTCTTGCATGACCGTGATGCGGGGAAGGCGTTTTTGCGTGCCAGTGTTGAGCTCGCGCAGAGTATTCAAGAGGTTGGGATTTGGACGGAGCAGGCGCGGGGATTCCTGGCATTTCGGGGATCCTGGAAGGCTCTCGGCAGCTATCTTGCCAATTTCGCCGCAGCCGTGCAGGAGTTTGGTCTCGAGGATGCGCAACGCTGGGGCGAGACCGGGCTTGCCTGGGGTCAAGGGCATCTGGAGAGCGGTGACATCTTCTTTGCCACGCCTGTGACGGCATTGAGCGATGGGCGGGGGTTTGTCGGTGCCCGCGAACTGATCGGGCCGCTTTCGGATTTGTCGGTTACGCGTAGCCTGCCCCCGGGGCTTGCGCTCCCTGGTGCTATCAAGGTGCGCGCTTTACTGGGGCCGGAGGCGATCTTGCCCTGGCTTAAGCGCGGCACCGATATCCTGAAATCCGGTCGTCTGCGGGGCGAGTCCTATTTCCGTCTGGAGGGGGTCGAGAGCGACGAGGCGCTACTTGCGGGTCTGCCGGGTTTTCGCACGAGCGACCACGAGCGGTTCCTGACCCTTTTCACGCATGCCGCGTTGGGTCTTACGCCACCTCTTGTGAGCGCGGGCCTGCGCATAGGCGAGCGGGCCTTCATGGAGACCGACGGGCGCGCCCTTTTTGTACCGGCCGCCTTCCCTGGTCGCGAGGAGGCGCTGGCGGCGTTTTTGCACCATACCGGGCACCTGCGCTTTGGGACCTACGATGGCTTGGCCCTCATCCGCCTTTTCGAGGAGGCGGGTCTCGCGCATCCCCCGCTGGATGCCGACCAACGCATTACTTGGCGCCCGCTCTTCGCCCTTTTTGGCGATGACCTCGCGCGGTTTCAATTATTGTTCGATCTCTGTGAAGACTTTCGGGTAGACGCCCGCATCCAGGCCCTCATACCCAACCATGCCCCGCGGCTCTTGGCGCTGGCAAGCACCCGCCCCCCAGACCCCGCCGGGCGCTATTATGATGTCGCGATGAGCAGTTTACGCATGCTGGCGGGGCGCGAAGACGTTGGTGCCCATTGGCACGCGTTGCTCGCGCCCGACGCCGACCTTTTGACGTCCTGGCACTGCGCGCGGGCGTGGTATGAAGATACGGATTTGCCGCCACTTGCGCTTGCCGAACGCCCGGCGAGCTATCTCCCTGGGCGGTCCCCCAATAGCCAGCGCCCGGTCTACCCCCGCACGGTAGGTCAAGGCGAGATGCCAGAGCCGGAAGAGGGCGAAGGCGGACCTGCGGCCGACAGTCGGGAGAAGAAGCCGGCACCCCTTGCCGCCGGGCATGACCCAGACATGGAGATCCCACCCGAGGAGACCAGCGGTTCGGGCGGTCGCGTGGGGGTAGGGCGGCCAGAGCCCGGGGGCCCGAGCTCACGTAGGCGGCGTTTACGGCCCCCAGGCGCGGGCCTTCCGTATCCCGAATGGGACTATCGGGAAAAGGCCTATCGCAGCGACTGGACGCGGATCCTGGAGCGACCGCTGGCCGAACGCGACCTGGCCTCCGCGCAAAGCCTTTTGGCGCAGTACGCCGTCGTGTTGCGCCGTTTGCGGCGTGCCATCCAGTCCGAAAAACCTCATCGCCTGAGCCCCAAGCGACGTCAAAACGAGGGTGAGGAGCTCGATCTGGACGCTACGGTCGAGCATATTGTCGATCGCCATACCGGGGCTCATTCAACGCCTGCCATCTATCGGCAGCGGCGTCCCAGCGCGCGCGATACGAGCGTCCTGCTGTTGGCGGACCTTTCGACATCGATTATGCAACAGGCGGCCCACGGCGAGGGGCGCGTGGTAGACCGCCTGAAGGCGGCCCTCTTGATGTTCGCCCTAAGCCTTGAGGAGGTGGGGGACCCCTACGCCATCGCGGGCTTTGCCTCCAAGTATCGCGATGCCGTGAGCTACTACCCCATAAAGGGTTTTTCGCAGCGCTTCACAACCGAGACCCAGGCGATACTGGGGGGCCTTTCCGGGCGGCTTGCGACTCGCATGGGGGCGGCTATTCGCCATGCCTGCGTGCAGTTCCGGGGGGCGGGGAGCGCCCGGCGCTTGTTGTTGATTTTGTCCGATGGGCGCCCCGCGGATTACGATGATGGCGGCGACGAACGCTATCTGCACGAGGATACGCGCATGGCCGTGAAAGAGGCCGCCGACCAGGGGATCCATGCCTTTTGCATTACGCTTGATGCCACCGGCGCCCCTTATCTGGAGCGTATCTTCGGGCGCGGACACTTCCTGATCGTCGATACCTTGGACGACCTTCCTGCCCGCCTGCCGCAGATCTATTTGCGTTTGCGCAAGAGCGCGTAAACGGCGCTTTGCCGGCAGGCCTTCTAAGCGCTCGAAACATCATACGAATCTGTGTCTCATCTGTGCGCCCTTTGTTGCCGCCCGAAGGGGCGAGGATTACAGCCTGTTTGCGACATGAGATCGGGCGGCTTGCCAAGACATGGATGCTTTTGCGCGCTTGAGCAAAGCGACCAAAAACACAATAAATCCGCTTGGTCCACACAATACCGATACCGAACGTTATCATACGATACGATATATCGCGGTTTTAAACGATATTTCGGGCGTGATGGGTAGTTGTGTTTGCAGAATCCGTTTCATGTAGAGCGCGTTGCCATGTTTCTCCGTGTCGCAAATGGCTTCGGATAGGCATGGTTCATAGCATCTTTTCTGCTATAGCTTTACACGGTTCAACCGCAACGCATTCAAGATCACCGACACCGAACTGAAACTCATCGCTATCGCTGCGATAATGGGTGAAAGCAGTAAGCCGAAGAACGGATAAAGCGCACCGGCCGCGACCGGAATGCCAAGTACATTATAGATAAAGGCGAAAAACAGATTCTGGCGGATGTTGCGCATGGTGGCGCGCGAGAGGCGCACTGCGCGCACAATGCCTCGCAGGTCGCCCTTGACCAAGGTAACGCCCGCGCTTTCCATGGCCACGTCGGCACCAGTGCCCATTGCGATGCCTACTTGCGCGAGCGCCAGTGCAGGCGCATCGTTGATGCCATCTCCCGCCATAGCTACGATCCGCCCTTGTGCCTGCAATTGCCTGACCACCTCGGATTTTTGCTCAGGCAATACCTCTGCTTCGACGCGGTCGATGCCGAGCTTGTTTGCCACCGCTTGTGCCGTAGTACGATTGTCTCCCGTCAGCATGATGACCTGCACGCCTTCTTTATGCAGGGCGCGGATTGCATCCAATGTGGAATCTTTTATGGGGTCGGCCACGCCGATCAACCCAGCCGCTTTGCCGTCCATCGCGAGCAGCATCACCGTCTGGCCATCTGCGCGTAGCGCCTCGGCGCGTGCGGGCAATTCGCCCGCCAGTATGTGCAATTCCTCAAGTAACTTGAGGTTGCCCAGTGCGACCGCGTGTTTCTCGACCATCCCTGTCACGCCCTTGCCGGTATAAGAACGAAAGTCGCTGACTGCTACGAGCGCCAATGACTTTTCCTGTGCGCCGCGAACGATTGCTGCCGCCAACGGATGTTCGCTCGCGCGCTCCAGGCTTGCGCCCAGGCGAAGCAGAACGGTTTTGTCAAAACCTTCCAGCGCTTCAACCGACATAAGACGCGGCTTGCCCTCAGTCAGCGTACCCGTTTTGTCCACCAGCAACGTATTGACCTTTTCCATGGTCTCTAGTGCCTCGGCATTTTTGATCAGCACGCCCGCCAGGGCGCCGCGCCCGGTGCCGACCATAATCGACATCGGCGTGGCTAGTCCCAGCGCGCACGGGCAGGCGATGATCAGTACCGCCACGGCGTTGACGATGGCGTGTGCCAAGCGTGGTTCTGGTCCCCAGATGCCCCACACCGCCAGGGTAGCGAGAGCGGTCGCCACCACCATGGGCACGAAATAACTCGCAGTAACATCCGCCAGTCGCTGGATAGGTGCCCGCGAACGCTGGGCCTCGCTCACCATATGTACGATCCGCGCCAGCATGGTCTCGGCCCCGACCCGTTCGGCGCGCATCATCAAACTGCCCGTCCCGTTCACTGTGGCACCGATAAGTTGAGCGCCCTTTGCCTTTTCCACCGGGATGGATTCGCCGGTGACCATGGACTCATCCAGCGCGCTTAGGCCTTCGAGAACCACGCCGTCAACCGGAACTTTTTCGCCCGGTCGCACGTGCAATACGTCCCCGGGCAATACATGCTCAAGCGGAATGTCCTCCTCGTTGCCGTCAGTGCGCACGATACGCGCATTCTTTGGAGCAAGCCCCAACAACAGCTTGATCGCAGCGCCCGTCTGACTGCGCGCGCGCAACTCCATTACCTGGCCCAGAAGCACCAAGGCCATGATTACCGCGGCGGCCTCGAAGTAGACCGGCACTGTACCGCCCATGCTGCGCATCGCGGCGGGAAAAATGCCCGGCGCGAACATGGCCACTAGGCTGTAAGTCCAGGCCACGCCGACGCCGAGAGCAATGAGGCTGAACATGTTGAGGTTGCGGTTGACAACGGAAGCCAAGCCGCGCCGGAAAATAGGAAGCCCTGCCCACAGTACGACCGGGGTGGCGAGCCCTAATTCCAGCCATTGCAGCATTACTGTAGAGATGAATTTCGATACTGCCTGTGGGAAAATATCAGACCCCATCGTCAATAGGAATATTGGTGTCGCTAGCGTCGCGCTCACCCACAAGCGGCGCGTCATGTCGCGCAATTCCGCATCATCTTCCACAGAAGCGTTGCGCGGCTCCAATGCCATGCCGCAAATCGGACAACTACCGGGCTCACTACGCACAATCTGCGGATGCATCGGGCAAGTGTATTCGACGGCGCCGTTCGCAGGTGGCGTGACCAATTCCAGCGCCATGCCACATCGAGGGCACGAACCGGGCATGGCCTGGCGCACCTCCGGATGCATCGGACAGGTATAAACTCCGGCCGGGGGCTTAACAATAATCGCCTCGGCCAGGTTAAGGTATTTGCCGGGATTTGCCGAAAATGCCTCCGCACAGTGTTGTGAGCAAAAGTCATATCGCCTACCGGCATGCTCTAAGTTGTGCCCTGAGCCGCTGTCAACCGCCATGCCGCATACAGGATCCTTGGTTAGGCTCATGATTTGTCTCCTTCAATTGCGGTTATCAGAATTTCCTTGGCGGCGGATAGGTGTAGTGCTCGCCCGTATCCATGTGGCTGCCACCCCTTCGCTTAGTGCACTATCACTATAGCGGCCTAAAACGATGGTGGACAGGTCATTGATTCCAGAGTGTCTGTAATCAATCTCTAGCGTTGCTTCCCTTTGGCATCCGTGTGGGTCTCCGGGAGGGTCAGGGACGGTGAGTATTCACGTAGGGATTGAGGACCTGCTGATTAAAGAGAAGGATCCGTTCCGCAAAGCGACTGGGGATGTGGCTATAGCCGAAGACCTTTCGGACCACGGACCCATTCTTGCTCTCGGCCAGGGCGTTGTCGTTGGATTGCCGTGAGCGCGATTGGGTGAACGCGATGAGGAGTTTCTCCAGCAGGACGGCGACCCGTTTGTTGATGTACTCCGAGCCATTGTCCGAGTGGAAGCCCCGCACTCGAAAAGGGAAGGCCGCCAGCAACTGTTCGAGGATCGGGATCAGATAATATTCACTGATCTTCTCGACCGTTCCCACAGGGACGCACGGTGACAGACCACCTCGAACTGCGTGACCTCCACTCCCGCACGGATGTGATAAACGCCTTTTTTCCCATCACAATCCCCCTGGTGGACAGTATCGATACGGATGGTTCCGGGTTGTCCGTTGGGTGCGGGTTGGCGACGTTCGCCGATCGGAATCTGCCGGGGCAAGGTCTCCTCAAAGTGGCGTCGCAGCCGATCATAGGAGAGCGCAGTAATCGGCCCTGGGTGCCGCAAATCGCGCCGAAGAAACACGGGGGCGCCGTTTTGTGGCAGAGTGGAAAGTGGCGCCGCGGAAGACCGATAGACCAATGGTGCTTATTGCCCGCAGGAGAGCGTGATCCTGGGTGACGTCATCGACATTGGTGAATCGGCCGGGCGGTTCGCAGCCGCCGGGTCGATATCCCGTTTGAGAGGGTGAGCTAGACGACGTACCCGATGCGGCGCCACCTTCACCCCTACATAATGGAGCAAGCCATGGCCCCACGCAATCGTAACGTACGTTTCAAACCCGGCCCAACACGCGCCGCCCTGACGATCACCCACCCCAACGCCGCCGGTATCGACATTGGCAGCGGCTCCCACTTTGTCGCCGTGCCGCCGGATCGGGACGACGAACCGGTGCGCGAGTTTCCGAGCTTCACGGTCGACCTTCATGCCCTGGCCGACTGGCTCAAAGCCTGCGGCGTGGACACGGTCGCCATGGAATCCACCGGTGTTTACTGGATCCCTGTCTTCGAGTTGCTGGAGTCGCGCGGTTTTACGGTGCTGCTGGTCAATGCGCGCCACGTGAAGAATGTCTCAGGCCGCAAGTCCGACGTACTGGACTGCCAGTGGCTACAACAGCTCATGACTTATGGCCTGCTCCGGGGGGCCTTCCGTCCCGCCGATGCCATCTGTGTTTTGCGTGCACTGTGGCGGCAGCGCGGGATGCTCCTAAGATCCCAGGGCCGCCAGGTACAGCACATGCAAAAGGCCCTCACGCAGATGAATGTTCAGTTAGCCAACGTGATCTCCGATGTTGTGGGGGAGACCGGCCAGAGGATCCTGCGCGCCATCGTCGCCGGGGAACGCGATGGCCAGGTATTGGCCGCCATGAAGGATGTGCGCATCCGGGCCAGCATGGACGAGATCGCCAAGAGTTTGCAGGGGAATTGGCGCCCTGAGCATGTGTTTTCCCTCCAGCAGGCCCTCGCGATGTTTGACTTTATCGGCACGCAAGTCGCCGAATGCGACCGAGAGATCACGTTGCAGTTGCAAGGCCTGCAGGCTCATGACGGCGAACCCGCCAAGAGCAAAAAGCGCAATAACGCCCGTAACGCCCCGAAGGGCGATCTGCGCACCCAGTTGTTCAAAATGTGCG
>Ga0307375_10007217_pt1 | contig 10157 bp, 6 predicted proteins | sample TR1MG_FD_202531 | JGI IMG/M metagenome (GOLD analysis project Ga0307375, IMG submission 202531) | Soil microbial communities from Risofladan, Vaasa, Finland - TR-1 | ecosystem: Environmental > Terrestrial > Soil > Coastal area > Acid sulfate soil | place: Finland: Risofladan, Vaasa | collected...
AGCGCTCGCGGACGATGAAACTGTCCTTCGCTTCGGGGACTTCCGGGGCTTGCGCCCCCACTGGATTTTCGGTCTTGGTGCGCGATGAAGCCGCTTACAAGACGCTCAAATTCCAGCGGCTCCCCCAATCCTTCCGCTGGCGCTACAGGAGGATTTCGCTTGTCGCTCATCCCCAATTCGCACGATGAGACTGTGCGCATCGGTGCCCCTGCGCCCTGCGGTTGCCAGAATCAAAATCCACGTCAAAACCAGAACTGGTTGGCAGACTGGGCACCCTTGTCTTATGCCTGTTTTTGGCTGACGCGCTCCGCTTGTCTCCGGTGTTCAGGAAACCGGGCTGGACGATGAAGATGTCCAGCCCGTTTCCTGAAATCCGGTGGAGCTAGCGGCTTGTTCTTGGATACAAGTAATCAATTAGCAGTAAGCGGTTAGTGGTTATCCATTACACGTTTCGGAAATGCCTTGCTTAATCCGGTAGCCACGTCAATCAAGCAGAGCACGGTAAGCTACCTTATACAATTTCGGTTATTATCGAAACCATCACCGATCCCGACTGTCAGCAGCTTCAATGGCCTCGCCGAATCTGTCTGGACGCTCGTGGAGTTGTTGCCGAATTCCAAGGTGCCTGACCCGCACTACTGAAAGCTATCGTATATGAATAAGCAAGCACCAGAGATTTTTCAACGCAACCTCACATCGCTCGATCTGACCGGCCTGCCGCCAACCACCGATTCCGGGTTTGAGCAAGCTGTCATCATGCAGTTCGCCATGCAATATGCTGCAAAAGGCTGGACTGCGGCGGTGGTCGTGAACGACGGGATGGTGCGCGTTGTCGCGGTACCGCAACAGGGAATTGAGCCAAAAACTTACCTGATGGGACTACTCCATCACGGCTATATCGAAGATGCGCTACCGGGGCTGGAAGCCATGTATGGCATGTTCGATGATCCCGACATCTGCTTTAACTACGGCGTGGCGCTGTCGGAGCTTGGTCGCGTAGAGGAATCACTGGTGCCGTTGAACAAGTGCCTCAACCTCGATCCGAGTTACGACAACGCCGCCATCGCCATCGGGGTTTCATACTCCAAACTGGAACGCTACGACGAGGCAGAACTCGTGCTCAAGACAGCTGCGAAAATCCAGCCTGACAATGCTCTCGTCAAACAGAACCTCGCCGCGACCTTGGCTCGCGCTGAAAAATTTGTGGAGGCGTTGCCATATTTCCGCCAAGCCGCTTCGCTGGTGCCAGATAACCCAGCGGTGCTGATGGGGTTGGCGCGCTGCCTCGACTCGATAGATGCGCACCAAAAGGAAGCTCTGAAGGTCTACAAAGACATCGTGAAGAAGTTTCCTGATTCGCAATTTGCGGAGAGTGCCAAACAGAATTTGAATCGGGCCGGCACTGCGGATCTTCGCAAGGTAGTGGATGACGGGCATCGCCCGGATGCGGTTGAATACATGATGGGTGCTATGAAGCGGTTCGCCGAAATACCTCGCGATCAAGTCGGGCGTGTAACTATGGAGATCGCGCGGCTGGGCGAGACCGGGCTGGAAATCAACAATCCCTCGAAGCGCTATTCGCTCACGAACCTCGACGGGGATTTTTCTGGTCTGCAACTGCTTTGCTACATGCACGTTGGCATGGCGCTATTCGACCCGAAAGTGGATTGTGGCTCCGGCTTGCAGCGTGAGTATAAAATTGCAAAGGGCTTAAACTACAAGTGACACACACCGCCATCATCGACAAGGTGGCAACTGCTGAACACGCAGAGCCAATGCTTCCCGGCTTGCCTGCCGCCTTATATTTTTCTGCCGACCTGTTGGACGAGCCAGAACAATTTGATGTGACTTACCAACAGCGAAAGCGCTACAACAGGGAGTTTGGTTTTTGCCTGTTTACGGAAGAATGCATTTGCTCTTTGGTTGACCTGTGCAAGGGTAAAAAGGTGCTCGAAGCCGGTAGTGGTTCTGGTTGGCTGGCCGACCAGTTTGCGCAACGGGGGATAGCAATCACTGCTGCCGACTGGACGGACTATCGTCAAGCCCGCGACAAGAAGCGCGGTTATCCAATGCGCTCCGTATTTCGCCTCGATCACCACGGCGATGCAGTTGCACTGCTCCCCGGTAGTTTCGACGTGGTGCTGCTGGTTTGGCCGAACCTCGGCACGCCATTCGGCGAACAAGTCGCTCACGCGATGCGCTCGGGACAGATTATGATTCTTGAAGGCGAAGAGAAAGGCGGCAGCACGGCGACCGATGAATTTTTCGACATGCTCAGCGCCGATTTTGAACGCCTCGATGCCGAGACGCTGGCGCTCAACGAATATCACCGCACCTTCCCCGGTTTACATGACCGGTGGCAAATATTGAGGAAAAAATGATTGAGGCACCCATTAGCATTCCACCGCAAGCTTACATGGACATCATCAGTTCGCTGATCGACAAAGCGCGGGAACTTCTGGAGGCCGGTGAAAAACTTCAGGCGTTCGCCTTCGTTGGCAACCTGACCACCAAGGAAGTCATCCCAGTGATGATTCAGCCGGGAAGTGGCGAGGACAAAGATCAGTCTGCGCGGGAGATCCAGTCAGCGGCGTCGGCATTGGATGCTGATTTCGTGTTCTCAATCATGGAAGCCTGGTCGCTTCGTCCGTCCAAAATACCGCAGATGGACGCGATCCTGGACAAGTATGGAAGCATTGGCGCATCGCCCTACGCGATTGATGTGTGCTCGCTTACGCTGGAAACTAGGCGTGGGATTTGGGTCGCGCAGCCGCAGATCAAGCCCAAGGGGATTTCCAAGAAGAAACGGACAATTGGCGTAGTCGAGTTCCGCTATTTCACGGAAGTTGGAGGCCGATTTATGCACCTGCTGCCCAAGAAGGAAGGCGACGAGCCTCCGACAAGGCTACATTGACAGGCAAGTGGCCGCACTGTGGGCTGGGCGATTTTATTTGATTGCACCCACATTTCGACCCATTGCCAATTCAACTTGTCCAGAGTCCCCCATTGGATATCGCCTAACAGGGGAAATTCGCCACTGGGCGCATGATAGGATATGGCGAATATGTATATCGGGAGTGTGCTTTCATGAAGAATCTGAACATTGACATCGAAAATTGCTACGGCATCAAGAAACTGAAGACCTCGTTCGATTTTTCCCAGTATGCGGCTTGCGCGATCTATGCTCCAAATGGCGCGATGAAGTCTTCGCTTGCGCGGACGTTTCAGGATATTGCAGAGGGCACTAAATCCAGAGATAGAATTTTCCCAGAGCGCGCGAACAAGAGAGCCATCACAGACGAAAATGGCGTTGAACTGCCCAGTGAAAGCATTCTCGTTGTTAGACCGTATGACGAGAAGCTCGAGCACTCTAATAAAACTTCAACACTACTCGTCAATGCTACGCTCAGAAAGGAATACGAGCAGCTGCACTTGGAAATTGATGCGTCAAAAGAAGTATTTTTGAAGGCTCTAAAGGAGCAGTCTGGGTCTAAGAAGGATTTGGAAAAAGAAATTTCCTCTACGTTTACAAAAAGTGATGACCAGCTGTTCCGTGCCTTGGTTCGTATCAAAAACGAATTGTCAGAACAGAAAGATGCGCCATTCGCAGATATTCGTTATGACATGATTTTCGACGAAAAGGTATTGGGCTTTCTTGAAACTAAGGACGTCAAGACAGCGATAGAGAATTACATCCGGAAATACAACGAGCTCCTAGCTGTTTCTACCTATTTCAAAAAAGGGACATTCAACTACTACAACGCCGCCACCATTGCAAAGAACCTCGCCGACAATGGGTTCTTCAACGCGAAGCACACGATAAGTTTGAATGCAGATACGAAGTTGGAGATTACAAGCCAGAAGGAACTTGAAGCGCTGATTGCCAAAGAAAAAGAAGGCATCTCAAACGATCAGGATCTCAGGAAAAAGTTTTCTGACATTGATAAGTTGATACAGAAAAATGCAAACCTTCGTGACTTTGAGGGTTACTTGGCGAACCATGAGGAATTACTGCCAAAGCTTGCAAATATAGAAAGTTTCAAAGAGGAGATTTGGAAATCCTACCTTAAGGTGCGCTTTGATAGCTACAAGGATTTGCTAGATAAATTCCAGGCTGCTGAGGACAGAAAAAAGCAAATTGAAGAACAGGCAGCAAAGGAACGCACACAGTGGGAAAATGTCATTGAAATATTCAATGGCCGTTTTTTTGTTCCCTTCAAGCTAGAGGCAAAGAACAGGGTGTCAGTGATACTGGGTCAGGAGCCTCTACTGAGTCTTGGGTTTATTTTTGAAGACGGAGCAGACACGGCGCTGGTAGGCAAGTCGGATTTAATGGAGGTCTTAAGTACGGGCGAGAGAAAAGCACTTTATGTGTTGAACATAATCTTTGAGATTGAGGTTCGAAAAAAGGCAGCCCAGGAAACCATTCTCATCGTCGATGACATCGCTGACTCCTTTGACTACAAAAACAAGTACGCCATCATTCAATATTTAAAGGATATTGCTGAGGAGCCACTCTTCAAATCGCACTTTAATCAGATCATCCTCACGCACAACTTTGACTTCTTTCGCACGATAAATAGTAGATTCGTAAAATATCAGAACTGCTTTATGGCTTCCAAGAGCAGCACTGGACTTACTCTGAATAGGGCGGCGGGCATACAGAACGTTTTCATTAATGATTGGAAGTTAAAATTCTTCACGGATTCTAAGAAGAAGATTGCCTCCATCCCTTTTATACGAAATCTCATCGAGTTCACCAAGGGAGACAAAGACCCTGAGTACATGAAACTGACATCCCTGCTGCATTGGAAAGCAGACTCAGACGCAATTACTCATGATGACCTTGATAGCATCTTCAACAAATTGTTCACAACAACTGGAAATTCGGCAGATGGCAAGAAGCCCGTGATTAATTTTATCCATCAACAGGCGAGTGACTGCCTAATAGCAGCGGAGGGTATTAACTTCGAGAACAAGATCGTATTGTCCATTGCGATAAGACTTGCTGCCGAGAAATTCATGGTTAATAAAATCAACGATCCCACATTTGTTGCCGGAATAGAGTCCCATCAAACTCCACAACTCTTGGATAAGTTTAAGGAGGGTTTCGGCACTGAAGTGGACACCATCAAGACCATTCAGCGAGTGATCCTAATGACGCCGGAAAACATTCATTTGAACTCGTTTATGTATGAGCCGATTCTTGATATGTCTGACGAACACTTGAGGAAGCTCTACGAAGATGTCTTGGCGCTGGCCTGAGGTGTTCAGCAAAACGAAAAGGCGGCAGCATTATTAAAGATGCTATGTTAGGACATATTAGGCGACTGCCAACCTACACCATACATCACGAACAGACGAGGAACCATGCGCTTCTTGCACACATCGGACTGGCATCTGGGTCAGACCTTGCACAGTTTCGAGCGAACCTACGAGCATCAGTGCTTCCTCGATTGGCTACTCGATACCATCACTACCGAACAGGCAGAAGGCTTGCTTATCTCTGGTGACATCTTCGACAATGCAAATCCATCCGCCGCATCGCAAAAACAGCTCTACCGTTTTCTGCAACAAGCCAAAATGCGTGTGCCGCACCTCAATATCATCATCATTGCAGGCAATCACGACTCACCTGGAAGGCTGGAAGCACCGGGGCCGCTGCTGGAAGAATTCGACACCACAGTGGTGGGTCATATTCGGCGCACAGCCGATGGCGATATTGATCTCAGCCAGCTGGTGGTACCTTTGCGAAATCGGGACGGAGCCATCGCGGCCTGGTGTTTGGCAATCCCCTTCCTGCGCCCCGGTGATGTGCCGCGCGTTGAAACGGAGGGCGATGCTTATATGGAAGGTATTGCCCAGCTTTATCGCCAGGCACTCGAATTGGCATTGGCACGTCGCCAACCGGGGCAAGCCATCCTGGCGCTCGGGCACTGCCACATGGCGGGGGGCGAAGTATCGGCAGAATCCGAACGGCGCATCGTGATCGGCGGCGCTGAAGTCCTCTCTGTCTCCATCTTCGACCCCGCCATCGCGTATGCCGCGCTAGGGCATTTGCATCGAGCCCAACGCGTGGGGAAGCAGGAGCATCTACGTTATTGCGGCAGTCCGCTACCCTTGTCGTTTGCGGAAATTGACTATAGCCATCAGATTTTGCGCGTTGATCTGGAGGGGGAATCGGTGCAGTCCATCACCGCAATCCCAGTGCCTCGTGCCGTTGAATTGCTGCGGATACCAAAGCAACCCGCACCTGTGGAGGAGGTGCTGGCCGCACTAGCGGCACTCGATCTGCCTGCGCAATCCGACATGCTCGCCCATCCCTATCTGGAGGTGCGTGTGCGGCTGGACACGCCCGAGCCAGGTCTGCGTGCCCGCGTTGAAGCCGCACTTGAGAACAAACCTGTTCGCCTTGCCAAGATTGAAACCAGCGTCGATCACAAAATATCCGGGGTGGTTGCGCCAATGTCACTCGATGATCTGAATCGTTTGCAGCCCGAGGATATATTCCAACGGCTCTACCAAAGCAAATTCGGCAATGAAGCACCCCCTGATCAACTCGCCGCCTTCGCCGAATTATTGCTCGAACCGACCGAAAGTGTCGCTTAATGAAAATCCTCGCGATACGCGGCAAGAACCTAGCCTCGCTGGCTGGTGAGTTCGAAATCCCTTTTCAGCAAGAACCACTCGCATCCGCCGGATTGTTTGCGATCAGCGGCCCCACGGGAGCGGGCAAAAGCACTCTGCTTGATGCACTGTGCCTCGCCTTGTATGACGACACCCCACGCTTGCTAAAGGCAGGTAGCACAGGCACAAAACTGCCGGACGTGGCTGGAGAAACCGTCACCCCGCAGGATACTCGTACCTTGTTGCGGCGCGGTGCGGCTGATGGATATGCCGAAGTGGACTTTGTCGGCAATGATGGGGTGGCGTACCGTGCCCGTTGGAGCGTACGGCGTTCCAGAGTCAAGATTCATGGCAAACTTCAAGCCGTAGAAATGACATTTAAGAGCTTGCCCGATTTGCAGCCTATCGGCGGGATCAACAAGGGGGAAGTTAAAGCCGAGATTGCGCAACGTATCGGGCTAAGTTTTGAACAATTTACTCGCTCGGTATTGCTGGCGCAAAACGAATTTTCTGCGTTTCTCAAAGCAGAAGACAACGAGCGGGGCGAACTGCTCGAAACCCTGACCGGCATAATCATCTACACCACCATTTCCAGGCGCGCTTATGAGCGGGCAAAAGTTGAGCATGCTTCTTTGGCGCGGCTGAATGATCGTCTTGCCGACCAGAAACCGTTAAGCCAGGAAGCGCGTGCGCAACTCGACCAGGACAGCAAGCAAGCCAATGAGGTGCAAGAGGCACTGGAGCTACGCAAGAAAAATCTCGACGAGCATCTGCGCTGGCATGACGCCTTGGGCAAAGCTCAACAAAGCGAACAACTGGCACAGGAGGAATGGGTCAAATTGCTTGCCGCGCAGCAAGCTGCAGCCCCACGTCAGGAAGTTTTTTGCCGCATCGAATCGGTGCAAGAAGCACGTCATTTGCTGGGTGATTGCGAGCGCATCAAGGCGGATATGGCGCGTAGCCAGCTTGCCATCAGCAACAGCGAGGCCGATCTCGGTCAAGCAACACTGGCACTGCAAGCGGCTAATGAATCGCACGAAATATTCCGTCAGGAATTGCATGATGCGGAGCAACGACAAGCCGCCGCTGCCCCTGATCTCGATCAAGCAAAGGCACTCGACACTCAACTTGAAACTCTCATGCCGCACCAACGCCAAGCGAGTCAAATGCAGGATGAAGCTCGCGCTGCTGAAACCATTGCCCAGCAGGCGCTTCAGGACAGTGACCAGCAACGTACACTCGCGCAGGAAGAACAGAAAGAAACGGATGATTGGCTGAAGCAACATGCCAATCTTAAAGCTCTCGCCGAGGGTTGGCCGCGCTGGGATACGCTGTTTAAACAAGCCTCGCAACATGCCCAAGATCAAGCCCAATTCAACGTTGAGTTATCAACTGCGCAAAAGAGTGAAGCGCGTCTTGTTAACGCCGAGGTTGCGGCCAATGACGAACTCGGTGTGACTGTGCAAGCAATGATCTTGGCGGAAACAAAGCGCTTAGCACTACAGAAAAAACTAGATGGGTTCGACATTCCTGCGCGGCTTGTGCGCAAGCAAACCACCGAGCTCAGACGCGACTTGCTCGTCTCTGCTGAACAGCAGTGGCGCGATCTGGCGGACAACTTGTCCGAGCAGTTACGGCTGAATGGTGAAGCCCAGCAATTGCAGGATGCCATTAGACAGGCAGGCTCTGCGCTGAGTCTGTTGCAAGATCGCATACCAAGTGCGAACGCCGAACTTGCACAGGCGGAACGTTCACTCAAAATCGCTGAGGCGGCTTGCGCCAAGGAAGTCGAATCATTGCGCGCCACACTCGAAGAAAATTAAGCGTGCCCGGTGTGCGGTGCTCTGGATCATCCGTACCGCAGTGACAATCCGCAACTACATGCCATGCTGGACAGCCTGCGAGCCGAAGTGACACTCTGCCGTGAGCGCGTGCATCAGTTACAGCAGAAGCATACTACGCATAGCACGCGAGCCACCGATAGTCGCAGTCAATTGGATAACAATGCGCAGCAATTACTCAAGCTGGAAGAGAACATCCAAACCCGTCAATCCGCATGGGGATCCCACATCCTTGCCAGTGAACTTGGCGACATTGAAACCAACGAGAGAGCATGCTGGTTTACCGACCAACAGCAAGCCGTTCGGGCGCAGTTACAAGCCATCGCCGATGAAGAACAAGCCGAGCGAGATGGCAGATTTGCTAGAGACCAAGCCCAGGCCGAATGCGATACAGCGACAAAACAACATACAGCCTGCAAAGACGCTGTAACGGCTGCACAAGCTGCGGTGGTAAAAGCCCGTTCCGAGCATAGCGCCAGTGCACAAAAACTTGCCGATGCCGCGCATCGCCTGGATACCACACTTGATGAGCTTGATGCCGCCTTTGATAATCACGGCTGGATGGAAGCATGGCGCAACGCTCCAGAAGCCTTTCATGCCAAGCGCAAAACCGACATTGCCCAATGGCAAACACAAAGCAAATCGCGTGATGAACGCCAAGTTCAGCTCGGCAAGCTGGATGATGCCCGCGCGGTAATGCTGGAAGCATTAGCCAAGACCAGTGTGGAAGCCAGCCGCACGGCAACTGCGTATACAGCCAGCGCCGCCAACATCGAAAAAATACAAACTGCCCGCAGTGCCCTGTTTGGTGGCAAAGCAACCAGCCAGATTCAGGCCGAACTCAGCAGCGCGATTGCATCTGCGAAAAGCAAACTAGCCGAGCAGGTTGAATTAATGCAGCAATGCACCAATGCCAAAACCCGCCACCAAGAAGCACGAGATCAAGCAAGCAAACGCCTTGCAGAGCAAATGCAAGATGCCGAAACCACAGCCAAAACATTGGCGACCTGGCTCAGCCAATTTAATTGCAGCAACCCTGCCACACCCATCGATGCCGAACAACTGCGCACGCTACTCGCACACACGACTGAATGGATCAGCAACGAACGCAAGCAACTGCAATTCATCGAGTCCGCACTCCAGAAGGCAGCAACCGTGCTACAAGAACGTCAGCAGCAACGGGAAATGCACGAACAAAATCGACCAACGGCAGATGACGCGGATGCCGTGAAAGAGGCATTAACCCTGCTCGAAGATGAGCGGCAAATAGCCCATGCGAAAGCCACGACCATGCAACTCGCCATCGCCCAAGATCAGACGCGCAGAGAGCAATCGGCATCCATGCTGACGGAGATCGAAAAGCAAGAAGCTACCCACCGGCTATGGGCGCAACTAAGCGAATTGATAGGCTCACACGACGGCAAAAAATTCCGCAACTACGCTCAACAATTTACCCTCGATGTGCTGTTAGGCTACGCCAACCAACATCTGACTGAGCTGACCCGCCGCTATCGCCTGGAGCGCATCAAAGACACATTGGCACTGATGGTGGTCGATCAGGATATGGGCGACGAACTGCGCTCGGTTCACTCTCTATCCGGTGGTGAATCTTTTCTGGTCTCGCTGGCACTTGCGCTGGGGCTGGCATCACTGTCGTCGAACCGGGTTCGTGTCGAATCGCTGTTCATC
>Ga0307375_10007218_pt1 | contig 10156 bp, 9 predicted proteins | sample TR1MG_FD_202531 | JGI IMG/M metagenome (GOLD analysis project Ga0307375, IMG submission 202531) | Soil microbial communities from Risofladan, Vaasa, Finland - TR-1 | ecosystem: Environmental > Terrestrial > Soil > Coastal area > Acid sulfate soil | place: Finland: Risofladan, Vaasa | collected...
CCAGGGGCCGCCGCGCCCACCAGATGTGCAGCGTCGAGATGTGGCCGTGGCGGATGCTCTTCTCCTTGGCCGAGATGACGCTGACCTCTTTGACGGGAAACGATTCTTCGATGAAACGGCGGTCGGTCATAGTTGCTCCTCGGAGACCCTAAGGGTTTCTGAAACCCTTAGGGTCTGCTTGTCCTGTCTGGGCTAGCGCTTGCTCCAACAAGTCGGCTATCCTCAGTGCAGCCGCCCAGCGGCGGAGATACACCAGATCGAGCCGCTCCCCCTGCACCTTGAGCACACCCAACACGTCGCGCCACTGGCGGTCCGATACCTCGCCGCCTAAACGAAACCATTCCAATTTCGCCAGGACAGTGTCTTCGGGGCTGGCGACGTGGGCCGTGCGTTCCGGATCGGTGGCGACGACCTGGGCCACGCGGCGCTCGAACTGTGCCTGGTCAAAGGGGCGCTGCTTGCGGACGAAAACGTCCACTTTGAACATCGTGTCCAGGTGGATGACGTTGAAACTGCTGCGACGGCGGATGGCGTCCTGGATGGATTCGGCGTCCACGTAAAAAGCGTCATTCAGGGCCTGGGCCAGGGGTCTTGCGTGCTCGGGACGGAGATCGGCCACCAGGTCGGTGTCCGCTGTCGCCCGGGCCACGCCGTGCACGGCGCTGGCCAGCGACCCGCCGATCAGGTACGGCACGCCCAATGTGTCCAACGCCTCTATGACCAACAACGTTACGGCTATGGGTTCAGACAGCATCGGGGGGCTCCTGCACTTCCAGTGGACCATATACCTGGGCAGCCAGGTCGGGACCGAGCAGCAAGTCGGCCAGGCGACGACGCAACTCCTGGGGGGTGGCCTCGGGGTGGCGTTGGCGCAGCCCGCTGAGGGCCAACGTGCGCACGGTCTGGTTCAGTTGACCCACCATGTGCAACTTGCGCCACGGCGGAGCCTGGCGCAGCATCTCGATCAGCACCGCTTCGGCCTCGGGACGGGTGTCGGAGAAGAGGGGGGCTGTTTGGGGACGTGGATCCGGAAAATCGGTCATACCTTTTCTCCCTTGCCGGTGATGTCGCCCACAGGCACCAGATAGCGCACCTCCACCCGTTCTTCTGGTTGGAGGTTGCTCGCCGGGTCCTGGATGATGTAGAGTTGGGGCTGGGAAGCGGCGTTGAGGACCACGTACAGGTAAAACTCGGAGCTAAAGCGGCTGGCCTTGAACCACTCGTTCTGGGTCAGCGCCACGGGGCCTACCTTGGACCGGGCCTTGACCTCGATGTAGCGCTTCTGGTCCGTCTCCGGGTCGGTAGAGCGAACGTCAAAGCCCAGGTTCTCGGCGGCGACGTCTTCCGGGACGCGGCCCTGCTCTCGCTCGTAGTCCATCGTCACTTCCATCCCCACCCGCTCGATATCCGCGTCCTCCACCATCTCCACGACGACGTCGGCCTGGGAAGCGGGCACCACCCGCACCGCCCCCACAAAACGGGGCATGCCCATCGTCAGGCTGCGCTCCTGGGCGACGGTGCGCTGCAAGATCACCAGCGCCTCCTCGTAGTCGCGCTTTTGCTCTTCCTTGTTGTGGATCGGCAGGTCCACCTTGTCTCCGCGCTCGCGCCGGTCGTAGAGGCCGATCAGGTCGCCATCCAAGCGGAGGATGAGGTGATCCAGGGATTTGACCCCGTACTTTTCCTTGATCCCGGCCTGGTGGTCTCGCTCGGCCTGTAGCTTTTCCCGGTACTCGGCGAGAACAGGCAGCAGCGCACTCAGACACCGTTGCTTGATGGCTTCCAGGTCTGGGGATGGCCCATCGGACGGCTCGCCGCCCTCCGCCATGTCCCACAGGAGCGCCGGGTTGGCGGGGTGGGTCTCGCCAGTGGCCAGGTCGGCGTAGAGGGCAAAGAGCCTGCGCCCGGCCACCTGCCCCAGGCCGTCCTGTACGTTTCCCTCGTAAAAGAGCAGTACCCCGTCCATCCGGCCGTCGGGATCGGTAAAGACAGCGCCCCGCGAGAGGGCGCCGGTCAGTTCCCGTTCCACCCAGGCCAGCAGCGCCTCAAACAGCGGGTGACCGAAGGAAACGAACTCGGCCCTGGCGTGCCAGCGAGCGATCTCCTTATCGAAGGAGACCATCGGATAGCGGTGCTGGAGCGAGCCGTGACGTTTCTTGAAATCGTCCTCCTGGGCGATGCGGCGCACCTCGAAGGGAATAGCGTCCACGGCGAGGAATCCGCCCCCGCGGTCGCGTACTTTTGCGCCGTCGCCGCCGGCGGCCTCCATCGCCTTTTGGAAGAACGCCTGGGTGTACTCGGGGATCAGCCGGTGCTCGCGCGCCCGGTCGGCCATCTCCTGGATGCGGGTGTAATCAATATAGTGGGTGGCGAGGCTTTCCCCCAGGTTCTCCTTCACCCGAGCGATATACTCGTCGTCCACCTCGACGTCCAACTCTGCCAGGATCTCGTCCATACTGCGGGCGCTGGCGGCGGCCTCCAGCAGCAGTTGGGCCAGGTTCTTGCCATAGAGGACCTCACCCAGCACGTCGAACACCTTGTCGTTGCCCAGGGCGTTGCGAATCTCCTGCAACTTGGCAAAGAGCCGCACGAGCACCTGGCCCTCGCGGGTGTCCCCGGCCACCAGGTTAAAGACAAAGACCTCTTTGGTCTGCCCGTAGCGGTGCACCCGGCCCATGCGCTGCTCCAGCCGGTTGGGGTTCCAGGGGATGTCATAGTTGATCATCAGGTTGCAGAACTGGAGGTTGATGCCCTCGCCGGCGGCCTCGGTGGCCACCATCACCTGGGCCTCGTTCTTAAAGATGCCCTCGGCCTGGACGCGCTCTTCCAGGCGCATCCCACCGTGGATGGTGCAGATAGAGTAGCCCCACTCGCGGATGCGCTTTTCCAGGTATTCCAGCGTGTCGCGGGCCTCGGTAAAGACGAGGATCTTGGCGCCGGGGTGTTGGCGGTTCAGGTCGTCGAGCGCCTCCCGGAAGTGGCGCAGCTTGACCTCCTCCCCGCCCTGGATGATGGCGCGAGCCTGCTGGATGAGGGTCTCCACGATCTGAATCTCCCGCTCGAGTTCCTGGCGGTTCTCGGCCACGCTGAGCGTCTCCCAGATCTCTTCCTGCCGCCAACGTTCTTCCTCGCTCAGGTCCTCCACGGCGTCAAAGTCCAGGCTCCCAGCGCCCGGCCGGTGCAGCTCTTGCGCCCCCTTCTGGGCCTCCTGCAAGATGTCTTCCAGCCGCTTCTTGCGTCGCTCCAGGGAGCGATAGAGGGCGTATGTGCTGGAAGCCAGCCGCCGCTGGAGGATGACCAGGGCAAAGGCGACGTTGCGCCGCCGGTCGCGGGTCAGGGCCCGGTTGTATTGCACCTTCACGTAGCGGGAGAGCGCGTTGTACAGGTCTTTCTCCGGCACCGACTCGCGGCCCAGGTCGAAGGTTATGGTCTCCACGTAGCGCGGCAGGAAGAGCGGCTTGCCCTCAAAGTCCTTCATGTCCTCCTTGACGCGGCGGATGAACAGGGGGTTGTCCTGGTTGCGGATGGATTCGGCCAGCATAGCGGTGGTGGCGAAGAAGCCGGGCTCCAGCAGGTCCAGGAAGAGGCGAAAGTTCTCCGGATCGCCCTTGTGGGGCGTGGCGGTCAGAAAGAGCAGATGAGTGGTGCAACGCGAGAGGACTTCCCCCAGCCGGTAGCGGCTGGTCCGCTCCAGTTTGTTGCCGTAGACGTAGGCGCTCATCTTGTGCGCCTCGTCCACGATGACCAGGTCAAAGTGGGTCGAGGCCAGGGAGGGCAGGAGGTCGTCCTGCTTGGCAAAGTCCATCGAGGTGATGATCTGCATCTCCCGCTGCCAGACGTTCTCGCTATAGAGGGCGTCAATCACCCCCCGGTCTATGACGACAAAGTTCTCCTCGAACCGCTCCTTCATCTCCCGCCGCCACTGGTCCTTGAGGTGGCCCGGCACGACGATGAGGATGCGGCGGGCCAGGTGCCGGAGTTTGAGTTCCTTGATGACCAGCCCGGCCATGATCGTCTTGCCCACGCCGGGATCGTCGGCGATGAGAAAGCGGATGCGGGGCAAGCGCAGGACGTAGCCGTAGACCGCCTCGATCTGGTGGGGCAGCGGGTCCACCTTGGAAGTGTTCATCGCCAGCAGCGGGTCGTAGAGGGAGGCGAAGCGATAGCGGCGGGCCTCCAGGCCCAGGAAAACCTGGCGGGGTGAGGCGGCGAAGTCGGTCTCCACGCGGGCGATCTGCAACTGGGCCAGTTCGCCGCGGGGGATCAGTTGGTCCACGTGTTCGCCGGAGCCGGTGGTCGCGCCGACGAGGTGGACGTAGTCGCCCAGGTCCTCGACGAGCTTGACGTCCACCGGCTCGGGCCAGCGTGGACCTTGGACAATGTGGCCGGGTCTGATGTCGGGCATTTGTCTACCTCGCGCTCGGGGCTGATCGCAGACACGAAAAGCCCACCACAACCTCGATATCGGGTGGGCTTCATAGTACCTCGATAATCTTACCTCCAAAGCATTCCTGCTGTCTCTGCCGATGCCCTATCCTCACTCCAGGGGCGAGACGTTGCGTCTGGAGCGCATATAGTGTAGTACGACTTTGCGTAGAAGTCAAATGTTCACAGCGCCGCCGCGGCGACCTCAGCGACGCAAAACCGCCATGACCGTTGCGCAGATCAGGGCGCTCGTTTCGCCGGCAGTCACGCGCCCACAGCGCCAGTCGTCACCAGGGCCGCCGCCACGTCGTGCGGGCGCAGCGTGCAGGCTTGCGCAGGCGGGCAAATTGGAGTAGAATCAAGCAGTCAGCAGGCAGTGAACACGAGTGGTGCCTGTCGCTTGCGTAAACCACCATTTGTGCTATAGTGCATGGGTGTTCGGACAATCCTGATCTGCAAATGAGGGCGGGCAAAGCAATGCGAAAAGGAGGGGCGGTGCATGGCAAAGTCACGCAGTGAGTTGATGGTAGATCGGCTGCGAGACCTGCAGGCCAGCACACCCGACATTCAGGCTTCGGCCATCGTCAGCGTGGATGGGCTGATCATGGCCTCTGCCCTCCCGGCGAATGTGGAGGAGGATCGGGTGTCGGCGATGTCGGCCGCGATGCTCTCGCTAGGCGAGCGCATCGCCAGCGAGTTGGGGCGCGGTGTGCTGAACCAGGTCTACGTCCGGGGGAACCACGGCTACGTCCTCCTGACGTCGGTGGGCGAGGAGGCAGTGCTCACTGTGCTGGCGCGCGAAGGCGCCAAACTGGGCCTCATCTTTCTGGATATGCGGCGGGCAGCCGAGGACCTGACTGACCTTCTGTAGGCACTTTCGCTGGTATGGGGATAGCGAGACAGGGCTGTCGTCGTGGGCTTGGCACGGGCCGTAAATCCATTGTCTTCTTATGTGGGGAGAGTCGCACCCAAGCGACTCTCCCCACTTCTCTTGAGCGTCAGGTGAGGGAATATGCGCAAATACATTTTCTGTACCGGTGGGGTGATCAGCAGTGTGGGCAAGGGGGTGGCGGCGGCCTCGCTGGGCCGGGTGTTAAAGGCGCGGGGTGTGCGCGTCTCGATCCAGAAGCTCGATCCCTACATCAATGTGGACCCGGGGACGATGTCGCCCTATCAGCACGGCGAGGTTTTTGTCACCGACGATGGAGCGGAGACCGACCTGGACCTGGGGCATTACGAGCGTTTCATCGACGAGAGCCTGACGCGAGCGAGCAACGTCACCGCCGGCCAGGTCTACGCGGAGGTCATCGCCCGGGAGCGCCGGGGTGACTTTCTGGGGGGCACCATCCAGGTGATCCCGCACATCACCGACGAGATCAAGCGCCGCATCGCGCTGGTCGATGAGCAGAGTGGGGCTGAGGTCGTGATCGTCGAGGTCGGTGGCACGGTCGGCGATATCGAGGGACTACCTTTCCTGGAGGCGTTGCGGCAGATCCACCGGGACGTGGGCCCCGAAAACACGCTTTACATCCACGTCACGTTCCTGCCCCACGTCGGCGCTACCGGCGAGTTGAAGACCAAGCCCACGCAGCACAGCGTGCGCGAGTTGCGCTCGATCGGTATCCAGCCCGACGTCATCATCGCCCGCGCCGACTACCCGGTGGATGATGCGCTATGCGACAAGATCGCGCTTTTCTGCGACGTCGAACGACGCGCCGTCGTCCCGCTGGTGACGACGCCGGTGTTGTACGAGATACCGCTGATTCTGGAGGATGCCGGGCTGGGCGATTTCGTCGTCGAACAGTTGGGGCTGAACGCGGGAGCGCCGGATCTGAGCGACTGGCGTGAGCTTGTGGACCGCATCCGCGCGCCCAAGTCATCGCTGCCCATTGCCATCGTGGGCAAGTACGTCGAGCTCCACGACGCGTACATCAGCGTGCGCGAGGCGCTCGATCACGCGGCGCTGGCGCACGGGTGGGGCGTTGACGTGCGTTACGTCAGTTCGGAAGCGCTCGAGCGCGGCCGGGGATGGGATGAACTGGACAGTGTGGCCGGCGTCGTCGTGCCCGGCGGCTTCGGCGAGCGGGGCATTGAGGGCAAGGTCGCCACGGCGCGCTGGGCGCGGGAGAGGCAGGTCCCCTACCTGGGGCTGTGCCTGGGCCTGCAGGTGATGATCGTCGAACTGGCCCGTCACGCCCTGGGCAGCGAGAAGCCAAACAGCGTGGAGTTCGATCCCCACACCAGGTACCCTGTGATTGATTTGATGCCCGAGCAGCGAGCGATCGAGGATATGGGGGGCACGATGCGGTTGGGCTTGTATCCCTGCCAACTGGTGCCCGGGACGAAAGCGGCCCTGGCCTACGGCGTATCGGAGGTCCAGGAGCGGCATCGCCACCGCTTCGAGGTGAACAACGCCTACCGTAACCTGCTGGCAGGCGCAGGGCTCGTGTTCAGTGGGCTTTCGCCGGACAGGCGACTGGTCGAGATCACCGAACTGGCCGGTCATCCCTTTATGGTGGGCAGCCAGTTTCACCCCGAGTTCAAGTCCCGTCCCACCCGCCCTCATCCCCTGTTCGAGGCTTTCGTCGCCGCGGCCATCGCCGGATACGAGGCTGGGTGAGGACGGTCATTTCATCTTGCTTGCCAAATCAATGCCTTTGTGTTATGATAGCGCCCGTTGCGCGCCCATAGGCGGGCTTTCCGCTCCCAGCGCTCGGTCTGGGGGCAATCCCACGGAAAGGAGGTATACCGTCCAGTGCGCAGTTACGAGCTGATTTTTATCGTTCACCCAGAGTTGGACGAGGATGATCTGACCGCTGTGTTGGAGAGGGTCACAGGCCTGATCGAGCGCAACAGCGGCAAGGTCTCGAGAGTAGAGCCCTGGGGGTTGCGTCGGCTGGCCTATCCCATCGAGAAGCAAGGGGAAGGCCAGTACGTGTTGATGGAGCTTGAGCTGGAAGCTCAGGGCATGGCGGGGCTGGAGCGTGATCTTGGACTGGTTGAGCCGCTCATGCGTCACCTGATTGTGCGCGTTGAGTGAGCAAGCAGGTCGCTTGAATCGGTTGCCCGGTGGTATCACTTTGCAGTCGTAGGGAGTGAGAACGCCATGGTGAGGGGTCTGAACAAAGTACTGGTGATTGGGAACGTAGGGCGTGATCCCGAGATGCGTTACATTCCCAGCGGGAAGCCTGTGACGTCGTTCAGTGTCGCCACAAGCCGCAGTTGGACGAACTCGGAAGGCGAGCGCCGCGAGGAGACCGAGTGGTTCAACGTGGTGGCGTGGGGCAATCTGGCCGAGATATGCAAGCAGCATCTTCGCAAGGGTCAGCAGGTGTACGTCGAGGGGCGCTTGCAGACGCGCAGTTGGGAAGATCACGAGGGAAGGAAACGGTTCCGCACCGAGTTGGTGGCGAGTGAAATGATCCTGTTGGGGGGCCGCCGCGGTGTTTCGGAGGCCATAGAGGCCACAGGCGTGGGTGAGGAAGAGTTCCCTTTCTAATCGGCTGATTGGCAATCGGAGGTTGGGAAGCTGGTCCTCAGTTTACCAACCTGCCGGCAAGGGAGGTTGAATCGTTGGCAGAGTGGGAGAATTCAGATACGGGGGAGCAGTCCTCGAGAAGAGGGGGGCAGCGCAGAGGGGCGCGGCCCAGCAGGCGGCGTGGCGGCGAGCAGTGGTTCAGCAGGCGCCGGAAAACGTGTCGGTTCTGTGAGGAAAAAACTACTCACATCGATTACAAGCAGGTGGACATGCTGAGGAGCTTTCTGACCGACCGGGCCAAGATCCGGCCACGACGGCAGACGGGAACCTGTGCCAAGCATCAGCGCCGACTTGCCGTGGCGATCAAGCGTGCCCGGCACCTGGCGTTTTTGCCGTTCGTCGTGGAGCCTGGGCGCAGCCGCTAGTGCGTGTGCAGAGGTTGGCAGTCAACTATCAGCAGTTGGCAGGCAGCGATCGGCCACCAGTGGCTATCGGCTTGCGGCCAGTTGCGTCTACGTGAGAGAACAGCATGGCAAAGAAGGCAAAGAAGCATGCATCGAAGGAATTGACGCGTAAACAGCGTTCCCACCTGGAGCAGGAAAGGCGTGTCGAGAGGCTCCTCATCATAGGCGTGGTCGCTGTGGGTGTCCTGGTTGTCGGTGTTCTGGCCTATGGCTTTATCTTCGAGAACGTCGTCAAGGCCCGTGAGGCGGTCGCGACCGTGGGTGGTAGTCCGATCAGGGCGGCCGACTTTCAGGCGCGGGTGCGCTTCTCGCGGATGCAGATGCAGACCGAGCTCCAGTTCTGGCGCGGGCAGCAGTTGACCCTCGATCCGACAGACTCGGAAGCACAGATGTATCTGGAGTACATCCAGGGTAACATCCGTGAATTGGAAAATCAGTTGTCGCCGGCGAACGCGCTGAGCATCGGGGACCAGGCCCTCGATCAGTTGATCGAGGAGGAGTTGGTGCGCCAGGAGGCAGAACGCCGTGGCATCTCTGTCGCGCCGGAGGAACTGCAGCGGGAGATCGAACAGTACTTTGGGTACGATCGGAATCCTGCCACTCCCACGCCAGGTCCGGCCGTCACATTTCCGCTGACGCCGACGGGTGTGCTCACCGCCGCGCCGACATCTACCCCGTTGCCCACGCCAACTCCGATGACCGAGGCGGACTTTCGTCAACGGTACGATACGTACCTGAAGCAGTCACTCAAACCATTAGGCATCTCGGAGCAGCAGTACCGTTCCTGGGCCGAGGCGTCGTTGCTGGTTGAGAAGCTGCGCGAAGAGGTGAAGGCAGAGGTCCCTGCCACGGCCGATCAGGTCAAAGTGCGATACCTGATCGTGGATAGCGAGGAGCGAGCAAGTGAACTGGCGGCCCGGTTGGATGGTGGGGAGGATTTCCAGACGCTGGTGGATGAGCTAGAGGCGGACGAGGAGGTCACCGGGTACGGCACCGAGATGGACTGGTTCCCCAGGAGCATGTTGGAACGCCGTCTGGACGCCGAGTTATCTGACCTGGCGTTTGAGCTGGAGGTGGGGCAGCACAGCGGGCCGGTGCCCAGCCAGGATGGCACGCGCCACAGCATCATCGAGGTGGTCGGCCGCGAGGACCGTGAACTGGATGAACTGGCGCGCGAGTCACTGGGGGAAGATGCGTTTCAGGAGTGGCTCGACGCACAACAGGCCCTGGTGGAGCGCGGAACGTATCAGGATCGCGTGCCGACGGACCCATAGCCTGGAGCCTGCGTGGTAGACGACCCGGCTTTGACGAGAAGCCGGGTTTTTGCTTCATCCCGTGTGCCGGCGGGCCTCGATCACGTTGGGCAGCCGCTCGATCTTGGTCAGGACGCGGCTGAGTTGGGCCATGCTGTTGACCTCGATGGTGATATAGATCGTGGCCAAGTTTTTCCGTGTGTCCTGCTTGACGGCGGAGATGTTGATGTCCTCGGCACCGATGATGTTAGAGATTTCGCTGAGCAACCTGGCCCGGTCGTAGGCCGTGATGTGGATCGTGACCGGGACGGTCTGCGCGTGGGTGCCCCAACTGACTTCAATCAGCCGCTCCGTGTCCTCCAGGCGCAGGATGTTGGGGCAGTCGCGGCGATGGATGGTGACACCCCGGCCGCGAGTGACGTAGCCGATGATGTCGTCGCCCGGCAACGGATGGCAACAGCGGGCCAGCCGGGTCAGCAGACCGCCGGTGCCCTGTACCTGGATGCCCTCGACCGTCGGCATGGGAGGCGGAGGGA
>Ga0307375_10007219_pt1 | contig 10155 bp, 9 predicted proteins | sample TR1MG_FD_202531 | JGI IMG/M metagenome (GOLD analysis project Ga0307375, IMG submission 202531) | Soil microbial communities from Risofladan, Vaasa, Finland - TR-1 | ecosystem: Environmental > Terrestrial > Soil > Coastal area > Acid sulfate soil | place: Finland: Risofladan, Vaasa | collected...
AAGCCAGGAATGCCATCTTCGTCCGTGAGGACATAGCGGATTAAAGGTTTATCCTCATCGGGAGCATAATCGGAATCCCAATCAGCTTCAAGGCGCAAGTAAATGGTCTGTCCAATAGAAACGTTTAGAAAGCCTGTCCCTGCAGCGGAGGCGTGCAATTTATACCCGAATTCCACGGAATAATTGTTATTCGTAAACTGAGTGTACATCAGTCCTGCTCCAATTGGATCAGGATGGATATTGGTATTATTAACATAATCATAAAATTCAGCGTCTATATGAGCGTCAGAGTGTAAGTAGAAATTAATACTACAATCGATAGGAAGATCCCAGCCAAAATTCCCGCCTGTACTATTATCAATGGAAATATATACACCATAATAGGGGTACATGTATTGGTTAATAGACCCATTTAACTCCAGTTTGAATCGAAGGTACGTCGCATCGTTATCAATCCAGACCGTCATGATATCAGCGAAAGCGGGGGAATAATCGCCACTAGGATCAACGTAGCTAGGCGTGTCGAAGAACCCAATCCCACTCATTAGCCCCGTGCTACAGAGTAATGCGACAAGAACGAAAGTTCCCAGTCCTATTCTTTTGTAACCCATAAAATTCAACTTTTCAAATCAATTTATTGTATAATTAATTATGGGATCTTTTACTTTATAAAAGAAGCTTATTGCATTTCATTTTACCCTCTTGATTGTAACCTCTTGACCCGAAAAAAGCCTAGCGTATTTTATAGCGTATTTTAGTTTACTTAATCAAACGGAGATAGTCGTTGGAATCGAGTAAGGCAGGTTTATCGCGGGGATATAACCAAAGGCGAATTTCGCCGTGGGAATCACCAGTGAGAAAACACTTCAGTTCTCTTGCAACGACATTAAAATCATTTCCAGCGTAATCTTCGACACTTTGAATCATCTGTTCAATAGTTAAGCATAATAATTTTCCATATTTATGTGCACCTAATTTTTCAGGAGGAATCATAGTATTGCAACAAAAAGGGCATTCCATTATGTCAATGATTATCGTATCAACCCGTTGATCGGATTCAGATGCCAGAATTAAAATGGGTTTTTTGAATACTTTGGTACTCCAGCTCCCAAATATCGCAAAAAGCGCAGTTTCGATGATATAGGGGAGATCAGTGAGATTTTTGGTAATAAAACTTTTAAAGGGGACGCCTAAAACTTTCACTTCAAATAATAATTTGGAAATTACTTCCGCGCTCATGGGAGCGACAAGATTTATCAACTTATCCATGCCCTTCTCATAATCCCCCTCATTAATGTCGGTAAATTCTTCGAGGATGGTTTCATACATAAAACTTAGTAAGTACATGGATTCTTTCGTCTCGCGCCAATTATAGAGGCGTTTGCCAAGGCCGCCGAGCATTTTTTTAAAGCGTGATAATTCACTCATAAGAAATCCCTGTCCTAATCAATCACTGTTACTTGATATTCGCAAATATCCCCCTCAAATTCAGCCGATTTAGTCGCATTAATTCTCACAAGTCGAGGATCCATATTTTTAGTATACAGCGATTTGAGATTGTAGAGATTTTCATAAAGCCCTGCGATTGGGATACAATAGGGAATAGGAATATTTTCGATCAGCGTTACTCCAGAGCAAAAAAAACAATCTTTTACTTTGATAGTACAACTGATTAATCTTTTATTTTCTTTAATTTTGTTTGTAAAAGTTAATTGCTCATTTAGATGTGTTTGTGCAACTTCTGTAAAAATTTCCGGAAAGGTTTGGGTTTTTTGTAACATTTCAGGAAAGACACTATAATAAAATTTGGCAACGCGAAGCCCTAAACGCTTTAATCGCCGAATGGCTTCAGTCTGATCGAATTGTTTTACTAAATCGATATAGATTTACGGATACACATTAATGGCAATGGGTTTAATAATGGTCATTTTCGAGAAATGTTGAGCTGATTTGGCACCTGTTGCAATAGGTTTATAGGTAGAGATATATTCTAAATCCCTTAACGCGCGATTCTCTATTTCGCTCTTCAATTCTTGAGTCATTGTCTTTTTTCCCCCAGTGGATTATGAATAGAGAGGTTACTCTTTTTAAAACTATCTTTTTGATAGATTTAATTATTAATTCGTGAAATTAGGACATGATAAGCTGAAGGAATGAAGCACTCTTTGAGAGGGATTGATTATTCCGCGTATTTAGATATAAGTTAGAGCTTAGAATAATAAATCGACGGCTTCACGTCCGGTCATGCCCACTTTAACGCCGAGATCCTTTGCAAGGCTTGTAACATCAGAGAGTTTTGCGTTGAGCAAGTCTTCGCAAGTAATTAGAGGATTTCCTACCCGCCCGTGTGCGGTAGCAATCACCTGTTGGTGTTCTTCCATCAATTTCGCATCGAATGCGCCACAGCCAACCATTCCTTTATTGCAGATAATCGCAACCCATTGCCCACTCGCCCAACTCGCCTCGATTCCTTGAGCATACGTTTGCCCATCTTTCACGGGAATTTTTCTCACTTTTACATTCGACAATACCTTCATTATGACGATTCCTCCATTATAGAGGTTGGTTTCTGCTTCTTCTTTTTTTAATAGAGAGAACCGTAATTACAATCAAGCCAGCGATACCAGCACCCGCAAGTAAGAAGATATAATAGGTATATGGTCCCCAGAAGAAGTTTGTATCATAACCAAGAGAAAGGGTATAGATGCCTGATCCATTGGTTCGTACGACGAGCACAGCGTAAGTACCATATTCAGTAGGAGTAAATTTCAGAATGGATTCAGAGATTCCATTACCTGAAGTGGTGCTACTTTGAAGAGCGCCGGAAGAGTTCATTGCAGTTCCAGAATTGAGATAAAAGAGGTAAAGGTCGAAATCGCCGTCGCTAGGAACTTCTAAAGTGAATTTATACGTAGAGAAAGAGGAAAGGGAGGTATAGTAAATATCGATACAGTTGGAGGCACTTAAGGAACCTGAGGAACTAAAGTATAGTATTCGGCTATCCTCCCATTCAATATAGGCATAGCCAGTAGATCCGCTGATAGGAGAGACTTGAGGGTAGAAGATTTGAGATGTACTGGGTCGGAAAATGATCCAATCGAGGAATCCATTTTCGTTTTGTGAAGAACCGTTATAAGTGGAATAATCCGCATTGGAATAGAGAAAAAGATCGAAATTATCAAGCATATCCGTGGGCTGGACCCAAACGACATGGTAATAGATGGAGGAGGCGGTACCAGTTCGGTAGTAATAAGAAGCGGGGGCGTTGTATTGCACATATTCAGATGATGCGTCGTGAAGATCTTGAATTGAAAACATGCTCAAGGTAAAAAAGCCGGTGCCATTCACGCGCACAACGAATAGCACATAAATCCCAGTAACGGTGGGGCTAAAAGTAGCAATAATTTCATCGGTACCATTTCCAGACAGCGTGCTTTTGCAGGAAGATCCGAGAGAATTTGTTGCAGCTCCAGAACTGAGAGAGTAGAGATAGAGATCATAATCCGCTCCATCAGGTACGTTCAGGGTGAATTGATAATCAAATAATGCAGATAGGGAAGTTTCATAAATTTCAATACAATCACTTGAGTTGAGGGATGCAGAAACAGGAGTTTCTATTGATAAGCTTTCGGAACTATCCTCCCATTCAATAAATGCAAAACCATTTGATCCTGCTTGTGCATAGACTTCGGGATAGAAAGACTGAGAGATGGAAGGTCGAAAGACGACCCAATCGAGTAATCCATTCCCTCTAAGAGAAGATACTTTACAAGTTGAGTATTTACTATCAGAAAAGAGGTACAAATCGAAGTTATCTTGCGCAGCTTGGGATTGGAGCCATACCACATGATAATGAGACGAGGAAGCTGTATTTATTTTATAATATGCGGAGGCGGAGGCATTGTAACTTTCATTTAAAGAAATATCATTAGATAGAATTTGTGGAATGGTAGGCAGCTCGGATGCAGAAAGCGTATAAGTTCCAGATCCACTGTATCGCACGACAAATAAAGCGTAATAACCATTTTCAGTAGGGGTATAATTTGAAATGATCTCAATGACGCCATTTCCAGAGGTCTTGCTCTGTGCATCGTATCCACCATAATTAGCACCCTGACCGGGAGTAAGGTGATAGAGATAGAGATCAAAATCGCCTTGGCTGGGTACATCTAATCTGAACCGATACGTAGAAGTATTAGATAGAAAAACTTGATAAACTTCAAGGCTATCAGGGGAGCTTAGGTAATTGGAGGTAGAATTTCCTATAGGGAGATTATAAGAGCTGTCTTCCCACTCAAGAAAGGTAAATCCACTGTAGCCACTTAAAGTATTGACTTTTACATATAGAAATTGGGTCGCTATAGGGCGAAAGACGACCCAATCAAGATAGCCAGCGGGTCTATTCGAAAATGTCTTCAAATTTGAATATCCACTATCTGAATATAGATATAAATCAAAATTATCCTGCGCATCTTGTGGTTGTAACCACATTACATGATAATACGAAAGTGAGGCGTTTTCTGTGCGGTAATAGTAAGAAGTAGAGGCATTGTAGTAGTCATACACCGATGAATCATCATAGAGGATATGGGGATTACTTGGGTCACTTGATTGAGCAGAATTAAGGGATTTAACTCCACCTTTGGATATAGAAAGGTTGGTTCTCTGAGTCAAAGAGAAAATAAGTAAGCTTCCGACCAATAAACCAAGAAGAAATCCAAAAAGAATTTTCGTTTTATAATTATATTGTCCCATTCAACATCTCCACCTTTAAAAGGAAAATGAGTTTTATATACATTATATCTACTAATTCATTGAATAAAAACTATAAGGAAATATAGTAATCTGCGTTTTTTTTAGGATTAGGCAATTCAAAGTACAGTATTATAAGGTTAGTATGGAACAGGAGGTAAAAGGAGAGAGTGAATTCATTCTTATAGAGAGCATCTTAAATAGGAGGGGCAGAGTTGGCGGATTGAGCCTATATATAAGAGAATTCTTTTACAAATTTAGCGTAATCTCACAAGGATTTCGGAACGTTCCTGACGGGTGACGATGATTTGGGCAGCAATAGCTGCCTCAATATAGTCAGAGAGTTTAGAAATGCCGAGACTTTCTTTCCAATAGGGAAATTTAGAGGTGAGCAGTTGAGAGAGGATAGATAGATTGACTTCTGTCTGACCAGCGGCGACTGCAAGTTCGAGGGTTTTAATGAGGGGAAAGAAATAATCTTCGGTTTCAATGGAAGGAAGATATGCCAAGCTTGCATCGTAGAGAGTGAATTGAGACGAGTGTTCAAGGATTTCGATGGTGGTATTAGGATAGAGGTGGGAGAGGTTAGTGCCGAAATAGTTTTTAAATTCTGTTAGAATATCGTGCGTATTATGGAAAAGAAAGAGGTGGGGCGGGTGGAGATGACGCAGGATTTCCTGAATCTGCGATTTATCTATATGGAGACTAAATTTAGGGTCTTGAAGGTCCGCACGACGCCCGAGCACGGCGCACTGAAGCGGTTTCGGGGAGGCGGCGTTATAGGTAAGGGAGGTCCAGAGGTGGCGGAGGGGCTCAGTACGGATGGGAAAGGTGATGATAAGGAGGGCTTTCGGGTCTTCAAAAATGGTAGCGAGAAAATGAGGGGGCGGATCAGTATATTCACGGGCGTTGAAAAGGATAATGGGCGGATCATCGATGGAGTGATTCGCAAAATCGAATTGATCTAAATCTTGGCGCATAATAGAAGCGAAAGGGTCGTGGAACCGGAGGATACGTTGCTGGAGGAAGGGAGTAATATCCTCATGCCGATAGCGTAAGATTTTCATAATTTCAATGCTATGGGAATCCAAGTAAATCCGGTATTTTTTATTCAGTTGGGTAAAGTAGTAGAAAAATTTCAAATAAAAGATGGATATCCAGCTCCCGGGGTCTCCGATGACGAGAACAGGTCCGCCATTTTGGAGGGTTTGGGTGGCTTTTTTACATGCTTTATCGAGCAGTAATTTTTGTGAACTGATGTAGCGATTGCAGTGCTGGGCATCCAGAATCAGGGTATCGAGGGGACCATTGAGGTTCTGAATCCCGCTCTCACTCCCTTTCAAAGGTTGAAGATCATGCAGATATAAATCACCCGTGAAAAGGATTTTATGCTGCATTGTGAAGATATACAACATAGCAGCGCCCGGATAGTGTCCAGCTCTCAGAATTTGGAGGCTGATGGCATCATTTATGGAATAAATATCATCAAAAAGGAGGGGATATGCATTTTGTTTCAAGTAACGCCTCAGTTTGGAGGAGTGTTTGAAATATGAAATGAGATCAAGGGTGGTGTGGGACATAATTAGAGGAGTTCCATCATATAGCGTGGTGAACTGCTCGAGGGACGCGAGGTGATCATTGTGTGCATGGCTAATGAAAACGAGATCCGGCGCATCGGGAAGGTCACATTTTTTGGGGTCGTGAAAATCAATACAACAATCCAATAAAATTTTAAAATCGTTAAATTTGAGAAGAAAGGCGACGCCCTCAGGGGCAGCCACGCTTTCTAATTCAATCTTCTTGACTTGGAAGTTGGGGAACTCGAGCGCATTAAAGTTTCGCGCCTCGATCCAAGTATCCGTTTTATGTGATATTTTACTTTCCTTGAGGATTCGTCCCGTAACATAGGGGTACCACCCCAGTTCTTGGAAGATTTGTTCCTTTTGCTGAAAAATAGTTGGTGCCCAGCCACAATGGAGGCAGATCATAGCATCCTCGATAAAAATAGTGAATCCCTCAATAGCGTTCCGCTCAGCAAGAGGAATTTTTTCCGAATCCAGCAGGAAGGCAAGTGCTTCCTCCAACGGGGATTGTTGCGTGGGCGGATCCATCGTCTTCTTTATTTTAAAGTAGTTCTTCGAATGATGCAGGCTACGGGGCACCTCCAACACCGGCAAACCCCGGAATTTACTTTCTTTAACTACCTGCACTCCATTACCCTCAAATCGATACTCATTATAATGTTCTAGTGGGGGATGATTGGAATCGCAAATTAAACTTTTTGTGATCGCTATAGTGGCACCGTACGATAATTCTGAATTTTAGGAATTTAAGAGACTTTTTATGTGATCGTTTCTTTAAAGAGCTAAAGTGGTAAGAGTTCACGCAGCAGGAGTGGGAGAATATGAGAAGCCCCGACAAAAACTCTATTTTCCAACAAGGTCTCGATTTGAAACGAGCGAAGAAGTTTCAAGAAGCGATCACTTGCTTTTCGGAGCTATACAAGGCAACTAGCGAAAAAATGGACCCTGATCTCCTTTTTAATTTAGGGGAGTGTTATTGGCACTGTGGAGATTATGGGCGAGCAGTTGAGTTATTAGAAACCGTAATGAAGATTAATAAAGTCGATCTGGATGCCCAGAATATTTTGCGAAAGATTCGAGCCCGATTTCCCCGTCAGGTGGTTGATTTCCGGAAGGATGGATCCATTTTAGATGCAAATTTCATAATTAATTTCTGTAATATGGACTTTCGCCACTTCCCACGGTTCCTTCAGAAGGCGCGAAAGAAATTTAATTTATATACGAGTCTGAACGTCTATGCCGAGATACTTCAGCCTGATTTAGAAAGTTTTCCCTACTCTTTCGAGAAAATCCAGCAGTTATTTGAGGAAAGTATGATTATTCTTCCAGTTTCCACGGAAAGTGTCGATATACTCGAATCGCGCCTACTATCCGAATTTGAGGAGGCCCCTGAAATTAAAGCGCGCCATTTAGACCGAGCACATGCATGGAGAAATGATCTCTCGCTCCTTTGCATGTTAACCCAGATTCAGAACCCCATCCGGTATATTGTCACGAATGACGGGGGAATCCAGCAGATTATTCACTTCCTCCATCCAGATAAGGACCCGCATTATCACTTACGACCGAATGACCTCTTTCTGGCCTCAGTAGATCAGGTATGCCAAACCTCCACTCGTGCCTTATGGGAGGAGCAAATCTATGGGCTAAATCTACGGGCTAGCTAATTTTTAAGCTATTTTATTTCCTATTTATTCTTGTTTAGGTGTCTCAAATTTTTTCCAAAATTTATTAAATATAAAGTGCGCCACAAGATACGCTAGTAAAAAGCCGACAATTTCATCGGCGATATAGTGTTGTTTAACGAATAATGTAGCAAGGATCACGCCGGCTGCAATGATGATTGCCACGATAGAAATGCCCTTTATGAGTTTGGTGGGTTTAATTTTTGAATACCGATACCAAGTATAAGCAAATGCCGTAGAAATCGCAGCATGAAGGCTAGGAAGACAATTAAAAGAGGTATCTGCGGTGTAATAACCGTACATGAGTTGAGCCCAAGGATTACCTGTTAAAGGATCTGCTAATAAATCTACTCTCCACCAATAAGTAGAAACGGGAAAGATGATGTAAATGATTATGGAGATAGAAGTGAAAATTACTAAAGTCCATCCAAACGCGTAGCCTTTATCCGAGTCAATGATGCCGAAGTAAATCATCGTAATGACAGTGAATGAATAGAATAGAAAGATGTAAAATATGACCATTATCGGTACAAATGGGATTAAATTATCTAAACCACCAAAGACCAAATCTAAATGATATCCAGTACCCTCTGCATATAAAGTTCCGGTCCAACCATAGAGAATTGTAAAGAGTAATATAAAAAATATAACCACCATTAAAATCATATTGCCAATAATATAGGTAATCCGTTTACTCCATTCGGTAGATTGCTTTTTAAAAAAGAGTCTTTCAATTCCCTTTTGGAGCGAATCATGTATTTTCATTCATTTTACCTCATGTTTGGGGTGATTATTAATAATATCCAATATAAAAATTGCTAGGAGTGATCGGAATTATTTGACCTGAGGAGTATTTTTTATCAGTTTATCTCCAGGTATCATATAGAATAGGAGATAAAAGGCGATGAAGATGCCATACAAGAGGATCCATTCCCACATAGAGAATCCCAGATAGAAGGGCACGAGGCTTTCGGGAGAGAAGGCGAGCATGCGGATCCCTTGGGCGATGATAAATCCGAGGGGAATCCCATAGGAGAGAGAAAATATAGGAACTAATTTTTTGTACGAAGTGGGTTGTGCAGTGAGTAGTGCGGGCCCTATGGCCCAGATCCCCAGATATAATCCACCTAGCAGGAAGGAGGCATTGATTACGTGGATGAGAGCAAGAGGAAGACCGGGAAATTGCGGGATGAGACCAAGACCGATCATACCAATAGGGGCAAGATACAGGAATAAGAAACCAATTTGAACTCGCAAACGCTTGAGATGTATGTGATGTTTAATATAGAAAACCATTGGGATAAGAAGAACCCCAGCAACCGCATGTCCAATGGACCAAATGATCCAGCCAATAGGATTTTTAATAGGATCACCCAAAGTGCTAATGAACATTTCAGTCCAGATAAAATCAGGGAACAGAATCCAAGATATTGCTACACAAATAGTGTAAGTCAAGAGAAAAATGGGACTGATGATATGCGTTATAGTATGCCTTGAGCAATTCCCAGTAAAAAATGCTTTGACTTTCGATTTAAACGGTATGATATTATTCAAGTTACTCACAATCAGAAGAATAGATTGACATTAATCTTAAATAATTGAATTTATCGGAAGGAAATAAATTTGGGTATATCGAACCTAAAATTTACAAGACCACTTTTCATTAGGAAGTATTAATACTTACACACGTAACTCCTTTTATTAAGTTAAATTTACTTGCCAAATATTTTATAGAGGAAAAATAAAGCCGCTGAATAATTTTTGAAATTAAATAATTGCAGAAAAATTATTTAATTAAGTCAGCTTTTTCCTTTTGATGTCTACTGAAAAGGAAAACTTCCTAAGAAGGATTATCAATAAAATTTCCGGGCTGGCGACGGTGTTTATGCCGTGGCGCACGCGATTCCCGATGATGTCAAAGGTGTTTATGCCATGGATTCTAAGGCATCCAGGGATCATACCGACCTTGATACGTTTAGGAAGATCGTACCAAAAAGCTTCTAAATTAAGAGAAGCTGAATTGAAAAAAGGGCTGAAAGTCCCACCATTCCTCATTCTTAGTGTTACATCAAGGTGTAATTTACATTGTAATGGTTGTTATGCTGTAGCAGCAGGGACCATATGCAATAATACAG
>Ga0307375_10007220_pt1 | contig 10154 bp, 6 predicted proteins | sample TR1MG_FD_202531 | JGI IMG/M metagenome (GOLD analysis project Ga0307375, IMG submission 202531) | Soil microbial communities from Risofladan, Vaasa, Finland - TR-1 | ecosystem: Environmental > Terrestrial > Soil > Coastal area > Acid sulfate soil | place: Finland: Risofladan, Vaasa | collected...
CCACCGCGAGCATGGTGCGCTCGCGCGCATTGCGTGCCGACCAGAATTCCGTGAACGTCAGACGGTACCGGCTGAGCAGGTCGGCAAGATTCATTTCGTGCTCCTGATTTGCCAGACGACTGCGCCCGATTGTCCATTCGCCGAGTCGGGCGATGCCAGGGAAAGGGACAAGTTGCGTTTGGCCAGTGCCGCCTGCATTTGTGTTGTCGGCACCTTGCCGCCTGCTTTGAGGTGCACGAACAGGGTGCGGTCATGATAATCGATAGCGGCGATCGTGGCGGATTTCCCCGACGCTACGTTGGCCCAGGCCTCGCCAAAGGCAGCGGTAAGCGCGGTAAAATCGTCCGGTGCGGCCTGGCCCGAATCATGTTTGGCAATCGCGATCTTCTGCTGCATCTGCGCGATGGGATCGAGGATCACGGACTCCTTCGGGTATGCCGACTTGTAGATCTGGAACAGGGTAGCGCGCAAGGAACGGGATTCGCTTTTCATCTGCCACCAACCGATATTCAATGCACCGGCATTGATGAGCAGAACCGCAACGGCCAGTGCCAGCGGCCAGCGCCACGGGCGCCAGTTGATTGTTAGTCCTGTTCCCTTGCCCAGGCCCGCCATCAGGTCAATCGTTGCGGAATTCGCACCGGCAATCCAGCGCGACCAGTTGTCGGCGGACACGCTGATGCGCTTGGCCAACCCGGCAGATTCGTTGACTGTTTCCTGATAGGCGCGCACCCACGGTTGCGGAACGTACAGCGTGATCGGTGCCTGTGCAACCACCGCTAGCAATGTCTTGATGACTTCCTGCACCGCAGACATGTTCTGTTCCGGCTCCCCGCCCCGGTCGGGCACAGGCGTGACGGCCAGGCCGATGCCCGCTTGTTCCGACAAGCGCAGTGTCATGTCGACAATGGTTTTCTGCAACGGGTCATTGTGATCACCGATGGCAGCGGTTACGCCACCCGGTTGATCGGTTTGGCTGGGCAGGCACAATTGCGCCGGCACGACGGTGATATGGCGGGTGCCGAACGCAAGCAGCGCGGGGGTAAACCTCTCGAGCCACGCGCGCTGCGCTACCGCGATGGGGCGCAGGCCATCGGATAATGCGCCTGCAACGATCACGCAATCTGCGGGATCACATAGCAATTGTTCCTCGACCAGGTTGGGCAAGGCGGTTTTCAGCCTGGCAGCCGAAAGCGGCGGTACCTTCAACCAAAATATGCTGGCATCGCTGGCGGCCAACAGGACCGTCACTTGCTGCGCCTTTGCCGCCGGCTCTGCCAATTCTGGAAAGGGCACCGTACCCTGGCGTTCGATTGCACCGGCATTCGATACCAGTGCGAACTGACAGCCAAGCGCAAGCCAGTCGGGCACGCTGTCGGCAACGGCTCTGGAAGGCAAGCGGATATAGAGTGTACTCAAGGTGTTTTGCCAGTGTTGCTGATGGGTAATATGAAAAAGTTTATGTTTGTCATACCTGTTTCAATATCTTAACACGCCCTTTGTGAAGTATTGGTTTTGCGGGAGGCGATCTTGGAATCCCGGCATTCTGCAGCTGGATTGAGTTGTGCGGTTGCCGATTATGAATAAGTATAAAAGTGTTTCCTCGCGGGGTATGTGCGCTACCGTACACAGGGCGAAAAAAAGGACCCGCGAGGGTCCTTTTTAGTGTTTCGTGTAACTGTGGTCTAATCGTTGTAGTGATTGCTGTTATCCCTGCGGCCTGGATCGCCTGGCTTGCCACCGTTCTCGTCGTTCGAACCCCATGGGTTGTTATTCGAGTTGCCCGGATCGCAGCCTTCGGCGCCATTGCCTACGCCCTGGTTGCATTTTTCATGGGCTTTTTCATGATGGCCGTGTCCGCTGCTTGCGGTGCAGCCTGTGACAGCCGTGCCGGTCACGGTTACTGCTGCTGTTGCCAAGGCATTCCCATTGAAGGTTCCGCGAGTGAAGGTGATAGCCGCACCTGCGAGAACCGTTCCCGCGAAGTTCGAATCTGTCATCGTTGCGGCTTGCGCAACATACCAGGTTACGCCGTCACAGGGTACGGCACGGCCATTGGCCATGACCACATTCAAGTTGGTGCCGGTAAGGGCTCCGGTAGAAAGTGTCCCGTCGGCATTGCGCACTCCGATTATAAACGTCCAGTTATCGGTCGCGGACCCATTAAGCGTCAGCGTGCCGCCCGTTGTTGTTGATGCCGCGTCGACACAGTAGACACCGGGTGAAAGCGTTTGACCTGCGAGGTTACCGCTTATTGTGGTGCCGCACGGAATGCTCGCGACCTGGCTGTACGCGGTGTTGAAATCAGTTAAAACCTGGGCGGAAACCGGCGCGATGATCGCTCCCGAAACCGAGCATGAAGTCTGAACGACCGAGGCCACAGGGCCGGAGGAACCGACATCTCCGGTAATGGTGCCATTGGTGCAGGTTACCGCTCCCCCGGCATTGGGTGCCGCACTAAGGATAGTGAAGGTTGACGCCGTACCGAGTGCCGGTGCAGTTGCAGCCCATGCCGCCATCGGTGCCGCTGTTAACGCGGCCAGTGCAATCAGGCTCGCGGAGAAATGTTTCTGAAGATGGTTCATGGTGAGTCTCCTTGAAGGTTTTTCCAACACAAGTCAGGAAAGAATCCCATACGGATATGAGCCTTGAATAAATGCAGCACTGATATAACCGTTGGTGTTCTTTTCTCACGACGTAGGCAGATACTCAAACAGGTTATTCAGTCCAATAATTGGATCAAGCTGAAGTGAGGCTGCTTATCGACGCTGGCAATGTAAACCTTGCGTCACGGCAGTACCGTACGTTGGCCCACATAACGCGACAATTTTCCGTATGTCGCGGCATGCCATGGCCTGTTTGGATTTATATCGTTTGATCAAGGGCGGTTTTGATCGCGACCAATCAGAAATTCGGAATGGTTATGGTGCGCCAGCGCACATACAGCAGCATATTCCTGATGTATCTTTTGCCTATTCGCAGTTCACCGAGGTGTATGGCGGGCCGTGCTTGTGCAGCATCATTTTTTATAACAGCGGGTATGTGTTTTACAACACAAGCTTGCTGCTTTGAATAAACCAGTATGCAAATTACCAGGGATCAGCCCATGCTTGTTGCATATCGAGTTCCTGTCGCCAACAGCCTGCTGGCTTCCTTGCCGGCCAGGGACTGCCAGTCTTTGCTTGAGCACATGGAATCTATCACGCTGACTGCAGGCGAGGTGCTCTATCGTCCCGGTGAAGTGATACGACAAGTGTATTTCCCGACCGACACGATGGTGTCTTTGCTGACATCGGCGGAGGGACACCTGGCACTGGAGGTCGGCATGGTTGGCCGCGAAGGCATGCTCGGCATTCCATTGGCACTTGGCGTAAACGAATCGCCGGTACAGGCCGTGGTACAGGGAGCGGGCAAGGCCCTGCGCATGACGTCTGCACACTTTCGCAAGGAATTCCAGCACAGCCCCCGCTTGCAGTCAGCGGTGTACCGCTACATCTACGAACTGATGATACAAATGACACAGACCGCCGCGTGCAATCGCTTTCACCAGGTCGAGGCCCGTCTCGCCCGCTGGTTGCTGATGACTCGCGACCGGGTGCAATCGAATCATTTTCATCTTACCCAGGATCTGTTGAGCAATATGCTGGGTGTGCGGCGGGTTGGCGTGACCAAGGCGGCCGGAGATTTGCGACTGCGCAAACTGATCAGTTACAACCGAGGCGAAATCAGCATTCTTGACGGTGACGGACTGGAGGCGGCAGCTTGCCAGTGTTACCAGATCGTCAAGAATATGCATGATGTGCAATCCTGATACATACCAAAAAACCCCCGGAACGGAGAGATCCGCATCCGGGGGGAAGTCAACCGAGTGTTCAGGGGGAGTTATAAACACTCATGAGCATAATCCCCCATTAATCCGTGCTTTTCTGTGCGCTAACGCACATACATCCATATTCATTCTGCTATAAGAGTACTATTGAGCCGTTGATGCTGTCCCGATTTTGATGGGTTGGTTGATATATATTTGACGTTGTAGATAGCACACTCTGGAGGCCTGTAAATGGTCATTGTTAAAGACTCAGGTCATACTCCGAACCAGAATCACCTGCTCGCCGCGCTACCCGCGGAAGTATTCGAGCGACTTTCACCCCATCTGGAGCTGATTTCGATGCCGCTCGGCGAAGTCCTCTACGAATCCGGCGGCCAATTGCAGCATGTCTATTTCCCGACCACTGCCATCCTGTCCCTGCACTATGTCATGGAAGATGGCGCATCGGCGGAAATCGCGGGCGTGGGCAATGAAGGCGTGCTTGGCATTTCGCTTTTCATGGGTGGCAATACCACGCCCAGCCGGGCCACGGTGCAAACCGGGGGGCATGGTTACCGGCTCAGGGGGCAGTTGATGATGGAAGAGTTCAATCGGGCCGGGCCGATGATGCGTTTGATGCTGCGTTACACCCAGGCACTGATGACACAGATGTCGCAAACCGCGGTGTGCAACCGGCATCATTCGGTGGAGCAGCAATTGTGCCGCTGGCTGTTGTTGACTCTGGACCGGTTGCCATCGAGTGAATTGACCATGACCCAGGAGCTGATTGCCAGCATGCTCGGCGTGCGCCGCGAGGGCATAACGGAAACGGCGGGCAACCTGCAGCGCGAAGGGCTGATCAGTTACCGGCGGGGCCACATCACCGTGCTGGATCGATCGAGACTCGAATCACACGCTTGCGAGTGTTACGGCGTGGTGAAGAAGGAATTTCATCGTTTGCTCAAGGATAACGGTGCCGCCGGCAAGCAAGCCAAAACTGACCAGCACCACAAGCTGGCATAAGGGAATAACTATGGTCATCAAAAAACGTCCGGCAGCAAACAACACCACGCCGCCAAACAAATCAATAGCCAAGTCAATAGACAAATCAAAGTCCGCGGAGAAGGCGGTTAGCCGGGCAAGCAAGAAATCCAACGTTGCCGGGATTCCGGATGCGCATCCCGCAGTGTCGTTTCCGGTTGTCGGCATGGGCGCATCCGCCGGCGGGCTGGAGTCGTTCGAACAATTCTTCACGCATGTTGCGCCGGACAGCGGTGTGGCTTTCGTGCTGGTACAGCATCTCGATCCGGATCATCCCAGCATGCTCACCGAGATCCTGCAGCGTGCCACCGCCATGCCGGTGACCGAGGCGCGAGACCAGATCGCGGTCATGCCCAACAATGTGTACATCATTCCGCCCAACCGCGACATGGCGATCTTTCACGGCGCACTGCAGCTCAGCGTACCCGATAAACCGCGCGGACAGCGCATGCCCATCGATGCCTTCTTGCGCTCGCTGGCCGACGACCAGGGCGAAAACGCGATCGGTATCATCCTTTCAGGTACCGGCACCGACGGCACGCTGGGACTGCGCGCCATTCTGGGTGCCGGGGGCGTATCGCTGGTACAGGAGCCGACCAGCGCAAAATATGACGGCATGCCTGCAAGTGCAATCGGGGCGGGTTATGCCACCCATGTGATGACGCCGGACACGATGCCGGAAGCGTTGCAAGCGGTAGTGCGCCGCCTGGCCGTTGCGCCCCAGCAAGCACCATCTCCCGTCACCCCGACTGAGGCAAACGGCATCAACCGCATCCTGATGCAGTTGCGCAGCAGCACCGGCCACGATTTCTCGCTGTACAAGAAAAGCACCATCGGTCGCCGTATCGAACGGCGCATGGCGCAGCACGAGATCGCCGATGCCGAAGTCTACGCCCGCTATCTGAAAGAGCAACCGGCCGAGATGCAAGCGCTGTTCAGGGAATTGCTGATCAACGTCACCAGTTTCTTTCGCGATCCGGAAGCCTTCGATATACTGCGCAATGACATCCTGCCGCAGCTCCTGACCGGCAAGCCGGAAGGCTACGTGGTTCGCGTCTGGGTGGCGGGCTGCGCCAGCGGCGAGGAGGCCTACTCCATCGCGATATTGCTGCGCGAACTGATGGACCAGACCCAGCGCGAATTCAAGGTTCAGATGTACGCGACCGATCTTGACGAAGACGCGATCGCCGTGGCACGCGCCGGCAGCTATCCGCCCAACATCGCCCAGGACATCACACCCGAACGCCTGCGCCGGTTCTTCATCAAGGACGATGCCGGATACCATGTCAAGAAAGAGATCCGCGAGATGGTGGTGTTCGCGGTACAGAGCGTCATCAAGGATCCGCCATTCACCAAGCTTGACCTGCTCTGTTGCCGCAACCTGATGATCTACCTCGAACCGGAACTGCAGGACCGCCTCATCCCGACCTTTCATTATTCGCTGAAGCAGGACGGTGTGTTGTTCCTGTCGCCCTCGGAGAGCATCGGCAATCATCATGAGCTGTTCACGCCGATCAATCGCAAGTGGAAGATCTACCGCGCCACCCACTCTCTCACTTCGACTCGCGCCGTTCTTGCCGTCGGACTGACCTGGGCTGCGGACAAGCAAAACAAGGCGCCGGAGGAAATAATGCAAAATGCCATTGAGACTAATTTCGCCGAACGCGCCAAACGGGCGCTGCTACAGTCCTACGCGCCCGCTTCGGTGGTGACCGACCTTAATGGCAACATCCTTTACGTGCACGGCGAGACCGGAAAATACCTGCGACCCGCTCCCGGTCAGGCCACGCTCAACGCAATCGACATGGCGCACGAAGGACTGCAACTGGAACTGCGCAGCGCCATCCAGCGGGCGGCCAACCAGGGTGAGTCAACGCTGAACCGGGAATTGTCTTTCGGTGCCAACCAAGACTTTCACAGCGTGAGCCTCAGCGTGCACGCGCTGCATGATGCCGAAGCGGGCGCGGGTTTGCTGCTGGTGAGCTTCCAGGAGGTGCAGGGTGAAGCCCCAGGGAAGAGCACGGGCGCGAAGACGGCTTCCCGCAAGCGGGTAAGCAAATCGCTTAGCGCAGCCCACATCGAGGAACTCGAGCGCAAGCTGGCCTATACCAAGGAAAACCTGCACGCCACCATCGAGGAACAGCAGGCTTCCAACGAAGAGCTGAAGTCCACCAACGAGGAGATGCAATCCACCAACGAGGAACTCCAGTCGACCAATGAAGAGCTGGAGACTTCCAAGGAAGAGTTGCAATCCCTCAATGAAGAGCTGATCACCGTCAACACCGAATTGCAATCGAAGATCGAGCAGTTGGCCGGGATGCAAAACGACATGAAGAATCTGCTCGACAACATCAACATCGGCACCATCTTTCTCGATCTGCAGCTCAATATCAAACGCTACACGCGCGAGGCGGCGCAGGTCTACCGTCTGGTTGCCTCGGACGTGGGCAGGGCATTGAACGACATCAAATCGAATATCGACAACGGCGATCTGCTGCCCGATGCACAGGCCGTAATGGATGATCTGACCACGCGCGAGCGCCAGGTGCGCACCATGAACGGTGTCTGGTACCTGGCCCGCATGCAACCCTATCGCACGCTGGAGAACATGATCCAGGGCGTGGTCCTGACCTTTACAGATATCAGCCAGCGAGTTGCCGACGAGGCGGCGGTGCGGCAGGAGCGCAAACTGGCCGAGGGCATCGTGGATACGGTGCGCGAGCCGTTGGTAGTGTTGAATGCAAGCCTGCAGGTAGTCTCGGCCAGCCGGGCGTTTTACCGCAACTTCAAGGTCACGCCGGAAAAAACCGTGGGCCGGCTGATCTATGAACTGGGCAACCGCCAGTGGGACATTCCCGCCCTGAGAAAATTGCTGGAGCAGATCCTGCCGCACGACCAGAGCTTTGATGACTTTGCGGTCGAGCACGACTTTCCCGTGATCGGCCATCAAAAGATGCTGCTCAATGCCCGCCGCATCGTTGACAGTGCCGGTGGTACCCAGATGATCCTGCTGGCGATGGAATCAGTTTCACAGGCGGGCAGATGATGAACAAGAAACACGATCAACAAGAACTGCTACGGATCAAGGCCGAAACCCGGCTTGCCAGTGCAAAAACATCTGTCAAGCCGATGCAGCCGACCGAGCAGTTGCTGCATGAATTGCAGGTTCACCAGATCGAACTGGAGATGCAGAACGAGGAATTGCGGCGTACCCAGGTTGCGCTCGAGGAAGCCCACCACCTCTATGTCGATCTGTATGAATTCGCTCCGGTCGGATACATCACCCTGTCACACGAGGCGCAGATCACCGCCATCAACCTGACCGGTGCCGCGCTGCTGAGGGAAGATCGCAAGAAATTGCTGCGCCGCGGTTTCGCACGCATCGTCGCGCCGGAGGATCAGGACCGCTGGCAGCACTACATCGGGCATGCATTCAATCAACACGATAACCTTCCGGGAGAGCTGACGCTACTGCGCAAGGATGGCACACGTTTTGATGTGCGTCTGGATAGCCGGCTCATCGCGACTGCTGGCGCGGCACCTGTGCTGCGTATCACACTGATCGACATTTCCATACAGATACAGCTGGATCACATGCTGCGCGACAGGAACTTCGAACTTGCCAGCGCCCGGTTTGTCGCGGACAAAGCCAACCAGGCCAAATCAGAGTTCCTCTCCAACATGAGTCATGAATTGCGCAGCCCGCTCAACGCCATCCTCGGCTTCGCCCAATTGCTGGAGACAGGTTCCCCGCAGCCGACGCCCAACCAGAAATTGCGTATCCAGCAGATCGTCCAGGCCGGCTGGTATCTGCTGGAGCTGATCAACGAGATACTCGATCTCGCGCTAATCGAGTCGGGCAAGTTGTCGCTCACACAGGAAGCCATACAATTGTCCACCATACTGCTGGATTGCCAGGCCATGACCGAAACGCAGGCACAAAAAAACGGTATCCAGATGATATTCCCGATCCCAGACAACACTTTGTTTGTCAAAGCCGATCGCACCCGCTTGAAGCAGGTGCTCGTCAACCTGCTTTCCAACGCGATCAAATACAACCGGGCACAGGGATCGGTCGAGGTGTCGTACCACACCCGAATGGATAACCGCCTGCGCATCAGCGTGCGCGATACCGGCAAAGGATTGTCCGCAGAAAATATCACGCAGTTGTTCCAGCCCTTCAATCGTCTCGGACAAGAAGGGGGTGCGGTGCAGGGAACCGGTATCGGTTTGATCATGTGCAAGCGCCTGGTCGAATTGATGGGGGGCAGGATCGGCGTGGAAAGTACCATAGACGTGGGCAGCGAGTTCTGGTTCGAACTGCTATTGACGACGCCGCTGCAACCGGCATCCACAGTTGAGCAACTGGCTGCGGCTCAGGCTCAGGCTCAGGCTCAGGCTCAGGCTCAGGCTCAGGCTCAGGCTCAGCGTGATGCGCCGCGTCGCACCGTGCTGTATGTCGAGGACAATCTGGCCAACATGCTACTGGTCGAGCATATTCTCGAGCGCCGTCCCGAACTGCATCTGTTGAAGGCGGCGTATGGCGGCAGTGGCATCGCGATGGCACGCGTCCATCAACCGCTGGTGATTCTGATGGACATCAACCTGCCTGACATCAGCGGTATAGAGGCACTGAAAATACTGCGTGAACAAAAGGAAACGGCACACATTCCGGTGCTTGCCATCAGTGCCAATGCCATGCCGAGTGATATCAATAAAGGATTGGCCGCGGGTTTCTTTCGCTATATCACCAAGCCGATCCAGATCGATAAATTGATGAACGCACTGGACGAAGCACTGAAAGCAGCAGAAATCGAATCGAACAACCACAGTAAAACAGGAAATATATGATGATCAGCGAACAAGAGATACTAAACGCCAACATTCTGGTCGTGGACGACCAGGCGGCCAATGTGAAATTACTGGAACAAATGCTGCGCGATGACGGCTATCGGCTTGTTGCTTCGACGATGGATCCGCAGGCAGTGTGTGGGTTGCATCGCGACAACCATTACGACCTGATTCTGCTCGACCTGCTGATGCCGGGCATGGACGGCTTTCAGGTGATGGAAGCCCTCAAGGAAAGCGAAACGGACGGCTACCTGCCGGTGCTGGTGATCACTGCCCAGCCGGATCACAAGCTGCGCGCGCTTGCCGCCGGTGCGAAGGATTTCGTCGCCAAACCGTTCGACCTGATCGAAGTCAAGACGCGGATCCGCAACATGCTGGAAGTGCGGTTGTTGTACAAGAAACTCGAGCATTACAACCAGGAACTGGAACAGACGGTGCAGCGGCGAACCGCCGA
>Ga0307375_10007222_pt1 | contig 10153 bp, 9 predicted proteins | sample TR1MG_FD_202531 | JGI IMG/M metagenome (GOLD analysis project Ga0307375, IMG submission 202531) | Soil microbial communities from Risofladan, Vaasa, Finland - TR-1 | ecosystem: Environmental > Terrestrial > Soil > Coastal area > Acid sulfate soil | place: Finland: Risofladan, Vaasa | collected...
AGGTGGAAAAACTACCAGACGATAAAAAACGGCTGGTGAAAGAGTTTCTCGATGCTTTCCTGTTCAAGTATAATATTCAGCAACAGATTGCTTCTTAAAGAAAAAGCCCCGGAGAACCGGGGCTTTTTTCACAAATTAAATCTTAAGGATAAACAAGACTATTTACATTATAATATTTAATATAGGTTCCAATAATCAAATCACGGAACCCTCTTATCGGCTTGAAATTCTTTTTGCCACGTGAACAGTAGTCTGAAATTATAAAATGTTTATATTCAACACTGTCATTATACTCTAATATCCAAGGATTACCTGGTCGTCTACATGTCGTGTCCGATACTGCACTGACTATGCTAAGTTGCTTCTTAAAGTGCCCAATATCTTTTTTCTTTAGCATACAAGAGTCAATACGTATCAGCTGAATGCCCTTATAATCAACCGAACGCCCTGAAAAACTATATAATTTAGCATAATCAGTAAAAAATCTAATTTTAAACACACGATAATATTTGCACAAATTTAAATCCTCAGTTGGATATAAAACTCGTACTATTTTATCTGTTGAGTTGATTATTTTGGGTTCTCCAAGTTGTTTTAAAATATACGAACCTCTAACTTCATCGATGATGTCAGTTGTTGGATGTTCTTTCCCTTTAATTGGAAAATAACTATTAATAGTTTCAATAGGACCAGGAACATATCTAAACTTGAGTTCGTAGCTACCTGTTTTATTCTTTTTAGACCAAATCATAGTACCGCCCTCTGAATAAATAGAATCGACAAATCCTTCCATGAAATAAAATTTACCATCTGGTTCAATAAATCTGGTAAATTTATATGTGGAGTCTGAAGATATAAAAACCACTTTTTGAAATTCCGTTAAAAATAATCTTAAGGAATCGGCATCTTGACTATATAAAATATTACCAAATGTCGCATAGATACAAAGTAGTATAAACTTTTTCATCAATTATATAAAATTATCTTCCTCTATAATGAAATAAATCTCTAAATGAATCAAAAGGATTACTCCAATATCTATATCCATGAAAAAATTCAATGCCATTAACATCTGAAGTAGTGAAAGATATAAAACGTCTTCCCTGAAGGAAACTTCTACTATCTATTGAAGTTGTTTTAGAGACTTCTACAATTCCATTTATTCTATTTACGTTATTTGGTACTTTAACAGTTACTTTACCATCATTAGAAATTGTAATACTGCTGTTATTATTTAATTGGGTACCATATTCCACTTTTTCCCCATAGGGTTTTATTTTAAAATCATCCTCCCCACAAAAAGTTGCAGTCCCATCGGTATTTAGCTTTATTACTCCATATTGTTTACCGGAGCCTGTCCAAAAATTTCTGTCATGATTTACAGCATCTATTCCACCGGTAATACCTCCAGCAACACCACCAAATAAAGCTCCTTTCCAACCAAAATCCCAACCTGCGCCTAACATATCACCAAAATCATTACCTGGTTTCATCGCTGCATTTCCAAATCCATTTACAAATCCGCCTGTGAAACCACCGGCAGCACCTGAAACAAACCCAGAAGCAAACCCTGTTGAAACCACAGTTGAAGTTCCCATAACTCCTCCTAAAAAGGAACCGCCTGCCAATACCGAACTTACACCTAACCCGACTCCGGCACCTGCCGCACCTGCCGCAGCTCCAATTCCATAAAATCCAGCAAATTGCCCAAAGCTATTAATGTTGTCAATATGTGTAGCAACATTCACAATTCCACCTATATCTGCAGCAATGGCAATAGGAAGTAATGGTTGTAACCCTGGAATAATTGAACAAAGTAAGGTGAAAATCCATTCCCCGTCCGGGTCATTGTAGATTAATGGGTTATTGAGGCAATAACTATACCAGTAAACCCTATTTTACATCAGGATTTCAACTTTTCAATGACCAGGGGCAGGGCTTTTTTTCAAAGAACGTTATTACTTGCAAGATACAAATTTTTCTTTTTCAACTGAAAGCGTTCAATTGAAAAAAATAAAGTTACCCGGATTTCCAATCACGGATAATGATCCGGTCCTGGTAAAGTCTTACATCGAGTTTTTGTTTGGCTTTCCATTTCAGTTTCCGGATGTACTCAATGGGGATGGTTACATAATAACTTGTGCCGCCTGATGCTTTTGTCAGGCTACGGATGTTCCTTTCTTCTGTTTTCCTGGTTGTCATGACTTTAAGTTTTTCAACGTATTAAGATACGTTTTTTAATACGTTGTTGTAACAGCCCATCGCGCGGCCGTCCCTTCTGCATTTATTTTTGTCATGGTTTTTGTGGCTGATGCACTTGCAGCACATACCGGCTTTTGTTTTTGTGTGGATTGATTTCAAGAGGTAAAAACAAAACCGGCAAGAGCTGCGCCGCCCTTCCGGAGACAAAAACACACGCCAAAAATAAATGCCCAAAGCTATATTTACATAATGCAAGTTATAGTCGCAGCCTATTTTTCAATGGTATTGTTGTGTTTTCGGCTGGCCTATAACTGGCATTATGTACTTCGGGCTTCGCCAAATAGCCGCACTTCCTCCCCGCCTTAACCGGTGACCATAACCGCAAAAAAGCAAAGCAAAGGTATGCAAGCTCCCCACCAGCCAACCCGCTGTAAAAAGCAAGGCCATGGCAAGCGCCGATGATGTTTAACCGATTTTAAAGGTATCGGCGGCCTTGCTTTTTTCCCACGCTTGCATGTCGTGGAGCTTTCTTTTTTTCCGGTTTTTCTTTTGTGGTAATGGCTAATAGAACTTTAAAGTATGGCATACTTTGGCTTAGATACAGGCCAGCGAGCGGGAGGGGAAGTGTCAAGGTTTCCGGCAAAAAGTTTTTACCGCTAAAATTTCAGTTGAAAGAAAAAAGTTTTTGCCAGGAACCCGAAGGGCTTGACCTTGACTGCGCAGGCGGCGGAAGCTATCTTTGTCTAAGCCAAAGTTTTACGAGATTTCTCGCACCGGTTGTGCGAGTTTTAACTGAACTACCGAGTATTGCGCGGTGATTGCGGGGCTATTTAACATAGTGACACATTATAGGCCAACAGTGCAAAGTTTGTTCATGGCAGGAAGTCTCTTTGTTGCGCCTATAATGCCGCATTATGTTAATATAGCTTTGGGGGTTATTTTTTAGCCATGCCTTTTTGTTTGCAGGGCTGGCGCAGCTCTTTGTTTTTTGGCTTTTACCTTAACAACATTAAACAACTCCAAAAGCCAACAAAACAATGTGCTGCATGTGCGATGGGACAAAAAGCATGACAAAAAATAAGCCGGAAGGGCACGGCAGCGGAGCAGCGACCAAAAATGCGGGAGCGACTGGACGATTTTTGGGAGCTGCGGGGGATTAGTTTTCGTTTTTCCCAGGAGTCTTAAAGCCGATGGGGTTACGGTTCCTTTGTTCAAGTTCCTGCTGCTTAACTGCTTCTAATTGTTTGAGATATTCAAAGATCAGCATGATCTTGTCATTTTGTTCAATATCACTTTTTTCAAGTTGTTCAAGCTTTTGTAATATCTCCTGATGCGTTGTCAGTAATTCACGCATTCTTGTAAATATCCTTATTATCTGGATATTCATCTGTATTGCTCGTTCACTATTCAATACGCTTGAAAGCATTGCAACACCCTGTTCAGTAAAACAATATGGAGCATAGCGTAACCCTTTTTTGTCCTCCGGAGTAATTACGAACTCTCTCCTCCAGTCTGCAAATTCTTTTTCAGACATTTCAAACATAAAATCGGACGGGAAGCGGCTTATATTACGTTTTACAGATTGTTTCAGAACTTTCGTTTCTACACCATAAAGCTCTGCTAAATCTCTGTCAAGCATTATTTTTACACCTCTTACAACAAAGATTTTACTCATTACTACTTCATCAGGGATTACAATACTTTTTACCAGCTTACTCATATCTTATTGTTTTACTTTTACAAAAATATCATTTCTTTATTGCTGTCCTTATTGGAGGTCACAAATTGTGACCTCCAATTTATAACTATCTTATAATATGCATTATATATAGGTCGCAAATTGCGCCCTCCAAAGCTCTCATCTCAAAGGGTGGAACAGTTCCAGTTGCTTTGTCAGGTCCGTAAGATCCTGGCCCCGGTAACTCTCCGTGCTCCGGATGCTCTTATGACCTGCCATGTACTGCACCTGCCGGATATTGTTTGTTTTTAGCCAGTTCATTATAACGCTTGCCCGGATATGGCGACTGTCTTTTAATCCAGAATGGATCTTTTTTACTGCTTCCACTATCTTACAAATCATGTCGCTGGACTTCTTCGATGGGAAGAGATACTGTGTTTGCTGTTGGCGTTTTTCCAATAGTTCCGGACGGGTTTCTTCAAGGTAGGTTTTAATTGGTAATATCTGATTTGCTTGTAGTTTCAGTGTTCTTGCGTTACTGTTTCTTCCTGATGGAATGTATATTTTACATTCGCTAAGATTAACGTAACCGGTTTCAAGACTGGCGATCTCCCCACTGTCTAAGCCCTGGTAAATCATTAGTCCTAAGATTACCGTGTTACGCTGGTGCAAAAGCTTTGCAATTGCTGTCCCATGATTCCACACTGGAAGACTGCTAAAGTCCTGATATATTTTCTCAAGCTGCGCCGGGGATAATATTTCCGGGCGGACATTTTTACCACTTTGTCTTATCCTGATACGTTTAATTATGTTTTGAGCTGTGATTCCGGATTCCAGAAGGTAATCAAAGTAAATCCGGATCGAGTTGATCTCTCTTATTATGCTCTGACTGCTGATGCCTCTTACTCTTTCGCTATCGATAAATTGCAGTACTTGGGGGTAGATGATATCTCCCGGATTTATATTCTCATTTATACACCAGCTATTAAAACAGTTTACATGGCTGTCCTGCACCCGGATGCTCTTTTCAGAGTAACCGTTTTTCTGCCGGTATTCTTTAAAGTTCATTAGCTAAATGGGTGTAGATCTGTGTGCTCTCAAGGCTGGCATGACCTAAAAACTTCTGGATCATTTCTATTTCCATTCCTGATTGCAGCAAGTGAGTTGCTATCGAGTGACGAAGAGTGTGAAGCGATGGCCTCTTGCTCTGCAGTCCGGGACTGCCACTGTTTTTTACAAGCCTGTCAAGCCTCGCGGATAATGCCTGGTCGCTGCAGTTCATCCCGGACTGATTGATAAAAAAGGATTCAGTGCTATCCTGGGATTTGGTAAGTAAGAGATTACGGCCGTCCTGCAAATATTCAGTGAGGTAATGAAGGTTGCCATCCGTTACCGGGACATACCTTTCTTTGCAGCCTTTGCCTTTTCTTACAAAAATTAATTTCCTCTCAGTTAGTATATCGCTAATTGTCAGGCTGGTGCCTTCGCTTTTTCTAAGGCCACAGCCGTAGTAAATTCCTAGCATTGCCCTGTCCCGTTGCTGTATTGCCCTCTGGTACTCTTTTGTTTCTGCCCTGGCAAACCATTTCTGCATGTAGGTTGCTTCATAGATTGAACTGATTTCCTGAAGTGTAAGGACGACCCTTGGTTTATATTGCTCTTCCATGTATTGAAGACTATCTGGAACCTGAGTTATATTTCCGGATTGCCTTAAATATTCAAAGAACTTGTTTACGGAGCTTATCCCAACGTTTATACTGGCATTCATCAGGCCGCTCCCGGAGAGCTTGTTTTCCCTTCTCCTGAGGTATCTCACAAAACCTTTCGTTGTATCCCCTGCAGCGTGATCCATTGAGCTGATTCCACATCGTTCCAGGTACAATAAGAACTCCTGGATGCTTCGCTTTCTCGTGGTAACAGTGGATCCGCTGTAACCAAGAGTTTGAAGCCAGCTTAAAAAACCACTTTCCAGATCTATAAACTGCCTGCTGATAAGCTCTTTAGGGTTCATTTAAAATGATTTATTCACACAATAATTGATTTTAAAGGTGTTCATGAGGGCTTCGCCGTTCAGTTGAAAACAAAAAAAGTGTTGCTGCTTGTCCCTCCTATGAAGGTTGTGAAGGTCGTGTGAAGGTCATGTGAAGGTTCCCCTTTCTCTTTTTTCAGATTCTCTAAGATCGTACCCATGATATCAATGCCTGATCTTAACTGCTGGTAGTCGTCCCAGATGGTGATCTCATATTCATTCCCTGGCTTGTTGCTCCGGCTAACGCAACGCACGAGTCCCCTTGCTTCCAGCTCGCTTAACCTACGTTGCAGTTCCATCGGGTGCATGCGGTAATGACGGCGGATCTCCTTGGCATAAAAAGTTTTCACGTTCCACTCCTTTATAAGCTCTTTCAAGCTCTCAAAGAACTGGCGTGTCTTACCTCCCAGCTCATCTGATTTGCGAAGCAGTGCATCCCTGCACAGATAGTTTGCCCACTTAACATCTTCCAGCGTGGAGAGTAAAAAAGTATTGCCTTCATGATCGGTAGTTCTTTTCCTTTGCTTCTGATTCCAGAGGGTGACGGCTTTTATCAATGTTAAATAATGGTTCTTGGTTCGCATCTTCTTGAACACGTGTGGCGAGAGTTCCAGTTTTGGGGCAAAAGGGATGATAACTTCCACCGGCTCGATAAGAAGCTGACAGGCTTTTAAAAGATTAATGCTCCCTTCATATTTCTTAGTGTTTACGAGACCTGCAGCTATCTTTCCCTGGTATTCCAATACTTCTGCCTCGTGACGTGGGTTTTCTTCTATCTGTAACAAAAAACTGCGGTTGGCATTGTCCTCGTAGATCTTGTCTTTGGTGGTTGCTCCGGCAACACAAACGGGACCTTCAACATGCAGGTAAACCTGTTTGCTGTCGCCTGTTCGGCTGTTGGTTTTGGTGCTAAAGCGACTTATGCTCTGGTTGCTCATCAGCTCCCGAAGGGGAAGCAAGGCGCTATATGCCCCGTCCAGATCTTCCTGCAACAGGATCTTGTGTTTTAAAAAGTCCTGGGGCGTATAATAAAGCGTGTTTTCGCTTAAACTGGTAGTCACATGGATATGCTGCCTGGGAACTGCGGCGGCCACTCCCTGCAGAAGGTATGTTTTGCCGCTCCCGGTGCTACCCATCACTATGGCATGAAGCGGGTTTTTAAAGAACCGGGTCAGAAAGATAAAGAACAAAAGTGTGGCATTATCCTGCTCACCTATCAGGCCCAGTCCACCAAAAAGCTCATGCGTTCTTTCCGTTAATCCGGACCGGGTTAAAAAGTCCCTTGCCGATTGCATCTGGTCACGGCTAAAGATATCCTTGCCCTGCTGCTCCTTCACCTGCTCGCTCTTGCGTTTCTCTTCCCGCTTCTGCGAGCGGTAAGTTTCAAGTTCTTTGGTTAGTCCTGTAATAGCTTCGGTTACAATGCTGCTGCTTATCTCAAGCTTCTCGGCTGCCTGTTTTATCAGCCGGTCGCTTTGGCTGTGACTGTAAAGATCTGCCGTGTCACGGAAGCTGGCGTATAGGTTGCTTTTAAGTTGTATGTGCAGCGTTGCCCTGAGCCTGTTAACGGTGTGTATCTCGATGCCACCCCAGAGAGTTATCAGAAGTTTGTCTGTCTCGTAAGTCAGGCAGTCAGGTTTTACTTTTAATGACCCGGCCTTTTGATCTTCCGGTGGGTTAGTAGAAGTGGATCCCAGAGCTTTTTTATTTTCAACTGAAGCTCTCTCAATTGAAAAAAGAAAGGATTTTCGGTTCTCGATCAGATGGGTAAATATTTCACTTTCATGACCTTGTGCCAGGCTGTTCACGTCTTCGCCTTCCGGTGTGTCTACTACTGTAATAATAAGCTTTTCACTGATTTGCTTTAACTCGGCAGCTATGTGCTTTGTAGCTTCTGCTCCGGCTTCATCTCCATCGAAGAATAAAATAACCTCTTTAAGATCCTTTAGTTCTGCAATAACCTGTTTGTGATCATCTGTAAATCCGTTGGTCCCGTATAGCGCAATGATTGAAAAGTCTTTTAAAATCTCTGGCAGCTGCTGAAGAGTTGCAGCATCGATAACGGCCTCTGTTAAAATCAGTCTTATAGTTTCCGAATCCGGATAACCAGGATAAAGTCCTTTATGATCGCCCTCTAAATAATGATGCTCCGGTTTTTCAGTGTGTCTTCCGTAAAGGCTTACAATATTATTTGTTTTATCTATGAGGGGGAACACAATGCAACCATTGAACCTTGTATAAAAGCTATTTTCTCTTCCGAACTTATCAGGCTTTAATAATCCGGTTTGTAAATAAAGCTGCTTTTGTTCAGGAGAGGTTTCTTTTACTTTATGGAGCGTCCCGGCATCGTAACCGATGGAGAGTTTCTTATAATCAAGCTTGCGGGATTCCAGGTATTTTATTGCCTTCTCAGGTCTCACGTTCAGGCTCCTTGCAAAGTGCGTGAAGGCTTCTGTTAATACTTCCGTTCGCTGATCAGGAGTAAGATCGGGAGTTGATCTCGTATCCGGAGCAGGTTTGGATTTCTGTGGCCCGAGATCTTCACGGAGTCCCATAAGATCTTGTGCCTTCATGATTGCCTGGTGTTTCGTGATCCCTTCCTTCTTCATAATAAAATCCATCTGGTCGCCGCTGCCTGCGCTGCAATTGCTGCTAAAGCATGTCCAGGTACCGGTCTCAGGGTAAACCTGGAAGCTCGGCGTTTTATCGGAGTGGAAGGGGCAGCAAAGACGGTGGTTCTTATCGGGTTTCATACTGTAGTGTGACAAGACGGTTAGTATTGAAAGCCTCTGTTTGATCTCTGATATTTCCATTGTTGATAAGTTTACTTTCGTTCACATTCGCTACAAACTTATCAAATAAGGAAGATATGACAATTAGCATATTGAGTAAGTTATTCACAATTGAAAGCATAATGTTCTTCAAATCATTCGTTATTGCTACATTTGTGCTGTTAATAACTTATTCCCGGACAAATTATGTCACTGGCAAACAGATTAAAACAGATCAGAAAGGACAAGGAACTGTCTCAGCAACAGCTGGCAGATCTTTCTAATGTTCACATAAGTAATATCGGAAGATATGAGAGGGGCGATGCCCAGCCGTCGGCAGAAGTCTTGAACCGCATAGCCAGGGCACTGGAAGTTTCACCTGATTTCCTGATGAACGGAACTATCCAGGACAAGGCAGAAAGTTCATTAAGCGATAATGACCTATTGAACCAGTTCAGAAAGGTGGAAAAACTACCAGACGATAAAAAACGGCTGGTGAAAGAGTTTCTCGATGCTTTCCTGTTCAAGTATAATATTCAGCAACAGATTGCTTCTTAAAAATAAAGCCCAGACGATGCTGGGCTCAAACAGATGCCTTTCCTTCAACTATTGTTTTATTAATGCATTTTTTTTACTATTTCCCATGTAATTTACAAGCATCCTATTTCCCTCAATTTTAAAATTTAAGCGTATTTTTTTATCCTCTACTAAATTTAAACTGCCTTCGGCTAAGTATATAGAAAAACTTGCGCCATTTAAATGACTTAATGTAATACGTAGTGGTTGATAACCAAGATAACCTATGTCAATAATAGAATCAGCAGGCATCTTATCAATGACTAATTCTGTCTTTCCCTGACCATCTGTTTGTTTCCCCACTGATTCCCCTGCTTTAACTTTGTAATAGACATTCACTCCATTCAAAGGCTTACCAAGCTTATCGGTTATAGAAAAGTAGAAAGTTTTATCTGACTCATTATTACTGATAAGATACCTTGATTTTGTGATAGAACTTAATCCAGTGTATTTCTCAGTATTTACCAGTATCTTATTTCTTTTTATTCTGTACTTGCCACACCCAACCATACTTATATCTCCCAGACCTGTTGATTGGATAAGTTGAAAAAACAGATTATCAGAATAAATATAAATATGATTCCCTTCATTATCAGAATACTTAGATTCGGAAAGATCTTGCGCAGAAGCAAATGTATAGTTACATAGGCTAAATGCGAAGATTATAATTTTAAAAAAATTACCTGAAGATTGACCAAAAACGTGGACCATATGTAAAAAAGTTTCTTTTATTGATTGTAAATATACCACCTCCATCAGGATTCATCATAACCATTCTGAAGTTGCCATTGGGCCAAGAAAGCATCTTCTTTACTACCATAAAATGATTCGCTCCTGATGATCCATAATTTGCAACTCCCATCCCAACACGTTTTCCACCCATTATGTTACTGAATA
>Ga0307375_10007223_pt1 | contig 10152 bp, 10 predicted proteins | sample TR1MG_FD_202531 | JGI IMG/M metagenome (GOLD analysis project Ga0307375, IMG submission 202531) | Soil microbial communities from Risofladan, Vaasa, Finland - TR-1 | ecosystem: Environmental > Terrestrial > Soil > Coastal area > Acid sulfate soil | place: Finland: Risofladan, Vaasa | collected...
ATTACGAAGATCTACAATTATAATTTTTTATACCAATTTACCATCGCTTTTATATTTTCTATAGGGGTATTAAACGGGATTTCACATCCGGAACTTAAAATATGACCATAGCCCCCGAGTTTTTTAGTGCAATCCATGCATAATTTCTGAATCTCCTTCGGAGATTTAGAGGTCAGTATGGAGGTATCAATATTTCCTACGATGCAAATTGTGTTCTTTATAAGTTCACGAGCTCTTTGTAAATCAACTCGACTATCTAGTTCTAAAAATTCGGCACCTGTTTGATTCATTAATTGAAGAATGGGTTCGGTATAGCCACAAATATGAAGGCCAACATGTATTTTTTCCCTTTTAAATTGGCCAATTAAATTTCTTAGTGGGTTTAAACAAAATTTTTCAAAATGTTTAGGAGAAATTAAATCTGAGGAACCGGAAGGCTCTGCAATTGTAATAATATCAATTCCAGCCTCAATCTTTGCCAGTCCGAAATGATAGGAGGCCTGTGAGCAAAATGTGGTCAACAGATCAATAAATTTAGGATTATCATAAATATTTATCATGAATTTATCTAATCCATACATTAAACCTGCTAAGGTGAAAGGTCCTGGAACATAATTTAAAAGGGGAATCTCTGCCTTTTTTGTTTTAAACAACTTAATTAAATTCAAGTTTACCGGAATACGCCCTAATCCGGAAAGATTATCGAGCTTCACATCTTTTATTGCTTCAATATCTTCACTGGAAAATATTATAGGTTTGATAATGGATGGAGGGCGATCTTCAGCAATATCTATTGGTGCGCCTAAACTATTTGCCAATAAGGTAAAAGATCCTTCCCATTGTGCATATATTCCATCATATTTACATTCTGTATATGCATTTTTAAGACATGCGAATTGTTTATTTGTATCATTGAGTGCTTCAGATATTTTTATTTGGTTCCAAGCAGCTGAGGCATAGGTCAATTGTGGAATTACGGGGAGACTTTCTCGTTCTAATAGCTCTAAGTTAAGAGCCCTTTCAATTTTTTCAAAAGAACTTAAATTCGACATTTTAATTTCACTAATTTTATCGATAATTAGTCAAACTAGGGGATTCTTAATTTTAATCCTAATTTTAAAAAGATTAATTTTATTTTTAAAAAGATTATTAGTAAACAAAAAAGAATATTATTTATGTACTTCAATTAATTAAAGCATATTTTAGTAATAGGTGTAATTTTTTTGAAAATTCTAAATCTGAGTGAACAAGAAATACAAAAGGCAGTTAAAAACGGTAAAATAACTATTGCTATTTACGGAGCAGGTAAAGTTGGATTACCAATTGCAGTAGTATTTGCAGAAATAGGAGCAAAAGTGATTGCGGTGGATATTAACGAAGATATTGTTGATAAAATTAATAAAGGAGAAAATCCAGTTAAAAATGAAGCTGAACTGGATGAGAAGTTCTCTAACTGCATAAAAAATGGGAATTTAGTCGCATCAACTGATTTAATAGGAACTGCAAAAAAGGCTGATATAATAATTGTAATTGTACCTACCATTCTAGACGATAATCAAATTTTAAATTTGGATCCGGTCAGAGATGCTTTTGAAAACATAGGAATGGGACTTGTTCATGAAGATTTAGTTATTTTAGAAAGTACCGTGCCCCCAAATTTTATGGAGCGAATTATTAAACCGATTTTAGAAAAAAAATCACATTTAAAAGCAGGAATTGATTTTGGATTAGGTTTTAGTCCAGAAAGAGTATATTCTGGGCGAATAATACCAGATTTGAGATATAGATATCCCAAGATAGTAAGTGGAATTGATCAAAAAACAACCGATGCAATGGCAACCTTATATGGGATGATTGCCGAAAAAGGTGTTATTAAATTAAGTAATATGAGAACAGCAGAAACAATGAAAGTCTTTGAAGGGATATTTCGGGATGTTAATATAGCGCTCGCGAATGAGTTAGCTTTAATAGCAGAAAAATTAGATATTGACATAATTGAATTGATACAAGCGGCAAATACGCAACCATTTTCAAATATTTTGATTCCAGGTGCGGGAGTTGGTGGCCATTGTATTCCAGTCTATCCATATTTTATAATAAACCATGAAAATTTGAAGGAATTAGATCTCAAATTAATAAAAGCAGCAAGACAGGTTAATGAATTCATGCCAACCCATATTATTCAACTTTTAGAAATTGCATTAGATGAAATGAAAACATCTTACCAAAAAATAAATATAACGATTATGGGATTGGCATTTCGTGGTGATGTAAAAGAATATCGAAATGCACCTGCAATTCAAGTTGTAAATGGTTTAAAAGCCAAAACGAAAAATATCAAATGTTTTGATCCGTTATTTTTAAAAAATGAAATCTTTGATATATTACAAATATCAGGAGTAGATTCGTTGGAAAACGCATTTCGTGATGCAAATTGTGTGATTTTTCTAACAGATCATACACTTTTTAAAACATTAGATCTAAAAAAATATTCGATATTTATGAGAGAACCAAGGATATTGATTGATGGAAGACAAATTTTTGAACCTAACAATGTTATTGAATTAGGATTTAATTATAAAGGTGTTGGGAGAGTAATTTAAAAATGGAGAAGAATTCAATACATCAAACGGCAATAATTGAAGGAGAATTAATAACGGAGGGGGGGTGTCACATTGGAGTTAATACGGTTTTAATTGGTCAAGTTGAATTAGGAAAGAATGTAACAATAGCAAATAATTCCATTATATATGGGCCTGTAAAAATAGATCAGGCAACATACATAGGGGATCACGTTATTATAGGCTATCCTTTGCGAGATCAAATAAATAAATATATGGATACGCGGAATTTGAAAGATTTGTATAAAGCAGATGGTTGTACAATTGGTAGCGAAGTAGTGGTTAGATCAGGAACAGTAATTTACACAAATACAAAGCTTGGAATCCAGGTAAAAACGGGTCATAATTGTTTAATCAGGGAATTCACAGAAATTGGAGATTTCACAAATATTGGAACAAATACAATTATTGAGGGGTATTCAAAAATTGGATCTCATATTTCTATTCAAAGTTGCGTTTTCATTCCGCTCTATTCAACAGTAGAAGATAATGTATTTTTAGGGCCTAATTGTAAATTAACAAATGATAAGTATGTAAACAGAAAAGTTTATGATTTAAAGGGACCAACAATTAAGAAAAAGGCAAGTATCGGGGCAAATGCTGTAATAATGCCGGATACAACCGTAGGTGAGGGCGCCATAATAGGAGCGGGTGCTGTAGTTACAAAAAATGTGCCTCCAAATACGATTTGGGTAGGGGTTCCAGCAAAGTTTCTCAAAAAAGTGCCAGATGATTGGGATAAAAGGTAGTTTATACAGATGTAAACTCAATTTCTCCAGAATTTCCATTAATAAATGTTAATTTGAAATCCTTCTCGGTTTTTTGTATTAATTGAATGTTGGAACTGGTTGAACTGAGTTCTATTTTTTCTTTAAACTCAATTTTAAGTCCTAAATTCTGGATATTACGAGGATTTGAAAGATGAATAAGCAATTTTTCATTTTTTGAACTGGTTTGAATTTGAAATTCAGCCCTCGCATACCACCACTCTGCAAGTTCCGTTCCATTTGTAACATATGTTGATTCTTCTATAATATTTTTTAGAACATCTTGATAAATTCGTCCGCCTCGCATTTTTAAGGTACATTGGTGCCATAAAAGTGTTAAGAGACCATTATATTGTTTTATTAGATCTCGAATTTGTTGAATCATCTGTAAAGCAGTTTCTTCTGTAAGCTGAAGCCCGCTCCAAACGGCAGCATCCATTATAATTAATGGTATTTCGATTAAGGGAAGAAGGTCTATATTATGATCGTGGGAAAAAAAGGGAAAAGTAATCCCATTTTTGAACCCAATTTTATCATTGAATCCAACGGTCGTGTCATAGAGAAAATTAGCCTGATTTTGGACTTCCCATGTTGTGGGAAAATCAAATTTTAAGAAATGTTGTCGTAATCCAAAAATAGATGCGCCAAGAATATTTTCTAATTTCTTTTTCTCATAATTTAATTTATCCGAGTCATTATGAGTTCCAAAGCCACCATGCAATCCAAGATCTGTTTTATTTTCTTTTAATACTCGAATTTCTTTCGTAATTTTTTTAAAATCATATTCATCAGTTAAAAAATAAAAGGAGGAGCGAACGCCATATTGTTTTTCCAATTTAGCATATAATTTAAAATTATTATAAGGATTAGAAATCCCGAGTATAGCTTTTAGGACGTCTAATTTAGAGAATCTTTTGCGGATTTTCCAGATATGCGCCCTTGACTCAGTAATTTTGTCAACATCGTGAGATATAGTGAAAGCATATTCTTTCCAATTTGGCCAATACCATTTTTTTATATAGGGGATGTTATTTGGGAGTTTTTGCTTTAAATTAGTTTCAATTTCATTTAATAGAATATTGACCTTTGGTGAGAGGGGCTCTTGAGAGGTTTGTTCTATTAAATCTCCTTTTAAATATTGGGCAATTAATTCGAGTTTGGCATCTTGACTTTGAATATAAGGGCAATAGAAATCAGGAATCCCAAGAGTTGATAAGAGAATTTTTAGACCATAATCTTTTAAATTCATTCTAAAACCTTAATTAGATTTAAATTAAATTAATTTTAAAGATATTGGAAGATTTCAGATAGAGATTTGATTACAATAGAGCCTTCAAGAGGAGTATACTGCCTACGTACTAAGATCCAATTTATACCGACTTTTTTAGAAGCTTTTACGTCATTTAATCGATCGCCCACCATTAAAACTTGAGGTTTGGGTATTTTTAGGAGGGTAATTATTCTATCGATTTGTTCACTCCTTAAATGTGAATTTTCTCTTGTAATTATAGAATTAAAAATATTTGTAAGGGAATATTTTTGAAGTATTAAATCCACAGCCTTTCGCCCTTGTAGGGTTACTAGGGCGAGAGTATCCCCTCGGCTTTTAAGATCATTTAAAACTTGAACAGTTTCTGGAAAAATTTGGAGATTATTAATGCTTTTTTGTTCCATTTCATCAATTATTTCATATGCTTTTTTGCGTAAGGACAAATTATTTTCAGTGTGTTTAATAATTGCCTCTAAAAAAGGAGAGAGTTCTTCATGTGTCTGAAGAAGTGCTTGAATCTTTGATAATAATTTTTCAAAATCTAGATTGAGATTTACAAGCGTGCCATCTAAATCAAAAATTATTACTTTTATCATAAAATACGTTCCTTCCAGCCATCTTCGCGCCACAATAATGCTCCCGAATCAATATGTCTTAAAAGATAGACATCAGCTGGAATTAAGTCGAATTGAGGAATAGATTCATCTGGCAAAGAGTCGTTATATGCAATGTGTAGATATAAATAAGACATGTTTGCATACCAAGGAAGATTTAAAGTTTTTACAGCTGCATAGGACCATAGGGATCCCGTGGTATGAAACTTTCCAACATTTACTTCGCAAATAGCTGGGATACCCTCATAATTTTCTTTTAAATCGACACAGTAAAATCCATGAGGGGTAGGATCGAGTGCTTTAACAGAGGCTAAGGAAATTTGATTTACTTTATCATCATGAATTGTTCTAGCAATAGTAGGAGTTCCAGTAATTCCACTAGGTGATACATTTTTATAAATATATTCGATACGTTCCCTAGCATATGAAGTAACTAATTTCCCATTAAACCATAAGCTATCCCATGCATAATTACGCCCAGGGAGATATTCTTGGATCATAAAATCAGACCATTGGGCAATACCCTTAGATACCCAAATTTTTACCCACATAATTGCCTCCTCTGGTTTATTGCAGGCAAGACTATGTTTGCCGCCTGCACCAATACGAGCCCGGATCCAAAGAGGGGTAGAGCCAATCTTATTAAATGCAGTATAAATAGTATCTTCATTTTCAAGAATATAAGTTAAAGGAATAGGAACTTTAGATTTAACCAACTTTTCAGCAGTAAGAGCTTTATCTTGACCTAATTCATAAATTTCTTTTTGCGGTAAGAAGATTTTACCTGGAATCTTATCACGATTGGATGCAATTACATAAGCTTCACTTTCAGGCTGGGGATGAAGAAATGTTAAGTCATTTTCGCGCATAATACTACAAACTTTAGGGATAAATTCGGCATCGCTGTGGCGCGGGGTCCGAAATCTGAGATCTAAGTCGGGAAAATTGATATAATAGATGTTAAAATCAGTACCTGCAATGAAGATTTTTTCTGGTGCGCCCCGGATTGCACGGACAAAATTGACTCCAGCAACACCCCCAGAGCCCGTTACTAATATGCGTTTCATTCTTTGACCCCAGGTGATATTTCTATAGAGGGCATATATTTCTCTACAGTCCGCCAGAAGTACATTCGTACCATCCGTTGCCATATATATAGCCAAACGAGAACATATGTTCCTGCCATACCAACTTGTATAATACCAGTCATAAGGTCAATAAACCACTCCTCATGTATGTAAGTATAGATTATTTCACCTGCTTCTAATGGTCCAACATAGATGGCAAGGAATACGATACCAATGAGTAACAAAATCCAGATAAAGGTAATGATAAATATGAGACCTAGGTGTCTTCTGAGGTCAGATAATAATAGTTTTAATTTATTTTTTATCGCTCCGATTATATTCATCTTTTTTGCCTCATTAAGAATATTAGGGAAGATTTGGTGGTATAAAATATATATAATATGTTAGAATCATGGTAATAATCGCTAAAACTCCACAAAAGAGGGTTAGCACCATAAAATGTCTGGCAATTTCATTTTCTTTTAGGGGGCCTTTTGCCATAGTTAGGCGCATGAGAGTTATTGGTGCTTTAGCCCCTCTAGTTGCTGCGATTTTTCCATCAGGTTGAACGATTGAAGGGCGTTCTTTTATTTTTCGACCTTCAACAAATCCTCGAACACTAGAGAGAATTTGAAATGCATTGACCACAAAAGGCATTGCAACTACAATAGTAACGACCTCTAAACCACCCATGATGGCAATCATTGCCAGAGCCCCTCCGATTGTAAAAGCACCCACATCGCCTGAAAAAATCCTTGCGGGAAAGCGATTATATTTATAAAATATAATCATAACACCTAGCATTATCGCAGATAATAGGGCACCAATTTCACTGATAGGGTTTTTCATCAGAGAACAAATTAATAGAGTTCCAAATACGACAATACAGGGGCCAGACATTGCTCCATTTACTACATCCATCATATTAACGGCATTTGCTGCCATCGCTATCGCTATTGGAATCAAGAGCCAATATAAAACTGTAATTTGAAATGCATTTCCAACTAATGGGAAATTGGGATCGATAGAGAAAATTTTCTGACCCCCCTGAATTAGAATTAAATTAGCAATTATTAATGGTAAGCTTGCCCCAGCAGTCAGAAGTGGCTTAATTTTGGACCCTAAACGATATAAATCATCAAGCAGTCCAATTAATCCAACTAATCCAACAACAGAAATAAAAATTATAATTTGCATTCTAATTATAAAATCATTGATAAAGATCATTGGAATTAGCGCGACCACGCAGGCGACAATTAAAATAGTTATGCCACCCATTTCAGTTACTTCAGGCTTATTTAATTTATGAACATCAATGCCAATTTTGCCTTTTTCTTTTAACCATTTCATAAAAAAGGGTAATAGCACACGCATTAAAACAAGGGAGACAACAAAAAGAATTATAATGAAAAGAGAAAGCATGATTGGGTCCATTTTTCAAACACCATTTGATGATAAAATGAAATTTGAAAATAAATCTTTTTAATTATTGGTACATTTCAGTATAGTTGTCATTTAAAAATTGGATAATTCTAAAAAAGTAACTAGATATAAAAGTTTTGTAATATTTTTATAGATTATAAATTGGAATTTTTAAATCGCAAAGGAGTATTTGAAATGAAACCGCTTTTATTAGATATTTTAGCCTGCCCAATATGTAAATATTTTCCATTAAAATTGATAATTTTGAAATGGGAAACCTCTGGATCTAAATTTGTAAAACTATTAGATGCATATCGGAAAAAAGATCTTGACGTTCTGAAGAACGCAACAAAAATAAGAAGAGGGAAAGACAAAATTGAGGATGGAATAATTATAACTCAAAATGAAAATGTATTAATAAGAGATCAAATGGTTCGAAAAAACACAGATATTATTAATTATCTTAAAGAACTAGAATCTAAATTTGAGAATTTTAAGGTAATTGAAGATCATACTGAGGAAAATTACTCATCATATTTATCTTTAATAAAATTAGACGTTATAAAACGAATATTAGATTTAAAATCAAACATTATTAATAAGAATCTAAAAGAAATTGCTTTAGATAACCAAAATAAAATTATTAAGGATATTTTGCCAGAAATTTACGCATTAAACTGGTTTTTTCAATTTTCAGAAATTGAGGAGGGCGTAATTTTCTGTGAAAAATGTACTCGTTGGTATCCTATTATGGAAACAATACCTCAAATGCTTCCAGATGATTTACGTGAAAAATCGAATGAAATTAATTTTTTAAGAAAATGGAAAGATACACTTTTAAAAGAAATCACGGAAAAGGGGAACCCATTCAATCTTAATACAAAATAATCGAAGAATTAACGCTCTTATTTTTAGATTTTGAGGAGAAATTTTGATGAGGTAATGGTAGCCCGGCTCGGGTTCGAACCGAGGTCTCGGGGTCCAAAGCCCCATATGCTTGACCGCTACACTACCGGGCTATTAATAAAATAGTCTTTGAAATGGAAGTATATAAGAATTTTGTTTTTGATAGGATTACAATAAAGAAATTGGTAATGTTTTTTATAATTTTATTTCATCAGAGATGATTTGAATAGCCTCTGCTTCGCATTGAATTTCGCATGCTTTACAGTCTAAACATTCACTTGGATTAACAATCTTAGTCTTTTTTGTTTCTTCATCTAATTCATAAACCGATACTGGACATGCGTCAACGCATGTTCCACATCCTTTACATTTTTCAAAATCAATAATAATTCGTGGCATCTTATTCTCTCCGATTTTTTTTCAATTTTTGTCTTAATCATTCAATAATAATGATATTACGTCAGATCTATACTTTTACTCTATCAGTCTAAAGATAATTATACATCCTTTTGTTTAAAGGTGTATAATCCTAAATAAAAAGTTTTTTGAAAAATTAGAAGAAGATTTGAGAAAAAATAAAGATAGAGAGCGAATTAGGATAGGATTTCGCGCAGTTCAAATATTAATTTATCAATTCTAGTCTTTGCTTTTTTATGACGATTGATAAGATCATTATATAATTTTTGATATGCAACAGTACTTATTTTTTTGCGTTGATATCTTTGATCCAAATTGCGAACACCATCTTTAGCACTTTCACGCTCAGCTTCATTGATTTCTAATTCATTAACAATCTCAGCAAATCGACCTCCTGCTTGCTTTAACACAATTTTCAGTTCATTGATATCTTTATCCAGTTCAAATAATTTTCTTTCAGCATTTTTGAACCGATTGCGATATATTCGTTTTTTAATTTTCCTTCTAATTACATCCTCTTCAAGTTTTTCTAGTTCTGTGATTAAAGAAACTTTCTCATCAAATAATGAACAGAATTCCATGATTATTGGCGTAGGAACAACAGTTGATCGTTCAGATATTCTTTTTTCAGTAGGAAGACCTCGTTTAACTAAAACAAAAGCTGAACAAAGAATCGCTAAAATGAAAAAAATAGTTAATGGCCGCCATAGAAAATCCAAATATGAATGCGAATAATCAAGTTCTAGTTGTATAATTTTAGAATTATAAGGTGATACGTTACTTTCATTAAATATTAATACTATTTGATTATCGTGAGTATGAATAGAAGCAGCAGATGGAATTAGATTATTAAGAGAAGCAATTTTTGGCAAAATTAAGGTAACCTCAAAATTTTCTACTAATCCTTCATAAGATCCATACAGAATATCAAAATTCAATTTCAGTTTATCACCCGTCTGTTGAATATACTCAGATAAAGGAATGCGATAAGTTACCCAATAAACAGTAGTTTCATGATATCCTAAGGTATATCGAGTAGCATCAAAGTTTATAGAAATGTCATTAGAT
>Ga0307375_10007226_pt1 | contig 10147 bp, 8 predicted proteins | sample TR1MG_FD_202531 | JGI IMG/M metagenome (GOLD analysis project Ga0307375, IMG submission 202531) | Soil microbial communities from Risofladan, Vaasa, Finland - TR-1 | ecosystem: Environmental > Terrestrial > Soil > Coastal area > Acid sulfate soil | place: Finland: Risofladan, Vaasa | collected...
ACATCAGCCGATGCTCCCCCTCGCAAAGCACCTTGCCCCTCGCGAATGAGGCGCCTCGATGGGCGCAGCGGTCGACGTGGCAGACGGGGCTCCCCGAGCCCTCGCGCCAGAGTATAAGGCGCTCCCCCATGCGCAGGCTGCCGAGGGGCTTTCTGCCGAGCTCCTTCGAATCGAGGATCGCGTACCACTGATTTCTGATCATTCTTGCCTCTGCGCAAACCCTTGTTCCTGGGCAGGGCTGTGTCAATGGTCGGGGGCCGCGAAATGAATGGGAAGTTATCCAATTATGCCTGTCGCTCCCGCGGCGCTCCGCTTAGGATATGCCCGGTCCGATTGTTGAGGATCGTGGGAGGGGGAGGCGGGGCAGCCATGGCGGCCCGTCGTTTCGCGCCTCGGGAAGGAGCAATCAATGTCGATGGATCTTCGGCGCCTCCTCGAGGCCGCCACGCCGCCCCTGGCCGAGTGGGCCGGGCTTCGCCGCGTCAGGCTCTCGGGGCGCGCCTACCATGCCAAGGACGGCCGCTTTGACCGGGCCTTCGATGGGGTGGACGAAGGTTACATGATCGAAGTGCTCTCGGGCGGCCAGTTCGGCTACGCCGCCTTCGCCGGCGACGCCGCCTTCGCCGGCGACGCTGGCTTGGAGGGTCTGGCGGCAAGGGCCGGGGCCGCGGGCGAAAAAGCCCTCGTTCTCGCCCGTTCGGCGGGGGGGAGGGGCCTGCATCGCTTCGGCGCCTCGGTCCGCCCCGCGACAAGGCTGCGTTGGGAAGGCCCCCGAGGCAAGCGCGCCCCCCTGGGCGCCGACCTTCTCTCCTCCCATGCCATCGATCTTACGAAGGCCTTGAAGGTCAGCGACAAGGTGGTTCAGGCCAGCGCCGTCCTCTTCCTCCGCGACGAGGAGACCGAGTCCGTCTCGACCTCGGGGGCGGAGATATTCCAGAGGGTCCAGCTCCTCGAGTTCTCCATCCAGGCCGTCGCCCGCGACGGGAATCTCGTCCAGCGCCGAAGCGCCAACGGCCCGCGGGGGCGCATCAACCAGGGCGGCATGGAGCTCATCCACATCGAGGCCCAGCTGGAGGACGCGCGTCGCACGGGCGCCGAGGCGGTGGAACTGCTCTCGGCGACGGACTGCCCCACGATGACAGGGGACCTCGTGCTCGCCCCGGACCAGATGAACCTCCAGATCCACGAATCGGTGGGCCACCCCCTCGAGCTCGACCGGATACTCGGCGACGAGCGCAACTTCGCCGGTTGGAGCTTCGTGCGCCTCGAGGACATCGGCAGCCTCCGCTACGGCTCCGATCTCATGAATATCGTCTTCGATCCGGGCATCGCGGGCGAGGCGGCCTCCTACGGCGCCGACGACATCGGCAACCCCGCGCGCCGCGAATATATCGTCAAGGAGGGCATCCTCATGCGGGCCCTCGGCAGCCTCGAGAGCCAGGAGCGTTCCGGCAGGCCAGGGGTCGCCAACCAGCGGGCCCAGGGCTGGTGGCGGGCGCCGATCGACAGGATGGCCAACCTCAACCTCGAGCCGGGGAAGGATGGCTTCGACGACATCGTCGCCTCGGTGGAGCGAGGGGTCTTCATGAGCTCCAATCGCTCCTGGTCCATCGACGACCGCCGCAACAAGTTCCAATTCGGCTGCGAGTACGGAAGGCTCATCGAGGAGGGGCAGCTGGGAAAGATCGTGCGAAATCCCAACTATCGGGGCCTTTCCTCGAGTTTCTGGAACAGTCTCTATAAGGTCGGCGACCCCTCGACCTTCGAGGTCTTCGGCACCCCCAACTGCGGCAAGGGCGAGCCGGGCCAGATCGTGACGACGGGGCACGCGAGTCCCGTCTGCGCCTTCCGGGGCGTGGAGATATTCGGAGGAGAGGCATGAACAGGAAGGACGAACTCGAGACCCGCTTCGGCCGCGCCGTCGATGTCCTCCTCGGGGAGCTGCGGGGGGACGAGGAACTCTCCCTCGAATTCTCAGGCGAGGATTCGGTTTTCCTCCGCTTCAACGAGGCCAGGGTCAGACAGATTGGGGCGGTGGACAAGGCCGAACTCCTCCTTACGTATTGCCGGAAGGGCCGCACGATGCGCTCATCCTTCGCGGTCTCGGGCGAGGCCGGGGCCGACGCCGAGCTGGCCGCCTCCGCCCTCGGTCGGGTCCGTCGGGAGGCCTCCCTCCTCCCCGAGGATCCCTACCAGACCCTGCCGGCGACGGAGGGCGTCTCCCGCGAGGTCTTCGCGGGAAGCCTGCCCGATGCGGCCCGCCTTCCCGAGATCGTCCTCGGCCCCGCCGAAAGCCTCGCGGCCGAAGGCGCCGCCTACGTCGGCATCCATACGCAGGGCCGCGTGGCCCGCGGGGCGGCCAACTCCAGGGGCGCTTGCCATTGGTTCGAGACGGAAAGCTTTATCACCGACTATTCCGCCTATCTCGCCAACGGGAAGGCGACGAAGTCCCTGTACGCGGGCCGCATCTGGGACGGGGAGGAGTACGGACGGAGACTCGCCGCCGAGAGACCGAGGCTGGCGGCCCTCGCCCTTCCACCCAAGATCCTGCCGCCGGGAGAATACCGCGCCTGGCTCGCGCCCGAGGCCTTCGCCAGGATCGTCCCCTACTTCTCCTGGCACGGCATCGGCGAACGCGAGATCCGCGAGGGCGAGAGCGCCTGGCTGGCCCTCCGCGAGGGCCGGAAGACTCTCTCGCCGCGCTTCCGCCTCGACCAGGACTTTAGCCTCGGCCTCGAGCCCCGTTTCAACGAGCTTGGCGAGGTGGCCCCCGAAAGCCTGGCCCTCATCGGCGAGGGGCGTCTCCTCGATACCCTGGTTTCGGCGAGGAGCGCGAGGCAGTACGGCCTTTCCGGCAACGGGGCCCCCGAGGACGAATGGCTCCGCTCCGCCTCGGTGGGGGCCGGCGAGCTCGACGAAAGGGCTGCCCTCGAGGCCATCGGCAGCGGCCTCTACCTCTCGAACCTCCATTATCTCAATTGGAGCGACTTCCAGTCCGCCAGGGTGACGGGCATGACGCGCTACGCCTGTTTCTGGGTGGAGGGGGGGAAGATCGCGGCGCCGATAGGGGACATGCGTTTCGACGAGAGCCTCTATCGCCTATTCGGCGACAAGCTCGTGGGGCTTTCGAGACAGCGCTCCCCGGTGGTGGAGACCTCGAGCTACGGCCGCCGAGCCCTGGGCGGTTCCCTCCTCCCGGGAATCCTCGTGGAGGGTCTTACCTTCACTCTGTAGCGGCGATCTCCACGAAGATCCGGTGGATCCTGTCGTCGCCGGAAAGCTCGGGATGGAAGGAGGCGGCGAGGATCTTCCCCTGGCGGAGGAATACAGCCTCGCCGCCTTTTTCCGCGACGCGTCTGCCGAGGATCCTCGTGGTGCCGAGGGGCTCGAGGCGGGGGGCGCGGATGAAGATGCCCGGGAAGGCGCCGAGTTCCGTGACGATCGTTTCTTCGAAGCTCGCGCTCTGGCGACCGTAGGCGTTGCGGATGGCCCGGGCCTCGATGAGGCCGAGGGCCCCTTCGCCGCGACCGCCCGGCCCCTCGACCTCGCTGCAGAGGAGGATGGCCCCGGCGCAAAAACCGAAGACGGGGAGGCCGGCGGCGGCCCGCTCGCGGAGGGCGAGGTCGAGCCTGTACTCGCGCAGATACATGGCCATCACGGTGCTTTCGCCCCCGGGGAGGATGAGGCCCGAGATTCCCTCGAGGTCGGCGGGGAGCCTGATCTGCCTCGTCTTGACGCCGAGTCGACGGAAGACCTTCTCGTGGTCCTGCACCGCCCCCTGGAGGGCCAAAATACCGATCATCATGGTTCGTACCTCGCAAAAGCGGCGACTGTCCCCCCGCCGCGTCAGGGGCTGCGGCCCTTTATCGCGTCAGGGGCCGAAGCGGAAATCGGGGCCCGCCCCGATTGGAGCGGAGGACCCGACCCCGGCGCGCGAGCGCCGGGGGGACGCCCAAAAACGAAGGACCGGTCCTTTGGTCTACCAGCCCCGTTCCGCGAGCTTGGTCTCAAGGGTCTTCATCTCGAGGCCGCGCATGGCCTCGCCGAGGCCCTCGGAGAGTTCGGCGAGCTTGGCGGGATCCTGCCAGTGGATGACGGCCTGGACGATGGCCTTAGCGGTCCTGGCCGGGTCGGAGGACTTGAAGATGCCGGAGCCCACGAAGCAGCCCTCGGAGCCGAGCATCATCATGAGGGCGGCGTCGGCGGGGGTCGCGATGCCGCCGGCCACGAAGGTGACGACGGGGAGGCGGCCGGCCTTCTGGACCTTTTTGACGAGGGCGAGGGGGACGCGGTATTCGTTGGCCTTCTTCTGGAGGCCGGCCTCGTCGAGGCCCTTGAGCTCGAGGATCTGGCGGTTGACGGTCTTGAGGTGGCGGACGGCCTCGACGACGTTGCCGGTGCCGGCCTCGCCCTTGGTGCGGATCATCGAGGCGCCCTCGTTGACGCGGCGCAGGGCCTCGCCGAGGTCGCGGGCGCCGCAGACGAAGGGCACCGAGTAGGCGGTCTTGTCGACGTGGGCCTCCTCGTCGGCGGGGGTGAGGACCTCGGACTCGTCGATGAAGTCGACGCCGAGGGACTCGAGGATCTTGGCCTCGGCCAGGTGGCCGATGCGCACCTTGGCCATGACGGGGATGGAGACGGCCGCCATGATCTCCTTGATCATCTTGGGGTCGCTCATCCGGGCCACGCCGCCGTCGCGGCGGATGTCGGAGGGCACGCGCTCGAGGGCCATGACGGCGCAGGCGCCGGCGGCCTCGGCGATCCTGGCCTGCTCGGGATTGGTGACGTCCATGATGACGCCGTTCTTGAACATTTCGGCAAAGCCGGTGTTGAGCCTCTCGCGCATATCTGCCTCCTCGGAGTCGCCAAGCCTCTGGCGTACCCCATGCTCTTCTGCTAGTGTACTAGTACACTTAAGCAAGTGTCCTGTCTTGGTCAAGGGGGCCCATGCACCTGTACGAGCGTATCTTCGAAGATCTCAGGCGGGCAGTGGACGAGGGCGACATCGGCCCGGGCGAGCGCCTCCCCTCGATCCGCGAGGTGGCGGAGCGCTACGACTGCAACAAACTCACGGCGGGAAGGGCCTTCGAGCTCCTCGTCCGCTCGGGGAGGGTGGAAAACAGGGTCGGCTCCGGGACCTTCGCCCGGGCCGCCCCCGCCCCCGATTCGGGAAGGGCCGATTTCTCGACGGCACGGCTCTCCGAGAGCTTCTTTCCCTACGAGGAGGCGGGGGCCATCCTCGCCGGCCTCCTCGCGAGCGAGCGGGGCAGGGTCTTCTCCGCGCCCGAAGCCCGCGGCGAGCCCCGCCTCATCGAGGCCCTGGCCCGGCGCTTCGGCCTGCCCGGCGCTTCGATCCTCGTCACCGGGGGCGGCCAGCAGGGCCTCGACCTCGTACGGCGCCTCTTCGCGGGGAGGTCGGGAGCCTTCGCCCTCGTCGAGGAGCCCAGCTATCCCGGTGCCCTTTCCGCCTTCAAACCACGAAAGGCCCTCCCCTTCGGCTCCGAGGGTCCCGATCCCGGGGCCATTGTCGCCTCCTTCGCGGAGGCTCCTCCCGCTTCCCGCTTCTTCTACACCGTACCCCAGATCCACAACCCCACGGGCTACAGGCATTCCCTGGAGGTGAAGCAGGCCATCGCCAGGGCCGCCGCCGACGCCGACTTCACCATCGTCGAGGACGACTATCTCTCGGAGCTCCTTCCCGAGGGCCTCCCCCGCTATGTCGACCTCGTTCCCGAACGGACCATCTGGATCAAGTCCCTGTCGAAGACCCTGGCCCCGGGCATCCGCATCGGCGCCCTGGCGGCCCCGCCTTCCCGGCTCGAAGCCCTCCTCAGGCTGCGCGAAGAGGGCGAACAGGGGCCTTCCACCTGGCTCCAGCTCTTCGCCGCCGGCATCCTGGAATCGGGGCTCTACGATAGGCATCTGGAGCGCGTCGGGGCCGTGACGGCCCGGCGCCGCGCCGAGGTCCTCGGCCTCGTCGCGGGGCTGCCGGGCCTCTCCATCGCGGGGGGCGGGGAGGGCTACAATCTTTGGCTCGAGGCCTCCTCCCACCGCGCGGCGGGAGGATCCGCCTGGGCCGAGGGCTGGCGCTTCGGACGCAGCGAGGCGACGCGGCGCTGTCTCCGCCTATCGGTGATGGGCATGGGGGAGGAGGACTGGGCCGAGGCGAAGGAGAGTCTGCGGAGACGTCTCGAGGCGGGCTTCGGGCTGGGCTGAGCCCCCCCGGCCGGTTCCGCTCCGCTTTACGCTCGCCCCTCCTTCCTGTAGAGTCGCCCGGTGACAATGCGCATTTTGTACGTCGGCGAGATCGTCGGCAAGGTCGGGGTCTTCACCGTGAAGAAACTCCTCGGCACGGTCCGCCGCGATTTCGGCGCGGACTTCGTCATCGGCAACGCGGACTCGGCGACGGGGGGGGCGGGGCTGGGGCGGCAGCACGCGGTCTGGCTGCGCAAGCTCGGCGTCGAGGTGATAACCCTTGGCGAATGCAGCTACTTCAAGCGCGACATCGTGGAACACATGCCCCAGGCCTCCTACCTCCTCAGGCCCGCGAACTACCCCCACGGCAATCCGGGTCGGGGCTGGCGTGTCTATTCGACCCCGAAGGGGCCCGTCGCCGTGATCTCCCTGTTGGGACAGGCCGGCTATCCCCGCGTCCACCTCGCCAATCCCTTCCACGCCGTCACCGACATAGTTAAGAGGGCCCGCGAGGAGACTCCGGTGATCATCCTCGATTTCCACGCCGCGACCACGGCCGAGAAGGAGACGATGGCCTACTACGTCGATGGAAGCATCAGCGCCATGATCGGCTCGCACGGCAAGACCCTCACCGCCGATGCCCGCGTCTTGAAGGGCGGCACGGCGACGATCACCGACGCCGGGCGCACGGGCTCCCTCCTCTCGGTGGGGGGCCAGGATCCGGCGACGAGGATCGGCGAATACATTTCGGGCATTCCCACCTGGGCCAAGGACGGGGTCGAGGGCCTGGAACTCCAGGGCTGTGTCATCGACATCGGCGAGGACGGCAAGGCGCTGGCCATACAGTCATTCAGGCGCCCCCTCGACGCGGCCTTCGACGAGGGCGGGGCCAAGGCCTAAGCGGCCCCGAGCCGGGGACCGGTCGCCGGCTCGGCTCCCGGGGCCGGGCGCCGCCCAAGGTCCAGGCCGCGAGGGCGCCGCCCCTGGACGAATCTCAGGATAGCAGGACCTTGGCCGCCAGATCGGCCGCCGCCTCCTTGCCCACGAGGAGGGCCACGAGGCTCCGCGAAAATTCGCCGGCGCAGCCGGCCGCCCGGGCGGTGACGAGCTTGCCGTCGATGACGACGCGCTCGGGGAGGTAGGTCGCCCCGCTCACCTGGGTCTCGGTGCCGGGATAGCCGGTGAAGGTCCGGCCTCCGAGGATGCCGCAGGCGCCGTGGAGGACGACGGCAGGGGCGGCGCAGATCGCGCCGAGGAGGCGCCCCTTCGCGAAGTGGGTCTGGATGAGGGCGACGGCCTCCTTCGAGGCGGCTATGTTCTTCGCTCCGACCCCTCCCCCCGGCACGACGACGAGGTCCCAGTCGGCGACGGCCGCCGCCCCGTCGAGGAGGGCCTCGGCCCTGACCTCGATGCCGTGGGAACCGGGTATCCGAATGTCCCCTACGCCCAGGACGCAGACCTCGACCCCGGCCCTCCTGAGATAGTCGATGGGCGTGATCGCCTCGACCTCCTCGAAGCCCTCGGCGAGAATAACGCAGGCTCTCTTCATCCTCGTCCTCCAGGGGCATGCCCGCCCCGGCGCGGCTACAGGCTCGCGGAGCCCGGCAGTCGCCTGATCTGAAGCTCCCCCTTGGGGGTATCGTCCTCGAAATTCCTTCGCCTCAAGGCGCGCTCGTAGAACTCGTCCTGGGCCGACAGCCCCGTCTCCCCTCCTTGCACGGGCCTTCGCCAAAGCCCGTCGGGGCCGAGACGCCGCGCCTTGGCCTCGTCGCGGAAGTAGGTGTCGAGGATGTCGTCGATCTCGGCCCTGACGGCCGGATCGAGTATGGGGAACATGAGTTCGATACGTTTTTCCAGGTTGCGCGGCATCCAATCCGCGCTCGAGAGGAAGAGTTCCTCCGAACCGCCGTTGCCGAGGCGGAGGATGCGCGAGTGTTCGAGCCAGCGGCCGACGATGCTCACGACCTCGATGCTCTCCGAGAGACCCGGGACCCCCGGAATGAGGAGGCAGACCCCGCGGATGTTCAACCTGACGACGACCCCCGCCGCGCTCGCTCTGTAGAGGGCCTCGATGACCTCCGGGTCGGCGAGGGCGTTGAGCTTCGCCTCGATGCGTCCCGGCGATTCGGGCGTCGAACGGGCCGCCTCGCGGTCGATGAGGGCGATGATGCGACGCTTGAGCTCGAAGGGGGCGACGAGGAGGCGCGAGAAGTCCTGGATGGCCGAGTAGCCGGTGAGGAGGTTGAAGAAGGCCGAGGCGTCGCGGCAGAGCTCCTCGTTGCAGGTGAAGAGCGAGAGGTCGACGTAGAGCCGCGCGGTGCGGTCGTTGTAGTTGCCCGTCGAGAGGTGGAGGTAGCGCCGGATCGAGCCGCCCTCCTCGCGCCTGACGACGAGGGCCGCCTTGGCGTGGACCTTGAGCCTCGCGACCCCGCAGGTGACGATGGCGCCCGCCTGCTCGAGGCGGCTCGCCCAGGCTATGTTGCGCTCCTCGTCGAAGCGGGCCTTGAGCTCCATCACGACCGCGACCTGCTTGCCGTTCCGCGCCGCCCTCGTGAGGGCCCGCACGATGGGCGAATTGCCCGAGGTCCGGTAGAGGGTCATCTTGATGCCGAGGACCTGGGGATCGTCGGCGGCCGCGTCGACGAAGCGGACCACCGGGTCGAAGGAATCGTAGGGAAGGTGGAGGAGCCGATCCGATCGCGCGATCTCCTCCCACATCGTCGAACCCTCGGGGATCTCGAAGGCGGGCACCGGCGGCTTCGGGCTGCTGCGGAGCCTGGCGAAGGCCGGGCCGCCGCCCAGGGACTCCGATACGGCCAGATCCATGAAATGCCTGAGCTCGACCGGTCCCTCGACCCTGGTGACGTCGGTCTCGCCGAGGTCGAGGATGGAGAGGATGCGGTCGCCGAGCTCCCTCGGCCGGGCCGCCACGATGAGGCGTACAGGATAGGAATTCTGCCTGCTCGCGAGGATCTCCTCCATCGCGGCGACGAAGTCCTCGTCGCGCTCCTCGTCGACCCCCGTGTCTGCGTCGCGGATCACCTTGAATTGGATGGATTCCCTGAGCTGCCAGCCGGGGAAGAGCCTCGCCCCGAAGGTCTCGATGAGGTCGTCGAGGAGGGCGAGCCTGAGCCCCGGCCCCTCGGAAGGGAGTCGGATGAAGCGATCGAGGTTGGGCGGCACCTGCACGACGGCGAGGCGACGTTCCGGGGAGCCGTCCTCCGCCGAGCCTCCCTCCAGCGAGAAGACGACATGGACCCGGAGATTGCCGCTGCAGGGGAAGTCGGCGCCCTCCTCGAGGGCGAGGGGGGTGAGGAGGGGATACACGGCGTCGACGAAGGTCGTCTCGAGCCAGCGCCTGTCGGCGACGCTCCATTGGGCGGGGAAGACGACGATGAGGCCCTCGCGGGCCAGGGCCGGCAGGACGCCGCCCATCAGACAGTCGTACTGGACCTTTCGGATTTCGAGGAGGCGATCCGTGATCGCCTGTATGGTCTCGAGGGCAGTCATGCCCGAGGGATCGCGGTCTTCCCGCCCCTCGCGGGCGGCGGCCTTGAGGGCGGCGACGCGGACCATGTGGAACTCGTCGAAGTTGGACGAGACTATCGCGAGGAACTTGAGCCTTTCGAGAAGGGGAGTGGATGGGTCGAGGGCCTCGTCGAGGACCCGAGCGTTGAAATCGAGCCAAGAGAGTTCCCTGTTGAGAAACCTGCGTGCTTTCATGCTGCCTTCCGCCTTTGCCTGCGCCAGGGTCCGCGTCCCGGAGTCGAGGGCGCGGCCGCGTCGGCAAGACCGTCACGCTCGATACTAGTGCCGGGGGCCAGGAGTAGCAAGCCGCGCGGATGCGGCGCGGTGGCGACGCGGCATCGAGGCGGCGCGCTGTGGCGACAGGAAGGCGGCGCGGTGGCGACGCGGGCCTTGTCGCCTTATACTTCCCGCTCCGGGAGGTTCG
>Ga0307375_10007227_pt1 | contig 10147 bp, 10 predicted proteins | sample TR1MG_FD_202531 | JGI IMG/M metagenome (GOLD analysis project Ga0307375, IMG submission 202531) | Soil microbial communities from Risofladan, Vaasa, Finland - TR-1 | ecosystem: Environmental > Terrestrial > Soil > Coastal area > Acid sulfate soil | place: Finland: Risofladan, Vaasa | collected...
GCGAACAGGCAGAGGAGCCCAAGGCCCGCTTTGGAAATCACAGATCGCATGTTTTGGCTCCTATCTGGTAACGACGTAACCGCGACCTTCGAGGCAAAGCGCCCCGGCACGGAGATAGTTGTCGTAAAGCTCGTTGAGCCGACGCCTGTCGGCAGAGGTCCTCGCTCCCCCGAAGGCACCGGAGCCCCAACGCGGATCCGAGCCGCCGGCGGCGGCATCGAGCCTACCCGTGACCCGCATGATGGTCCGCGTGTTGATGCCGGCTTGCTGCGCCGTGAAGATCGCTCTGGGATCGAAACCGGTCTGCTGAACGGCCCAGTCGTGGCAGGCCGCGCGGTCATCGTTTTCCTGTTCCGGTGTCACGCCTTCTTTGTAGGCAAGCAGAGCTCGGCCTGTGAAGGATTGTGCCTGTACGTAAGACGGGGTCGCCCCAACCAACAGAGCTATCGAAGCGCAACACATCAACTTTTTCAACTCATTCATGAGTCTTCTCTCCGTTCCGAACACTCGACCTAATAGCGGCTGAAAACTTCTGGATCAACTCGGCTGATGGCATCTCGACGCCTAGTAGTGGTAAAGCCCGCGCGTCTAACGTCCGATTTGAGCGCGGCGGCGGTCGACTTCTGCCTGTGATACCGCGCCTGCTTGGATCAAACCTTTGATGCAACGCTTAGAGAGATAGTCACCATGACGGCGCATGCAGTTCTGTAGTCCGCGGGTCTCGAGGCCCCATTGGCTGCAGAACCGGCGGTAGTCCTCAGCGCACTTGCGCTTCCCCGTTGCTTCGGCGACGCTAACTGACACGACAAGGATCGTAAGCGCGACTAAGAGCGTCGCACGATAGTGATTCATAGACTCCTCCGGTGGCAATGTGTTTGGTTTGTGGTCAAGGCCCGGCACATGCTTTTAGCGCTGCTGTCTGACCCCTTATCGGACATAGATCAAATTGAGTCGCCGTTGGGACCACTTGAAACAGATTCACACGTAGGTTGCGATTACTCTGCGATCGTCTGGCGCGGAACGGCCTCATAAGGTTCAGCATGCGCCACTTTGGTTCTGCCTTTCGTGCCCGGCATGATCTCAAAGCGCGGGTCGAAGTCGACCATGGTCGCTGCGAGTTGCTTCAAGACCCCGGCATCGCCGTCAACTTTCGCAGTCCCCTCTGCAATCTGCGCTTCGAGCGTTTTTGCCCCAATCATGGTCTGCTCAAGATTAGACCTGTTTATGGTCAACGTCAGATCAGGATCGTCCACTAGAAAACCCTGGATATTAGTCAACGTTGCGTTGGACAGCTCGATGCTGAACTTCTCACCGTTATCGGGCGTGATCAGGTTCATTGTGAAGCTTAGGTCCTCAGCTTTGCGGCTATCCATCCGAATGCCGAGAAAATTCAGGAACAATTCTGTCGACATGGCCCGAATCACGTCGGGGCTGCTGGAGTCTGCGGTCTCGCCTTCGGGGATGCCTGAGCGGAGCTCGTAGGCGGCCGCCAGAAAGCTATTTCGCAAGCCGGGGTTCTCCTGCTGATAGCCGAGCTGCTCGAAAATGTCGGCCAAGAGGTCCTTTGCCGCCTCGTTGTCAGGCTCAGCCTGCACCAGTTTGTTCACGATCTCGGAAGCGAGCAGGTATTTTCCTTCATCGTGCAACGCGCGCCCGCGTGTCATGATCTTCTCGGAGCCGCCCATCATCTCGACGTAGAGTGGAGCGGACTCGCGTGGCGACAGCGGAATGAGCGTCGCCGGGTTGCAGTCCCAGAAGCCGAGATAGCGCTGCACGACGCCACGGCTGTTGTGCTGCGCGGAGCCGTGATAGCCGCGGCAATCCCATCTCTGCTGCAATCCCTTCGGCAGCTCATAGACATTGTGGATCTCGTTGATGGTGACGCCCTGATTGGCAAAATGCAGCACCTGATTGTTCATATGGGCGTAGAGATCGCGCTGACCGCGTAAGACTTCCTGAATGCGCTCGTTCCCCCAGCGCGGCCAATGGTGCGAGGCGAACATGACCTCGGCCTCGAGGCCGAAGCGATGAAGCGCCTCGTCAATATACTTCGACCAGCGCAGCGGATCGCGAATTAGTGTGCCGCGTAGCGTGTAGATGTTGTGAAGGGTCGAGGTAACATTCTCCGACATCCACAGCGCCTTCATGTCGGGAATGTAGGTGTTCATCTCCCGCGGCGCCTCGGTGTTCGGCGTGTTCTGGAACACCATCCGCACACCGTCGACGTCGAACTCCTCAATATCCTTCTCCACGAGGCGCGTTGGCGGTATCAGACCGGTCGCCCCGGCGGAGACGGCTTGGCCGAGGCCCTGGCCGACATAGCCATGCGGGCTCGCTGGCAGGAGCAGGCCGTATTGATAGAACAAGCGCCGGTTCATGGCGTTGCCGGCAAAGACGTTCTCTGAGACGGTGAAGTCCATGAAGTCTACCGGCGCGATGACCGGAATCTTTCCCGATTTGACGTCGGCTTCATCGACCAGCCCACGCATGCCACCCCAATGATCGCCGTGGGTGTGCGAGTAGATCACGGCGGAGACGGGCAGGCCATCCCCGACATGCTCCTGGAACAGCTTCCACGCGGCCCGCACCACCTCGGCCGTCACCAGGGGATCGAACACGATCCACCCGGTCTTGCCGCGCACGAAGGTAATGTCCGAGAGATCAAAGCCGCGCACCTGATAGATACCGGGGATCACCTCGTAGAGTCCGTAGTTGTTATTCAATTTGGATTGACGCAGCAACGAGGCGTGGATGCTGTCGAACTCGTCTTGCTGATCCAGGAACTGGAAACGCTCCATGTCCCACGCCACATGGCCGGCGTCGGCCATGATCTTGAGGTCCTTCATCGGCGCGATGAAGCCCTTCTTCTGCTCCTCGATATCCCGCGTATCGGCAAACGGTAGAGTCGCCTTCGCCTGCTTGAGCACCTCCAATGTGAACTTCGATGGTGCCTTGCCTTTGGGATGGAAATGCCCTTCCGCGAGGGCGACGGCTTCCGTTGCCTCTTGCGCCTGCGCTGGTGCCTCCCCCAGCCAGCGGCCGGCGACAGCGAATGCCGCCGTCGCGGCAGGGATCGTCTGGATAAGCTCTCTTCTGGTGGGCATCTTTGGCTCCGAGCTAAACTGTAGGGGTTTCGATGGAATGACTAACGTCGTCGGCACCCGTGCCTGCTGGCGCTGCGTCCAGAACAAATTCGTCGGCTAGAGCAAACGCAGCCACCGCAGCGGGCACTGAAAGCATGATTTCTCGTCTTGTCGGCATGGTGTGCACCGTTTTGGAGCTGCCTTGCAAAGCCTTGAGGCGTCAAGTCTGGACAGCTTTTCTTATGCTCATACCCCTAGAGTAAGGGTCATCTCGGCCTTTGCTATGTCCGGCTCACCATCATCGGCAGCAATAGATAGGCCCAACCAGTCATGATCAGGTTGATACCGACCAGCAGCCCTATCGCCCAGGTTGCCGAGCTCGGTAATTGAGCCAGAATGAGGCCGCCGGCCGCTAGAGCAACAATTCCGGCCAGGAGCATCCAAATCCAACCCTTATGATGTCGCATACGCAGGGCCATGGCAATTTCGATAATGCCCTGAACAACAAACATCGCCGCGAGGAAAATCGTAAGTGTGATGATTCCAGTCAGAGGAAAAAAGGCAAGCCAACCGCCTCCGATAAGGAAGAGCACGCCCATAAGAAGATCGAGGAAGAATTCACTCCAACCGCGCGCAGAGAAAGCATGCACGATCTGGACCATCCCCCCGATCAAGAAGAGCCAGCCTAGGAAGATCTTCGCGGCAATCGTTGTGAGAAACGGAAAAACGATTCCAAGGGTCCCCAGCACGATGAGCAAGATGCCGAAGATAATGAACCAAGTCCGATTCTCAGAAATTGCCGTATGCGTAGTAGCCATCATGGCAGCCTAATTGAGCTGAGCAGTTAAAGGGGGAGCGCGGAAACAGCCGACACTCCCCAGGTAGCCGATTAGTTTTCGATGTTCTTCACGAGGCCTTTGGCACAGGCATCTTCGAACTCAACCTTCGAGATGTCCCCGCTCCCATCTTTGTCAACCTGCTTGAAGTTGACGATGAGCGGCGCGGCGGCTGATTCAGCCAGCAGATCACCCGATGGGACAGCATTATTCCAAATCGCTTCGCACTGCTCAGGATTTAGAGAAGCAGAGGGGCGACCGGACGTCATGGTGTTCGCCTGTGCGAGCGCGCAGGTGGCGGTCAATGGCAGCATGACTAGGGACATGGTGAATGCTTTGAACATTTTATCTCCTCCTGGGCTTTTGCTCGAGATAAGGCGACTTCAACGGTTTGCTGGTCGTTCATACCGGCTTCCGACATCGAATCAGGCTTGGGCTCAAGCGCACTTGGCTCGGTCCGCGTCCTTGTAATAGCGACCTGCCAAATCCTGAGATAGAGGCTAGGAACACAACGCAAATTGCCTGAGACGCTGGGCATAGCCATCAAGGTGAGCTCTGAGCCGACGGGGGTTACGGTAATCGCTGCGCTGCCTCCCGCCTTGGCCTCGTCCGCAATTGGGCTGTTGATCGTCGGCGGCCGGCTCAGATCTTGGCTGTCGCGATCAATGTCCTTGCGGCGCTGCCCGGCTCAGTTCCCGGCGGCATGACCATCGCGCTCGAGCTTGCGGCGTGGCCCATATGCAGAGAACACATTTATGGCAGCCGTGATCAGTGCTGCGATGGCTAGTGCCGTTGTTATATTTTTCGGCTCGGCTTTGGTGTGTTCCGAGACTTGCGCAACACGCTGAGAGACGGGCCTCGGGTAGCGCGCCCCACTTGAACTGTTGAACCTACACGCTGCTCGTCCCGCCTCGTAGTAGCGGGCTTCATCTTTCTTCGCTTCGGAGGAGATCTATGAAACGGATCGGGACGCTTGATCAGGGTACATCTTTGCGTCCTGATGCTGTGGTGTACTGCCCGCACGAACCTCGCTGGGCGCTTGGCCGAAATACGAAGGAAAAGACCGATTGAATGATGCAACGTTGTACGAACCGCTTCTGATTTGGGTCAACTAGCGGACCCTCATTCTACTTCTTCCCCGCCTTTACTGGAGCAGGAACTGGTTCACGTCCGGCTCCTTGGAATCGCCGGCGAACGACCAGATATTATTGACGAGCGTGCCGACCACCCACTTGCCCGGCGTCCAAACGACAGCGGCCGAGGGACCAGCCCCCCATTTATCAACGCCAAGGCTTTTGTCGGTATTGGTGGGCAGCAGCATGGTCGGACCGGCGCCGACCATGAGAGTCGGACTGACCTGATTGACGAAGAAGAAGCTCGGATTGAAATTGCCGAGGCCGAAATCGCTCTCGTCACCCTCGTACACCGGCGGCTGATACACCACTGGCAGGATCCAGCGCGTGACCAGGTTCCATTCCTCGTTCAGCTTGAACGGGATGACCGGTTGGATGTTGAGGATGTTCTGGTCGTTTTCGAACGGCCCCTCGTTGAAGTTCGTATTATTCTGGAAGGGGACCGAAATCAGGTTGGCGATCGGATTCTGCGCTTCCTTCGCGAGATTGCCGTCCTGCGCTTGTACTGAAGAAACGCTCAGCGCGGCAAAAGAAAGGACGCTGACCAGCATTCTAACACGCAAGCTGTACACAGCGCCTCTCCTCCAAAATGTAGACCTCTTCTGCCATCCTAGTCCTGGAATGCCTCAGATAACGGGAGGTTCGAGAGTTCCTCAGAACGTGAGCTTTCCCCGGACGCCGGTAACAAGCTTGGTGTCGTTAGTGCTCAGGGTCGCCGTTATGACCTGCAGGTCTCCCGTCACGGCAAACCAGGGGGTTACTTGCGCCTTGTAATAGGCCTCGAATCCATCAGTATCTTCGATCGCGATCCGTGTCGGCGTTCTATTCACAATAGTTGCCGCGACGGACAACAAAGGGCCGACCGTGTTCTTGAAACCGTCACTGAGCTCATTGTGGAAAAAACCGACGCTGAGCTTGTCTTGTTCCCGGTTTGGGATCGGACTGCTGACCTCGAGAGCTGCGGTCGCGGTCCACAAGATGGGGTTCGCTTCGCCGTCCGTGATTGTGTACATGCCTTTGAAAGCGAGAACCCGGCTTGGGTCTGACGCGTCCGTCCACAAGGGCTGGTCGACGACGGAGAAGATGGACCAAGACTCCTGTGTTTTGGTCAAGGAAAGGCCCTCAGCCGGATTAAAATACAAGCTTGCGGGACTCGCCACTTTGTATTTTTTGCCGCTCCAAGTGCCGCCAACACTGACGTAGCCCGCACTCGCATCATCATTCCCGCTGCCAGTGAAGAATTTCCATAGGCCTGCCAAAGCGGCGCCATCGCCGAAGAGCGGGTCTAAGCAGGTCGTGGTGGCGCAGTTGTTGGGATCATAAACCACCGCAGTACCTTGAATTTCCCTGCCCTTGAACTGCAGAACGCCAGCGGCGGGTAGCGCCGCGGGAACGGTCCTCGCCAGCCCCAGTGGCAGTACCAGCGACGTGTTCATGAAGCCATCGATGCCGCGGCCTGTGTGATAGACCATGTCGACCAAATCGAAGGCGTTGATCTTTCCGGCCACCAGACCCGTCTGCGGACCGACCATCTGGATCGCCATCACCTGGGTAATCGCAGTCGTGTTGTCCAAATTGGGTATCAACATACTGCCGTTGGCGGGTGACAGTCCCGTCAGAGCATTGACGTCATTGCCGGCGCGTGTTTCCGCGTGCACATTGAGGATTAGGCCCTTCCAAAGCCCAGCCTTCTCGCCGATCACCGTCAGGAAATAGTCGCCCTTCAGGCCATATTGCCAGTCATTGGTCCCGGGAGAGCCATCAACGACACCCTGGTAGAATTGCGTCACCTGAAAATCAAAGATGATTCCATGTTCAGCGAGCCGAGACCGGGCACCGCCCCAATCGCCTAGAAGGTGAGTGCGGTCCTGTTCGGATGATGCTGGTTCCGCGGCTGAGAGCGACTGGGTGCACAACCCGCTCACGAAAAGAGCTGCGGCGACCCCAACTATGTTTCTCTTAGCCCCTGTCACTGGTCGTCCCGCACATGCCGGCGAGTTGCCCAACCATGCCCCTATCTCGATGCCCCGATGCTAAAGCGCGACGGGACGGTTCCACCGCGCCGATCAATTTAGCAACCGGCGCGTCCGCTAGAACAGCCAGTTGGAATGCAGTGCAAAGTTGTTGAGACGCCCGGCATAGTGCAACAGGAAGTCGAGCTGATCGGCATAGGCAAGACACGCTGATCTAGTAGGAGTCAGTCCTCTGCTCCGGTTCGCCCCCGAGCCAGATAGACTAAGATACTGATTCTATTGTGCGAAGGAAGTCAACGAAAGAGGTCGGCATCTCTGTCCGGGAAGACATTCGAGAAGCGTTTTGTCTTGCAGCACGGACGTCGCTTGGCGTTAAGCCAAAGTGACAGCGAAATGACCGATTGAATGAGGCGACGTTGTGCAAGCCCCTTCGCTCAGCGAGTCGATAGATAGGGACGTCATCGAGAAAAGAGGATTCGAGGTCTCGCCGTACCAATTCCAGGCGCAGGCGAGATATGTGCTGGGCGACGCCGCCATCAAATTCGAAAGCTCGATAGAGGGTCGACCGGGAAATACCAGCAAGCTCGGCAATACGGGTAGGCGTTAAGCGCGATGACGAGATGTGCCTTGCGATAATTCTTTCCACGACTTCGCGCACAACCCCAATCGGACTCCTTGCCACTCCGGAGTGCTCGGAGTCTGTAATGCAAACCGAAATCATTCCGTGGAGCGCCTCACCCAACTGCGACAGTTCCGCATGGGTAACCCTCGGCAATCGTTGCGCCAGGGAGATCAGGAAATCTGCCAAAAGGGATGACGGCGAACCGCGTAGGATGCGAGACTCCGAGACCTGATTTTCGAGATGTGGGATTGCGTTGCGAGGAACGACGGCGAGAATCCACTCGTCCGCGGTGTGCTCTTCTTCGTAAGCCTGCGCATAGGTGCCAATTGTGATTTGGCCTGGTTCCACCGTGAAAGATCCGTTCTGTGACCTAGAGTGGATTTGCCCATTGCGGACTACTCGAATAAACCAATGATCCAAGTCATCCCGTGCAATCTGCTTTTTCCTCCGCGTCACCGTTCTTGCCGGCGTTTGGTATATTCCGAACAAGACTGAGCCGAGCACCCAATATCGCCCAGAAGCTTCGAAGCCGCATCGACGAGAGCCCTCGACGTCGACGTGATGAAGCGCGGCGAACTGATCGCGCCAGAATTCGAATCGGTCGGCAGGGGCTATCTCTCTTGTCGAGATCTCTAGGCGATCCAAGGCCGCTGCGCGGTCTGGCAAATACTCGAGAGATATCGGACTGCTATTCATGCGGCGCCACACTTCATCTGATGTGGCCGCTTCGAGGGACCGCTCAGAACGGGGGAATTTCATGGTTGGATTGTTTAAACTGCGAGACCGTACCGTCTTATGTTTAGGTTTGCAACGTTGTCAATTTGATGTGGAGCCACTCGGTTAGCTGTCCGGTGCGGGTAATTAGCGGTGCTGCTAGTTACTCTACGAGGGCCGCCATTCCTACAATGGTATTGACCGTGCTCGTGTTCGTCGGTCGGCGAAATGGGGGAACCCACGTCGAGTCCCAATGGGCTATGCGCTGTTGCTGCTCGCAGATTACAAAGCAGCAATCTTTGGGTACTTTTTGTCGCAACTATCCGAATCGAGGCTGCCTTACCCTCGGTTGAACTGAGGCCGTCCTAGTGGACAGCATTGCGATAACAGTCGGCTGCAATCGGATAGTGGGGTGTGGCGGTCTTGTGCACAGCGCCCTTAGCCACAGACTTGGCTTGAGGCTAAGCCGAGAAAGAGCCCGGTGAAGGAGGGGAGCCACCAGGGGCGTAGTCTGGATTCGTCCGCAGGGCCTTTGCGCTCGATCATGAGTGAAGTCTTCCGAAGTTGGACTTTTCAGAACCTGAGCTTTCCACAGACGCCAGTACTAGCCGCGCAAGTTTTGAGTGGCTGCCGAAATGTCTCGTCGCGCATTGGCTTCAAGTCACAGGTTGTTTAGCAAGGCCCGTCTCCCCTTCCGCTGGCTCATTTGTAGGTTCGGGTGAACTCGAGAGCGGCTCAGCTGTGACCGCTGCCGCTTCTAGGTCCTCCTGGCTGGCCTCCGGGCTACCATAAGGCGGGTAGTCAAGCGTTCCTTCAAGACGCTCGATCTCGTCACGCGGAAGGCGAGGAAATGGGAGTCGACCCGCCGAGCGCCAACGCTTGACGGTACCCTTCGCGACCTCTCCGCGGTCCGCGTCGAGACCATCATCGCGGGCCATGTAAAGGGTCCGCGAGGGAAAGGCGAAGGCACTTCCCGCATCGGTTACGATGTCGTAGATGCGCAGGAGGATGTCCTCGCGGATCGCGAAGAAGTCGTTCCACTCGCGTGTCGCGGCGTAGACGCGGATGCTGATCCTAAGTGAACTTTCCTCATAGCCCGTGAAGCGGACGCGCACCGTGTCGCCGTCGATCCTGGGATGCGCGGTCGTTCTAGGACGCGCAAGACGCTGCGAAGGCACGCCAGCCATGGTGCCGGCCGTGCCGCGGACACCGTTGACTAAGCGACCGAACCTGAAGCTTCTGTCGGCCTGCGCTCGCTCCTCTCGAACCACGTGACGTACAAGGTCGGCAGGAAAATCAGCGTCAGCACGGTCGCGACAAGCAAGCCGCCCATGATCGCGAAGGCCATTGGGCCCCAGAAGACTGTCGGCGCAATGGGGATCATACTAAGGATTGTCGAAATCGCGGTCAGGACGATCGGCCGGAACCGTGAGCTGCTCGCGTCGATGGCGGCCTCGCGGACGGGTTTGCCAGCAGCTCTTTCGGACTCGATTTGGCCGATCAAGATCACCGCGTTCTTGGTGATCATGCCAATCAAGGCGAGAAATCCGGCCCGGCATCGTGCGTGCGAGGACCTCTTTGAGTTCGCCCATAGGCCGGCTTGCGCTCGCGAACTCCGTCACCCTCACGCCCGGCTCGCTGGTTCTCGATATCAAGGGCGATGCTCTCGTCGTGCACTGTCTCGACCTGGCCGACGCCGATCACGAGCAGGTTGCGCAAGCCATAGTCCGTCCGGTCGAGAAGCATCTGGAGAAGGTCTTTGGCTGAGCACATTCTCCTTGCGGCA
>Ga0307375_10007229_pt1 | contig 10146 bp, 12 predicted proteins | sample TR1MG_FD_202531 | JGI IMG/M metagenome (GOLD analysis project Ga0307375, IMG submission 202531) | Soil microbial communities from Risofladan, Vaasa, Finland - TR-1 | ecosystem: Environmental > Terrestrial > Soil > Coastal area > Acid sulfate soil | place: Finland: Risofladan, Vaasa | collected...
AGTCTTTGCCGCCCTCGACCTGAAAAAACCGACACCGCCACGCCCAAAAGCCCTGTTGTAGTCCACGTTTTTGAGGCGCCCCTCAATACGATCAAAGGCTTACGCGATTAACTGTCGAACTCGGGGGGTCAGCAGCAGATGCACATGGTTGCTCATCAGTACATAGGCGTGAAGCTTGCAGCCGAAGCGCAACAACGCTTGCCGCAGACATTGCAGATAGCGCTGGCGGTCCTCGTCGTCCAGAAAACATGGCAGACGATTGTTTCCCCGCTGCACCACGTGCTGCGGAACACCGGCAAGTTCGAAGCGTGGAAGTCGGGCCATGTCCGACAGGATCACTCACCGCCATCCCCGCGACGATCAGCGCATGCCGCGACGCACCCTCATCCAAGGAGCCAATCCACTGTCAGAAATTGTCCCTGACACCTTTTCTTGGTTTTTTTTAGGTTACAAGAACACTGCCAAAAGCAAATCGAAAGACGACGAAGGACAGTCATTCGGAAAAATCGAACCTTCCGCAAGCCGCTGCCCTCTTCCCTTCTGAGCATTTGCTATGGCGACCTCGTATTTTTCACTGCATTCCCCCCACGGAAACCTAGCATTCGTGTGATGGTCGTAACCTGGCATCAAGTCCCTTAGTTTCCTTTGCGCCTCTTGGCGAGAGAGGGGCGCGTTAACCTCGCCATAGTGAAGCAGACCCCAAAGCTCTATGCATGGATTTGATACGGCAACGCCAACCCCGCTCTTCAGAGCGAGATTGTAGGACTCAAGAATTCGCGGATGCTCGTCGACATCAAAAGCTGCCCATATTTCGTCTTGCGGTCCGAGAGAATAGGTACGCCTTGAGCAGAGTTCACGCCGTAATGCCAAGCACTTCTGCACAATCGTGTGAGGAACACCGGCTGCAGGAAATATCTTAAGCACACTAGCACTCTTCCCGCCCAAATTGCGGGAAAAATCGTTCAGATATTCTGGCTCTGTAACGGCTCCCTCGGTAAACACATAAATTATTTTCTTTGGCTGTCGAGAAGCTGGGCTACGTCGAAAATTTCCGCCTTTAGACTTCGCCACGACTAGCTCTCCACAGAATTCGTTTGACGAACTGCGGCAGCTACCGCCCGCGTCAGATCACCGAACGTCGGAATGGCTCCGTAGCGCCCTAGCAAGTATCCATTTTCAAGGTTATCAGACTTTCTAGTTTTGAAATCCGTCAAGGGAAAGACCGACGTCTTCAGATCCTCAGACTTTTCAACAAACCAAACCTCATCTCTACGCAAAACACCTTGTGAAAGCAAGTTTGTGTCATGTGTCGTAAAAATAAATTGCGCATTACGTGGGTTTGTTTCAGCGTTCGAAAAAAGTTTAATAAGCTCTTCAGAGAGTTTTGTATGAAGAGTAGTCGTTATTTCATCAATAATAAGTGTCTTACCTTCCCGCAAAGCAAGGATAGTTGGAACGAGTAACTTTATTAGGTGAACGGTACCTGTACTCTCCTCAGTAAGCTGAAGCTTAAAGGATTCATCACCGTAGCCATGAGTAAAGACCACACGCTTCTCCGTATCCTCCTCTTCCAGAGGAACGTCTTCTGAAGAAGATATTTCAGCGAAGAGCTTCATTAACTTCGAGCGCAAAATTTTACTTTCATCTGGAACTGGAGATTCGATGACCTCAATTGCAGAAATGCCAAAATCAGCTTGACGCAGTACACTCTCGACAGCTCCTCTTATTACTTTGTCGCCCAGTCCACTGATGATAGAATCATCAAAGTACGGGGTATCGTGTCGACTAATATTTACGAAGCGATTCGAAAAATATGAATGTATTGGTTTGAAAATTTCGTGCGAAGTCTGACCTGCTGACGAAAGGAAAAGAGCCTTTTCATTTCCCGCTAAATCTTGAAGCGTCTTATCAACACCTTTAACTGTCGGGCCGAAGTAAATCTTCTTTTTGCTTTCTGCTGAAAAATCACGCTCAAAAAGCACCGTCTTACTTCCATTTGGAAACGAAAATAGCCACTCCCTAACAAAACCTTCGTCGTTACATTCAAATCCGTAATGATGCCGGACATTTTCTATCAGCACGTCACAGTCATATGTAGAAAGCGCTGTGGTCTTAGTACCGCGTATTTTGCAGGACTGAATATTTATCTTCTTTTTGTCACGGCCGTTGCGGTAGCTATATTCGATCAGCCATTGCATGAAGCGCAGAGCGTCAACCATATTGGACTTTCCGGCAGCATTGGCACCATAGAGTGCGATAACTGGCAGAAAATCTCCCTGCAAGCTACGCCCTACAATTTTTATTAGATGTCTCTCGTCATCTTTAAGCTTGGAGGCTGCGCAGGAAATCTCCTGATAGTCGCAGATCGACAGGTGACTGGACGCACCATAGCGGATCAACATAGCGGCTTACCGAACTTGAGGAGACGTCATTTTCGTCATTTTTTTGCAAAAAGTCAATTTCCTCGCAACTTTTCCCCGATGAATCGCTCATCTTCGTCGATTCTTGGCGATGCCGAAACGGGGGTCAGAGTGCACTTTCCTGCATTCGCAGCCGACATTCGCCGACAGACCCTGTGGCAGGGTGACGGCAAGCTGGGCGCGTCACAGCAAGGACGCGACCATGCCTCGCCAGCCCCGACTCGACCTCGCCCATATACCCCAGCACGTTGTCCAGCGCGGCAATGATCGCCAACCGTGCTTCTTTACTGACCTCGACCGGGTGCGCTACCTGCAGGACTTGCGCGAAATCGCCCTGCGCGAAGGCTGTGCCGTGCACGCGTACGTGCTGATGACCAACCACGTGCACCTGCTGATGACACCCACGGCCGCCGGACAGATCACCCGCGTCATGCAATCACTGGGACGACGCTACGTGCGCTACGTCAACGACCGCTATCGCCGCACCGGCACGCTGTGGGAAGGCCGCTACAAATCGTCACTGGTCGACAGGGAAACGTACCTTCTGCACTGCTATCGCTATATCGAACTCAACCCTGTTCGCGCCCGCATGACCACCGACCCGCTCCACTACCCCTGGTCGAGCCACGCCTGCAACGCCTTCGGCCGTGACGACCCGCTGGTCCACCCGCACGCCAGCTACCTCGCGCTCGGCGCCACCAGCGAGCAGCGATGCGCCGCCTACCGCACGCTCGCCATGGAAACACTCGCCCAGGACGACATCGACGCTATCCGCACCCACCTGCAACGCCAACACGCCCTCGGTCCCGACCGCTTCCGCCTGGCCATCGAAGCCCAACTATCCCGCCGCGCCGGCCCCGCCAAAATCGGCCGTCCGCACAAGCGAGACAAGTCAGGAGAAAGTGCACTCTGACCCCTGTTTTGTTGCCACTACTCCGCTGATTTCCCGCCGCGTGCCGAAACCAGACGCAGGAAAGTTTCGTGCTGGTAGCGGCTCATGCGCAGTTTCTGCCCGGTATCCATCGTAACGACGTGGTGGCCATTGAACCACGGATGGATCGCCTGGATCCGGCGCACGTTGATGATGGCCGAGCGGTGGACACGCGCGAAATGTCGCGGATCGAGCCGCGCTGCGAGTGCGCTCATGGTTTCGCGCATTTCATGGACGCGGCTGGCCAGATGGATCTGCACGGTGTTGCCGCTGGCCTTGATCCACACGATGTCGTCGACATCGATGAAGCCGATGTGCTCGTCGATGCGTATGGGAATGCGCTGGATGTGCTCGTCGCGCTGCCGCAATTCCTGTAGCGCCTGCAGGATTTGCGTGGACGCATCCCTGCCTGCGTCTTCGTCGGCTGACAGCCGCGATTTCACGCGCCGCAGTGTGGCGGCAAAACGATCGCGGCTGAAGGGCTTCACCAGATAATCCAACGCGTTCGCCTCAAACGCCCGCACGGCGTACTGCTCGAAGGCCGTGACGAATACTGTCGCCGGCATGCGCTCCACACCAATGGTCGCGGCTACCTCCATGCCGCCCATGGCTGGCATCTGGATGTCGAGAAAAACCAGCGCGGGGGACTGGTGGCGAATCGCCTCGACCGCCGATGCGCCATCGCCATATTCGCCCAGCAGTTCGATATCGGGATCATCACGCAGCAGGCGCACGATGGCGCGACGCGCGATCGGCTCGTCGTCCACGACGAGGGTGCCAATCCTCATAAGGACGCAACCTCGGGCGCATCGTCAAGCTCTTCGATCTCGCGAAAAGGCAGGCGAAGGCGGCAGACCACGCCCTCGGGCCATATCATACCCAGACTAACCTGTGCGACCTGGCCATATAGTTCGCGCAAGCGCAGCTCGGTATTCGAAAGGCCGATCCCATGTCCCGTAGTGGATGCGGGCCCGGCTTCGAGCTTGCTGTTGTGGTTGCGCACATCGATACATAGCGTATTGCCTTCGCGCCGGCTTTCGACCTCGATGCAGTCCACACCGATCCGCTTGCTGATCCCATGCGATATGGCGTTCTCCACGATAGGCTGCAGGATCAGGCTGGGCACCGCGCAATTCAGCGTGTCGGGGGCAACGTAGATACGGGTAGTGAGGCGATCCTTGAAACGTATGCGCTGTATGCCGAGGTAAAGGTCCAGCAGCACCAGCTCCCGCCGCAGGCTGACTTCCTGGCCATCGTAGTCTTCGAGAAACGCACGCAGCAAATCACTCAGGCGCACCAGCATATCTTCGGCAGACAGCGTGTCCTCGTCCAGCAAGGTCGCGATCGCGTGCAGGGTGTTGAACAGGAAATGGGGTTGCAACTGTGACTTCAGCGCGCGCAGACGCGATTGCGCGAGCTCCGTCGCCATCTGGCTCGCTTCGATCTCGCGGCGCGTCTTTTCGGCGTGAAACTGCATGGCCTGCTGAATCGCGAACAGTGACCAGTAGGCAAGCAAGCCGGTAGCGAAATGCTGGCCAAGAAACTGCCTGACCTGCACATCGAACGAGCTCGGCTCGAAAGGCGTCGACACGAATGCGCCGATGAGCATGGCCAGCAGGGTCACGCCCACGCTCGCGGGCAATTGCATGCCCAGCCCGCGCAGGCGCACCGGCGACTGGATCGGGTACTTCGCTGCCAGATGGAACACCAGGGGTGCCACTGCTGCCCACGAATACCACTGAATACTCGACCAGCGAAGGTCATCGAAGATCGACCAGGTTCTTCCGTACAACGCGTCTTGCATGGACCGCTGTATCGTAAACACGGCCACTACCACCGCCCACAGTCCGAGATAGCGGAACAGACCGATCTTCGTGTTGCCGAGGCGAACCATCATCAGCGGGATGTTCCGTGGGCTGGAGCAGTCATCCTAGGCGCTGCGCACGGCGCTGAAAAGCAATTCGTGACGCCACTACGATTCGCCATCGCGTCACGACGTTTCATCCCGAATCGCTTTCGCCGAAGACCTCCATCCGGCCATATCGCGGTGCCTGCCATGTGCGTACAAGCCAATGGCGGCAGCCTACCTCAGCCGGAGCCACTGCATGAATTCAATCCGCACCATCCTCCCCGCCGCCATACTTGCCGTCGCACTTGGCTACCTACTCGTCGCTCCATCGGCAGCCTGCGCCGACGCAACAAGGACACCTCCGCGCCACTTCGATCTGGTGAACGCCACGTTCGACAGTGTCACTGCGCTCGCCATCGCACCTGCTGGTCGGGATGTCTTCCGCGACATTGCCCTCGGACAGCCGCTGCAGGGCGGCCTGAACTCCATGACCTTCGATGTTCCAGCCGGCGGGTGTCTGCGCGACCTGCGTGTAACCTTCCACGGTGGGCGCACCAGAATCTTTTCGCGCATCGACGTCTGTCGGAGCACTGGGCTGCGCCTGACATCTCGAGGCGGGGGAAAATGAAAAAGGCGAAAAACAAACGGGGTCAGATTCACTTATCCGATGGCTGGAAGTGAACCTGACCCCGTTCGGTGTTGACTTTTTTTGTCTCCCCTTTTCCCGAAAAAACGCACACGCCCAATGAATGGCTCTTGGCCTGGTACATGGCGGCGTCTGCGGCGCGCAGGTAGTCATCGGTTGTCGCGAAGCCGGCTTGGCTGCTGACCACCCCGATGCTCGCGCCGCAGGTCACGGTGTGCGTGCCGATCTGATAGGGGGCCGCGAGAGCGGCGGCAATCTGTCGGGCCCGATCGGTCGCACCAGCTTGATCGACACACTCAAGCAGCACGTTGAACTCATCGCCACTCATGCGGGCGACAAGATCAATAGCCCGTACGCAGGATTCAAGCCGGCGTGCAAGCTGCTGCAACAGTTGGTCACCCACATGGTGTCCAAGGGTGTCATTGACTGCCTTGAACTGATTGAGGTCCAGCAGCAGCACGGCGAACATGGTGGCGTCGCCTTGTGTCAGCGCGTCACCACCTTTCGAAGCACCGTCTTGATGCAGCGCGATGGCGTGCTCGAGGCGATCGCGGAACAACGGCCGGCCGGGCAGGTTGGTCAAGGCGTCGTAAGAGCTGCCGCGTTCCGCCAGATCGCTCAGTGACCCAGCCATCCGCACTGCAATGCCGTCTTCGAATTGGGCGACCCCGCGCCAATTGAGCCACACCAATCGCCCCGATGCATGACGAGCGCGAAAATCCACTGAAAAGTTCGGGCGGTTGCCCGACAGGTGCCTGCGGTAAGCAATCTGCACGCGCTCATGGTCATCGGGATCAATGAGCTGTTGGAGAAAGTGCCAGCCGTCATCATGCAGGTTGCCGGTGTCGCTCAGCCCGACAATCTCATGGAAGCGCTGGGACACATGCAAGACGTCCGTTTTCAGGTTCCAATCCCAAATACCGTCATTGGATCCGCGGGTGGCGAGTGAATAGCGGTTGTCGGATTGCACCAGCTCGAGTTCGGTATTTTTCTGTTGGGTCACGTCAATCATCAGGCCGATCATGCGATTCGGGCGGTCCTTGTCGACATCCACGCGACACAGGTCGCGCACCCATACGACCTTGCCGGATTTGGCTATCAACCGGTAACTCATCTCGTACGCATAACTGTGCGTTGCGTTGTACGCGGCATAGTCAATGGCCAGTGCTTCCGGCAAGTCATCGGGATGCACATGCTTCCGCCAGAAACTCGGGTCGGACCGCCACTCTTCCACCGTGTAGCCGAAAAGGCGCTCGACCTGTGGGCTCAGGAACGTATTGCCCACGCCGAGCTCTGCTTCCCAAACGACACCGTCGATGGTTTCCAGCAGCCGCAAGAAGCGCAGGCGGACCTCCATCAATACATGTTCGGTGATCTCGGTGATCTCAATCAGGACGCCCTGGCGACTGATCACTCGATTCGCTGCGTCAGACTCCGGCTGGAGCTGCAAACGCATCCAGCGATAGTCCGAGTTTGCCAAGCGCAGCCGGAACACCGGCATGCCTGATCTCAAGGTTCCGGTGTCGTCGGGATGCACAAAGTCAAGCAAAGACTGGCCGAGCGCCCCACCCAACGAATGGCCCGTGAGCTTGTGCCAGGCGGGATTCAAGTAGGTGATGATCCACAGTGCGTCCGTTTGCACCACCGCCTCGGGCAGCAGCTGCAGCAGTTGTGCGGACAGCGTGGAATTGGCAGGCATTTGTCGTCTATATTCGCCGAAGCGCCATCATCCAGTCCAGCCCTTGAGCGTGATGCCTGGGCCAGGATGATACAGTCCATCGGGCGCCGCTATGTCGGCGGCTTCAACGCCCGCTGTCGACGAACCGGCACCTTGAGGGAAGGCCGCTTCAAGTCAGCGCTCGTAGATAGCGAGCGTTACGTGCTTGCCTGTTACGGAATGCGGAAACAGGGGTCGGAAACAGGGGTCAGAGTCGACTTTCTACAGGCCTCGCGCAATTAAAGTGCACTCTGACCCCTGTTTTCGAAAAGGTGTCACGTCGAGACCGTCAGCAACTGCGTCCTGCTCCTTCCCGCGGGCAACGGCCACGCGCCATGCGGCATCACATCCATGGGCAGATGCCCGTGCTCGATGCAGTACACGGCGTGTTCCTCCTCCACGCCGGTGCGCGGACGCGTCTCATCGAGTCGCTGCGCGCAGTCGACGTCACGGATGATGTCACGCAGTCTCTCCGCATCACGGAGGATGGCATCGCCCATGATCGACAGCGTGACATCGGCAAAATCCGCCTGATCGGTGGCGACCACCACGTCGCCATGGGCCCGTAGGATGTCGCCCAGCCTGGCGAGTTCGTCGATCTGACCCAGGGTGACGCCAGCCACGTAGGGATCTCTCGGCTCATCTGCCGCCGGGCCGGCCATATCCGGTTCGGTGTCATCCGTATCCGCTGCCTCCGTTGCCGCTGCCATTTTCGGCTCAACTTCAGATTCAGCCTTGACCTCGGGCGCAGCCGCTCTTTCGCCACGTTTCGCAGGCCAGGACAGCTCGTCCAGCACAAGCTCGATCTGCTCCGCCAGCAACTCCAGGCAGATCGCCACTTCGCCCACGCGCATCTCGGGGCCCCCCTCCTGCGCCTGGTCCGACCTGCGCGTCTGCGCCAGATGTGACAGGAATTCAACGTACTCGCGTAGCTTCGTCAGCCGGAGCTGGCTCTCCTCCGGCAGGTAATAGCCCATCGTTTCCAGATCATCCGAATCACACGTCGACATGGTCGCCTCCTGATTCCATCGAAAAAATATCAAGGACATTCCTTCTTTCTCACCCACCTATCCAGCAACGTCTCGCAAGCAGTGGCTTGCAGTAGATCGCGCAGCCTTCGCCACATTTCTCCGGCCACATCGGGGAAACAGCCGGTTTTGCGAAGTGCATGCCATGACGCCTATACATGGCAAGCAGCGCCTAAACACCAACATAATGTCTACTATAGTTGCTATATATACCCATATAATTTGTAGCCGTCAACTCCTCATGCATGGATGCTTTCCCCATGAGCAAAGCATCCATCCAAACCTCGCCGCGCCTCCTGTTCGCACGCAACCTTCGTCAGGCCAGACGTCTTCAGGAGCTATCGCAGGAAGCGCTTGCGCTGCAGGCAGGCCTCAGTCGCACCTACGTTTCCGAAGTCGAACGTGGCACGCGAAATATCTCCATCGACAACATGGGGCTGCTCGCCGACGCCCTGGGCATCGCCTTGTGTGACCTGCTGGTTACCGACATGCTCAAGCGCCTTGCGGCGCGCTAGATCGTCTAAACACTTGGCTGATGCGTAGAAAAACTGAATCTGACTCGCTTCCCGACAAGTCACGGAACGGCACAAGCCAGAAACCGACTGGCATGGCTCCTAAGACCCCTTCCCTGAGGTTTTGCATGACACCGTGGCGATCTCGGCACGCTCACGCCTGCGTCGCAGCCGCTGGCCGTTGACCTGATCAAGCACGTCTCGCACGGCAAGGGCAGCGTTGAAAATGCCCTCCCCCAGCGACGACACGGTCTGCCGATGCAAGGGCTCTTCACAGCCAACCGTCACCATGTCGCCATGGGCCGTGATCGTTCGGAGCAAACGGTCGAGCTCGTCGATCTGGTCGATGGTGACTCCGAAAACAAGGCGTTCCTGCGTCATGGCATCCCTCCTCTGGCGATATCGCGAACAGGGCTGTCCGCGCCACGAATATATCCCGATTTCAGATATTTGAAAAGCAGATATAGCGTCATGTCTGTCTCCATGGATCGTCGTCATGCCCGCCAAGTCCATACACAAGAGCGAGTACCTAGTACTGCTGCGCCGCCTGCGCGCACTTCGCACAGAGGCCGGCCTGACCCAGGTCGATCTGAGCACGGCACTGCAGCGTCCTCAGTCCTATGTCAGCGACGTCGAACGTGGCTCACGCCGGATGGATCTGCTGCAGTTGCGGGAACTCTGCCATGCCTGCGGGCAATCGCTGACCGAGTTCGTTGGTGAGTTCGAGCTGGAGTTGGAGTTGGGGCAAGGGAAATCTAGTCGTAAACCGAAAAAGTGACCGTCCCGATAGGTGAATCTGACTCTGTTACACGTCCCCCCATTGACGGGGATGTGGCAAAACAAGACCTGACCCCGAAATTTCGCTTTAGGAAACAGGGGTCAGAGTCGACTTTCTACAGGCCTCGCGCAATTAAAGGTAAGCGTCCGCCCACCACATCTTCTCTCGTCCCAGCCTGACTGCTTCGATGCGCTCCAGTTTTCACAAGGAGCGCAGCGATGGGCAGGCGAGGCAAGGTGGGTGGTTTCGGGCCGGCGGTGTGGGT
>Ga0307375_10007230_pt1 | contig 10145 bp, 12 predicted proteins | sample TR1MG_FD_202531 | JGI IMG/M metagenome (GOLD analysis project Ga0307375, IMG submission 202531) | Soil microbial communities from Risofladan, Vaasa, Finland - TR-1 | ecosystem: Environmental > Terrestrial > Soil > Coastal area > Acid sulfate soil | place: Finland: Risofladan, Vaasa | collected...
TTTTGCATGAACCTATCCTGTTAATGATTTAAAAATTCCTGATGATGCAAGTGCCAAACAACAATCTGGTAAACCTGCTTAACTTAATATCGCTTTCACATTAAACCTTGAACTTACTCACAGCATCATCTAATTCCTTCGCCAATTCCTGAAGGTGTGTGATTCCCTGGCTATTCGATTCAGCCGACGCATGATTCCCTATCTGACGTCTGAGCGATTTGCTTGAGTTGCGCGCGATTGACTGCCGGTCTGGCTTTGCTTGCTGACCGATGCGGTGATGCCGCGCACGACATGGCTGGATAGCGATACCGCTTCGCTTGCTTCTGCCAGCATCACGGAGAACGTATTGAACATCAGATTTGATAGGCGCAAGCAGGATTTCAGCGGGGTGGGCGCACGTACTCTTTCCATATCAATGTTGCATTGCAATCCTCGCAATAGACGAACATTGCCACTGCTTGATATAAGACTTTCGACAACATCACGTCGCCGTCGCTCGAACTCATCCGGAGCCATTTTCGCCAGCTCTATCCATTCATTAAAATCGAAGTCACTCATTATCTCGTCATGCGCTCGTCATTAAATCCAATTCGTATTCGGCAGCCCGACCGGTATCCGTGAGGATACGACCAGTCTTTCAACGACAGCAGGGGAAAATAAAGTATGTATGAAAGAGAGTCACGGGAAGATATCCCGTGTCGCAATCCCGCTACCATAGCTTCCTGTAGGCCGGAGATTTTGCGTCCATACCTTTCAGTATGTTTGCCAAATAATCAATATCATTCTAATCCACTACTATTAACATGGTCAATGATTCGCAGCTAATGCCAACTTATATTAGCTGTCCAATGTTTATAATATTATTGTTATCGACAATATCCATCATTACTTTAGGGTAATTTTGTATTTGATAAATTGTGCCAAATAAATAATTGGTTAATGTAAATCGTATTGATCAGAATGTAGATTGCTAACTGTTAGCAGATAGCTGAAGTGGATACTAAAGAAACAATTCCGGTGTGTAACTTATAAGGAATGACTGAAAGGGATGCGAAGCATCAATTATTGGCAAGAACTAGCGCGTCAGGTCATCGCGGAAGGGGTTGAAACTGAGACGCAACGTGGGTTTCTTGAACTGGGCGGTTGCACTCACTTCCGGGGATATCTGTTCGGCGAGCCAATGCCGATTGATCAATTTGAGGCGTTGCTTAAACAAAGTTGAACGCCGTTTGGTGATTGACGAGTGTCTTCTTTCGGTAAAGTTGAACTTCCGAATGTGTCGGGAGGCAGCTCCAGACACGCTGCGGTCTCCAGGCAGGCACTGCAAAGCTACCACTCGCCTAAGTGCCTATTATATGGGACGTCCACTTTGTGGAACAATAACAAACGCGTACTATGTGTCGAAAGTACGCATTCGTGCTTAACAAGGCGGACATCGCCTTCCGATCTTTTCCAGAAAAATGGTTTGGTCCGCAATGTGAGCGGTTTGGACGTAACCCGCGACATCAATAAGTCCGCTTAGCAAGCTTAGTACAGACATCTCGACAGACAGCCCTGAACTTCCGCAAAGGCCGAGAACCTGCCAAGTCATAAAATCGGCCATGGCTGTCCTTAGAATGAAACACTAATGTGCCCGGTTTGCTTGACTAAGCGGCCCGATGCCAAGGATGATTCCATATGTCTTTTCCACCCACACCCATGATTGATGCACTCGCTTTCTCACTGCTAAGGGCGTTCAAGAAGCACGATGATCACTCGAATGAGCCCGCCTTTGCGCATGATCTCGCGACCGAGATTGGCCTCGCTCAAAGGGATGCCGAGCGCGCTTTTCACTACCTTGCCGAGAAGGGCAGGCTTAAGACATTTCGCCTGCCCTACGCCGGGCGAATCAATGCGCGCGGGCATGATGCTCTGCTATCCTACGAAAGGCAGCAAAGCGAGAGAGGCGTAGTGTCATCGAAAGGAGAAAGTGCTATGGGATGGGACGTTTTTATCAGCCATGCCAGCGAAGACAAGGTGGATGTTGCCTTGCCACTTGCCAAGCAACTGCAGGCAGAGGGACTTCGTGTTTGGCTTGATAGCTTCGAGCTGACCGTCGGCGATAGTCTGCGTCAATCCATTGAGCGAGGGCTAGCCGGATCACGTTTCGGCATCGTCATCATCAGCCAAAACTTTCTTAAAAAGCACTGGCCACAAGCCGAACTGGATGGCTTGGCGGCCCGCGAAGCGGCCGGAGTTAAGGTCATATTGCCAGTCTGGCACCAAATCGATGAGGTTACTATTCGCGCACAATCGCCAATGCTTGCAGGACGATTCGCCGCCAAAACGGATAAAGGAATCAATCATGTCGCGAGCGAATTGCTGCGAGCAATTCAACGAGATATCTCCCAAAATGTGGGAATATCTGCAACGCCAGCAGCCGCCGCTCCCACGACACCACTCGTTGATTTGCGCCGTTTAAACCGGGTGGCCATGGAATTACACACCAAGCAAGTAGAACACATTGCAACGGAACAGGGGCCGTGTGCCGTGCTTGACGGCGGTATACTCGTCCTTCACATCATGCCCTACGCCATAGTAGACGACATACCCGCAGAGGCGTTTGACGACCTAGCAAAACACCCCGAGCTCTTTCCACCGATGAAAGGCAATGTTCAAGATGTTCAAATCGGATATGACGGCGTACTGATTGGATCGAATGCGAGGGGTATTCGCGAGCCGCAACGAGCCTACGTCAAGATCTACAGAACCGGCATGATCGAGGCGGTCATTTCCTCACTCACCAAGGGCCAAGACACACGGTGGGTGGAACTACCCTACCTCCAGGCTCTCGTCATTCGATATGTCACGGATTACACCCAAGCCGTGAGTCGTTTCGGCGTAACGCCGCCCTTTGCGGTATTGGCTAGCCTAGCGAACATGGAAGGGAGCCATCTCTTGCAAGATTTTAAAGGATCCGCTTTTGCCGAAGATATCCCGTGCGGTCAACTAAACCGCAAACTGCTCTCCTTTGGTTGTTGCATTCTCGAGTCTGTGCCCGCTGACGACAATGAGACCTCACGGCTGCTAAAACAGATTCTCACTCATTTAGCTAATGCGGCCGGTTTAGCAGCCTCACCCTACCTTGACGTGGATGGCAATTACACGCTCGATTTACGGCGCCATGCTTGATTCTTGTCTTTGCAGCAGTTCATGGCCGATAACCGCGAGGCTTCCACTTAAGCAAATGGAAAATACTGTCCAACCAAACGAAGCCACCTCTTACTCTCATAACATTGATGTGAGCAATTTTGCATGAACGTCTGCAACGGGAGTGACTATTCGAAATTTCAGAAGCGGACATTGCAGCAACCTACACTGGCAAACCTTTCAGAAAACTGCCAGCGTCCGGTATGGCCGACTTCCAGACCGTCTTCATTTCGGCCATAGCGGAAGTTTTATGGTTCGGCCACCAATGTCCGCTATGCACCAAGATAACCGACAGAAAGGGCGATTTTAATCACGGGCGACTCAACATTTTTCACAACGAGGCCGAAATATCTAGATATTTCGGCCTATGTGTTCAAACAATGCAATGTTGTGGTTCAATGGGTTCAGGATCTGCGTCTCCATTTTCGTAATGTAATAAAGAGACGCGGCCGTACATAAGCACTTAAGAATCATAAAGCTATAGGGTAAAAATGCCTGTCTCTATATTAAAAGATGTCCGAGTCCATGGGTCTATACAATAACTGTTGGGGGCTTCCGGCATGAACTACTTGCTCACGCCACTTGACCAGCACTTTGATCTTGGATTCGGGGTGGTCGCAAACTCCTTCAAGCATGCGGGCGATGCAGTCCTGTCGTCACAGTCCGACTCGCCGAGCCTAAACGCCCATCTTCCTGCCAGCTTTCTCTACCGCCACTCGATCGAGCTATTCCTGAAGTCGGGCATCATCATCTTTCATCGAAAATTCCAACTCCCGTTCGACAATAAGCCCTTTGACAGTGAACCAAAGGTATTGGTCGCAGGAGAGTGGAAGCCCATGTACTCCGTTCACGGATTGCAAGACCTCTATTCGTACTTCCGTGAGCTAGTTTCTCACCACGCCACCTACCTCGCTGAACACACCCGCACCAACTGGGAGTTTCCGCCTGACCTTGACCGTTGGATAGCAGAAATTGAGGAAACCGATTCAACAAGCACTTTCTTTCGGTATCCCGTGACGAGACATAAAGCCCAAGATGCCAACAAGTCCGTTAACCGCGAGAATACCTTTGATAACGTGCTCGCCCAGCTTGGGAAGGGAGCAAAGCCGGTCAAGGCATTTCTTGTCCTTGGCGAGGGAGATGAAGTTGTTCAGACCTTCACCTTCAACGATGAACTTGCCAAAGCAATAACCAACACATTGAGCGATACAGCCAATATCTTCTATGGTTGCCACGCTGCAATGCGCGGAGAGCTTACCGGTGGTTGGTAAGTTCGCCCCCAGCCCAGCAGTCGAGAGGGGCTGCGCAAAAGCTCGCAGCCCCTCACTTTTACGGTAGGCAAAAGCAGAATTATGTGGCCCCAAAAAGTAAAAGATGAAGCTCTGGTTGCTTGCGGTAGAAGTTGCTGTGTTTGCCACATGTTCTGTGGACGGAACATAGAGCTACATCATATTGAAATGGAGTCGAAAGGTGGTGCCTCCACCTTAGAAAACTGCATACCGCTGTGTTTTAACTGCCATGCGGAGGCAGGTCACTACAATAGCAGCCACCCCAAAGGCTCAAGGTATTCTCCAGTAGAACTTAGAAAACATAGAGATCGTTGGTATCAGGCTGTTCAAAAGCTTACGTTCCTGGAAAAGAAATGGGAAGAAAATACAGATAAAAAAGTAAAAGAAATATACGAAGACCAAATCGTAACTTTAAAAGGATTTGTATGGAGAGAAGCGTTTCCTGGCCCTCCAAATTACGATTCATTCAAAACTGATAGAGTTGAAACGTATTGGATGCTGGTTCTTCCCGAGCCGGTTTGCCTCTTTGCCAATAGCTTTGAAACCGAAGAGACAATAAAGATTGAAAACGTTAAAAAATTACAATTGTATGTGGCCCCTGATTTCTATGAAGCTAATAGAGATATCGTGCGAACCGATGTAGAGTTAACAGGAAAACTCTTCATGTCGATTACAGGCCATCATCACGGCGATGCAAATTTTGATATCAGAGGCAAGCATGCCTAACAAATTATTTACTGCGCGCGTTCGGCGCCGGACGCGCTAACGCGCGCCGGTTATTGAGACGTTGAACGGCTGGTTTCCTGTGCAAACCGGAAGTGTCGCGGCATTGTTTGCATCGACCGGATGAAACCGCACCGATGATCGGCCATAGCCGAATTCGGCCAAATCGGATAAATTGAACCGCATTATTAAACGACAGCTTTCGCGGACACTCCAAACAGTCCGGCTGTAAGATGACTACTGACTCGGGCTCGATTCACACTTCGGAATCTACGTCTCCCTTTTGATTATGTAATAAAGAAATGCATGGATTAATAAAAGTAAATATTCGTAAGGATAGATGCGAAAAGTGTGTATCTTTATATTAAAAAATGTCCGGGCCCATGGGCCTCTACAATAACTGTTGAGCATAATAGGAGAGTTGCAGCCGATGACACCGCATGAGTACATCCTCCCGAGTAAGGATGCGTTTGCTTCTGACCCATTTGGGTATAGCGCGCTCGGATGGCACAAATGGGGAATGGCTCAAGCTCTCGCGGGTTTTCCCATTAACCTCCCGAAGGGGCCGACTAGTGATGATTTGAAATCACCCGTACTGTGGCTGTCGCACGCACACGCTATGACGGAAGCCGCTCATGCAGTTCTGCAAAACACTCCAAATCTCGAAGTCATGCCTGATTCTGTTCGTGGCGTAACGCACTGCCAATATCACGCAGTTGCACTGATGCTTGTCGGATACAGCCTCGAAATATGCCTCAAGGCCATGTTGATTATTAAAAAAGGTGCCTCTGCCTACCAAGCTGAAGAAAAAAAATATTACCACCACAGCTTGGAAAAATTGGCGGAATTTGTTCCCGGCCTAAGCGCAAAGGATATGGCAATACTGTCAGGGCTTTCACACTATGTAAGGTGGGCCGGTCGTTATCCCGATCCTGGCTTTGGTAAAGAAAACCACGCCGATGAAATTTTTCAGCTATCAGAGCGCAATCAAATTTCTGCAAAAGACGTGTTCACGCTTGCCAACCGCATCATGGGCTATTCACGTGAGGTCGTAGGCTAGGGATGAGCAGCAAAATGAGGCTCAACCCAACATTCAACCCGGACTCTGCAAAAACGCGGAGCCGGTTAATTTTACGTTATGCATCTCACTGAGGAGCACTGATGAAGTACGTTGGTAAATATGGCGAATATCGTGTTCTTGCCTGCTTGCTTGAGCAGGACATTGAGGCTTACCCCGCCATTAAGACAAATCAACCCGATTTTGATCTAACCGCCATCCTTGCAAGTGGAAAGGTTGTGAGGATTCAGGTTAAGGCAACGGAACTGAACAACAAAAGCACAAATAACGCCATTGACCGCATCGACAAGCAATATGACTTCTTGGTGGTTGTGATTGTTGGCGAAAACAAGGCGGCTCGCTTCTTCATTATGACCAAGGCCGAGGCTTTGGCGGCCAAAGGCACAAACAAGCAGCTTGGCACGACTCAACAGCAGAAGAAGGAGTTCCAAGTCAAAGACGCCCTTTTACCCCATGAGAACAAGTGGGAGAAGATTTCCAATGCATAATCGTACACTCAAGCGGAACTGTCCGATTCTGGCCTGTCCCTTAATTTTGCGTTAGAGTTAAAAGGAGAAGCATGTACAAAATTTATACAGCACAAATAACTCGTTTTGGCCCAGCGGCTATTGTAATAACTACCGCATACACAAACGCTGGTGGCTACTTCAAAGCCGAGTCATTTTCTGTCTTTCCGCAGCCACACAGTGCGAACGTATTTCAAGCACTAAGGTTCGATAAAAAAAGTTTTGACGAATCACCTATCGAACTCAATGAAGAATTTATGTTTAATGAGGCGTTAGCCCAAGCTCGAATAGATATTGGGTTACACATTGAGAAATATTACTCTGAAAAATATTTTCTTATCCCAACTGGTGAGCTTAACTTGAACGAGTCAAATATTAGTCTGCTTATTCATATGCAAGTTAGGCAATCGGCAGAGTTTCTAATAGCCATCAAAGAAAAAACAGATTGTGAGTCGCTACGTGAAGTCATAGGGGCTATTTTGGCTTTACCGCCTATTTCCCGACGTGAACTCTAACGATTAAGGTTAGGCATCGCGTTCGCACAATTAACGCAGGCGATCAAGAATAGTTCTAGCACGGCACGCAGATGCATCAAACTCCTGAATGATGGCCTCAGCTTCAGTTCTTGGCCACTTCATATCCGGCAGCGGCTTCGTGACCTTGGTTTGGTAAGCGAGGATTTGTGACCCGTCCGAGTCAGTGATGGGATGGGCGTGAATCAGGGCATTTCTCTTCACTATTAAGTTTTCAAACTCGTCACAACAAGCTTGAAGTTCTGCCTTTGATACTTTGGCAAACGATACAAGTGGGCTGTTTATAGTGTTCTGGAATTCTTGACGCACGTTGCCTGAAGTCATAGATCCGCCACGACTGTACTTGCTGACGAATCCGCTTTGAAGGTACTCAATAGCGTAGATGATTGTCCATTCGTAGTAGGCGAAAACGTACACCGCCTTGCCGACCAGAGTAGCGTATGAGTCATTAACCGGGACACGGGTAGAAGAGTGATGTGTCATGAAATGTCTAACGTTGAGGTAAGAGACTTTTTATAAGTACTTCTAGAGCCTAACTTGTTTAGCTGGACGCATTGTACTCATATCACCGCCGACAGAACTAAAAATAGAATGATTACTTCTGGCTGCTAACCTGGCCGTCCTTATCTCAGGCCGTAGCGGACTGTTCCGACATCAGCGGAGACGGCTGCAATGGTTCGACAGCGGTCATTGGTATTCTTGGCGAATACCTGCGCGTGTGCAATATCGTCTTGACGGAGAAAAGTCTTGCTTCGCCATTCTGACGTGAATCGCAGGTCATGGTCACGCTCCCCTAGCTAGACCGTAGTGTGCTCAAGTCGAAGGAATAGCCTTTGAACTTGGCAATGCCGAAAAAGAGATGCTGAATCTTGTCTGTGCAAGCTTTAATGGTATGAACGCTTACACCAAGTGCTCCACCGATGTATGCCTTCTCAGCATCATTTTCAACACCTCTCCCTCGACCTTGTTCAGCGGATCGGTAAAATCCCAATGGAAGGGAGTGCGTTTGCGCGGACCAAAAACGGTACAGCCCCCAGTGACCGGTCCAGTCTCCACCAGATTTCTCAAAAATTTCGTGCAGCGTAAGGATCGCGGTTTGGCCACCATTCAGCAACTTTTTGCGTCGCGATGACTCCAGATCCATGAAGTGAGCATTTTTCATGAGAACGGCGCGAAGCTCTTCCGCTTGTTTTTCAAATGCGGGCAACTCTTCATCGTTGTTCCCTAGGTCGCGGAACATATGAAGCCTAGATAAGCAGTCATGAAGTTGCATCACCTTTAAGCGGGCTTCCCATTCAACGTCCCCCACCTCATCAAAAGCAAAGTAGAAAAGAAGCAAGGCTCCCTCGAATAGGTTTCGGCTGAGTGACGCTACGGCGGAAAAATCCCAGTGTCTACCGCACGGATTAAGCTTGCTGCCAGGGCACAATGAGATGATGCTGACCGACAAGACACATAGGCGCGTAAATAAAACAGATGCCAGCGCGCGACGTTCATCGACTCGGCGATTTGCAATAGCGTGTGACATGGCTATCGCTTGTTCCACTACTGTCGAAAAGTCCCTAAGCGCGGAGGAATAAAGTTCCTCACTCACTTTTGCAGCATCCATTGCAGCCCCCCTGATGTTTTCGCGGTTCTCCTTGACCCCAAAATATGTTGCATTAGTGCGTTGTACTGTCTAACCGCGTAATGAGCATATGCATAGCGTAAACTGAGGTGTCCCTGCTTGCCCTCGAGCGTGACGATGGCTTCCTAATTTGTATCATGCGGATTTCTTGTGTTGTAATATCCCTTTGACCGGACATTCCCTCGCACCGCACAAAGGTCTGCAAAGGCCGAGGATGCGACGGTCAGGAATTCGGCCTTAGCAAAAATTCAGGTTAGCAATAAATCACGAAATACGCCTCATCCAGCAGAAGCAATTTGTTCCTAATCCAAAGCCATTCTCACGCCGCCACTCGACCCAATTAAACTGCTCTTGTGCACTGTTACATTGCCGGCATAGGGGTTGGATATTGTCGATCGCGTCAGACCCGCCCCGCGCTATTATTTTAATATGATCCTTGGTCAGACCGCCCTCTGGGACGTTTCCGCACCTGAGGCATCGATGCTCGAATTCTTCAACGAGCGCCATCCACTCTTTCTTTGTATGCGTGCCCTTGGCTCTTGCTTCCTTCATCTTGGAAGCTCTAGCCTTGCTCATTACAGCGAATCGCTTCTTGTCGAGTTTCTTCTGGAATTCAGGAGAGTGGTACTCATCGTAAGTCATCTTGACTCCGTCGATGATGCAGAACTCCCTGTCGAAATGCTGCCCCTCGATCTCGCCGCTGAGCAATTTTTTAATCTTCTCTTCTTTCTCCACTTGTTTCTGCTCGGGAGTCTTGGGCTTCTTCTTGCTATTGTATGCGCCGCAGTTAGGACACCACTCTGTAATGGTAGGATGAACTGTTTCTTTGCATCTCCAGCAGGATTTCTCAGAGATGAATTCTTGTTCTGTGCTCATGGTAGCACTCTATCATCGCCATGATTGAGCCGCTACGGCAGAATTAAGCCGTAGCCAGTTCCTGCACTGTCCTTACTGCAATCAAAATCAAGCTAGACGTCCCGGAGAAGACTGAAGAGTAAATCAATCTGATTCGAAGATGTCCGGAATTATGTGCAAAGCAGTCATCGTCATCAAATGCTTGAAAGGACTGCAAAGGCCGAGAAACAGTCATTACCTTTAGTGTCCTTGACTGTCTTCGACTGGCGAATAATTTCATGACAATCTTATTTTCACGCCACTCTACAACGGACGCTCACAAAGAGGGAGAAGTGAAATATTCTT
>Ga0307375_10007235_pt1 | contig 10144 bp, 5 predicted proteins | sample TR1MG_FD_202531 | JGI IMG/M metagenome (GOLD analysis project Ga0307375, IMG submission 202531) | Soil microbial communities from Risofladan, Vaasa, Finland - TR-1 | ecosystem: Environmental > Terrestrial > Soil > Coastal area > Acid sulfate soil | place: Finland: Risofladan, Vaasa | collected...
AAGGAGAACGTGCCGCTGGCGATCGTGAGACCCGCGATTCTCGGCGCCACTTACAAGGAGCCCTTCCCCGGTTGGGTCGACTCTCTCAGCGTCGCTGGTACTCTCTTCACATACACCGGACTTGGCATTGTCAATTTCGTTCCTGGCAATCCAGACAACCTCGTCGACCTCGTACCATGCGACTATGCTGCGAATCTCCTCCTCACCGCCATCGCTCAACTCGGCTCCCATCCTTCTCAACTCATCACCGCAGAGGACGTTCCCATCTTCCATATTTCGTCGTCACACAACCCTCTCACTTGGGGATACGCCGCACAGACCATGAGCAAGTACTGGCAGAAGAACACACCGAAACAGGCTGTTGCCCCTCCCAGTGTCTACATGGTCAAGAAACACGCCCTATATCGCGCCCAATTCCTCATCAAGTACAGGGCACCTGCTAAGATCTATTCTGGACTTGCTCGCATTCTCGGTACTGACTTCCATCGCCAACAAGCCGTCAAACTCAAGTCAATGGTACAGAAGTGTCAGACTCTCAACGAGCATCTCTTCCATTTCGTTGACAATGAGTGGATCTTCGATACGACTCACGCCGATCGCTTGAGAGAACATGCGTCACCACAGGATGCGAAGGCTTTCGATTTCGACTTCACGACCATCGACTGGCACATCTTCCTGAACTACTACTGTTGGGGTCTGACGCACTTCGTACTCAAGGAAACGAAAGTGCCTGCTCCCACAGCGAAGGAACTCAGACACGGCCGACTCTTGAGCCGAGACCTCGACGGACGCTTCATGTCCAAACCCTGGCTCGCTGACTTCTACTTCTGCTACAATGCCTCTCGCCACGTCGCCTATCCATCGGTTCGCCAACAACGAGAATTGAACGCCCAAGTACTATCCAGCGAAGCAGTAAAGGAAGCAATGCGTTCCGTTTCGCAGTCCAAATCCATCCCGGAAGCTGTTCTCCAGGTGAAGGCAAAGGAGATCCTCGATCGTATGGCCACCATGCAACAGAAGGCCTACCTTCAGGTCCTCGCATGGTTCTTCCGCAAGATTTGGAGACACATCTACCAGCTCATCGATGTCAACGAGAACATGGTCATGAAACTGCACGAGTACGCCAAAAAGAGTGCCATCGTCCTCATCCCTTCCCATCGCTCCTACATCGACTTCCTCATCATTTCCTACATTCTCTACGCTTACGATTTCCCTGCGCCGATGATTGCGGCGGGAGAGGACTTCCTCAACATGAGCTTCGTGTCGAACTTGCTCCGCTTCGGTGGCGCATTCTTCCTTCGCAGAACCTTCCGTGGCGATACCCTCTACAACGCCATCTTCACTGAATACGTGCAGAGGCTTCTACTCATGGGATTCCCAATTGAATTCTTCGTCGAAGGAACACGCAGCAGATCTGGAAAGTTGCTCCAGCCCAAAACTGGATTGGTCAACATGCTCACTGACACCTACTTCAACAAACAAGTTCACGATATCACCTTCTTCCCGATCAATATCAACTACGAGAGAGTCATGGAGGATGCAGCGTACACGCGCGAGTGGATGGGAGAGAAGAAGAAGGCGGAGAATCTGGAGAACCTCTTCAAGGCCTCCTCCATCTTCAAACAACGCTGGGGACGCATCAGCTTGAAATTCTGCCAACCGATTCCACTTTCTACCTACACGGAGAAGTATGCAAGGCATATGAACGAGAATCGCGGGATTGGAGCAGCTTCCTCCGCTTCCGCTTCATCATCATCTTCTGTTTCTTCTTTGAAGCAAGTAGCCACCACCAGATTCGATCCATTTGCACATGAGGAGGATAGAAAGGAATTGAACAATGCCTTGGCCCATCAGATCGTGTACGACATTAACGAGATGACGATTTGGTCTCCATTGGCCGCTGTCGCCTCTGTCCTTCTCACTGCCCGTCACCATGGTATGCAACTCTCTGTACTGCTTCAAAAGATGGATTGGCTTGTGGGCGAAATCGCGCGCCGCGAAGTAGGCTGCGAGGAGTGGATTGTGGAGTTCGCGCCGGACGAGATTGCAACCCGCGCCTTGAACGACTTTGGAGAGATTCTCACTCAAAAGCAGCGCTCTCATCTCGTTACGCTCAAAGAACCCCGCAGTGCCCTCATGTTGGCCTTCTACCGCAACCGCCTGCTCCATGTGTTCGCCAGAGACGCGTACATCATGTCGACCTACTTGGCCCTCTCTGGCCTCTCCTCCTCGGCTAACCCAATGTTCCCATCTGGTTCTGCACGACGAGCCAATTCCCAAGCCGATACGTCCTACCGCTTCCCAGCCATCCCCATTCAGACCCTGCTGCAGGAGGCCGAGTTCCTGGCGCTCGTCATCAACAAGGAGTTCGTGTACAAGGTTCATCCTCAAGAATCTGAGAACCTCCCCGCTGTTTTGGAGACCTTCATTCGCTTGGGGTGGATGGAGAGAGTGGGAGACGGTCACGTTCGATTGGTTGCTTCGGAAACGGCGCACGACGCGCTCGTCTACTTTGCTGCACTCGTCTCCTCCTTCATCGACTCCTACTGGACGGCTCTTCTTACTGTCGTCGCTCTTCGTCCCTCTGCTATCCAACGCACTGCGTTTGGCCAACGCATTCACGAAAGTGCAGACCGCCTCCTGCAAGAAGGAAAGATCAACACCATGGAGTCCTGCTCCCGAGAGACACTCAACAACGCTCTCTCCACCATGCTCCGACTTGGCGTTCTCAAGGGAGAGAACTACGGAGAAGTGATTTCAATCGCCCCCAAGTACTCGGACAGCGATGCGCTCTTCAAACTGCTCGCAAGACTTACAACACTGAGAACCTCGGTCATCATTGACGTCCCTCCTTCCAAGTCCACTGAAGCGACTAGCGCTGAAGAAACAGCTAGATCTGTGGTTGCATCATTCCCCATTCCTACCAAATTGTAATAGACACCTCTCAGAGAGCCTGAGCGAGGATGAACGCACCCCGAAGCACGCAATGTACCCTGAAGAAGACTCAATTTTGACGTACGATCTAGAGAAGTTTTCGTGTTTAGTCTGTACAACAGCGGCAGAGGGAAATGGCAAGTGCATGGGTGCGTTTTAGTGCATGGGACGCGAGTCTGCCATCCAGAGTCAGGCGCTTCACTCCTTCTTTGCCTTGGGTGCGACAGTAGTGGCACCAGTCGCCTTGGCGCCGCGTGCAGGGGCTTCCGGAGTAGACTTGGAAGTGAATGATCGAATGATGCGAGAAATGGACATGGCGGCTACGAAGAGGAGTGGTGTGCCGAACTTCATGTACCAGGGCTGATCCGCCTCCTGGGCGACCTTCGAGCCTGTGATGGTGACCAATTCGGTGGCATCGTTCGTCCAAACGTTGAACACGAGCAAGTTGCGATCAGTGAGAGTGACTTGGTAGAAACCAGGCTTGGAGAGGAGACCGGAGGTGGAGGAACCGGTTCCAATCCAGGCGCCGGATGCGACCAACGTGCGCTCAGTGTTATTCTTCAAGTCGAAATTGAACAAGTTGCTTCCAGCATCGAACTCGTCATCAGAGCTAGAGCCACCCAAAAGGTAGAAGGAACCGCCTGAAGGTCCGTCGGAGGTGCTGCACAAGATCGCGTGGGTCAGACACAAACCACGTCAGCAGAAAGTCCAATTCTTGGGAAAGGGTGTGAAACGGCGCCAATGGACGTACAGTTGCACCAAAACATTCACCTCGCCATCAGATGAGGCAACAGCGGCAACCAAATGACCGGAACGGCGAGAGAAGTTCGCAACCAAGTGCAAGGGAGACTCTGGGACCGCATGTCAAGGGAAAAGGTACGAAATCAGTTAGACAGCGCTTGCTTGTACGTGATGAGGAGAAAATGAGGTCATAGGAGGGACAGTGAAAGCCCATAGGGCGTGCGTACCGAGAAGGTCGGAGAACTTCTGCTCAGCACCGGTTCTGGTGACTTGAAGGGCCCACACGCTAACGGAATTGGAATGCACACCATGGAGTTAGCCTCATGTGTCGTGTTACTTGAACGAGTCGAAGCTGAAACGGGAGGAAACGTACCCTTCGAGGGAGGTGCTGATGTCAACGACCTCGCTGGCCACCACGTGGGAAGAAAGCGCCAGAATGGCAAAGATAGCAATGAAGCAAAGAGATTTCGGGGACATGTGTCGAATGGTCCTTTGGTGCGAACTGCGCATGCGGACATCCGGCTCTCGATGACCCCCGAGCGTCATTCCTCGCCATGAGCCAATCCGAGCTCGATGCTGCATTCGCCCATCTTCAAGGAAATGTCAAGAATGCCGTCAAGAAGCAACGCATCCTCGCCAAACTTCCAACATGGAGGACAATGACCTCGTCGGAGAGACGAACTCTCGTCGGCCGCTCTGCCTTCTTCCTGATCTCTGGATGGCTGGTTTTGGAGTATTTCGCATCAAGAGGCCCTCGTACGTGTGATTGATACCGTTATTTCTCATGATGTCCCACCATGACGCTCAAAATCCCGTCATTGAGCGTCTCTAACCTAAGATGGCTGTTTTCTGAGTCACAGAAGGGTTCAACATTGAGGATTCTAAGAAGAAATGGTTTGCGTTTAGAAGGACTGTGCGTGAACATGATAGCCAACAATGAGAGAGTTCGTGAACGAGCGCTTTCCACTGCGAGTGGTGCTGGATGCTCTCCCCTGTATGATACTGTATTCGATCCAACCCGAGCTAGTGCACCGCCTAAAATGAGTTGTTTCTTCATGCAGAAAGGGAGTGTGTGAGGGAGGGCACGTGTTACAGTGTACAAGACTCGCGTGCTTCAGTCCGCGAACCATTCGAGGATCTGTTGGCAGTTTTTGTGATGGTATAGGTGAGGAGTGTGCCCCACATTAGGGAAGGAGACGATCTTGTGGAGTTTCGGGCCACTGGAGTTCATCTGCTCGATGGTTTCCGAGGTGAGGAGGTCCGATTTGAGTCCGTGGTATAGCATCACAGGCGTCTTGATGAGGTCCCATATTGGCCAGAAGTCAATGTCCATCGGTTCTTCGCCGATGAATGCTGCGCCGATTCCAGGGTCGTAGTGTAACTGCAGCTTGTCGCCGCTGTCCGACTCGGCGGCGGGCCGAGTGAGGAAACGAGTCATCCACGCCCATTGAGCGTCGGTGATGTCCTCTCCCATCTGCCCATAGATGTTCCTAAAGTATTTCTCCGCTTCCGTGTGATTCTTGAATTTTGGGTCCTTGCCGACATAGGTTCCAATGCGAGCGACCGTAGCAGCGGGAACGAAGGGACCGACATCGACGAGCACCAACTTCTTGATCGGACACTTGATGTGAGCTGCACACAGGAGCATTCCCAAGAGGCCTCCCATGGAGACACCAACCCACTCAATCGAATCAGGTGCACCAATCGCATTGTAGATCGCCATGAAGACGATAGCGTAGGTTAGAAGGTTGTAGAAGGACGGGTTCTCCAACTTCTCGCTGTGGCCGCGACCAGGAGTGTCCACAGCAATCACTCTAGCATTGGGGATCGTCTTGACCAAATACTGAGCCAAAACATCAAAATCGTGCGCATTGCGAGTCAAACCATGCCAGCAAATGATCGTTCTTTGGGGCTTGGAGGTGTCCACATTTCTAGAGTGCGTCCAAACGAAGTAGCTCACGTTATGCCATTGCATACCAGTAGCTGCGACAGCACTATCGACGTAGAATCCGAGAGAATGGTTAAACACGACAGAAAACCGGATACAACACTGCGAGCTGGAAACTGGGCAACTCGTACGTCTTGATTACGACTGAGGCTGGAATACCTTGCAGCTCCGCATCCTTGTCCCACAAAAAGTCGTCGTTGATAGTTTCCATGTTTGAAAGAAGAAGTTAAACACTAGACCAGGTTCAAAAACATACTGGGGAGCAGCACGACGAGTCGCGAAGTCACAACGCAGCAGCGCACTTCTGAAAGTCACTGTGAGTGCACTCCGCTTCTTTCAGGAGTCATTTATCTCAGTACATTCACTTCTTACTCGTGTGGTATTGTGCAAAACACTTGTGATGAAGATAGACGTGACAATGAGAGCATTGATTTGGAGTTCGGCCTCGTGAGGGGCATGCCCCTCATCATCGTCCTGACACCCCAAGTTGCTATGAGCGCGTTTATTCAACTTTGACAAAGAGTCTGCTCCGAAATTTCAGGATTCAAAGGGTTAACTCATAAAACTCTATGTTGATGTGTTAGAGCTCTAGAAGATGATATGAGGCCTCTCCTTGGCAATGGTGAGGATGAGTTCGCCGAAGAGAGAGTTGGCCCAGGCGAACCAAGATCTTGTGTACTTGTTTGGATCGTTCCTGTCGAAGCTCTCGTGCATGAAGCCAGTAGAGGCAGCTGAGTTCTTCAGAATTGAGAGACAAGCCTTGATTTCTTGGTCATTCTGGCTCGTGAGAGCCTGCATGATGACGGAGATGGGCCAAATCTTCCCGATTCCAGTGTGAGGCGATCCGATTCCAGACCCAGCCGTTCCTTTCGTCCAGTATGGGTTGCGATTGCTCAAGATTCTCTTGCGAGTGGCGACGTACAGAGAGTCGCTAGCGTTGACAAACCCGAGATAAGGCAAACTGAGCAAGCTCGGCACGTTTGCATCGTCCATGCTATAAGATCCACCAAAACCATCGACTTCGTATGCGTAGTGCGTAGCGATGCCAGAGGAGGAAAGAGAAGGTCCGTATTGCATGACAGCGGAGCGAATCTGAGCAGAGAGAGAGGCTGCCATAGTGGCGACCTCTGACGCGCCTAGTGCATTCGCGCACATGGGATTTTGCAGCATTGATGACAAGTCGTTGAGAACCACAGATGCCATGGCGTTGGCGGCAACGGAATAAGGAAGAACGTGCGAATCGTCGGAGGGTCGGAACGGAGATCTAGAGAGTCCAGTCGCTGCACCAGGCTGCCCAACGAAGGAAAACAGTGTATCAATCGAATTTTGAGTGTAACGGCCAAATCCGTAGAAGAGGGGGTCGTTCTGGGACATGACGTCGACCGGCTGCTGTTGGTACTGAATCGCCTTCAACGCCAATTGCATCGCTGAGATGAAGGTAGAGTTGTTGCAGATGCTAAAGTCTTGAGTAGACTGCCAATACTGAGTGGCGAGACGGATAGGCCAGGCGAGAGAGTCCAATTCGTACTTGCCTTCCCACAGCTGAGGACCCATCTTTGGGATGCGGTGGTCAGAGATCCAAGGAGAGAGACCAGCTGTGTACAGAAATGCGTTGGCGTAGGGGTCCAGAAGCATGTTACGGGATTGACGAAGAATCAGCCCCTTAAGCATGCGCTTCAAACGGCTGTCTAGATTCGCAAACTGAATGTAAGGAGAAACTTGTGCGCTAGAATCACGTTGCCACATAGCAGTGATGTCGCCAGTGATGATGAAGGTGTCAGGATTCGTAGGATCGTCGGAGAAGTGTTGAACCGTGGTGTCGAGCGTATTAGGCAAACAATTGGTGAAGATGCCTGCCAAAACTTGATCCTTCATCTTTCCACTGATCTGCATGGACAAGTCACGCCGGGTTAGCAGGAGTGCGGAAGTGCAGTGGGACAAACGAGTGGATGGAAGTCGGCTGAGGTTCGTTAACAGTTTCTCGTACCTCTTTGATTGTTGCATCAACGACAGGACTCACAAAAGTCCTCTTATCCGGTGGAGGGCGGTTGTTGTTATCTATGAAGAGCGAATATGCAACATTTAGAAGCAATACAACGTTCACGTGGTCAGGAACGATGAATAGTTGCGGAAAGGGTGGTGTTCTTGGAATGATGAGCACTTACCTGGAAATAGTGAAGCAAAAGTACCAGTGATGCATAGGAGAAGCAGGATTAGAGGTGTGGAATGTCGAGGAGAAGGCATCAGAGCCGACAATTGGGGAAGAGTTGGGAAAGCAGGAATGAACGTCACTGCGCCAGGAACTGACTTGTGCGGACTCCAAGCGCTCTGTAACGACTGTGAGAGTTGATGATCTCCACTCCAAGAGCTTCGAATGAGACTTGATGGTCTCTTCATGCTTTCGGTCTTCCACGAAGATGATGCATGATGAGGTGCATAGAGATTAGGAGAAGGGTCAGTATCAAGACTCTTGGTCAGTATCTTCCATTTGGGGCAGAACTACACACATGCCAGATCAGTCGGTTATCATCAAAGAAGCAAAGTCATGGTTGGCAAATCCTGACACGTACAACGAGCCCGCTAGGGAAAGAGGCTTTAAAATCGCAAGAGAAGAGCACCAAGTCAAGAGTCCAACCGCATCCCTACTGGAACTAGCACCACTTTGAATCATCATTCATAGTCATGTACTCATCATTTTAACTCTAATTCTTTGATTTTTTGCATGTCTGTGAGGCTTGGATCGTTTGGCGCTAACTTCTTCTCCACCTCTGCGGCATTTTCCTTGATTCACCTCAAGTCTTGCTTTACAATCTTTATCTGTATGTTTAATGCGGTGACAGCAATCTCAGTATCAACAGCAAGCAATTTCCTAACGTTCTTCGTCTTGTGCTGCCAGCAGAAGTATGGATTCGATCTTGTATTCTCACCACAGATTTCGCCCGCCCATTGCCCTTTCTCGAAAACATACTGGCTGGTATCCTCCTTCTTCTCGTTCTCATTGTCCATTTTTATCTGTATATGTAGAGGAAATATCTCTTTAGGCCACGATTGAACGCAGGAAACCCCAACATGGTATTCGCTCATCTTCTTCGCAACTGCTGCATCATCATCCCAGCAGACATTTTTCACAACAACATGGCCTTGATATTCCTCCTTAAATTGGCCGAACCCTGTCCCCTCTTCACTGTCCCCTGAATGTCTTCTTTACTTGCTTGACGATCGGTGAAAGTGAGGCCAGAGGATTTGTGTTTTCCAGACTTTGTAACACGCGTTTCGCGGAACCGACTCAGCGATTCGGGGTTTCCTGATTAGAACGGAGAGAATGAAGCTTGGAGTACACTTGATCCTTCGTGTGGCGGGCAGCGATCACTTTGTTGGCAGAGCAGACCTATTGGCGGCTTTCTAGAACAGTATGTTGAGCAGGGAGATTTGGATGCCCGTAAGATACACGCATCGTTCTACCCTTCATTCGGCAGGTGAAGGCGTGGCTCTCTATCTCGATCTCTCAACCCTACCCTTCGCGCAACCTTACAACCTCGCGTGAACCCCTTATTCGCGAGTTGCCCTTCAAGTGCGTACAAATAGAGTGGAGAAATGTATAGATACCGATTTGTACCAGCGCATCTGTGCGGGGGAGCTCCCGATCAGGGTAGTGAATGGAGCAATGATGTTGCAGCACGAATGCGATGTTTATGATCTCCAGAAGCTTGAGAAGAAGCCAGACTTGGGTGCTTTGGCCTTATTGGTCAGATCAGGTGCCTCAAAGCCGGCGAAGGCGAGATCGAAGAGGACGGGTTTGGTGGCGATTGTCTGCGGTATGGGAGGGAAGTCGATGATGGTCGTGAGCGCGTATGGCGCATCCCAGCTCTTGAGATCCGAGAGGAGTGTGGTGCTTGGTTGTGTCGATGTGGAGGTGGCTTGCGATGCAGCAGAGAGAGTGGTCGATTCCGGAGAGTTGACGAGTGCAGACTTTGCTTGCACCCAGATAAGTGCACTTCGAATTTGTAGTAGAAGGTGTGAGAGTCGCTTGTTGAGCTTGGGATCTGAGGAGGTGATGAGCTTTGGAGCTAGTTCAGCGTAGTCCTTGGAGCGTTGCATGAGTGCGACGCAATCGCTCCACTTTTCCACCTGAGCGTAGCTCAATGCAAGGTAGTAGCACCGAATGGCCTTGTAGCCGAATTCTCTTCCCTCGGTGAGTGCTTTGGCAGCCTTTTGAGTGGCGACGTCGATGTTCTTGCCGTCGAGGGCGGAGGTTCGCACCTGCTCGGTTTCGGCCAGCAGTTGGAGCGTTGACTCGTACATGCGGACTACTTCGTCGGGCTTCACGTTCGCGAGATTGTCGAACCCAACCGCGTCGATCTTCTTCTCGATGGAGGCGACAAGAAGCAAGTTGCGGACGATCATCTGAGACTGTTCAGTAAACGTGGCGTAGTTCATCAGCAGCTCCAACTCCTTGAGTGTCGCCTCATTTCGGTCCGATTGCAGCGCAGCGGCGCGCTCATCGCGAATCTTGAGCTTCGT
>Ga0307375_10007236_pt1 | contig 10143 bp, 10 predicted proteins | sample TR1MG_FD_202531 | JGI IMG/M metagenome (GOLD analysis project Ga0307375, IMG submission 202531) | Soil microbial communities from Risofladan, Vaasa, Finland - TR-1 | ecosystem: Environmental > Terrestrial > Soil > Coastal area > Acid sulfate soil | place: Finland: Risofladan, Vaasa | collected...
CAGATGATAGTTCTGTTCGTAGTATGTTTGCTTCTTTTTGTCTCACTGCTGGTGACGATACGAAGTCACTCGGTCTTTTTGCTCAGAACCAAGTTGCTCGAAGAAGAAAGTATTTGGCTACGTATGCATCATGATGAGATGTATGAGGGCAGACGTCAGTACGGTGTGTTTGAGCGGTATCGGCATTTGCCCTCGTATAATGCCATGATGCTGATGTTCTGGAAGTCGATGGGTAGCTTTGAAAGGGAAGTCGGCTCGATAGAGCAGTATTACCCGTTGCTTAGTAAATGAGCTAATTGCCCCCTGCCGGGGCAAAGCCAGGTGATATTTTTAACATGCCCGGATGTGTTATCTGCCAAAACTCCTATGAACCAGGCAGGGAGATGACCTGCTCAGAGGCGTGCCATGAGAAACTGGTGCGGCGTTTGATCGCCCAGTTTGGCGAATTCAAGAAGGTGGTTAGTGAATCTACTGGCATCGCCTATAGGGTGCCAACCAGGGATATTATCGAGCCCGGGATAAAAGGGCAGGAGCTTGACCGGTACCCGCTATGGGAGGAATGAGGCTGTAAGTTAAATTTTAACTTGATGTTAAACCGCCAACTAAGGAGGGAGGCAAAATGCTCAAAATAAACCTGCCCCGAAGATGTATAATACCCGGATTTTGGAAGGTGCCCCAAATTGCGCTGCCCCTGGCCCGGCTGCGGCTCGACTTCCCCCAGGAGGTGCCCCCGCCCTGGCAGGAAATCGAGGTGGAGAGGGTGCTCTTCGCGCCGCTTAAACGGGGATGGTTTATCTTTAAGGTTATATTTGGGAGTTAAGCTTTGAAGCTTGGTTGCCGCTAAGGAGGTCTGGTTGGGGGCTGGAGGCAGTAAAATGGGAACAGCCAGAATGCACGGGAAACAGAGTAATAGGGCGAGCCAGAACTTAAGGGAAACAGATTTTAAGGGCGAGCCAGATAACAAGGGAAACAGACTGTAGGGGCGAGCCAGAAGCCACGGGAAACAGACTGCAGGGGCGAGCCAGAATTTAAGGGAAACAGCATTATAGGGCGAGCCAGATGAAAAGGGAAACAGTATTGACGGGCGAGCCAGATAACAAGGGAAACAGACTGCAGGGGCGAGCCAGAATACACGGGAAACAGAGTAAGAGGGCGAGCCAGAATTTAAGGGAAACAGCTACTACGGGCGAAAGGGGATAAAAATGAGAAAACAGGACGAGGAAATTCTCAGAGCCTACTTTCAGATGGAGGAGTACCAGGGGCAGCGGCTGCGCTTCGAGCGGCTGCTGCACCCGGAGAAGTTCAAGTGGTCCGGCCCTGCCCCGACTATGTCCGGGACAAAGAAGATAAAGCTCGAGGAACTGGGGAAAATCGGTTTTGGCGAGTCCTTCTACCGGAGAATGGCGGACGGGGAAAAGACGGCGCGGGAGGAGCTGCAAAGCCTGGCGGTAGATCACCCGCTCTGGCCATATATTGAGCCGATCGCCGGCTTCGGGAGATACTTGGCCGGCGCCTTCATCGCCGCCGGCGGGGATATCGAGCGCGCCCCTACCGCGTCGGCCTTCTGGAAGGGCATGGGGCTCGACGTCCTGGCCGACGGCACGGTGCCGCGGCGGACCCGGGGCGCCAAACAGACCGCCCGGCGCATCCCGGCCTTCCCCCACGTTACCCGCATCGGGGAGCAAATCCGACAGCAAATGCTCCGCCAGAACCACGGCTACCAGGAGCTTTACCACCGGCACAAGGCGGACTACCGGGAGCGGTACCCGGAGCGGCCGAATATGTTCGCGCACAAGCACGGGCTGAGAATCGCCCAGAAAATCCTCTACGCGGCGCTGTGGGAGAAGTGGCGCCAGGCCGACGGGCTGCCGGCCCCCTTCCCCTACGTCTTCGATATCCTGAAGCACGACAGCGGCCGGCGCTTCACCATCGAGGACTTCTACAGCAATCCGGATTAATAATGATGAAGGTTTTAATTGGCCGGGATAAAGGGCGATGGGCCAAAGGGACAAGGATCAGAAAGGTGGGCACCAAGCCCGGAGACGCCCACCAGGATGGCGCACTGGGTACCATAGTCGGTGCTTTGGGTCCCATCACTGCCAGCCAACGGGCTGAGGTCATCATTGACTTAGCCAAAAAGGGAATAAACGGGGACATTGAGTATATCTACTGGGTGGAGTGGGATGATACTCCAGGCATACCGGTAGCCATTACCGATAATCGAATTGAACCAGTAGAGGATTAAAGGTGAATAAGGTGTACTGGGCAATGCTCATTATCGGTTTCATACTGATAGCGCTATCAATAGGGAGGTATCTATATTAAGGAGGAGGCGCAAGGAATTGAAGAAACTTTATATGGTAACATCAGTTCTGCTGATAAGCCTGAGCGTCGCTTTGGTGAGTATGTTCGTAATTATGAGAGTGCGTGGTAGTTTTGTTGCCGTAGAGGAAAACGTGTGGATATGGGGATTTGAAGTGACATTCTTCTCCATCTGCGCTATAATCGGAATTCTATCGCTGGTAGTGAAACAAAGAAAAGAACAAAGGACAAGGCAGTGAAGGTTAAACTTACCCTTGAAAGCAAAGAGCTAACCAAGGAGGAATTGCGCTGCTTAATCCAGAGCATTCGCGATTGCGAGATAAAATACTTTCCCAACAAGGAGATATCCATCTGGGTGGAGGTGCCGGATTTGAGCACGGAGGAGTGTGCCGAAATCCTGGCCAGCATTAAGCCTCCCTATGGAAGGGGACCGATTGTTTTACGGCGCTATGGACACCGTGATTGATAAAATACCGTCATTTCTATTAACTACGGTAAATATTTTGGCAAAGGGGGTTGACAAAACCTGATTACTATGCTATTAATTTAATTACAAAGCAAGACGGGAGATAAGATGTCTAGACCGAGGGTGACCAGCCAGCTGACAACAACGCAAGTGGCTAAACATTTTGGCATGAGTCAAAGTCGCTTGATAAACTGGGTTGAGCTTGGGGCTTTCCCGCCACCAACCTCTATAGATGAAAACGGGGTTCGATACTTCGACCAGGAGTGGCGCAGGAAGGCTAGGGAAATTCTAGAAAGTAAATGGATGATACCTAAGGTGCCGGCAGGAGCAGTAAGGGTGCTACCTAAAGTACCGGCAGGAGCAATAAGCTGAGGAAAATAAAAAAAGACCTGGGCGAACAGGTCTTTTCGGGGTAATTAGGTGATGAAGTTTTATAGCTATTCTTATTCTGGAGTAATCTGGGAGAAAAGTCAAGACAAAGGGCTCAAGGACCCCAAGGGTGGGTGTACCTTTAAGCCCTTTGTCTTTTTAGGGCGAAAGATATGAAACTAGAATGTCGGCGGGCTCTGCCAGGGGAAACTGAGGTAGGGTTTCACTACCCTGAATCCTCCCCTCCCGTGTGGTACCCCAGCCGTAATCGGGCAAGTGGCATCCCGTTTGAGAATGAGGTAATTGGTAGATGAGGTTTTGCCCTGAGGAAAAATGCGAGCACTATGGAGCGGCCACGAAATATCCGCGCAAGTGCTGGTATGGTGAGCCTTAATGCTGGAAAGGCTGGCTCGATTTATTCGTGGGCGTAATAAAACTGAGATTCAGATTATCAAGGGAAAAATAACTAGGGCGTAAAGGAGGTGAGGCTATGGTAAGACCCGCAAGGGAGAGAGTTTCAAACTCGACAATAACGAACTAAATACGTCTCCATAAAAAAATGATTTATGGGGATGTGCCAATATCTAAAGAGGAGAAAACACTTATGAATAAAAAAATAAGTAAGATATGGGGGGTAGGCCTGACCCTGGTCTTAGCCGCCAGTATGCTCTTAATGGCAGCCCCGGTGTCAGCCGGCACGCTCTCCTGGGGTACGGAAACCATCCCCAGCGATAGCGGCAAGGTCATCCAACTAGGAACTGATGTGGTTGACTTGGCGGTTGCTGGCGATGGCACGACCATCTACGCGGCTGCCCCATTTGTCAGAGTAGCCACCCTGTGGGCGGAGTCCCCTAATACCGCCACTTGGTCTGCCACCGAGAAGGTCAGCGGCGGCTACTCGGCGAAGCTTACTCATGAGGAGGGATTCAATAGAGCGTATGTACAAATCACTCCACAAACGGGGATAACGCTCGCCGAATTTGTCGCTGACCCTACCGACTATGGCTTCGATTACCATTTGGCTGTCGCTGGCAACTTGGGTCCGCAATATGAGCTTTATTTCACCGATGGTGCTCTTGGCAAGATCGAACTCACCTGTGAGGCGGCACTATACGATGTCCCTGGAACAGCTGCGTGGCTTACAAAGACGTTGAGTGGCGCCGAACAATGCCAATGGTTCGGAACTGACGCTAGCGGAGACGCACTTACACCCCCTGGTCTAGTTACCTTAGCCACATTTTTAACCGACGCTGACTACACCGCTACCGCTGCCTTTGAGCTGACTAGGGTTCGAATAGACCTTGGCTGGGGCGGTGATCCGGGGAAGGTTAGCTACATCGACGACGTCACCATTGACGGCACCACCTACAACTTAGAGGCTGGTTATGAGGGTGATGTTGCTGCTGATGGGTTCGCCTTAAGCGGCAACATCTATAAATCCACCAATGCTGGGGAAACCTGGAGCGGTCTGACCAACCCGGCTGCTAGCAGTGTTGGCCTAGTTGCTGTTGCCCCTGACGACGAGGATACAGTAGCTATCGTTGCCGATAACGGCGCGGCCTATGTCTCCCAAAACGGTGGCACAAGCTGGGACAGCCTGGGAACTAATTCTGCGACTAACCTCTACGACATTGCTATCTCGCCGGAAAGCGCCGGGAAGCACTATATTGCCGTTGCCGGTACTGATTCCCTAGGTAAGGCCAATGTCTGGTACTTCCAACTTGGCGCCGTGGGTGCCTGGAAGGAAACCAAAGGGATAGGTAATTTCACTCCAGGCTCTGTGGCCAGTGCAGTGGCCTTCTCACCCAACTTTGCCTCAGACCAGGTAATGGTCGCCGTCACGTTTGATACTCTAGCGACCATTGACTATGTCAGGTTCCAGATGTTCAGCATGAATCAGAAGCTGTGGAATAGCGACGCTGGCTTCGGCTCCTACCCGGTAACCATTACCAGTGCGACTACGCCACTAACCTATGCTGGTATTACCTCGGCGTCAATTTCACTGGCCCCGGAATACCTGGGCAGCGATGACGCCATGCGTGTTGCCTTCGTCGGCCTGGATATCCTTAGCACCATTACTGAGGACGATGGTATCTACCGCCTGAAGAATACCAGCGTCAAGAAGATAAAGGAAGGGGAGGATATCCACAGCGTTGCCTTTGACGGCACCAATCTTGTCGCCGGGCAAGGGGCAGTGGGCAATGCCATCTATCGCTCCGACGACCCGCTGGCGACAACACCAGACTTCAGCACCACCTCCTCCCTGAAGAGGCCGGGTGGTGACAGTAAGGTTGTGGTTGCCTGGGCCGGCACCGATGTGGTCGCTGGAACCTCGGGTGAGGAGAGCGCCTTCGCCGTCTCCAGGGATGAGGGCCAGTCCTTCAACGACCTCAGCCTCATTGATACCACGATTAGCACTCTTGAGGATGTCGCCGTCTCGGCTGATGGCAGTGTGGTCTATCTGGCAACCAATGACGGTAATGACTTCAGCCTATGGCGCAGCGCTTCATCCTGGGAGAGGGTGCTCAGCGTTCTCGACAAGAAAGACTTCATTGTCCGCCTTGCCCCTAAGGATGCTGACGTGGTCTACGTGGTTGACAAAGGCACCAAAACCATTTACTACACTACTACTGGCGGCAACGAAAAGTGGTTCACGCGCACCTGCCGCTACGAGATTCAGGATATGGCGGTTGAGAGCTCTACCGACGCCTATATCGGAGTGGCTGGCACCGCAACCGTAAGCAAGACGACCAACAGCGGCTTCACCTGGCAAACGTCTAAGAGCACCAGTCTTGGCGGCGGCTACGTCCACACGATAGCCAGCCTGGGCGAGGACTTGGTGATTGTCGGCAGTACGACCGGCTACGTGTCCTACTCCACTGATGGCAACTCTTCCTGGACCAAGATCAGCAAGGTACTTAGTGAGACCGGGCTAACCCAGGTAATCGCCAGCGGACTAGACAGTGGCGACTTCATCTATGCCGCTACTGCTCCCACTAAAGCCGACACCGCTACGTTGGTAGAGCGCTGGGAGATTGGCGAGAGCACCAGCTGGAAAGACATGGCTGCGCCCACTACCGTTGTTACTGTTGGTGCGGCTCCTACTGCAGTCGCCGAGTACGGGGCATACGGTATCGCCCTGCAGGATGGCGTGCTCTACATTGCGCTTGAGGACGACGCTGCACCAAGCACACCTGCGAGCCGGATAGCCCGAACTCTTGGCCCAACTGCAGACTCGGTCGGTTGGAGCACCATGGATAAAGCTGTGAAATTTGCCACCACACCTTCGGCACTGAGGGTAAGCACTGCCGACAGCAACAAGCTGTGGGCGATTGGTGGTGTTGACCTCTACAGCTACATCGATACCCTGGCGACAGTCGGACCGGCACAGGCGGCACCTAGCCAGGGCGCCGAAGTCAAGATTAACCCGGTAAGCGGCAAGTCCTACGATGTCTCCTACACCTGGGAGCGACCGTCCAAGGCTATCGAGTACCAGCTGGTGATTGCCCTTGACTATGACTTCGCTGAAGTAGTGATGGACATAAAAGACATTGCCAGCACCTCGGCTACGGTATCCAAGGTCGTCGGGCCTGGCGCCTTGGCTGCTTCACTGGAGTACATGCCAGAGGTTACCTACTACTGGAAGGTAAGAGCTGACTCCGATGGCCCTATCTACAGCCCGTGGTCGGCAATCCGGATGTTCACCATTGGAGCCCTACCCGAAATACAGCCACCGGTAGAGATAATAATCCCACCGGCACCACCGGCACCACAGATTGTACTCCCGCCGACTCCGGCTCCGGTTCCGGCTCCAGAGATAATCTTTCAGACACCACCGCCACCACCGGATATTGTAATTCCACCGGCACCTGCGCCACCGGCACCAATTACTCCGGCCTTCATCTGGGCCATAGTCATCATTGGCGCCATCCTGGTGATTGCGGTAGTAGTCCTGATTGTTAGAACCAGACGAGTGGCCTAGTTCTAACCTGAGGGACACCAGTCCGTAACTTCGAGAGCCCCCCGATTTCGGGGGGCTCTCTTTACCACCTCAACTGTATATGGGCAGGGTACTCGGGAAATCGGAGCCAGGTGTAGTTAGCCTGCTTTTCACCCGTCCAGATAGGCTGCTCCGACTGAGATCTGGGTCAGTATCCTGCCCGCCCCATCTCAAATGTATATGGACAGGCTGCTCGGGAAATCAAGGCCGGGTGTCGACTACCTGGGTTTTTCCTACCCGTCCCGTGTGGTGCCTTGGCCGTAATCGGGGTCAGCGGCCTGTCCGCCCGAAGCTAATTTGCCAGCCGATTCAGCCAGAACAAAGTCAGATGGCATTTTCTTTTGAAGATACTGTGCTCTTTTCTGCCAGTCTGTTTACCCTGATGAATATTTTAGCAAGGGGGGTTGACAAATCTTACTTAATATAGTAAACTTAGCTCCGTATGAAAAAGACTGAGGTTGAAATTACCAAGAAGGGTTACCAGTGCTTACGCTGCGGGCATAAGTGGATTCCCCGGCAAGCTGGTAGACCTCATACCTGCCCAAAATGTAAAAGTGCTTTATGGGATGTACCCAAAAGAAAAGGAGAGGAAAAGGAATGAAATACACAAAAGTTCTAAGAATATTTAGTATAGCCATTATCCTGTCCTTGCTGGCAATAACTGTGCCAGCGTCACCAGTTCAGGCATTGGGGACTCTTACCCTTGTTCCTGATGAAGGCAAAATTGGCGATGAGATTACCGTTGTTGGCGAGGGTTTCAACGTGAGCACTGATACGACTGATAAATTCGCTGTCATTTACTTCTCCAGTCAGGAAGCCACTCTGGTTGATGACATTGACACCGATACCACTACTGGCGATGTTACTATTTATGAAAAAGTGAGGGATGGTATATGGCTTGATTATGATGGAGAATTTGAGGAAACCTTCACCGTCCCTGATATACTCAATGATGGTGATACTAATGCAGATGTAACCAGCGGTACCTATTATGTTTATTTTTGTTACTACGGCTATGATCGTATCAGGGCTGTTGCCGAATTTACGGTAATTGGCGGTGAGATTGAGATTGACCCTGAAAGTGGTCCGGTAGGTACCGAGGTTGAGATTACCGGGGCCGAGTTTGGCGTTGAGAAGGACATTTCCATTGAATATGACGGTAATGAGATTGACATAGCCGACGGCGATGATGAAACTAACGAGGATGGCGAATTCTTCTCTACTATCATCGTTCCGGAAAGTACCGCCGGTGACCATACGATTACCGTTACCGTATCTGGCGGTGAGGTTGAAGCTGATTTCACCGTGGACCCGGAGATATTCCTCAGCCCGGTATCGGGGGAACCTGGGAAGAAAGTAGATGTCAGTGGCACCGGATTCGGCCGGAGGAAGAATGTTGTCGTTTACCTTGACGGTAAAGCACTGACGACGGTAACATCTGACTCAAGCGGTAGTTTTGAGACTACCTTTAATGTGCCCGCTGACCTAGGGACCGATATCTATGATGTGGAAGTTGAGGATGAGGACGAGAATATGGATTCGGCGAAGTTTACGGTAACTGCCCCCCCACCACCCTTCACCGGACCCACACCTGAGCCATCGCCGTCACCAGCCCCCACCCCATCGGTTACCACGGTCACCATCAATGCTAACAATGGCCCGGTTGGCGAACAGCTCGTTCTTGGCGGGGCTGGCTTTGAAGCTGGCGGTACCGTAACCATCAAGTATGACGGTGAGGAAGTGAATAAAGTCAGTGCCGACGCCAATGGCATTTTTGTGGCGGCTTTCCAGGTGCCGGCCAGCAAGTCTGGAGCCCGCGCCATAGTTGTCACCGATGGCACCAATACCCATGAACTGACCTTTACCGTGGAGTCAACACCGCCAGGGGTGCCGGCGCCGCTTCTGCCCCAAATGGGAGTTAAGGTAAAATCACCGGTATCTTTTGACTGGGAGGATGTTAAGGATGCTAGTCTACCGGTGGTCTATACACTGCAGGTAGCTACTGACAAGGAGTTTACGGATGCTTCCCTGGTAGTGGATAAAGGCAGGCTGGATTCATCAGAATACGCTTTTACTGAGTCGGAGGAGCTGAGGTTGGTTGATGGTAAGACTTCTTACTACTGGAGGGTGAAAGCTACGGATGGCGCCTCTAACGAGAGTGCATGGACTGGCGCCGGAGTATTTTATTTCACGCCTCCATCTCTTGGTGGTTTACCCCGCTGGGCTTTGTATGCCCTGATCGGATTCGGCGCAGTGGTATTCTTTATCGCTGGCTACTTGCTGGGTAGGCGGACTGCTTACTATTAGGAGCTTGAAGCTGCCAAGCCAAGAAGGATGAGTGGAATGAGATTTCGAACAGTAGTGGCACTTTACTGGTTAATTTTCAACAGTATGTTCTTATGTTGGTATTTTATTACGCTGTTTATTCATGGCGCGATACTAATCACAGAGTATAGTAGACTAATAGCCGGATTTGAAATTGTGCTTTCATTTGGGATGATAATATTAGGGATTGAAAGGCTCTTCAAATTGCGTGAGCAAATAACATAAGAAGAGAAGCCACCACTGTCCAAAAATAGGCCGGGAAGGATTATATGACCAAGCAGGAAAGAATGTTCGCCATATCAGGGAACAACAAGGGGTTGATGTGCCCATTCAAGGCGATTGTTTGTCAGGAAGGCGGCTGTAAGACATGCCAAATATACCTTGATCGGCAAAAGGGAGGGCAGATAGTAGTTATCTGCGCCTGGTGTGGCAAAGTTCAAGGTACAAAGCCTGGCCTCGGTCAGTCAGGAGTATCTCACGGAATTTGCCCTGAATGCGAGCAGAAGCATCTTCCGGAAGTTGGTGAGCCAGTACAGCAACAGATTGAAGGAGGTGTAGATGACGGAGCCAAGGAAGCAACCCGAAAAGGCGGTTAAGGAAACCGAAGAACCAGCTGCAAAGCCAGTAGATGAAGTTCAAGAGCAAGTGGAGCCAGCGAGGG
>Ga0307375_10007237_pt1 | contig 10140 bp, 9 predicted proteins | sample TR1MG_FD_202531 | JGI IMG/M metagenome (GOLD analysis project Ga0307375, IMG submission 202531) | Soil microbial communities from Risofladan, Vaasa, Finland - TR-1 | ecosystem: Environmental > Terrestrial > Soil > Coastal area > Acid sulfate soil | place: Finland: Risofladan, Vaasa | collected...
GCGGTCGTGGTTCCAGGCGGCGTGGTGCGTATTATGCAGCTAGAACAACATGGTTTTGATTTACTGAAGCCCTAAAACACACCGATATTGACCAGGGAATCCGGTTGGATCCTCACTTAACGGGATTGTGCGGCTCTCACCACGAATAGTAGGGTGTGTGGCTGATGCGAAAGGCTAGAAATCGTAAGGATTGCAGATATTTCCGCTTCATTTCTTGCGATAAACGCCTAACGACCGGATTTCCCCCTGGCTTGCCTCATGATGACCGTCGGTATACCTGCGATGTGGATAGTTTGAGGCGCGTTATCGACAAGGGCCGGGAGACCTCTCCAGATCCACTTTTTGATCCCAGGCGCGGGATGTGATCACCGATTATCGCCCGCCCTGCACGCCGATGGGGCTCGGGAGCTTTTGCGGGAGCCGCCTGGGTTGCCGCACCAAGCGAGGGGCATCCTCCGCGCCGCTACAGGGGGTGGTGCCGATCGGCTTAAACCCCCTACGAGACTTCTTGCGGCAACAGGCTATCGAGGCGTTTTGATGAGTACCACAGACGACGAGGGCGCGCGGACCACAGGCGTGCTGTTGCCCCCAGCGGGCGCTTACGGGCGCGAGGCCTGCTAGAGAGCCTCTACACGCTCGCCTATGCGGTCGAAGGCCTCTATGGGCTTTTGATTGAAACGTTCCTGCAAGACCGAAATACCTCCCAGGCGGCTCGTCACCGGGCGTCTTTGTAGCGAACTTTTCTGATTATGACGCTGATCCTAAAGTCAGAACGATATCTGAACGGGTAAGGGCGAAGTCAACTGGGTTTTGAGGTTGTTGCGCGCATCGAACGTAAAGGGAAGACCCGCCGTGCGGAGCGTAGCTGCGCATGATGGTGAGTCGGGGCGCAATCAAAGTCTGCCCTCAGGGCTATGGCGGGAGCCCAGGTCTGCGCATCGCAATTTTTAGGTCCCGTGGTTCCGGCGCCCCTTTCGGCGCGGGTCCCGCAAGGCCTTGGGAGGGTTGATTGCAGGTCCAAGCGGGCCCCGTATTCGTTTTCGCAAAAGCTTACCGGGAGACCACTCAAAGGCGGTGGGTTACATTGAGCGGGCATGAAGGAGCTAGGCGGCGTTTTTGAGATCCAGACGAGCGGCTTGTGGCCGCTCGTCTGGGTCACTTAAGTGATTGTCTAGTCGGTCTTGCGCGTGCCCGCTTGCCTTGGGGGCGGCTCCAACCGGGATGGGCGGCCGAGCCGTCTTTCGATCTCCAGTACATGGCGCGTGATAGGCAAGACGGCATCAGGGTTCAGGCTCATGGAATCGATCCCGATGTCGACTAAGAATTCGGCGATCTCGGGATAATCGGAGGGTGCTTGACCACAGAGCCCCGAGTAGCGTCCGTTGCGACGACAGCCCTCGACGGCGAGTCGGATCAAGGTTTTGACGCCCGGATCACGCTCATCATAGGAGGAAGCGACGATCGCGGAGTCGCGGTCGACGCCTAGTGTAAGTTGGGTGAGGTCGTTGGTGCCTATGGAGAATCCGTCGAAGTCGTGCGCGAAGGCGTCGATCGAAAGGACGTTATTGGGGATCTCGCACATAAGGTAGAGGGCCAGACCGTCCTCTCCGCGCTTGAGCCCGAGTTCGGCAAGCCGCGCTACGACCTCCTTTCCCTCCTGTACGCGGCGGCAGAAGGGGACCATGATGAGGACATTCTTTAAGCCCATGTCCTCGCGCACCCGACGCAAGGCCTTGCACTCGAGTTCGAATCCATCGGCGTAGCTCGGATGGATATAACGTGCCGCCCCCCGAAACCCGAGCATGGGATTGCTCTCGATCGGCTCGAAGGCGCGCCCTCCGATCAGGGCCGCATATTCGTTACTCTTGAAGTCCGAGAGGCGCACGACAACGGGTTTGGGGTAGAAGGCGGCGGCGATGGTCGCGATGCCCTCCGAGAGGCGCTCGACAAAAAAATCAGCCGGGTTTGCATAGCCTTGGGTCCGGCGAGCAATCTCCCGCGTGGCTTCGGGGTCCTCGACCCGTTCCGGATGCATGATCGCCATGGGATGGATGCCGATCGTCTCGTTGATGATGAACTCCATGCGCGCAAGTCCCACCCCGTCATTGGGCAGGCGGCTCACTTTGAAGGCGATGGCGGGGTTACCGATATTGATCATGATGCGGGTCGCCGGTCGCGCAAGCGTGCTTAGGTCCGTGCGCGCGACTTCAAAGGGCAGGATGCCCTGGTACACACGTCCCGTTTCGCCTTGCGCGCACGATACGGTCACCTCCGCGCCGGTCGACAGACGCTCGAAGCCGCTCTCCACGCCGACGACTGCCGGCACTCCGAGTTCGCGCGCGACGATCGCGGCATGGCATGTCCGCCCACCGCGGCGCGTGATGATAGCCGCCGCCCGTGCCATGATGGGTTCCCAGTCCGGGGTCGTGTCCGTGGCGACCAACACCTCGCCGTCCTTGAAGTCGCTGATATGCTCCCGGTCGTTTATGACGCGGATTTTGCCTGTGCCGATGCGCGCACCGATCGCGCGTCCACTCGCCAAGACAATGCTTTCGCCCTTTAGGCTGTATTCCTCAAGGAGCGTCCCGGAGGCGCGCGAGATGACAGTCTCGGGGCGTGCCTGAACGAGGTATAAGTGGCCGTCTTCTCCGTCTTGGGCCCACTCCATATCCATGGGCTGCGTGTGTCCGGCCTTTTCGCTGTAGTGGCGTTCGATTGCGGTGGCGGCATCGGCAAGTGTCAGTACGTCATTATCCGTAATGCAGAACCGGTTGCGGTCGTCGTGCGCCACATCGACAGTTTTGGTTGGGGTCGTCTGCCCATCAGGGGCATAAATCATCTTAATGGCCTTTGTGCCCAGCGTTCGGCGTAACACTGCGCGTCGGCCCGCCTCAAGCATCGGTTTGAAGACGTAAAACTCGTCTGGCCCCACAACCCCTTGGACCACGGTCTCGCCAAGCCCATAGGACCCGGTGATGAACACGACATCGCGGAACCCGGATTCCGTGTCGAGCGAAAACATAACGCCCGAGGCGGCGAGGTCGGAGCGTACCATTTTCATGACGCCGACCGAGAGCGCCGCATCGGTGGGACCGAGCTCCTGCGCGAGCCGGTAATGGATGGCGCGGTCATTGAAAAGACTGGCGAAGCAGCGCAGGCAGGCGTCGATGAGAGCGTCTCCGCCGCGGATCGCGAGATAACTGTCGTGTTGTCCGGCGAAGCTCGCCGTGGGCAGATCCTCGGTGGTGGCTGAGGAGCGGACAGCGAGCGAGACCGTGTCCCCGTACTGCTCCTTGAGGCGCCCATAGGCATCGAGGATGGCGGCACGCATATCCGGTAGCAGCGGTGTCTGGGTGAAGAGCGCGCGCGCGGCCTGCGCCCGTCGGGCCAGATCGGCAACGTCCCGGGTATCGAGCCCGTCAAACAGGGCGCGTAGGACCGGTTCTCCGCCGATTGCCGCGAGATGGGTGCGGTAGGCTTCGGTTGTGATCGCAAAACCGTTGGGTACCCGCACCCCTTGTGGCGTTAGGTGGCGGTAGAGTTCCCCGAGCGATGCGTTCTTACCCCCGACTAGCGTGATATCCGTGGCATCGATGTCGGCGAAGAACCGAATCCATTCCTTGTCGACCATGATCGCTCACCATCCGGGACTAGGTTATGACTTAATGATAGTCGCTTTGTTCGGAGACGGAAGCCCGGATCGGCCGAGGCGGATCGCAGCGAGGCTGTGGCCATGTCGTCCCGTGGGGTGTGCGAGCACGGTGAAATGACGTAAAGCAGGCGCTTGACGCCGCTCATTGACAAAGCGTTCCGGGGGGCATATAGCAGTACTGATGCAGTGCATTTTTTCTCCTCACATGAGGAGGGAGGCGTGTATGCGTATCGAAAGGACAGACCCAATTACGGGGCACACCATCGTGGATGTGGAAGGACACCCTTTTGTTCTGGAAGGGATGGGTCCCAATGCGCTCAAGATCTATTTCGACGATGAGGCCAGCAAGAAGACTTATCTCGACATTGCAACCGAGCACCCCGGGTCGGATTTCACGGTCAATCTCGACAATCCGAGCCCCATGGGTGGTGAAGGCCGCGGACACTAAGCGGTGAGGCCATTGATGTCCCTTAGGCGCCGCCTTTCGCGAGAGGGTAGGTGCGACGCGAACGGCATGGGCGCGTGAGCGCTTTTTGCCGGTCGTTATGCAAGAGCGGCTCCATCGGCCGATCGGTGGAAGCGTGTTCCTGCGCACCGGGGGCATGGGGGGATGCGCCCGACTGCGGAGAAGTGCAGGCGTTCGTTACACTTGTCGCACGCCAACGTGCCAAGGCCCACCATTTCACCGGTATGATATTCGCTCACCTCCGCCTGTAGCCGCATCTCGTGCAGGGCGAGTAGTGTCTGATCGGCGGCGTCCGAGAAAACGTTCCAGAAGGCCTGCTCGATCAGCGCGACATCGAAGCCCAGCCAATCGCGGAGATCCCGGCCGGTCTCGTGGCGGTAGCGCGCGGAGTCGGCAAGGTCGCGTCGCACGGAGTGTTTGAGTTCGGCTCCCTTGTGATCGTCCTGATCGAGGCTGTGCTGGGCAGTGCCGTGATCACCAAGCCAATGAAAGAGGTTACTACCACCCTGGTGCGCCTTGTGCAGGGCGCCTTCTAGGAGCTTGCGATAGGCTTCACTCATGGTCTCGAGGTCGTGATCGGATGACGAGTGCGTTTTCATGGCGTGCCTCCAGGCGGGATGGTGGCGATGACGGTACCCTTTTGCGGGCTCTTTCGATGATTGTGGTCTTGAGGCCGCAAGAAGGCAATACGCGATGCGATATGCCGCCCCTATCAGGGCCTTGGAGGCAGCGTTCCGATAACTGCCGATGCGCGAAATGGCCCTCAGGGCGCCTAAGGCGCTAGGTAAGAGGGGAGTGGGCGGTATGCTGATTCTAGGGCCGCGCAAAAGGGGGTAGGTTTTGGATCCGCGCCTGCGCGAGATCTCTTGGAGCTAAGCCATCGAAATGGTTAAATCGGACCAAAATCAAATAATCGTGCCTTCCCTATCGTGGGTACATTCTGAAACACAACGGGAAACGACGTGCCCGTACGCCACCTCGCTGCGCCTTTGCAGGACGGTGGTTCATCGCTGGATTATCGAATTATTTGAGGGGCCCTGTTACCAAAAGATGATATTTCCAAGGAGTGGGGCCGAAATGGTCTCTCATTTTTTATGAAACAGCCTATTTGGCATCATATTGAGTCATAACCGGACATGGGTTTCACAAGGCATCCCGAGTAGACGCTTCGTTCAGGCGAGGCGTATACAGAATTCCCACACGAAAATCCCAACCAGCCACTTTCGCGGGTGGTTGGGGTAGTCGCGGGACGTTACTCGTCACTCACGGTAAGCGCCGTATTTTCGGTACTGGGCAAGCGTGGCATAGCCTGGTTGGGAAGCTCGCCTGTCAAAGTATCCAGAAAGGCTACGATATCGCGGACTTGGACAGGAGTTAGTGTCTTATCGAGCTGGACTTTGGCCATGACGCGCACGGCTTGCGATAAGGTATTGACGGAGCCATTGTTAAAATACGGGGCCCGGAGAGCGACATTTCGCCAGGATTGCACGATCCACATGTGCTTATCGGCCGGATTATGGGTCACTTGATAGCGACCCAGATGCGCCATTAAATGATACTTCGCTACATACTGGTTATTCGTATAGGTTGGGAACTTCATGAAGAAGCCCTGACCCATAGGCATATGCGGTCCGTTAAATAAGGGGCCGCTATGACAAGAGGTGCAGCCCAATTCTTGAACTAACATAAATCCCTTCTGGGCCGTTGGACTGATGGCATTCTTGTCTCCTCGAGCATAACGATCAAATGGGCTATTGGGGGTAATCAAGGTCCGCTCATAGGCGGCAATCGCTTTGGCGATGTTATTAAAGGTCACGGGATGGGTGCCTTTGAAAACCCGTTTGAATTGGGCGCGATAGCCAGGGATCGCCTGTATGCGTGCCGCCACCGCCGGGCCGTTTAACATACCCATTTCTTTATGATTCAAAAGAGGGCCTTTCGCTTGCGCCTCAAGGGATGCCGCCCGTCCATCCCAAAACTGCACAGACAGGAACGCGGCATTAAAGACGGTGGGCGTACTGCGATTCGTATCCAGCCGCCCGTTGACGCCCTGAGAGAACTTCCGGTTGTCGGTGCCGTCACCCATCACGTTATGGCAGGAATCACACGATATGGTGCCAGTACTGGAGAGACGTGGATCAAAAAAGAGCTCCTTACCAAGAGCCACCTTGGCGGGTGTCATGGGATTATCAGCCGGTATAGGTGGCTTTGCGGGTAACACAAGAGCGCGCAGGGCCTGCGAAGAGAGCGTTTGCCCCGCATAGGCAGTAGGCAAACCCAAGCCTAATACTGCGGCTATGGCCCCGTAAGCCACTGTTGAACAACGATATCGGAGGGTTTTGTCATTCATAGGTCTTTCTCCTGAAGGGTCCGCTACCACAATACAATCAAATTTAGATGAACTGTGACATTTTTAAAGGTATCTAAACGCATTCATAAGAGCAAGTTCCGCCTTGTCTTTTGACAAGGGTTTAGGTCGAATGTCTGGCTTTACGAGCGAGCACACAGCGTGGCCCACGAGTAAGCCACATTTCAGTTACCCTTCTGGTCAACTAATAATCTCCATCTAGGTTGGGTGATGCGGTACTGGACGCGGGCGAGGACCTGTTAACGATTAGGTAAATTTATGTCTCCGTGGCAAAAAGACGCGGAGCTTGGTGATTGTCTACACAGGCCTTGGTATTGGCAGACCTCAAGCGCGGTATCGTTGCAGGTTACGGCCTGGGATGGGGCCCGTCAGTACGGCCGGCCATTCTTGTGCACCAGCTGTCAACTCCTATTGACGAATAGGGCCTTCGGGGCCAATGTGTACCTGCACTACGTCTTTGATCTCTGGGTGCAGCAATGGCGTTAAGCGACACGCCCGGGGAATGATCGTAGTGGTACGGTATGCCGATGATGTCGTCGTGGGGTTTCAAAACCCGGATGACGCCAGTCGCTTCCGGCGCGAGATGGAAGTCCGTTTTCAGGAATTCGGTCTGGCAGTCCATCCCGACAAGACCCGGCTGACCCGTTTCGGTCGGTTCGCCCATGAGCAGAACAGGAAGCGGGGCGACTTAGTGCGGCTTGCTTAGATCACCGATAGTCGCCTTATGCGTGATCTCAAGACAGAACAGGAATCGGATTCGGATGACGCCCCTCACTTCGCTATTCTTGATGTGCGCGGAGGTGGTACGGTAATGCGAGGAGCGGCACGGCGTTACGCGAGAGCCCTCCCATGCCTGATATTATTGTCTTCCAGCCAAAGACCGAATTAGATGCTCGTGCGTATTCTGGTCATCGTGATCAACGGTGGTTGGTGCGTAGCGCCGGTCCCTTTGTTTTAATGTAAAGGCCTCAGAGGCGAGCCATTTTTGACGCTTGTTTATTCGTAGTGAGTCCACAATCGCAACACTTTAACGATCCGTTCCTCATCTAGTACTTGATAGACCAAACGGTGCTGAATATTGATCCGGCGCGAATACGTGCCCGCAAGATCGCCAACAAGCTTTTCGTAAGGCGGTGGCTTGCGGTAGGGATCCTCAAAAAGTACCGTCAGGAGTGCTTGTGCCTTAGGCTTCAGCCCAGAGGACGCCAGTTTTTTTGCGTCCTTCTGCGCCTGTTTCGTGTAGATCAGTCGCCAACTCACCAATCCAGGTCCTGAGCACATTCGTCGACAGACGCACCAACACCTTTCCGGATTGATTCACGCATCCCTGGGACAGACAAAAGGAACAGCGTTTCCTGAATTGCGGTCCAATCCTCATCCGAAATCAGAACCGCCTTATTCCTCTTGCCTGAAATAAGTATAGGTTGATGAGAAGAGGCGGTCTCATCAATGAGTTGGTACAGGTTGGCGCGCGCTTCACTAGCGGTAATCACGGTCATAAGTTATCTCAAGAAAAATTTGTTCTAGATGGTACGCTAATACGTACGTACGTCAATAGGTACGTATTATTTGGCAACCTACCGGGCCTATGCTTGCTGGCAATAAAACACTAAGTTACGCTAACCGAAACTTAGTGTTGAGTTATGCCCCATGCAACCTCTCCGGCACTTGATGCAAAGTTTAGCGACGCTCGCCACTTCTGAGCGCTATCTATTCGCGCCCGATGACTTGCGTGTGCTCTTACTGTTAACGGCGGTCTAAACCCGCGTAAATCTGGCGATAAGCCGCGCTTTCCTGTCCATGTGCCCCCAACGCATGGTGGCGATCTCCCCACGACGCATGGCGGTCTCGACGGCCCAGGTGATAAGGGAGCCGATCTCGCCGCCGTAGGCAAGGGCTGCGGCCAGCAGGCGGGCTTGCTCATCACCAACCAAACGGCGGTCGCATCCGCCTGGGAGTTTGGGGCGCTGGCCCTTCACAAGGTCCACGGGATTTGACAGGGATTCCATACTCCATGCGGTGCGGGCGACGTTAAAGAGGTGGGAGAGGAGGTTGATTTCCTTGTGGATAATGGCAGAGGCCACACGTTCTTGGCGGCGCTCCTCTATGTAGTCCGCTACGTCCTTGCCTCGGATCGAGGCCAAAAACCGCTGAGAATAGCGATGCGCGTCCCTTCGGTCCAGCCGGAACCGCTCGATGCTGGCGCTTTTCTTGGCGGGGGTAACCTCCCGCCGATAGCGAGCCAGCGCCTCACCAAGCGTCGTGGATTCCGCCTCGGCGCGAGAGACGAAGGCCCCGCGATCCATCTCTCCCTCGACCTGGCGCGCCCAAGCCTCGGCCTGGACTTTCGTATCAAAGGGTGCCGGACTGCGCAGGCCAACCCTTACGCCTAATTCGGACCTGCCGAACCCGACGCCCGCCAGGGCCGGAACGTTGTACAAACATAGCCATATTGCCCCCCATTTCTTGGCTCACTGTCCCACCAGCCCCCTGTATCCAAAACTGCTGTTATTGTTGCCGGGTGGTGTGCTAAGTCGTTGTTTTATATGGTGGGCGATAGTGGGTTTGAACCACTGACCTAGCCGCGTGAAAGCGATGGCCTCCTACTATAATCCCTAAAATCAACGTGTTACGCGCACAGGCCCCGCGCAATAGTGACTAGAGTGGACAGGAGCGGGCTCAAGAGGGTAGGAGTGTGTCACGTTTTGGTCACGGTGGCGATTTTTGGCGAGCAAGGGGTCTGAGCTCATTCAAACGTCGAAGGCTGCACTTTAGGATATGCGTCAGGTAGTTTTGAGAAGATTTAGGGTATCAGTGCCCGAAATGCGGCTTCCACGGCGCGCATCAGAGAATCATACCAAAACAACTGGCGAGCGTGCGAACTGCATACTCTTCTCGTACAGCTCTATCCGAAGGTCTGGCAGGTCCTGGTGCGTGTGCTCTGGTATCGCCGCGGCGATACCAAAAGCAGTCGATTGCCTCCGCCAAACGCCTGTTCGGCGTCGAACTCAAACGCAGCCAAGACGGGATGGCTGACATCCTGCGCATGGCGCTGTGGGGCCTGCAAACAGTCAAGATGGGCGGAGAATCTGGCGACGAGCCTAGTAAAGGGACGGGAGGCGCGCATGGCCAAGCGCAAGAAACTGCGACTCGTTGAAGTGTCGTGGGTCGATGCGGACCACAACGCGGGCTGGCTCAACGATCGCCACGTTGACGATGAGGAAGAGGAGGGGCAGGCTTACAGCTTGCTCGTAAAGAAGAAGTGCGCCTCGTGTTTCTTGCCCATCAGTACAATAATGGCGATTGGCTCGGCATGTTCCGTATCCCTGTGGGGATGGTGCGCAAGATCCGCGTCATCGAGACCCATCGGCTATAACAAAGTCAAGTGACCTTTTCGAAAGGATTAAGCGTATCGACGCGGCTAGGGGTCACGTCGCGGGTGTTGCGCGTGATAAGTATTAGTCCGTGTTCCTGCGCAGTTGTGCGAGGAGCCCGTCCACCAGTGGTAAGGGGTTGGGTACATTGTTTTCCGCCCAACGCTTGGCGATGGGCGTTGTAATGGGCAGGATTCTATCCTGAAATGCAGATTCCAGGGTTCGCAGTTTTTCCGCCAGTCGATTGGCTTGCGGCGCATCGCGGCGATGGAGTCGGGAA
>Ga0307375_10007238_pt1 | contig 10140 bp, 7 predicted proteins | sample TR1MG_FD_202531 | JGI IMG/M metagenome (GOLD analysis project Ga0307375, IMG submission 202531) | Soil microbial communities from Risofladan, Vaasa, Finland - TR-1 | ecosystem: Environmental > Terrestrial > Soil > Coastal area > Acid sulfate soil | place: Finland: Risofladan, Vaasa | collected...
CCGCAACCCCTGTACACTAAAACCAAGTCTCGTCTGGACTTATCAAGCATACAAAAGGTCTGTTCCTTCCCCTTACATTCATTCCTTTACCTGTATTGCGTTGTGCCCTCCACAAAAGCACAACACTTTTTGGCTTTTGACTTCCTGTGACGAACGTTATAAACCTACACACTCAGGGAGTATACTCAAATGGATTCCAAACGGGGAAGGATCATCGTCAACTCGTGAAGCTTCGTTGGCGAATGTAAGAATGCCAACCAAACCCAAGACTGAGCCTTGTGTCCCTTGCTTGTCCTAATGTGAGCATGCCCCATTTGCACTGCTATAAACATGATGTGTGTAGTTCGAAAGTGGAGGAGAGTCGCAATGCTGATGAGCATTTGGGGTGCAGAACGCTCAGTGCGAGACTGGAACTTTCCAGTTCTGGGACGGCTCTGTCGATCTCGCGCTTGCTCAGTTTTGCCCGTTGCTCTCTATCGCCGAGTAGTACGCTCTTGGCAGGCACTAGGGGCACTCACCTTTGGTTGTGGCGATTCGTTCTTGTCTTGCCTCGCGTTCGAATTGCCTTTTGGAGGTTTTGACATCTATTGTGGTTTGCGTCCGTGTGTTTGAGTTTGTGAGAAGGGAACGCGCTTGAGAAGTGGCGTGTTTCTAAAATGGCGAGTTCTACGTCTTCTGGTCCCGGTACAGTGGTGGATGAACCTCCGGTGTCGATGGACAATCAAGATTACTATGCTATTCTGGGTGTTTCTCGTTCGGTACGTGACCTTGTCTCGTCAGTGGGCCCCTCTTTTCTGTTCGCCCTCTCTGTTCTTGCTCTCCCGTTGTCGTGTGCCCCCCTTTCTGTCTCTGACTCAGTGTTTGTTGCTCTATGTGTTGTGTAGGCCTCTAAAGAGGAGATTAAGAAGTCGTTTAAGAAGCTGGCGATCACGTTTCACCCGGACAAGTTTGTGGATGAGATTCGTCGTGAAGAGGCGCAAGCGCGTTTCAAGGAGATCAAAGACGCGTATGATGTGTTGATGGATGAGAATTTGCGTGCGTTGTACGATGATTTTGGCGCGGAGGCGGTGAAGAAGCAGATGAATATGCAAGTTGGCAAACCGCTTCAATCTACGAGTGAATTCCTGCGTGATATGTTCCGTATGCGTCGTCAGCAGCATCAGGCGTACATTATGCGTCGCGTAGATCATGTGGGTAGCTTTATGGTTCTGGTGAATGCACAGGATAGGCGAGGGCGTTATCGTCCTGAGTTGGGCACGATTTCCGTGCGTCAGAGTATCAAGTTCCCATTGACGTCAGCGTCCAATGTGAGACTGTCCTTCAATGCATTGATGAATGGAGTGACAGGACAAGGAACAGTGAAGATGGCCTACGAGAGGTCGTTTGTTGCGGCGGCCGCGGCGGGCTACGCCTCGCTTCGGATTGGTTGGAACTCTTATGCCTTCCGCATCGGTGCATCAAAGCAACTCTTCGATAAGACGCACGGCGATTTGAATTTCGGCATCCAGGATGGCACTGGACGACTGCGCGTGAAATGCGTCCGCCAGCTCTCCGAGCAGTGGAATGGCATTTTTGAGTCTCAACTTGGCCCAGAACCCTCCGTCGCACTCTCCCTATCTACGAGACCGGACTTGCAACAGGCGTGGGACGTGCTCGCGACCGTAAAGGCGACGCAAGTTGTCACCTCGTCTACCATCAGCGCATCGTATCAACTCTCCGATCGTTCCAAGATTTCCTTCACCGCAGGCCTCGACAACAACCCCATCTTCACGAACGCACAAAAGACAAGCATGGCACTCATCAATTCCTGGCACATCGCCGGACAGGCGGAGCGAACCATCTCGCAACTCACCAAGGCCACTGTTGGGTTCACCATCGCTCCTCACGGCGTATTCGTAGCCGCTGGATTCACGAGACATGGACAATACTTCGGCGTGCCGGTCATGTTGTCTCACCTTCCGGCGCTCAAACCGGCACTCATCGCCATGGTCGCTCCGTTCGCTCTCGCATTCATCATCGAGGCCATATTACTCGAGCCAAGGAGGAGGAGAAAGAGATTGGCACAGGAGGAGAAGAGGAGGAAGCAGCAGGAGCAGCAAATCGCGGCCGCAAAGGCGAGAGCGCAGGCGGATTGCAGACTGATGGCAGATGAGGTAAATCGCAAACGAGAGGCTGAGGAGGTCAAAGGCGGACTCGTCATCTTGCAGGCATTCTATGGAAGACACCCGGAGATGGCCGCAGAGTTCGAGATGGAGGACGCGGACGACGAGGAGCTCAGCTGCAGAGTGGACGTCACATTACCGCTACAGTACATGGTGCAGAACTCACAACTACAAATTCCATCGGGCACCACGAAATCGGCACTCATCGGCTTCTACGACCCAATTCCGGACGAGGAGAAGTGGATAGAAGTCGTCTACCTCTACAAACACAAGACGCACAGAGTACTCGTCGCTGACCACGATTCACTCCGCATGCCTCTAAAGTCTCACCAAATGGACTAAAAAGATACAGAAGGAGATAGAGGAGCAGAAGGAAGGAATCATCTCTCGCTTTTGGAATGACGAGACACCACTCAACTGACCATTCAAGCTCTTCCCGTGTTTTACTGCTTAATGAACCCCCACCTGAAGTCTGTAATACCCAAAATCTCCCAACTTGATGTTGTCTCTCTCTACACATATTGGAATCTTAGCCTCATGCAGTGGTGACATAGCTCCCATAAAGTGTTTCCTAAGTTAGTGCTATCACGACTATGCCGCGCAACTGCATGATAGAGAAGAATTCATCAAGGATCCATGGTTGGGGTAGGGCACACATACCCGATCGATCGACCGAGTCTTGTTACAGTTCCAGTACAGTTCCAGAAGGATTGATGGGAGAGTGGGGCCTGCTGGAGGACGATTGCGGGGAGTGTGGGGCGGAGGAAGTGGAGCGCATAGGAGAAGCAGATGTTGGCACAACCGCACTAGTCGCCGTAGGGGCAGTGATGTTGCTGCTTGAAGTGGTCGATTGAGCATCTGTTGCTGATGGTGTCGCCACCGTCGTGGTTGCATTCGCAGGGGAAGTAGAGCTAGTATTCGTATCCGTATTCGTGATGGTTGGAGGAGGAGGAGGAGGGGAGATTCCAGTCCTTGCAGTGAACTCCTTCCTCAGCGAGGGCGCGAATTGGTCAATGACGATCCAGCTTTGAGTCCAAATCTGATGCTTTGCCTTCAATTGCTGATGGTCTTGCAGTTGTTGTTGTGGATCGTGCTGCTGTTCATGGTGCTCAGGCAGGTCAGGAAGAGAGGCGAGAAGAATCTTCGACGAATGCATTACTGATAGTGTGTTCTTGACCGCTTCAACGACCGATTCTTGTACCACCTCGCTTGAAAGGAGATTTTTGTGGAAGGCGGCGTATCTCAGTAGGACTTGATTCCACACGTCGACGAGGGAAGTTGGAGTGATGATTGCCATGCAGTGCAGATAGGTCTTCGACAATACAGCCAGCGCTCTCATAAACGCCTCCTCTGTTGCCTCTCTCGTTGCATTGTTACTGCTTATAGTGGTAGCAGAAGTCGAAGTAGAGGCGAAAGCATTCGAATTTGCATTCGCTATTCCAGCGTTCGATTGAGAAGAGAGCATGCTATCTAGTAGTGGGAAGATGATCCTTTGGAATAGTAGTATCCAATCTTCTGATGAGGCGAATGAGGAGAGTCCAGTAGAGCAGAACGCCTTCTGAAGTTGCGAGAGCGCGGTTTGCTTCACCACTACGCGATGATCGTGTGCCAATTGAGCCAAGACGACGAAAATGGGCAAGATGAAGCTATTGAGCAGGTAACCGTGCCAGAGATCCTGAGAAAATGTGCCAGACAACTTCTGTGGACCGAGAATGAGCAGCGCTTGGGCACAATCCATGCCTTCCACCAACGCATCCAGCGATGCACTCGGCTGTGTGAGCAATTTCAACACGCTTGAATGTACTGCTCGAATGTTGTGAGAAGAGACCAGAGTAGAGGAGAGGGAGACCAAATCGAGCTTCGAAGAGGGTTCGGAGGAGGAGGAGGTGAAGACCTGCGCGCTCGTCGCGAGTGATGTCGGAATCAGACCCTTGACCAGTGAAGAAGAAAGCACGTCCATCATGTTCTCCATATGTTCCGACGTATCCATCATGTTCGCGCACACAGCGTCCAAAAGCGCTTGCCATTCGATGGATGAAGCGGCGCCAATCGCCTTCGCGTTTCTCCTCAATATAACCCTCATAGCGTGAGAGATCTTGTGTGAATACGCCTTAGACAGCTCCTCTCCCAAAGAGGAAGGACAAAGGGCGACTTCTACGCATTTGCACATGTGCGTGGCAACGGAAACCGAGGAAGAAGGTGAGGAATCCAAGTTTGGCGAAGTTTGCGTCTGGGCTGCAAAATGTCCCGCCGTCTGACCCAAAAAGTCGAAAGACGAGACGAGAGATGGTACGCCGATGGCAGCGGGCAGGAGTTTGGCGACAACGACGAGCATGTTGGTGATGGCACGTTCGGTAAGGGGTGTGGGGCGTTCAGAGGCGCGAATGATGTCGACGAAGTGATTGGAGATGATGGGCCAGATGAGAGAGACGCGGTGAGCGTTGAGGAGCGCGAGATGGGCCAGCATGTCGGCGCAGTATAGAGCGACCGAGTCCTCGAAACGGTTCTTGGAGCCCATCTTAGGTGCGAGACGTCTGTGAGATTGGGAGTTGATCGTCGGTTGTTGAGCAGCTCGAATAAGCTGCACATTGTTGGTTGAAGCCGATATCGGTGTTGCGGGGGTGGAATCAGAGACTGAAGGAGTGGAAGGTCTGCTACCAGCACTTTGGGTCAGTTGCTGCTGTTGTTGCTGTAGTGCAACAGATGATGAAGAATCTTCAATGGATGGAGTTGATGATGGCTGTTGATGAGAGTTGGAGTCTCCAAGTTCTGGATTTGAGGGGGAGCCTTCAGCACCGTTACCGCTGCTTGTAGTTGTCGCTATTGCTGTTGATGTTGGCGCTGATGTTGACAATGATGATGATGATGATGATGGTGATGGAGATCTTGATGAGGTGACCACGATCGCAGACATGATTGGACTCGACGCTTGAATTGGCTTTGCAGGTCCAGAAGACGATCCGAGGATGAGTACTTGCATGAAGAAAAGTAGACTATCCGGTTCTGACCTTGAGCACGCCGCAATCACGTCCGGTAGGTGGCAGTCGATGAGAATCTGCTTCGCCGAGTTTCTGTACCTCTCCAGTTCTGCTGGGAGTGACGAGTCATCGTCTTCTTGTTTGTAATCATACGCAGAGGAGGAGGAAGAAGAAGAGTTTGAAGCAGATGGGGTAGATGAGGCAGATGAAGAGGTGGAGAGGGCAGCGGAAGCAGCGCCGGATCCCCATCTCCACAGAGAAGAGAACATGCTCGTGAGTGGCGAAGCCGCTGACTTGGCGGCGGCGGCGGCGGCTGCAGCGGCGGCTGCTAATTGCTCGCTCATGGGCGGAGGGAGAGATCTGAATTCGAAGACAGAATCGTCCGCGACTTCCTCCAGAATCGGTGGCAACGTCGCTTGCGCCTGTAGCATGATCATGATGTCGTTGATGGACTTCCATCCCTCTCGTATGACGTTCGCGTATTGATGGGCGAGCGTGAAGAGCACCGAGGTGGCAGCCTGAGCCTTCTTATCCTGCACAAACCGAACCTCAAAGGAGTAGTCCTTGTACGTCTTCAGTATGCCTGATGCCTCTGTAAGTGCCGTGATGAGCGCATCAAATGCCGCAGAAGAATTGAAATGAGCCGCCAGGTTGCCAATCGCATAGAACGTGTTGGAGAGCTGAGACAAGGTTTCCATCACCGAAACGTGCGTTTCCTGCCAAATGTGCTTCGCCATCGTGATGGACACCTGCCAGATTGCGTTGAACATCAGTTCGTCATAGATGCCATACACTTTACCGATTTCGAGCGAGCGCTGAAGGGGAAGAGCGTCCTGCGGGGACTTGGAAAGTTGTGCCGAGTGTTGCTTCGACCACATCGATTGCCACGTGCCCTGTGGGATGTCTGCCGTGCCAGACGACATGTGCTCCTCAGCTACGCGAATCTCAGACGCACGAATGCCAGAATAGATACCACGCAGGAACTCGGGAGGGAAATGTTCGCCTTTGCCGTTTTGCCCGCGCAAGTTGTTCACGTATTGGTCCATATTCATGCGCCTATTCGACTTCACGTTCGGATTATACATATCGACATTCAACAGCACGATGGAGATTGCCACAACGTAGCAGGCATCAAGGGTACGGAACACGGGATGAGTATTGCGAACTCGAGTTTTAGGCGCATCTTCCGCCTCACCACGCTCCTCAACGGGGGTCTCCTCCACCACGTCATAACGGTGATAGTACAACTTAGTCCAAGTATCGACAATCTTCTCAATCACAGGCGATTCACCAGGGATACGGAACGACTCCAGAAACTCCCTAAAGCTCTCGAAGAAGCCCTTAGAGTCCCAATCGAAGGACAAAGAGTACGCCTTTAACACCTCTTGATTGAACTCTTGACGCGCACCAAAGTACTCACCAATGGCGGCCTTATTGACAAAGGGATTGGAGCGGAAAAACTTGGCGACGCTTTCGGCCGTCAACGGATCAGGAAGGATGCCATTTTCCATGAGGAACTTGATACCATCTTTGGGCTTCGCATTGAAGTGATCAGCGCCAGTTTTCAGAGTCACCTTGAGAGATCGACGAGAGAGGAGAGAATGCGCAGAGAGGGCGCTTCCAAGCGGCGTCTCTACCATTTCGGCCTCAGTATCCAGATAAATAGCAGGAATTCGATGGTCCTTCAATTGGTTGTAGCGAGAGGACATGCTCGACATCATGGCGGCAAGGGCGCTCTGAGCTTGAGAACGGAACGCCTTCACATGCTCTGGCGGTGTATCAATCCTCTCATACCTCGAGTCCGAGATGTTTTCCAAGAACATAACGAGCATTTCAAAGAGATTGGGGCCAGACAGATCACAGTCAAACGTGACGAGCAAGTCGACGGGGAACGAAGGATCGCGACACAGTTGTACCAACACATCCAATGCCAGCTCTTGTTGGGCAAAGCTTCTTCTAGTTTGCATGGATTCCGTGGATAGCTTCAGAGTGGAGGGGGACGAGGCAGTTTGGACACCACCACCGGAGGAGGAAGTCGGACGACCTTGTGGGGCTCTAGCACCAAGATTGACAGTGAATGCAGTAGGTTCGGGCTCATATTCAGGGAAGAAGGCAAGCGCACTCCTCAAAAACAGGTCCAGTTGGAAGCCAAGTTGAGAACGAAGCGTGGAGAAGAGGTTGTAGCAAATTCGCAGCGTGTTCGAGAGCAACGGGAGCGAGGTTTCGCTTCTTACACTCTGAAGTAAATAGCGACAAACATCGTTACTCACAACATCCATGAGACGGCTGTTTTCAGCAATGGAGTAGCCAAGAATCTCGATGACACTGTTCAGCAGCGTTAAGCCCAATAGTCTCATTGATTCCATCACTGACGGGTCCTTTGGATTGATGATGGTGCACAAGAAGCGCAGCAACTTGGTGAGGCACGAGACGCCGAAGGGTGCAGCAGTAGGGATGTAAATTGTGTTCCCGCGCCTTTTCGCGTTGTTTGTCGGTTTGCTTGGCGTTGACGGGGTCGATGTAGTGGGAGGGATTGCTTTGGTGTCCTTGATGAATGAAACACCTTGTGCGTTGACGCGAACAGTCTCGGAAGAATCGGAGGAGGAGGTCGAAGAGTCGGAATCGTCCGGTGATACCATGGCGAGCACGTCGTGGGGAATGTAGAGGTGGGAGAGCTTGATCTTGAGAGGAGAATCGCGTCCGGTGGAGGCAAATTGGAAGATCTCAATGAGGGCCATCTCTGCGCCCTTGCGAAGGAGAGCCGAAACTCTGCTCTGAATACTGAGCTTGAAACACGTCTGAACCATATCGTATACCAATTGATCCGATAGCAAAAGCGCTGTATCCACTTGTATGACCCGTTGCAGGACCTTCAGAATCTTGAACATCACCACGGAGTCCGTTTCACTGTCCAGCGCCTCAAACTTGCATTTCATCGCTGCTACTACCACCATTTCCAAAGCCTCCAACGAAATCACACCCAAAGAGATATCGAGATAGCCATACTGCATAAACTTGAGCAAAGAAGACAAGGCAACACTCGTAATCGGACCATTCGCGATCTCGCTCTGAACAATCTCAGAAAACGGCCCAAGATAGTCGATAATCGTCAAGGATGCATCGCCTAAGGATAGATAGCAAGGTTAGGCACACGACAAAGAGGTTAAGGGATGATAAGGGGCTACAAACTCGGAAAGGGGGCGTACGAGTTGCACCGCCGATGTCGATTCGACTTTTCAGCTGTATCAGAGTTGAATAGAGAGACGCTCCCTCCTTATTCTTCAAAAGAGATGGAAGATTGTATAGGGAGTTAGAACAACACAAATGTGGTGGGAAATGATCAAGAAGGAAGGCAGAAGGAGGGAATTTCAAAAGGGCTCTGAAACGTCGACTGCACAGCTCAACGTTGCGAGAGGATACGTACACTTCGAGACGGGTCACTCCATCTAGCGTTTTGTCGCATGGACGCAAGTACATTCTGCAATTCGCCAACAACGACCTTACTGATCGGCAGGGGACAGGGCAAAGAGCGCGACGTAGAATCCACATCAGGCACCGTTCGATGAGCATCTTCTGCCGCAGATATGGCAGAGGTGGGTGCGCCCATCTCGTTAGAGTGAAAGGAAGACATGTCGAGAAGGCGAATGCACCATACCACGATGCAAGGGGAACTAACACTTACGGTGACGTCTCGCCCACAGCCTTGCCTCGTTCGCCCTTCAATGACTCCCATGTCTCCATCTTTCAGAAACGAACTGTTAGAAATATCCATTTTGAAGTGCAATCAGAGGTCTTCGCAGCCTCAATCATCTGATCATACAGCCCCCGCCAATTGTTGGATGTTTGGCGCTCCTCACTTTTCTCCACTCCAATCAGTAAGAACGAACCGCATATGTTGGCTAAAATCGTACAGATCAGTGGCGTCTTCTTCGTGGGCACTGTGTTCATGGTCGCTTGCCTCGCCAGTGGTACGTAACGCTCCAAATTCCACCGTTCCCTTCTGACCTCCCTTCTCACCCATCAACGGCGTCCTTTTATATGCAGTGTGGCTCGTGTGCTACCACTATTGGCTCAAGGATATCGATTTCTTCTCTAAACAGTACCGAATCCACGTTCTGAGGGAGCAGAAGGAGGAATGGACCCCGTCGGCTCAATGGCGCTTCGTACGTCCCCACACTGCCCCTTTATCCCTGTTACACCTGCATTCATGTAAATTCATTCACGGGACGCATATTCTAACGCATTGGCACCGCTTGAATGGCACGGCGACTCTGGAAACAACGTGCCCAGGCTCGTGAGCATGCGAATGCGCGCAGTGCGAAGTCTGGGGCGACTAGCCCCGCACCGCTTACGTAAACGGTGTTTAGATAGAACATGCCTTCTGCAACAATCCTCTTAACTGTACTTCTGCGTCTGCTTGGCTTGACTGAAAGAGCTCATCTCTTACAGCTCGTTCCCGGCGTCTGAGGTGGCGGATTCTACTCATAGATTGGATCGAACTGCTTCCACAAGACGAGAACTCGTAGAGTTGTGCCATTTGCTCCGAACGAGAGCTCGAAAACAGGTGCAACGCTCGTAATCACACCGGTCCAGTTCGTCCTGTGTTAGAAAACAGCACTGCGTATCATTGTTCGATACTATGTCACTATTGTAATCGAATGTACTCGAATTTTTCCTTCACTACCCCACAGAGACGAGTAAGCGCGTTCGAAAATGCAGTCTTCTGTTCCAGTCAATACGTTTTCGGGGACCCCTGAAGCACAATTCTTAGGAGGCGGCGTACGATTTTGCCGGCTCAGATGGCGCCTACCACGGACTCGTTGCCTCCTTTTAGGCAGTCCACACTTGGCTGCGTTGTTTGCTGTCCCAACTTCTCGATCGAGTGATGGCTGAAGAACCCTTATTGTTCGTTGGTAACCTTCCTCCTACCTCCAGTGAGGCAGTTTCCGCCTTCTTGGAGGACGGTGGCGTTCGCGTGATTCATGTGGGTACGTGGGCCT